>ERZ773024.592-NODE-592-length-13352-cov-6.849515_pt1 | contig 13352 bp, 10 predicted proteins | sample MGYA00511667_ERZ773024 | MGnify/ENA primary metagenome ERZ773024 (study PRJEB29015, sample SAMEA2738117) | human oral metagenome | biome: human oral; feature: human-associated habitat; material: saliva | place: China | collected 2258 ... | reverse complement strand
CCTCCGAGGCTGCAAACCTGATGCGCGAAATCTTCGCAGCGAAGTAAACAGCATAAAATTGCGGCAGATGCCGGTAGTCCATGAGGCTACCGGCATCTGCGCTTTTAACGCCCCTCTAGCGCTAGCAAATATTGCACTAGAAAGTAAGATTGTGCACATAGTGCCGCAAAAAGATGTAAGTATGACCAGAACCTTTGTATACTGGAGGGCGTTGAGCCTAGTCAGAATCATTTTCTGGGCGGCTCCAAGAAACACCACCACTCACAGGAGATCACCACACTCATGACTCAGCCCATCTCTCGCCGCGCTGTCGCCAAGGCAGGCGTCTGGTCCGCACCCGTCGTCGCAGCCTCCGCAGCAGTGCCCGCCTACGCAGCATCCAAGGAAACCCCCGGTGTGCAGTACGGCGTGTACGTCAGCGTGCAGAACAACGGCGGCTACGTCGGCTACGCATCCTCCAACAACACCGGCACCATCAACCCGGCAAGCCCCGAGGCACACTTCACTGCCTCCGGCACCCCCGACTCCGACATCAACTGGGACGATGCAACTTCCAAGCCCAAGAGCGCAACCTACGTCAACGGCGAAGGTAAGTTCACCCCCGTCACCAACTCCCAGACCGGTGCAAACGGCGCATACATGTCCTCCAGCGGCTTCTGGTGGTCCGTACCGACCAAGGACACCGCAACCGGCACCGGCTACATCCCCGGCAGCAGCGTCACCCTCGCAGCGGGCGCGACCTTCGTAACCGAGGTCGAATACACCGTCTCCGCCAGCGCCCAGTCGCTCACCAAGTTCGGTAAGATCAACGGCCAGTCCTGGAGCCCCACCGGCCGCAAGCTGACCGGTAGGACCACCGAGCTGGTCGCCTCCGCAGGCCAGGCGAAGTACCTGTCCGTCGCGCAGACCGCCGGCACCTGGACCGCAGAAGTACCGACCGTCACCAAGAACTCCGACGGCACCTACACCTTCAAGGGTCGTATCGTCTACACCACCAGCAAGGCGTACACCATGAAGCAGTCCGGCACCAAGTACTACAGCCAGACTAACTTCATGCCGGCACAGCTGAACTTCCCGGCAGATAACGGCTGGGTTTCGTACAAGCAGACCTCCACCGTGCAGGTCGCTAACCTGACCTACTCCGGCAACGGCGCAACCGGCTCGGAGAGCGTTTCCGGTCAGGCCACCACCGCGGAGATTCACCCGTAATAGGGCTCAGTCCGTAATAGATCAACCCCTCATGTAGGGTAAGAACATATAGAAAACCCCGGCGGATGGTTCACCCGCCGGGGTTTTCTGTGCCCAGGATGCAGCCCTCACGGGAGAGCGAAGAGCATTCCGTAATGGCTATATAGACTTGTCTAAATCGTATTCAGGAATTGGAATTAGCCGACCGTCGTGCCGAATGCCAGACCCAGCAGGTAGGTCACGAACGCAGCGCCAAAGCCAATTAGAATCTGGCGAATACCGCGCTTGAGCGGGGAAGCACCCGATAGCAGACCCACCACGCCGCCGGTGAAGCCCAGAGCCGCACCCACAAACAGCAGGGACAGCACCATCGCGAACACGCCCGAGAATCCGAAAATATAGGGCAGAATCGGAATCAATGCGCCCGAGGCAAAGAACGCGAACGACGCAGCGGCGGCACCAATATCGGTACCCAAAGCCACGTTCTCCTCACGGTCCTCATCCTCGCGGTGAGACAGTGAGGGATCGCAATCGCAATCCAGGTAGCCGAAACGCTCCATCGCACGGTGATGCGCCGCCTCCGGCTCCATGCCGCGGGCACGGTAAATCAGTTCCAGCTCGTTCGAATCCAAATCCAAATCGTGCGCAACACGCAGGGTCACCTGGGTCGGCTGGGAGGCATCCAGCAGCTCACGCTGAGAACGCACTGACACGAACTCACCCGCCGCCATCGACAGCGCACCCGCCAGCAGACCCGCAATACCCGACAGCAGAACCATCGAACTGGACGCGCCCGACGCGGTAATACCCATAGTCAGCGCCAGATTCGACACCAAACCGTCGTTAGCGCCAAAGACCGCCGCACGGAAATTACCCGAAAGCTTCTCGCGACCGTTAGTCGCCAGGGCGCGAATAATCTCCTCGTGAATCGCCTCGTCAGCCGCCATTTCCTCGGTGGCGTCCGGGTCCTCAGCGTAGGGGGAGCGGGACTCGGCGCGCTGAGCCATCGCAAGAATAAACACCGAACCGAAGTTCTTCGCCAAGAACTGCAGTAGCTGCGATTGCAGGGACGGGCGCACGTGTACATCCGCATGCTCGCCGAGCATGTCACGCCAATGCTGCTGGTGACGCTTCTCCGCCTCAGCAACCTGCAGCAAAATCTCACGGTCGGTACCCTCGGCACGGCGAGCCAGGTAGCGGTAGATGCGCGCCTCCGACTCCTCATCGGCAAGGTAGCGGCGCCAACGCTTAATCTGCGCGGGGGAGGGGGAAGTAACCGCACTGTGGCGGGTCGGCTTGTGCTCGGCTGCGTCAGCCTGAAGTTTCTCGGTCTGCTCGCCGTGCTTGTCTTCGCCGTGCTCGTTCGGGGCGTGCGTGCTCATATCTCTCTTTCCGCCGGGTGCGGGCCGTGCCGGGTATCTTTCGGGCGCTCAATCATGTGTTTGATCTGTGTGCTCTGTGCTGATCAGTGAACCACTGTAGAGCACTCCGAACAGAAAATCTAGGACGGCCTAACCCGGTGTTATTGTTCGCCTCAACGTACTTTGTGATACCGCACAGGCGAGGACTCAAGGGTCGGGAAAGGTAAAAGTAGGCGGGAAGAAGCGGCGCAGCTTCGAACATAAAAAGCCGGGCGGGTGCATCCTCCATAAGGAGAGTGCACCCGCCCGGTTTGTGACTCTAAAAGCTAACGCCTACATGACGTGCCGCCATAGGTAGGCTGCAGTTTAGAGGCTACAACTTAGATGGTTGCGGCTTAGATGTTGCCTTCGCCGTTCTCCAGGAACGCACGGATGAACCACTGGAACTTCTCCAGCTCGGCGGTCTGGCCGATCAGCAGGTCCTCGGTGATGGGGTCGGTCTCGCCTGCGAAGGCCAGAGCCTTGCGGTGAGCCTCAATCACGCGGGTGTAGACGTCGTTCAGGGCGCGCAGGTGAGCGGCGACGGGTGCGCGGCCAACTGCGTAGTCCTCGACGGTGCGCTGTGCGACCAGTGCGCCAGCCAGACCGTTGGGGGTTGCGCCCAGGGTTGCCATACGCTCTGCGATAGCGTCGACGAACTCGCGAACGGTGTCGACCTGGGGGTCAATCATCTCGTGAACTGCGATGAAGCCGGGGCCGGTCACGTTCCAGTGAGCGTGCTTCAGCAGCAGGTGCAGGTCGTTCAGGTCGTGCAGACGTGCCTGGAGAACCTCGGAAATACCCTTGCCTTCTTCGAGGGTCAGGCCGGGTGCGGTGTAGTTTGCGAATGCCATGATGGTCTCCTTCATGATGCTGTAATGCTTGTGGTTCGGTGGGGGTTGTGGCCCCGCCGAATCGTTATTATGAGTAAATCATTTTAAGGAACCACTGTCAAGGTTATTTTGAGTAATTCGTAATAAATTGTCATCTATGTGTCGCGCCGCACTTAAAACCCCCTGTTCAAAAGGCGCTGCTCAAACGTGTCAGCCCCAAACACCCGCGTGGCTCATCGTCCAGGCGCGCACAAAGGGTGGGAGGCGCGGTATCTCATATCGCGCATCCCACCCTTTATGGTGAAGCGTATTCAGTTTTTTGCAGAACTGCCGGCCTTTCTGCATAGCTTCCCGCGTGTGAATCGAGCGGCTACGCCAGCGCGCGAACCGCCTCCAGAGTCAGCTCCTCATGCTTGAGATGCACGGTGCCCAGCTCTGCCGGAACCTCCAGCTCGCCCGGCACAACAATGACACGCATACCCGCCGCGGTCGCACTGCGCACGCCCGAAGGGGAATCCTCAAGAGCCACGCACTGAGTCGGGTCAACACCCAGACGCTCTGCCGCCAAAAGATAAGGCTGCGGGTCCGGCTTGGGGTTGGTGGTCTCATCGTTGCCAATAACCACCGAGAACGTGCCCTCGGGTGCCGCGTTCGCGGTGCGGCGCGCCACGGAGGTGGTCGCGTTCGTGACGATGGCGGCCGGAATCTGCGCATCGTGAACCTCCGAGAGGAAACGCTCAATGCCGGGCAGGAACTCGACCGGCTGCTGCGCCAGGGTTTCGTGCACCTTCGCCACCAGTAGGTCGTTAATCTCCTCGTCCGGCAGGTTTACGCCGCGCTCGCGTAGGCGATCCAGGGTGAACTGCATGGATAGGCCCAGGCAATCGAGGGTGTCCTGTTCGGTCCAGGTGCCGCCAAATTCTGCGGCGAGAGCAACCTTTGCGGCAGCCCATACGGGTTCGGTGTCGACGAGGGTTCCGTCGTGGTCGAAGAGAATGGCGGCGGGGAAGGTGTTCGTAGTCGTCATGTCATTAAGCCTACCGGTTTATTTCTGGGGCGAGTGTAGGACGGCGTCCCCAATCGTCACCAAAAAATCTGTGCCCGCGTTCTGGGGGTTCTTGGCGATAGCGAGTAGTGCATCGGCGACGTCTTCACGGGCAATCGTGGGGATGCCCGGAGTTCGCTCGACGCTCGCCATATCAAACACCTTCACTCCGCCCTTACCGGGCTTATCGGTCAGCCTGCCCGGATGCGCACGCGAAATATACGGCTGATACTCGGTGACCAGGGCGTCCGCCTTAACCTTGTCGGTGAAAATGCCGCGCATGATGACCTTGCACACCAGGCGCATCGGGAGTGAGGCGGTCCGTACCGTATCGCCCACGCCGTAGGCGCTCATTAGAACGCAGTGCTTCACGCCTGCACCCGTGACCGTCTGCATGATGAGAGGCAGACGCTCCTGCATGAATGTGGAGGAGAGGAATTCCCGCACCGTGGCTTTCTGGCCCAGGATGCTGACCATCACGTCCTGCCCGGAGGATGCTGCGGCGAGCCGCTCGGCATCGTCCAGGGTTCCCTGAACAATAGTGAGATTTTGGTGCGACCCCAAAAGTGCTAGCGCCTTATCGGGGTTGCGCACGTAGGCGGTGACCGCATGCCCCTCCTCTAGGGCTTTGCGGGTGAAGAGATGGCCGGTGCGGCCGGTTGCGCCTAGAACCAGTATTTTCATGTGGGTCCCCATTCGTGACTGTGATTGTTGCGGGAACTCGCAAGTGTCCAGCCTTACATGTACCCAGCGTGGTCACTATAACAATAGGGCTTTTGGGTGAAGTTTGCGTTTTTGCCGCTTTATTCGTGTGGTGATCCCTTAGCTGTTGCGGAAATTTTAATCTCAAAAACCTTGGTTAACCCCTTGCGCAGAATAATTGAGTGTAGTAGACTCAAGTTATGTAATGCAGGGGCGCATAGGATAAGCCCCTCGAAATACGAAAGGAACACCATGGACAACAAGTTCACCACCAAGAGTCAAGAAGTCATCTCGGCGGCAAATACTAACGCTCAAACCGCCGGCAACCCCACTATTGAAACTGCGCACATCCTCAAGGCCCTCATGGACCAGCGCGAAGGCGTCGCCGTAGCAGTCCTCAAGGCTGCAGGCCTGGATGTGGACGCTATCTCCGAGGCGGCATCCGCCGAAATCAAGAAGCTACCGAAGGCATCCGGTGCCTCCGTGCAGAACGCCTCCCTCAGCCGTGCCGCGCTTTCCGCTCTGCAGGCGGCACAGACCCGCGCCCAGGGCTTCGGTGACACCTACGTTTCTACCGAAATGATTCTGCTCGGCATCGCCAGCGGAACCGATAGCACCGCAACCGCAATGCACAAGCTCGGCGCTACCGCAGAGCTCATCGCACAGACCATCCCCAACGTCCGAGGAGACCGCACCGTGGACACCCCCGACCCCGAAGGCACCTTCCAGGCGCTCGAAAAGTACGGCACCGACCTGACCGCCATTGCCCGCGCAGGCAAGCTTGACCCGGTCATCGGCCGCGACTCCGAGATTCGCCGCGTCGTGCAGGTGCTCTCCCGCCGAACCAAGAACAACCCCGTTCTGATTGGTGAGCCCGGCGTCGGTAAGACCGCCGTCGTGGAGGGCCTGGCACAGCGTATGGTTTCCGGCGACGTGCCCGAATCCCTGCGCGGCAAGACCCTCATCAGCCTGGACCTGGGCTCCATGGTTGCAGGCGCAAAGTACCGCGGTGAATTCGAGGAGCGCCTGAAGGCAGTCCTCGAGGAAATCAAGAAGTCCGAGGGTCAGATTGTGACCTTCATCGACGAGATTCACACCGTCGTCGGTGCTGGCGCGTCCGAAGGCTCCATGGACGCAGGCAACATGCTCAAGCCCATGCTTGCCCGTGGTGAGTTGCGCCTGATCGGTGCCACCACCCTGGACGAGTACCGCGAGAACATCGAGAAGGACCCCGCACTGGAGCGTCGCTTCCAGCAGGTGTACGTGGGCGAGCCCAGCGTCGAGGACACCATCGGTATTCTGCGTGGCCTGAAGGAGCGCTACGAGGCACACCACAAGGTGCAGATTGCTGACTCCGCACTGGTTGCCGCAGCAACCCTGTCCAACCGCTACATCCCCTCCCGTCAGCTGCCGGACAAGGCAATTGACCTGATTGATGAGGCAGCATCCCGCCTGCGCATGGAAATTGACTCCGCACCGGAGGAAATCGACCAGTTGCGCCGCGCCGTGGACCGCCTCACCATGGAGGAACTGGCGCTTGCCGACGAGACCGATCCCGCATCGGTTGAGCGTCTGGAAGCGCTGCGCAAGGATATGGCGGATAAGAAGGAAGAGCTCGACGCCCTCAACGCCCGTTGGGAGGCCGAGAAGGCAAGCCTGAACCGCGTGGGTGACCTCAAGACTGAGATTGACGAGCTGCGTTCCCGCGCAGAGGTTGCACAGCGCGAGGGTAACCTCGCCGAGGCATCCCGCCTGCTCTACGGCGAAATTCCCGCAAAGCAGGCTGAGCTGGAAGAAGCACAGCGCGCCGAGGATACCGCCAAGAGCGAGTCCATGGTCTCTGAAGAGGTCACCGCAGACGATATCGCCGAGGTGATTTCCTCCTGGACCGGCATCCCCGCAGGCCGCATGATGCAGGGTGAGTCCGAGAAGCTGCTCGAAATGGAGAAGCGCATCGGTGCCCGCCTCATTGGCCAGGAAGCCGCAGTGGTCGCCGTCTCTGACGCTGTCCGCCGCGCCCGCGCCGGTATCTCCGACCCGAACCGCCCGATTGGTTCCTTCCTGTTCCTGGGCCCGACCGGTGTCGGTAAGACCGAGCTGGCTAAGGCACTGGCTGAGTTCCAGTTTGATGACGAGCGCGCCCTGGTGCGTATCGACATGAGCGAGTACTCCGAGAAGCACACCGTTTCCCGCCTGGTCGGTGCCCCTCCCGGATACGTCGGCCACGAAGAGGGCGGTCAGCTGACCGAGGCTGTACGCCGTCGCCCCTACTCGGTGGTCCTGCTCGACGAGGTTGAGAAGGCACACCCCGAGGTCTTCGACATCCTGCTGCAGGTACTCGATGACGGCCGCCTGACCGACGGCCAGGGCCGCACCGTGGACTTCCGCAACGTCATCCTGATTCTGACCTCGAACCTCGGTTCGCAGTACCTGGTCAACCAGGACCTGCCCTTCGACGAGCGATCCGAGAAGGCGCTGGAGGTTGTGCACCAGGCATTCCGCCCCGAGTTCCTCAACCGACTGGACGACATCATCATGTTCCAGCCCCTGTCGGCTGAGAACCTGGGTCAGATTGTGGGCCTGCAGATCAAGAGCATGGCTAAGCGTCTGGAGGACCGCCGCCTCACCCTGAACGTGACTGAGGCAGCCCTGGAGTGGCTGGGTAAGACCGGCTACGACCCGGCATTCGGTGCCCGCCCGCTGCGCCGCCTGGTTCAGCGCGAGATTGGCGACCGCCTGGCTCGCGGCATCCTCTCCGGTGCAATCCACGACGGTGACACCGTGACCGTGGATGTGAACCCGGACGTTGCCAGCGACGGCCTGTCGGTGACCTCCGAGCGTGAGCAGAAGGCTGAGAACTAAGCTCAACCGGTTGGCTGGGCGGACTTAGCCGGTGGCTGAGTTTGCACATTCGAAACCATAAGAAATAGGCTGTGGGGTACCCTCAAAAGGGGGTGCCCCACAGCCGTTTAACGCGTTAGAACCGCGCTGAACCGCACTAGTACGCAGAGCATTGATACACAGAGCATTGAGGAGAAGAATGGACCGCTGGACTGACTACCAGAACTTCGCCGCCGCCGGTGAGCAGCGCGAAGAAATCGCCTCCGTGCACCGTGCCGCAATCCGCTCGATTCAGCGCGTTGTCTCTGAGAACGCCACCCCGCACGACGAAGAATACGTCTCCGCGGGTATTGCCGAGCTACTCAAGGCCGGTAAGGTTCTCGTGCTCACCGGCGCGGGCGTGAGTACCGAATCCGGCATCCCCGACTACCGCGGCCCCGGCGGATCCCTGCACGACCACCGCCCCATGACCTACCAGGAATTCCGTTACGATGACGTAGCCCGCCAACGCTACTGGGCGCGCTCCTACGTGGGTTGGCGCCGCATGCGCCGCGCCGAACCGAACCGCGCCCACTACGCGCTCGCCGAGCTGGAGCAGCTGGGTGCCGTGAGCGGCGTGATTACGCAGAACGTGGATGGGCTGCACGCCCGCGCTGGAAGCTCCCGCCTGCTGGCACTGCACGGTGACCTCTCCCGTATTGTGTGCCTGGACTGCGGGCAGGATGAGAGCCGCGAAAGCCTGGATGCGCGCCTGGACGCGGCGAACCCCGGCTACCTGGCGCGCCTTGAAGACGAAGACCTGCGGGTGAACCCTGACGGTGACGTGGAGCTGGACGAGCGCTACATCCGCGATTTTCAGATGGTGCCCTGCCTGGGGTGTGGCTCGACCCGCCTCAAGCCGGATGTGGTGTACTTTGGCGAATCCGTGCCCGCCGAGCGTAAGGCACTCAAGGACGCCATGCTCGCCGAGTGCTCGGCGTTGCTGGTGGTGGGCTCCTCGGTGGCGGTTATGAGTAGCTACAAGATTGTGCTGGAGGCTCTGCGCGCCGGCAAGCCGGTCGCCGTCATCAATGGCGGCCCGGGTCGTGCGGATGCGAAAGCAACCTACCTGTGGCGCAGCGGCGTGGGTGAGGCTCTGGAACTCATGCTCGACGAGATTGATGACTAGGCGGTGCTGGCACCCGGCAAATTTTGCCGCGCATGCACAGACCGGTGATTTAGTGCATGAAAGTGCTATTTTGTGTTGCAAGTCATTGCAAATAGCCCCTGGACAGGCGGATACACCCACCACGCGGGGATAAAATGATGGGATGGACATTCGACACACTATCACTCGCTTCGGTGCCACCGCCCTGATCGGTTGCGGTCTGGCGGTCACCGCAATTCCCGCAACTTTCGCTCAGAACGGTGAAGAGTCCGTCACCCACGTTTACTCTGACAAGGCTGCTTCCCACATTTCTGAGGTCTGGTACAAGGGCGAAACCCTGAAGGTTACCGGCGAAGGCTTCCTGATCCAGGACGGCACCTCCGGCTCCACCATCGCTATCAAGCTGAACAAGGGCTCCGTCAAGATTGACGGCAAGGACTACCTGGAAGTTCAGGCTGACGAGAAGGGCAACTTCTCCGTCTCCATTCCCTGGCAGAGCGACCTGGACGATCGCATCTCCGTGGACGTCTACCTGCTCTCCGGCTCCCTGAAGGACAACGACACCTCCCGTGGCGGTAAGGCTGCAACCGTGAAGATTGAGGCTCGTTCCGTTCAGGAAGCAACCCCCTCCGCTTCTGCTTCGGCAACCGCGAGCGCTTCTGTCGTAGCTACCCCCTCCGCATCTGCTACCGCCTCTGTAACCCCCTCTGCTTCTGCGACTGCTTCGGCTACCGCTGCTGATGAGGTCGTTGCCTCCGTGGATGCAAAGATCAAGAACCGCGCCGATGAGAAGGCTACCGCTTCGGTGAGCCCCTCGGCTACCGCATCGGCTTCTGCTTCTGTGGTGGCTACCCCCTCCGCTTCGGCAACTGCTTCTGCGAGCGCTTCGGCTTCGGCAGCTGCTGATCAGCACGCATCTGTTGCGAACGATGCGAAGGATCAGCTGGGTGATTCCACCTCCGCTACCGAGCAGGTGACCGCTTCGGCTGAGAGCACTCGCTTTGCGAACTGTGCAGAGGTTGCGGCTGCTGGCCTGGCACCCATGCCCTCGAGCCACCCGGATTTCCGCAAGAAGTTCGACAACGATGGTAACGGCCTGGGTTGCGAGGTCATTAACAGCGAGGTCACTGACGGTTCCTCCTCCAACGGCTCCTCGGGTTCTTCTTCCCGTAACTCCGGCGGCCTGGACAACCTGGGTGGCGGCTCCTCCTCTTCGAGCAGCTACACCTCGAGCCGCGCTCAGCGCTCTTCCCTGGCTAACACCGGTGCTTCTAACGCCTTCACCATTGCTGGTACGGGTCTGGTAGCTCTGGGCCTGGGTGTTGCAGGCGTGTCTGCTGTGCGCAACCGCAAGAACTCCTAAAACTATTGCCGCTACCCCGTGTGGTGGCGAGTGAGGTCCCTTCCCCTGAATGCTTTTGAGCGTTCGGGCGGAGGGGATTTTCGCGTTTAACGGGGTGGTTTTTGCTGTTGGTTTGTGTTGATGGAGTGGGGTATGTACTTGTTAGTTTCTTCAATGTGGGGTTGAGAGTTTGGGGGTGCACGGCGGTGCAAAAGGCTCGTATAGTTCAACTGCGCCTTCAAGAAACCTTCAAGAAAAATATGTTTTGTGAGTTAGGTCATGATAAATTGACGTCTTGGGAGCCGGTATCCTAAGCTTCGCTCGTTAGAATGGGGGCATGAACATTCGAAACAACATTGCACGCATCGGTGCCACCGCCCTCATCGGCTGTGGCCTCGTTGCAACTTCCGTCCCCGCAACCTTCGCTGTTGAAGGTGCGCCTCAGACCGTCCACACCTACGCAGACTCTGCACAGTTCTTTGCTCCCGATGTATGGGTTGAGGGTCAGGGTCTGAACATTGGCGGCGAAGGCTTCAAGACCGCTGATGGTACCTCCGGCTCCGTTCTGGCGCTGAAGCTGAACAAGGGTGCCGTTAAGATTGACGGCCAGGACTACCTGGAAATCCACGCTGATAGCGATGGTACCTTCTCCGTTACCATTCCCTGGCAGGCAGAACTGCACGGTAGCGTTTCCGTTGACATTTACCTGCTGTCCGGCTCCCTGAAGGACGGCGACGTTCCCCGCGGCGGTAAGGCAGCTACCGTGACCATTAAGGTCGCAGAGCAGCCCGCACCGGCTCCTTCGGAGGACCCGACCCCCGCTCCTTCTCAGGACCCGACTCCGGAACCCACCCAGGATCCCACTCCCGAGCCCTCCAAGGAAGCAACTGCTGAGCCGACCACCGAGGCTCCCAAGCCTGCTGAAGAGACCTCCGCACCCGCAGTTGAGGATGCTAAGGAAACCAAGCCCGCTGAGGACCAGAAGCCTGCCGAAGAGCAGAAGCCTGCCGAAGAGCAGAAGCCTGCCGAAGAGCAGAAGTCTGAAGACCAGAAGTCTGACCAGGCTTCCGACTCCTCCGCAAAGGACGAGAAGACCTACAAGTACCAGAACTGTGCTGACGTGTGGGCAGACCGTGGTACCTCTATTCACAGGGGTGACCCGGACTTCCGCGATAAGTTCGACGCTGACGGTGACGATGAAGGTTGCGAAGAGCAGCCGAACTACGAGAACTCCAACAAGTCTGACAGCGTTTCGCTGAGCTCCGGCTCGAACGACAACCTGGGCTCCGGTTCTTCGAACGCATCCTCTAAGAGCTCTTCTTCCCTGGCTAAGACCGGTGCATCCGATGCGATGACCGCTGCTGGTCTGGGTCTGATTGCTCTGGGTGCTGGTGGTGCGACCATCGTGGCAACCCGCATGCGCAAGAAGGCTTAATAACGCCTAGTCGCTAAGTTTTTAGCTGCTTTTATGGGCTCCCTCCATATCGGAGGGGGCCCATTTTTTGTGCTTTTTGAAGCTGTGGGATGCTCTGTCAAGGACGCGAGAAAAGAGAAAAATTACGATTGAATAGCGCCACGATAAGGGTATTTATTAGAGATATATAACACTTATCTATAAGTTAAGGCGAGCACAGGGTAAACACAGGCTTGCACGGGAATCTAGATACCAAGCAGACAAGGCAACAACGCCACAGCCCGAAGCTGATGAACAGACAGCTAGAGCTAAGCGAACATCACGACACGATATCTGGAGCACCCAATGACTATTCTGACCATGGCGATTGCCGATGCCATAGCCATCGCAGCTCTCTGCACCCTCTACATGGTGCGGCACCGCAACCGCGAACTGATGATTTCCTACGCGGTTATCAACGCCGGCATCTTCACCGTCTCGGTGGCGCTGGTATCCGCCGGATCGAACGCATCCGCTATGGGTATGGGCCTCTTCGGTGTCCTGTCGATTATCCGATTGCGTTCCACCGCCCTGAGTCAGCGCGAGGTCGGCTACTACTTCGTAGCCCTCTCGGTCGGCATGATCGCGGGTGTGAACATCAGCCCGGCGTATATCGCTTTCGCCCTCATGGCTACCCTGGTCGCCCTGATCGCGGTCCTCGACTCGCGCAGCACCCCGATTTCTACCGATCAGACTCAGACCGTCACCGCTGATCGTGCGATTAGCGACGAGGAAGAGCTCAAGAACTACCTGAGCACTCGCATGGGTTACACGGTCACCTCGGCAAAGATTACCGAGCTGGACATGGTGAACAACCTGACCCGCGCTACCGTCACCTACCAGTCCAAGGAAACCACCGAGGGCGGCACCCCCGCGGCAGTGGAGGCGGCACCGGCTAACGCAGCACCCATCTCAGCAGTAGCTCAGCCGGTAGCACCGCAGATGACCGCAACCCGCCAGCCGGTAGCATCCACCGCCGAGGCGCACACCACCCTGGACACCCGGATGGTTCCGCTCCAGCGCACCCCGGTAGGCAAGTAAGACCAGACGGCATAAAAGCCAGCCGGTATAAAAGCCTCCGATTCACTCCAACTGCACAAACATCTCCGATATCCACGACACGCCGCCCCCAGCGCACAGCACGCAGGGACGGCACCCCAGAAGGACGAAGACCCATGACTAACGCAGCCGCAAACATCATCCCCGCAGAGTGGAAGAGCATCAGCCTCGAAGCCATGAACGAGAAGGCAGCCATGCAGACCCGCGTGGACCGCAAGTACATTGTCGACGCAGAAACCGCCGCCAAGGTACTCTCCACCCTCGACGCAGACGCCTCCGTCATGGAAATCAAGGGCCAGCGCGACTTCGCCTACGACTCGGTCTACTTCGACACCCCGCAGA
>ERZ773024.583-NODE-583-length-13455-cov-6.271642_pt1 | contig 13455 bp, 7 predicted proteins | sample MGYA00511667_ERZ773024 | MGnify/ENA primary metagenome ERZ773024 (study PRJEB29015, sample SAMEA2738117) | human oral metagenome | biome: human oral; feature: human-associated habitat; material: saliva | place: China | collected 2258 ... | reverse complement strand
CCAGGGCGTCACGCACGCCGTGCGCACCCGGGAAGGAGGGCAGCAGGGCGGGGTGAGTGTTGATGATGCGGTTGCTGAAACGCTCGACCAGCTGCGCGTCAACAATGCGCATGAAGCCGGCGAACACAATGTAATCGGGGTCGTAGGAAGCGATCTTTTCTTCCAGCGCGCGGTTCCAGGAGGGGCGGTCGGCGTAGTCGCCGGGCTGCACCAGGAAGGTGGGTACACCCGCCGCCTGGGCACGTTCAATGCCCAGACAGGGCTTGTCGGCGCCCACTGCCGCAATGTCGAGGGGAAGCTCGCCCGCTGCTACAGCGTCGAGGATGGACTGAAGATTCGTTCCGGAGCCGGATACCATAACCACAATTCGCACCCGACTAGTATAACCCGTCTCACACCCTTATCCAAAGGGGTAAGAGGTTCACAACAAGCCCAAAGCCCAAAGGTGAGCACAAAGAAACCCCGGCGGGATGAATCCTCACCGGGGTTCACTGGAGTTCACGGGGGGCCATGGGGCTTCACCGGGGTTTGCTGGGCGCAAACTCAACGGGTCGCGAACTCAATAGGCCGCATACTCAATAGGTCGCGGGCGCACGGGACGGTACCCTTATAGGTATGTCTACTCCCCCGCAGAACACTCCAAACAACGCACCGAACAACGCACTGCAGCAACCCACCCCGAACAACGGTGCACCGCAGAACCAGCAGGTTCCGCCACGAGCGCCGCAGCAGGCACCTCAGAACATGATGCCGCAGCCTCGAGGACCTCAGGGCAAGAAGCCGCGTAAGCCCATCGACCCCATCGAGCAGCAGAAAGCGAATATTCGCACCTCACTCATGCTGATTGCTGCCGCGCTGGTGATTTTTGCGGCGTCCTCCTTCGTTCTCTCCACGATGCCGCTTTTCTTGGCGCTCTTCCTCTTCGCACTCGCCGGCATCACCCTGAGCATTATTGCGATCGTGCGCACCGCAGTTTACCGCGGCCCCTGGTTCTTCTACATTGCCGCGGGCGTCAGCATTATCTACGGCGCGATGACCCTGCTGGGCGGCATCGGTCTTGCCCTCATGCCCGGCGCGCAGGAGTACCGTGAGTGCCGCGCCGCCGCGCTGACCCAGACCGACATGTACACCTGCGACCAGAAGTTCCAGGGCACGATGGACAAGCTCACCGGCACGTCCAGCTCTAGCTCTTCCGCAGCTCGTTAGGGGTTCTGCGCGCTAGTTCTTCTTGCGGGCGTTAGAACCCTGCGCATTAGAGCCCTGGGCACTAGAACCATGAGACTTCGAGGAGCTGACATCCAGCGGGGGCAGCTCCACGGTAGACGCCTCATCGGTCACCAGCGGAAGGATACCGGTCTGGCTACGAACCTCAAAGATGCGGCTCATCGCCTGATCAGCCGAGAGGACATCCAGCTCGCGATCCACAAAATCACGCTCTAGGTCGTTCTTCTGCTTCTTGCGCGCCGCCTTAGCCGCCTTCTTCGCCTCGCGCTTCTGCGCACGCTCAAGCGCTCGGTCGCTAGTACGATCATCGCCGGCGCGGTCCTGCACGGCGGATTCAGCGCGGGCGGCATCAGCCGAGTTATCCTGCGCTGATTCATCCTGCACTGAGTCATTCTGAGCTGCGGCGGGCTGCTCAAGACCAAAACCGAAGTACGCCATAATGCGGCTCGCGCGACCCTTCGAACGCGGCGTTTGCTCCGCGGGCTCTTCAACAGCGCTCTCACGCTCAGCCGCTACAGATTCAGCAGCCTTGTAGACGGGCTCCTGAATCAGCTCGCGGGTCTCCTCCTCGGAGGGGTCATGCGCGTACACGGCGGGGTTATAAGTGCCGTGTTCGTCAGCAGTGTACTCGTTGGAGGCAGGCTCAACAGATGCTTCAATGCTCTCGTAATCCTCAGCCTGCGCAGAGTCAGAGTGGGCAGAGTCAGCGTGGGCAGAGTGCAGGTAATCGACCTGCTGCACGGCCTCAATCGGCTCGTACTCCTCAGCAGAGTGCTCTTCAGTAGCAGCCTCTTCGGAGGAGGGCTCTTCAGCCACCTCTTCGCGCTCTGCAATAATCTCGGCGAAAGCGTCCGCCGCCGCACGCTGCGCCAGCTGCTCGGTCGCTTCCACGGGGACGGCAACCACCGGCTCCTGCGGATGCACCGGAACATGACCGGTCGTCACCTCAGACACAACAGACTGCTCAGGCTCAGAGACATTCTTCTCAGAAACCTTCTTAGAGGCAGCCGCGCGTGCCGTCTCTTCCGCCTCGCGCTCAGCTGCTTCACGCTCTGCAGCCTCACGTGCCGCAGCTTCCTCAGCTTCACGCTCTGCAGCTTCACGCTCAGCCGCCTCACGTGCCGCAGCTTCCTCAGCCTCACGCTCCATACGCTCTGCACGCGCCTGCGCACGCTCCTCACGACGCTGCGCAAAATGCTCACGGCCCTGTGCAAAACGCTCACGGGTCGAGGCAGTAAAACTCATCAGACGCTCACCCAGGTTCGGGCGCTCATCCGCAAAACGAGGCAGCTCACGGCTGCTATCCGGCACCAGGGCGCGGCTCAGCAGCATACCGAAAGTCACGCCGGCACCCACCGTCAACGCGGTATGCGCCGCAAAGGTCAGCGGCTCAGCACCAACCTCCGTAAAACGACCAATACCCAGAGAGCCGTACGAAATCCAGCCCAGCCACAGGGCACCAAACGACGTCATAATACCGGTCATCACGCCCAGCACCACCGCAGAAATCAGCGCAGACAGCGGGCGGAACGGAACCTTCAGAGCAACCCACTCATCCAGGTGATCCTCACCCTCACGCAAAAACCACCAGCCAGCAATCGCACCGGCACCCAGCGGCACCAGCAGGCCCACCAGACCGAACGTGCCCATCGACTCGGGCACAGCACCCAGAATCGGAAGCATCGGCAAAGTACCAACATCACTACTGGTCAAACCAACCGAGGTACCCGCACCAAAGGAGAAACCGGCGCCGGTCGACCACGCAATCGCATAAATCACCAGGTTCGGCAAGAAACCCAGCTGCAGCAAAGTCACCGCAGTATCACCCACAGCACCCGCATGCAGCTCCTGGTAGGTGGCAACAATCTGCGACCAACCCGCCAAAATACCGATACCCAAAAGCACCGCGCCCAGACCAATCAGCGCCACAAAAGCAACCACCGCAGCACGCACCACAGCCCAGGCATAAGAACCAGCCCAACGCGAATACTGACTCATCTGCGAAATCTGCTCCGCAGTATCAACACCCACCATGCGCGAGAGCGAACGCGCCTCACGGTAGCCACCCCACATCAGACCAGCCACCACAATACCCAAAGGCACCAGGGCAGCATTCAACGCCTGAAGAGGCTGCGGATGCGGGCTCGCCCAACCGTACATCGCCGAACTAATCAGCGCATAAGTCACCGAACCGGACAGCACCGGAATCAAAAACTCACCCTCATACGAGGCGCGCGCCAGGCGACGACCCGAACGGTAACAGAGCAGCAGAGGCAGAATACTCAAACCCAGCGGCACCAGCGTCATCGTGCCGGCAGAAGCACCAAAAGCAGCCGCAAGATCCAGGGGAACACCGTGAATCAGAAGCCACAGGTGCGCCGACATGGCGGCCACGGAGGAGAACTCCATGTCGCCAAAACCCTTGGTCGCCCACACGGCAGACATCGCCGCAAACACAGCAAGCGCAGAGAACAGGGCAGTAACAATTAGCTCAACAACGCCCTGAAGCCACAGAGGCATGGGCATGGAATAACGAGAGATAGGTGAGGTGCTTTTCATCGTCCTTCAATCATGCCACGAATTAACGACGAAACCCGCCTCCGATTAACACTCGAAAGCGGGTTCTCACAACTATTCACACAGGTATTCATACAGACACGCACGCGAGGACGCGCATCAGGCGAAGTTTTACTGCACAGTCCACGGGTTGGAAGCTTCAACACCCCAGGCGCGGTACACCTGCGCCTTAGAAGAAATCAGCTCCAAATCATAGGCGCTCGCGCTCGCCGCCATCAGACCCTCCAGGGCGGCGGTAGGCAGCGGACCGGCGTCATCACGACCCACAGCATGCACACCGAGCGGCGCCTGACGACCAGCCCACTCGAGGCTCACACGCGCATCCACATTAATAACGTGGTCGCCAAAGCGCTCAAGAAGTTCGGTAATCCAGCGATCAGTTTCCGGGTAGGGGTACAGACCCTTCAGCTCGCCAATACTCAGCACAGAAATGTACATGTGCCGGAACGAGCGGCGGCGCAGAAAAGCGACCACGGCGGGGTCTGGATCCGCCTTACGGATCTCCGCAAGAACGTCGGAGTCCAGGAGCATACCGGAGAAATTCATACCCCTAATGCTACGCTACGCGCAGACCGGCATACTCAATAGCGGGGATGCCCTCGGGGTTCGGCAGAAGAAGGAAGTTCAGGAACTCGTCGCGCTTAGAAGAAATGCGGGAGTAGTCGTCAATGCTGACCGCGGTGAAACCGCCTCGAGCGGGAACTGCTGCGGCACGCAGGCTGTCCTGGTAGGAGCGGGAGGGGTTCAGAGAGATTGCTGCTTCGGTTGCAGAGCCGTTGTACATGTGACAACCTGCGCCGTGAGTGGCGCGATCCTTTCGCGTTGCTCTTGTCTGTACCAAATACCACCGGTTATTCCGGTGGTGAATACAAACCGCTTCGTCATCCGAGCCACCCGTGAACATGGGGTTGGCGTTCGACCATAGTCGGAGCTTATCAGTCGAAACTCTTGAAGCTGGGTTTAGCTTACAGCATTTTCTCAAGTTAAGTAAAGCGTTTTGTGAAAGAGATTTAGATTATTAGCATTTTGGCTTGTGGGAACGTTTTAAATGGGGTGAATTTTTGATACTGCGCGGAATATCTTATGTGAATACCGGTGTTTTTATGCGTTAAAAACTCCCCCACCACAAATACGAAATACACCCCAAACCACCGCTCAATAGTCGCCCCAGCAACCAGCCCGACAGTCAATCCAACAGTCAGCCCGGCAGCCGCCAGCAAATGACCGGCGACAAGGCGCATACCCGCACAATACGCGATAATGAGCTGGTGAGCGCCAACAACCCCTTCCCCGAAATTCCCGTCACCGTACCGCAGATCATTCGCCAGGCCGGGCATCGCACCTACCAGCGCGGCGTCGCCTACCAGCGCAACCGCGAAGTCATCCGCTACAGCTACGACGAAGACGAGCGAACCCTCACCGGGCTCGTCAACGGAAGCACCATCATCCCCTACGAAGTGACCATTCGCTTCTTCCCCGCCGTCAGCGGCTCCGCAACCTTCACCGCCCGCTGCACCTGCCCCGTGCTCACCGACTGCAAGCACGCCGTAGCGCTCATGCTCACCGCGCTCGACCGCGCCTCCGTAGCGAAAAAGGCACTCAGCGAACACCCCGGACCGGTCGGCGTGCCCGGTGCCGTATCGAAGGCTACCGCTACGAAGGGCGCGACAGATGCAATGGGATCAGTTGCAAAGGGATCCGCAGATTCAAAGAGCGCGGACGTTGCGGAGGCGAAGAAAGCCGCCGACCCGCTCGCGGCGCTACGTGCCTCCGGTGCACTCACCACCGCGGCGAAATTGCCCGCGCCCGATACAGAAACTGTCGAGCCCGAAAACCCCCAGGGAAGCTTTGCGCTCAACGAGCTAGGCGCCTCCCCGAGCCTGCAGGCAGAGGCATCCGCCACCAAAATCTCGGCATGGCGACGCGACCTCTCCTCCGTTCTTTCCGCACGTCAGGACCTTGCGGGCATTGATTCGATGCGCGTGAGCGGCGCCCTGGATTTCTCACTAAGCGTCTCCGGCTCCTACGCGCGCGGCCGCAATATGCCCGGCGCAACCCCCAGCATTAACCTGCTCGCCCGACCGCTCATGGCGTCCAAAACCGGGCGCTGGATCAAGGGCGGACTCAGCTGGGAAACCTTCGCCTCCAGCGTGGGCGGGCCCGTCGGGCGGCACGAAATCTACCCCGAACACGAACGATTCTTAGCCGAGCTCTACTCGATTGCCCGCCCCTGGCAGAACATGTACTCCTCGCACCGCGACTGGATCTCAATCAGCGCTTCTGCCTCCACTCTGCTCTGGGACGTACTCGCCCGCGCGGAGGATATTGGGCTACCCCTGCTCGTCAACGGTCGCGAAGTGAACTACGCTGTGCTGAGCCCCGCGCAGGTGCGCCTGCACGCCGCCGCCAGCGAAGAGAAGCACGCGGAAGGTGCCGGACTGCAGCTTCAAGCCGCGCTCAGCTGGGAAGGACGCGAAGGCGAACTACTGCGCCAGCTCTGGCTACCCGCCGCCCACTGCCACCCCATCGGCACCCCGCGCACCGGCTTCTTTGCCCTGGGCGGGCTCGCCCAGCAGGAGTACGAGCAGGCGGCAAAGGCGGTACACTGGAAGACCGCGCGCCCCGGCGCACTGGATGAAGTGGGTCGCGAATCTTTCGTGCAAAAGACTGTCCAAAAGGACGCGCAGAAGGCGCCGACTGAGCCCTCTACCCCGACCATTAACCCGGCACAGAATAACCACGCGCAAGGTGAACGGGTGCGATACTCCCCCGCCGTGCCCGAACTGCCCGAGGGTGTGGAGCTGGCGCTCATCCCCCTGGTCGAGCCGCTCGATGCCGCCTCCGAATCGCTGATTAGCGCCGGAACCGTGCGGATTCCCGCCGCGGAACGCGCCACGTTCCAGAAAGAGTACCTGCCCGCGCTCAGCCGTTCCATTCCCTCGCTGACCCCCGATCCGGCACTGTCGCTGCCGCGCGTGAAGCCCCCGCATCTGGTGCTTGAAATCAGCTTTGACGAGCAGGTACGCCACGACGCGCAGCTGAGCTGGCATTGGGAGTACCCGCTGAACCCCTTCGCGGAGGACAGTGCAGAGGAGGCGAGCGCGCAAGAGGCGAGCACACAGAATCCTGCGGCCGGCTCCGATGTGTACTCCCTGCCCGTTTTCGGTTACCCCGGTGAAGAGGGCGGCGAGATTCGTGATGAGCGTTTTGAGGCGCGCGTACTGCGTTCGGTGCGCGCCATTCTTGCCGCTCACCCGGCGCTTTCCGGGCTGGAGGAGCGCCGCATCGAAGGCTGGGAAACCCGCGAGCTGCTCAGCGCGATTCTGCCGAAGCTTCGCCGTGTTTCCGCTGTTCAGGTGCGTTTTAACGGCACCCCACCGGAGTTCGTGGAGGCAACCGACGCGCTGATTGAAATCACCGTGAGCGAGGGCAATTCTCGCGACTGGTTCGGCCTGGGCATTGCGGTGAAGGTCAATAATTGGACCGTGCCGTTCGCACAGATTTTTGAGGCGCTCGACCGCGGGGCGGACCGTATTCTGCTCGGTAACGGCACCTATTTCTCGCTGCGTCGACCCGAGTTTAAGACCCTGCGCACCCTCATCGCGGAGGCTCGCGAACTCGACGATGCGGGCGGTGAGCTGCGCATTAACCGGCACCAGGCGGGGCTGTTCTCTGAGCTGGAGTCGCTGGCGGCGAGCGTGCATACGACCGCGCGGTGGGATGCTCAGGTGCGTTCGCTGCTGGAGCTGGTTGAGGGTCTGGAGGATGCCGACAAGAGCGCCGAAGAGAACTCTGAAAAGGGCACTGAAAAAGCACTCGACAAGGGCACTCAGGGGTTCCCCTCACCTCAGAAGGCGTCCCGTCGGGTTATCGCTCAGCGCCCGGTACCCACCGGCCTGCAGGCAACCCTGCGCCCCTACCAGGTGGAGGGTTTCCAGTGGTTATCTTTCCTGTACGAGCAGCGGCTGGGCGGTATTCTCGCCGACGATATGGGTCTGGGTAAGACCGTGCAGGCTCTCGCCCTACTCGCCCATGCGCTCGAGGAGCACCGTGCCGCCTCCGAACGTACCACCGAGCGCGGCGAGAGCGTCGAGCCGTTCGCGCCCTTCCTCGTGGTTGCCCCGACCTCCGTCATCACCAACTGGGCGGCGGAGGCGGAACGCTTCCTGCCCGAGGCGAAGGTCGTGACCATCACCGAAACCACCGCCGGTAAGACCCCGCTGGCTGAGCGCATCGCCGGGGCTCACCTGGTGCTGACCAGCTACACACTGCTACGCATGGACGAGGAAGCATACACCGGCTACGCCCGCACGCTAGGCCGTACCGTTGACGATTCCACAGGCGAGCAGTCCGCCCCCGAAGGCTGGGGTGCGCTCCTGCTGGACGAGGCGCAATTCGTCAAAAACACCGGCACCCGCGCCTGGTCCATCGCTCGCGCAATGCCCGCCCGCACCAAGATCGCGATGACCGGCACGCCCATTGAGAACAACCTCATGGAGCTGTGGGCGCTGCTGGCAATTGTGGCGGACGGCCTGTTCCCCTCCGCCCGTGCGTTCCGTGACCTGTACGCTCGCCCGGCGGAGTCCGGCGAGGACCCGGCGCACGCCGCGGCGACGGCTGCTCGTCTGCGCCGGCGCATCCGCCCGCTCATGCTGCGCCGAACCAAGGAGCTGGTGGCGGCGGAGCTTCCGGCGAAGAACGATACGCGCGTGAACCTATCGCTGGCTCCCGGTCACCGCCGCATCTATGACACGCATCTGCAGCGTGAACGCCAGAAGGTGCTGGGCCTGCTGGAGGATATGGATAAGAACCGGTTCACGATCTTCCAGTCGCTGACCCTGCTGCGCCGCCTGGCGCTTGATGCCGCGCTGATTGATCCGGAGGCCTACGCCGGGGTGTCGTCGGTCAAGCGCGACTACCTGGTTCAGCAGCTACCCGACCTGCTCGAGAAGGGCCACCGTGTGCTGGTGTTCAGCCAGTTCACCGGCTACCTCAAGAGCATTTCGGCACGCCTGGCGGAGGAGGGCATCGGCCACCTATACCTGGACGGTTCGACCCGCAACCGCGCCGAGGTCATCGAAGCGTTCACGAGCGGTCAGGAGCCGGTGTTCCTCATTTCGCTCAAGGCTGGCGGTTTCGGTCTGAACCTGACCGAGGCGGACCACGTGTTCATCATGGATCCGTGGTGGAACCCCGCCGCCGAGCAGCAGGCGGTGGACCGTATTCACCGCATCGGCCAGGACAAGGAGGTGCACGTCTACCGCTTGGTCGCCGAGGGCACAATTGAGGAGAAGGTCATGCAGCTCAAGGAGTCTAAGGCCGCGCTCTTCGATGCGGTGGTCGGTGAGGGCGAGTTCGCCTCCGCAGCGGTGACGGCTGAGGATGTGCGCGAGCTCTTTGCGCCGGCTGTCGAGCGATAGCCGCCCTCCAGCCTGAGCGGTACCCCTCGAGTCTGAGGAGGTGTCTGGTGCCCGTCATTTTTTGTCATTTGGTTACGCCTCAGGCTAGATTCACGCCCGATTCTGGCCCGGCTCTTCTCAACGGTGACTCTGGGGCGTAGCCTTGAAGGACTACTTACGGAGGCGCCGCCTCCCCATAGATTCCAAAGGAGCATCATGAGCTACAACGTACCCAACGTAAAGTTCAACGACGGCCGATCCATTCCGCAGCTGGGCTACGGCGTGTGGCAGGTTGAGGACGAGGTCGCCGAGAAGGTCGTGGCCACCGCCCTGGAGATCGGCTACCGCCACATCGACACCGCCGCCATCTACGGCAACGAGGCGGGCGTAGGCCGCGCTATCGCTAACTCCGGCGTGGCTCGTGAGGATATCTTCCTCACCACCAAGCTGTGGAACTCCGACCAGGGCTACGAGAGCGCTTTTGAGGCGTTTGAGGTGTCCCTGGAGAAGCTGGGCACCGACTACGTTGACCTGTACCTGATTCACTGGGCTAAGCCGCAGCAGGGCCTGTACCTGGATTCCTGGCGTGCGCTGATTGAGCTGCAGAAGCAGGGTAAGGTCCGTTCCATTGGTGTTTCGAACTTCCCCGAGGAGCAGCTGCGCGAGATTATCGAGGAGACCGGCGTGGTTCCGGCCATCCACCAGATTGAGCTGCACCCCTACTTCTCGCAGGAGGCGCTGCGCGCCGTTCACGCCGAGTACGGTATCGCGACCCAGGCGTGGAGCCCGCTGGGCAACGGTAGCGACCTGCTGCAGAACCCCGTACTGGCTGAGATTGCGGAGCGCCACGGCGCAACCCCCGCGCAGGTCGTGCTGGCGTGGCACCTGGCTAAGGGCACCGTGGCTATCCCGAAGTCTGTGACCCCCTCGCGCATTGAGGAGAACCTGGCGTCGGTGAACGTGAAGCTGACCGCCGAGGACATCGCGGCTGTGGATGCGCTTTCCACCCCCGAGGGTCGTATTGGCGCTGACCCGGCGAACATCGACTTCTAAGGTGTAGCTTGGGCGTATAGCTCGATACACACCTACATAAAGCCCCGACAGGCACGGATAGTGCTTGTCGGGGCTTTTGTGCACTCTTGCGGGAGCTAAGGTTTTAGAGAATGCTCATTCGCGGATTGCTCAACAGGTCAGCGAACGCTCGCGCTCTCCCCCGCTAGTTCTCGTCCTCCACCAGCAGGGAGAGGGAGATGCGGCGGCGCACCGGGTCGACCTCCACGACGCGCACCTGCACGATGTCGCCGCTGCGCACAATATCGTGCGGGTTCGCCACGTAGCCGCGGCTCATCTGCGAGATGTGCACGAGGCCGTCCTGGTGCACGCCAATATCCACGAACGCGCCGAATGCCGCCACGTTCGAGACGGTGCCCTCGAGCACCATGCCGGGGCGCACGTCTTCGAAATGCGAGACGGACTCGGAGAAGCGGGCGGTGCGGAAGCTACCGCGCGGGTCCAGGCCGGGGCGGCGCAGCTCGGTGAAGATGTCCTCGACCGTGTACACACCGGCGGTGCCTTCGTCCGCGCTCGCCTGAGTATCGCTATCCTGCACGTAGTCGGCGGGGTTCAGCCCGGCGAGCGGGTCGGTTCCGTCCGAGGTACCCAGGGCACCGGCAACCCAGTGGGCACCGTTGCGTGCCTGCGCATCGGCAATAATGCGGCGCGCGAGCGGGTACGCTTCCGGGTGCACGGCGGAGGCGTCCAGCGGCTCCTCCCCGCCGCCGATGCGGATGAATCCTGCCGCCTGGCGGAAGGTTTTCGCGCCCAGTCGCGGCACGTTCAGCAGCTGCTGACGGTTCGCGAAGGGACCGTGTTCAGTGCGGTAGGCGACGATGCGTTCGGCGGTTGCGGTGCCCACTCCCGCCACGTGCGCGAGCAGCTGCACGGAGGCGCTGTTGAGGTTCACGCCCACGGCGTTCACGCAGTCTTCGACGGTGTCGTTGAGGGCGCGGCGCAGGGCGGCGGGCGGCACGTCGTGCTGGTACTGGCCCACACCGATGGACTGCGGGTCGATTTTGACGAGCTCGGCGAGCGGGTCCTGCAGGCGGCGGGCAATGGAAACGGCGCCGCGTACGGTCACGTCGTAGTCGGGCAGCTCGGCGGCGGCGAGGGCGGAGGCGGAGTAGACGGAGGCGCCCGCCTCCGAGACGGTCACCTTCTGGGGTGCTTCTGCGCCTTCCTCGCGCAGGGTGCGAATCAGTTCGCTAGCGAGCTTGTCGGTTTCGCGGCTTGCGGTGCCGTTGCCAATGGCGATGATTTCCACGCCGTGCTCGCGGCAGGCGGCGGCGAGCTCGCGCAGTGCTTCTGCCCACTGGTTGCGCGGGGCGTGCGGGTAGACGGTGCCCACGCGCAGCGGCTCACCGGTGCCGTCGACCACGGCGTATTTCACGCCGTGGCGCAGGCCCGGGTCCAGGCCGAGGGTGGTCTTGTGTCCGGCGGGTGCGGCGAGCAGAATATCGCGCAGGTTGGAGGCGAACACCTCAGTCGCGTGCTGTGCGGCGGCGTCGAGTAGCTGGTGGCGGATGCGTTCGGCAAGGCGCGGGCGCAGGTGGCTGCGCCATGCGGTGCGCACGGTCGCGGCGAGCCAGCCGAGTACGCGGTCTTCGTCGTCGACGGTGTTGAGCACCTGCACGGGGATGCGTAGCGCAGCGGCAACTTCACGCTCGTATGCAGAACGGACGTTCTCGTAATTTTCGGCGGCGGCCTCAGCTTCGGCGCGGGCGGCACCACGCAGGCGGCTGAGCGCCACGGGGGCGGGTGCCACATCCACCTTGAGGCGCACCACGCCGGCGTCCTTGGCGCGGTGCAGCGCCAGAACGCGGTGCGGCGGAATGGAACGAATACGATCCGAGAAGGCGAAATAGTCGGAGAACTTAGCGCCAATGCTTTCCTGACCGGCAATCACGCGGGACTCAATCACGCCGCCTTCACGCAGGCGCTTGAGGAGCTTTTCGCTCAGCACCGGGTCGGTGAGGGCGCGGTCAACCAGGATTGCGCGGGCACCATCAAGGGCTTCTTCGGCACTGTGAATCTGCAGGGCTTCGTCTGCTTCTGCGGCTTCAATGCTCTCGTCCTCGTCGTCTTCGGTGCCGTCGGTAATGTACGCGGCGGCAATCGCGTGTGCCTCGGCGAGGGGCACCTCCAGCAGGTCTTCGACGAGGGAATCAAGCCCGGCGGCACGCGCCATCTGGGCGCGGGTCACGCGCTCGCTGCGGTACGGGGCGTAGATGGCGTTCACGTCTGCGATAGTGGCGGCGTTCATGAGCGAGGAACGCAGCTGCAGCAGGGTGAGCGGGTCGATGAGGCCTTCGTCGGCGCGTTCGGTGAGCGCTTCGAGCACGCGGTTGCGGCGCTCTTCGAGGGCGCGGAGCTGGCCCAGGCGCGACTGGATGGTGCGCAGCTGGGTGTCGGTGAGTGCGCCCGTTGCTTCTTTGCGGTAGCGGGCGATGAAGGGTACGGAGTTGTCGGCGTCGAGCAGCGCCACGGCTGCGCGGATGCGGTGCGGCGCGATGCCGGTTTCTACGGCGAGCGCGTTGATGAGGTGCTCGGTGGGCTGCTCAGTCTTGCCGCCGGTTTCGTGTTTTTCGCGGTGTGCGGCGCTGCTGGGTTCGTTGCCGGCGGTTTCGTGTTTTTCGCGGTGTGCGGCGCTGCTGGGCGCGGGGTCTGCAGCTCGATCCGCGCGCGGGCGGATGCTGCTCGGGAGGGGGTGTTCGCTCATCCTTCCAGTTTCGCATATTTCGCCGCGGCTCATGGGTTGGCCGGTAATGCTGGGATAAGAGTCAGCGCGGGGCGTATTTTGCTCGCCTGTGCGGGTGCGGGTAAGCGTATTTTTCTATCGCATCTTCTAGTGCAGATTACGAGTCTTTACGCACATTTTGCCCTGTGGGTGCGCTAAATATTGTCATCTTTCCGTAAGAAACCGTGTTAGGGGTTCACGTATTTGAATAGTGCTTAGTTTCAGCGATAAATTTAGATAAAAGAGCATATTTTTTGAAAAAATATCGCTTATTCATGCAGATAAGAGCTGGACTCACACCACGCAAACACCCTTATCTGCGTGCACACATTCAGGGTTTCGGCGGCACGGTACGACATGGTGCCGCCACATCCCGCAGATGAAAGAGGGACCCATGCGCGAACAAGCCGCGCTATCAAACGCGCCGGAGGGCTACTTAGATTTTCACGACGAGTACGCGGA
>ERZ773024.578-NODE-578-length-13510-cov-2.669194_pt1 | contig 13510 bp, 12 predicted proteins | sample MGYA00511667_ERZ773024 | MGnify/ENA primary metagenome ERZ773024 (study PRJEB29015, sample SAMEA2738117) | human oral metagenome | biome: human oral; feature: human-associated habitat; material: saliva | place: China | collected 2258 ... | reverse complement strand
AGTTTCGTGGCTGGTTGGGGGGTGTAGAGGGCTCCATCTCGGATCATGGCGTGCAGGGTCAGGATGCGGCGGTGGGCCAGGGCGAGGACGGCCTGGTTGTGACGCTTTGCCTGATCTCGTTTGCGCTGGTAGTAGGCCCGGCTGACGGGGTCGGAGCGCAGGGAGGCGAAGGCGGACAGGAACACGGCGCGCGTGAGCCGCTTGTTGCCGGCGTGGGTGACATGCTCGCCGCGGATCGATGAGCCCGATCTCCTGGTCACCGGTGCCAGGCCGGGGTAGGAGACCAGGTGGGCGCCGGTGCCTGGAGGTCTTGCCCAGGGTCTCGGCCAGGAAGACGGCGGCGGCCGGGACCCCAATCCCGGGCATGGAGGTCAGGACCTGGTAAAGATGGAGGTCAGGACCTGGTAAAGAGGGTGGGCCTGCACCAGGGTCTCGACCTGGGCGGCGACATCGGCCCGCAGGGAGTGCAGAGCGATGAGCTGCCTGGCCAGGTGAGGCAGCACCGTTGCGGCGGCGTCGGTGCCGGCGACCACCACGGTCTGGCGTTCCAGGGTCGAGACGATCTGGGCGGCCCAGATGGCGTGACGCCTACACCCGTGCTTCGTGAGCCTGGCGTCAATCCTTGTCTTACCCGCGCGCTTCAGCTCGGCCGGGGTGGGCTAGGCGGCGATGACCTCCAGGACGGCGTCGTGCTCCAACCACGGCCCCACCACCGCCTCCAGGGCGGGGTGGATCTGGGTGTACAGACCCCGGATCCGGTTAGCGGTCTGGTACCTGGCGGGCCAGGTCCAGGTCGAAACCAGTCAGCATGCTCAGTGCTGCGGCGTCCTCGTCCGAGGTGCTGATGGCGCACAGGGTGTGAGGCATGGTCCTGGCAGCGCTGGCGATGACGGCGGCGTCCTTCGCGTCGGTCTTGGCGCTGCCCGGTGTCAGGTCCGCGATGCGGCGCATCGACAGTCCCGGCAGGTAGCCCACGGTGATGCCCATGTCCTGGGCCACCGCCACCGCCAGGGCCCCGATGGTGGCGGGCTGATCGACCACCACCAGCACCTGCCCCTTTGCCTGTAGGCGCTGGTAGACCTCGCGCAGCCGGTCCTCGTCGTTGGGCAGGGCCTTGTCGAGGGCCTTCCGCCCGTCTCGAATCAGGGCCGTGGCCCAGTGCTCGCTCTTACCGACGTCAATGCCGATGAAGACCTCGATGTCCTCGATATCCATCCCTGTGCCGCCTCTCGCTCAAGTGGGTCAGGGCCAGCCGGTGGACGACCGGCCCCGCACCCACGCCTGCGTTAGACCTCTGCCGTTGGCGGGTCGTTCCCCTTATCAGCGGTCACCAGCGCCCGGCTGCCGCGGGTGACAACACCCCCCCGGATCATCTACGGACAGGGGCAAGACACCCGTGCCCACAGTAGCTGGCCCAGCCCCGGATCACCCGGGGCCACCAACAAGGTAACGGGCGCGGGGCTGACGCCCTCTCTCTCCGCCTGCCGCCCCCTCGGACACGAGGAGCCGTTTTCCGGGTGGTTCTGGCAGGGCCTCCCAGACCCGGGTGTGATAATGTCATCATCGTGATCCGAGCTCATTGGAGTTGACAGAAGGGATGCGGACCGGTGGGGCGCAGCGCGAGATCAACGAGAATTCCACGGATACCGGGCGCGAGCTCCACCAGAACGAAGCCCTCATCAGTGATGTCGTAGACACCCAAGTCGGTGATGACGCGTTTGACGCAACCCGAACCGGTCAAAGGGTAGGTGCAACGGTGTAGCAGCTTCGGCTCACCGTGTTTGGTGGAGCGCTGCTCCATCACCGCAATCACATGATCAACGCCATTAACCAGGTCCATGGCGCCGCCCATGCCGTTCATCTTCTTACCCAAGATGCCCCAGTTGGCGATATCGCCGTTCTCAGCCACCTGTAGGGAGCCCAGAATCACGGCATTGATCTTGCCGCCGCGGATCATGGAGAAACTCATCGATGAGCTAAAGGTTGCGGATCCTGGCAGCAAGGTGATTGTCGCCTTGGATGCGTTGATGAGGTCGGCGTCGACCTCATCTTCGGTGGGGCTGGGGCCGATGGACAGAATGCCGTTCTCGCCTTGCAGGGCGATCGTGACGTCATCAGGCACATGGTTGGCGACCAGGGTGGGAATGCCCACTCCGAGGTTGACGTAGTCGCCGTCGTTGAGTTCCTGAGCTGCTCGCGCGGCGATACCGTTACGCGTCCAGCCCTTGCCATCTTCGCGGATGAGAGGTTCGTGGTGGGCGATGGCCTCCGTGGGGTCCTCGCCGCCCTTCGGACGGGTAATGACGATCTCGATGGGCTTGTTTTCGGCCTGCTCGGGGGTCAGTTCGAGGATGCGGTCCACGAAAATGCCGGGCAGGTGGATTTCGTTGGGGTCGAGCTCGCCGACTTCGACAACCTGCTCGGCCTCTACCACGGTGATGTCGGCACACATGCCCGCTTCCATATTGAAGTTTTGGGCGGTGTTGCGGAATACACAGTTGCCGGCTTTGTCCACTTTGTGCGCGCGGATCAGGCCAAAGTCACTGGTGATAGCAGGTTCGAAAACGTATTCGCGTTCTTGGCCCTTGAAGGGCAGCACGCGGGTTTCCTTCGGCTGGGACTCTTTAGCCACTCCACCCTTGCCGTCGAATCGCTGGGGTAGTCCGCCTTCTGCGACGTAGGTGGATGTTCCGGTGGCTGTGTAGAAGCCGGGGATGCCTGCGCCGCCGGCGCGCATGCGCTCGGCCAAAGTGCCTTGGGGGATGAGCTCGACTTCGATTTCGCCGGCGAGGTACTGGCGTTCGAATTCTTTGTTGAAGGAGTTGTGGGAGCCGCCGAAGCGGGTGACTAGTTTGCGTTCGACAAGGTGCGCGAGTCCTAGAGCCCCGCTCTCAGGGTGGGATCCGGGGTTGTTGGAGTAGACGGTCAGGTTGCCGATGACTTTGTCCGCGATTGCTTCAATGAGTTGGAAGGGGTTGCCGCAGATTCCGAAACCTCCGACGGTGATGGTCATGCCAGGGGTGAGGCCTTCGATGGCTTGTTCAACGTTGGCTACAACTTTGTTGCGAGTCATTGGACGCTCCTTGGGTGTGGGGGCTGGGTTTGTTTGTCTGCTCCAGCGCTGGTGGTGTGTTGGCGGCCCCGCGCTTGGGGCCCCGGGTGAATGTTCATTCGTTTTTGTGCTTATGCCTTGGTGGCCATGCTAGCGCAAGAAAATGTAACCGCGCACACATTTTGATAATTTTTTAATCTGCACCCCTGGTTGTTTCTGTAAATCCGCAGTTCAACTTGGCGGTCCGGGGGTAGTGACCTGAGAAATATTACCAAAACCCTTGAAGGGTAGTGTGACGCCTGGCATACTCGGCAACGAATGATCATTAGTTTTTTGTTTGTGTTTCTTCCGGGGTTCACGCCCCAACGACAGCTGTGCGGCATACCCCGACAGGTGCGCAGCACAACTCATACCTTCAACACCTCGACTTCAAGGAGCATCCATGAACACCCCAGCTTCCCTCACAGGCCTTGGCCCCGTCACCGACTACTACCGTCTGTTTGATGACGTCGCGGGTGCCGATCTTGACGCGTGGAATGCTGCGCGCAGTTTCGAGGCCGACTGCCTGCCTGTCATCAATGACTACTGGGAGCGTGCGGAGACCCCACGCCCACTGGTTAATCGGATGGCGGAACTCGGATTGTTTAACGACGGCCTGTCCGTTAGCGGCCGGGCGGCCTTCAGCCCCCTGGCCGCAGGCCTCGTGATGATGGAAGTTGCCCGGATCGACGGCTCGATGGGCTCTATCATCGCGGTGCAGGCCGGTCTGGTGATGCGCGCCATCGATGAATACGGTTCAGAAGAGCAAAAAGCCGCCTACCTCGAAGACTTGGCCACCGGCCGCAAGCTTGGGTCCTTCGGCCTGACGGAACCAGACCACGGCTCCGACGCGGTCTCACTGGAAACAAGCGCGGTGCGCGATGGAGACGATTGGGTACTCAACGGCCAGAAGCGTTGGATTGGTTTCGGTGCCACCGGCGACGTCACCATTATTTGGGCGCGAACGGAAGACGGCGGGGTTGCGGGATTCCTTGTGGATCAAGACACCCCCGGATACTCCGCTGAGGTTATCACCGGTAAAGCCTGCCTGCGGGCCATCGACCAGTCGCTGATTACCCTCACTGATTGTCGCGTGCCGGACAGTGCCCGCATCCCAGGAGTCAGCAGCTTTAAGGACGTCTCCAAGGTGCTGTCGGCCACCCGCTCCAGTGTCGCATGGATGGCTCTTGGCCACGGGATCGCCTGCTATGAGGCAGCCGCAGAACATGCCGTCAACCGCATCCAATTCGGCAAGCCACTGGCGCACTTCCAGCTGATTCAGCAGCGCCTGTCGGACATGCTCATTAAGGTCACCACCATGGCGTTGCACTGCCGCCGCATCGCCGACCTGGATGCCGCGGGCACACTCACCCCCGAGATGGCCTCCATGGCGAAGGTCAATAACACTCGTTTGGCTCGGGAGGTCGCCGCGGATGCGCGTGACATGCTGGGCGGCTCCGGCATCCTGCTCGAGAACCACGTCATCCGCCACATGGTGGACATGGAAACCCTGCACACCTACGAGGGCACCGACGCGATCCAATCGTTGATCATCGGCCGCACCATCACCGGCAAGAGTGCATTCGTATAAACCCCACCCGTAAGACTGAAAGGCTAGCGTGAACATGAACAATCTTCCTACCAACGTCTACATTTGTGGGGCTGCCCGCACACCTATCGGCAAGTTCATGGGTGGCCTGTCCGGCCTGAGGCCAGCGGACTTGGGGGCTGTGGCTGCCCGCGCAGCGCTAGAGCGCGCGGGTGTTGACGCCGCGGATGTCGGCAGCGTTGTTGTTGGCAACATCTTGGCGACGGACCCGACGGGCCTGTATGTTTCCCGAGACGTTGGCCGGGCAGTGGGGGTGCCGGACAGTGCTACGGCGCTGAATGTTAACCGCGCCTGTGGTTCGGGCGTGCAGGCGATTGTCTCAGCAGTAATGGAGGTCGCCACCGGAGGGGCTGATATTGCGCTGGCTGGTGGGGCAGAAGTAATGAGTGCTGCGCCCTATTCGGTTGACGGTATGCGTAAAGGTAAGCCGATGGGCGACGGGCGGTTGACTGACTGGTTGACCGGTTTGCTTAACTGCCCGTTCGGTAATGGGCACATGGGCGTAACTGCCGAAAATGTTGCTCAGAAGTACAACATTTCCCGTGAGGACCAAGACGCCTTCGCCCTCACCTCCCAACAGTGCGCCGCGGACGCGATCGAGTCTGGTCGCTTCACGGAGCAGATCGTGCCGGTGACGATCCCCAGCCGCAAGGGTGACATCGTCGTAGATACAGACGAGCATCCGCGAGCCACCACCATGGATAAACTCGCCGCGCTGCCGAGCGCCTTCACCAAGGACGGAACTGTCACCGCCGGCAACGCCTCTGGCATTAACGACGGCGCGTGCATGCTGGTTCTCGCCAGCGAACAGGCAGTCAAGGACAAGGGTCTTAAGCCTTTGGCAAAGATCGTCAGCTGGGGTATCGCGGGTGTTCCCCCGGAGATCATGGGGATCGGACCTGTGGCGGCCGTCCCCAAGGCTCTCGACGCAGCTGGGCTGAACCTGGACGACATCGACGTCATTGAATCCAATGAGGCATTCGCCGCCCAAGCGGTGGCCGTCAGCCGGGAGCTAGGATTCGACGACGCCAAGGTCAACCCCAACGGTGGGGCCATTGCCCTTGGGCACCCGGTGGGTGCAACCGGCGCGATCCTGACCACCAAAGCGCTCTACCACCTACGCGACAACCAGCAGCGCTACGGCCTGATCACCCTATGCATCGGTGGCGGTCAAGGTATTGCCTTGGTCATCGAAAACACGCAAGCGCCCGACGCCGAATAACGCCCGGCCCCAACACAGCTATAAGGAGGGACGCCCTATTATGAGCATTCCAACAGCCGCACAACTGCACACACTCACCATCGACAAGCCGGTGATGCAGGCAACCGTCATCGGGGCAGGGTCAATGGGATCCGGCATCGCAGCACTGCTCGCCAGCAACGGCGTCAAGGTACTACTTCTCGACGTTCCGGGCGAGGGGAGCGGAAGTGACCGCAACGCACCGGCGCAACGCGGCGTCGACATCCAACTCAAACGCAAAGGCTTCACCCACCCGGACTTCGCCGACAACATCACCGTGGGAAACACGGAGGACGACCTAGCGAAAGTCGCGGACTCCCAGTGGATCGTGGAGGCAGTCTTTGAAAACCTTGAGGTGAAAAAGAAGCTCTACGCCCAGCTGGAAAAACACGTGGCCGAAGGCGCGCTGCTGACCTCCAACACCTCCACCATCCCGCTGGCCCAACTGACCGAAGACATGGGCCCCCAGCTGGCCGGGCAGTTTGTGATCACGCACTTCTTCAACCCACCCCGGGTGATGAATCTTGTGGAGGTCGTACCCAACGATAAAGTGGCACCGGAGAAAGTGCAATGGATATGGAACGTCCTCGAAGGACAACTGGGTAAAGTGCCTCTGATGTGCCGCGACACCCCTGGCTTTATTGCCAACCGCATCGGGAACCTATGGATGGCCGTCGCCGCAAAAGTTGCACTAGACAACAACATTGCCCCGGAACTTGCAGACGCGGTCAACCAAAAGATCTTCCAAACCCCGCGCACCGGTGCCTTCGGGCTCTTCGACTACATCGGCCTGCAACTCGTACCCGACGTATGGGGAAGCTTCATCGAGAAAGTGCCTGAGCACGACGCCTACCACCGCTACCCCGTGCACAACCACACGCTGTTTACCGGGCTGATCGAACGCGGGTTGACCGGCCGCACCGGCGAATCCGGCGTGTTCCGCGGCCGCGAGGAAGTCATCGACGTTGCCGCAGTGCCGGCAGAGTTCAACTACCGCCAGCGCCAAGCCCTCGACGATCCCGCATTGTCCGCATCCACCCCGGTTGAACTGATGGAAACCGACTCGCCGGCAGGGCAGTACGCGCGCGCAATCTTCGCGGAAACCATCGCATACTGCGCGGCCACCGGACCCGAAATCACCGACACCGTCGAAGGTATTGACGCCGCGATGCGCCACGGCTACAGCTGGCGGCGCGGACCCCTGCAACTCGCCGACGCCTACGGAATCGGGTGGGTACGCGACATCGTGGCACAGCACCTGCAGACCACTGGGCGTGAGGTGCCACAGTTGCTCGAAGCTGCGGTTAAGGCTGGCGGTTTTTATCCCAGCGACACCACTGTGCTGGCAACCACTGGTGAGGTCGTGGGTTTGTCGGACGTCGCCGGAGTTGTCACAGTAGGGGACTTGCGCGAGCAACACGGTACCTTCTTGGCCAATGACAAAGCCTTCGTCGTGCGCCTGCCCAGTGGTGTTGGGGTGTGGGCAACTAGCACCAAGAAGGGCTCGTTGTCGAGTGAAGCAATCGCGCTATTGTGCGAAGCGATTGATGCCGCCGTCGCCGGTGAACTCACAGCACTCGTGCTCGCAAGCAACGACCCAACAGCCTTCTGCGCAGGCGCTGACCTGTCGACCCTCGCGCACGCGGGCACCAGCGGTGATGCGGAATGCCTGGAAAACTTCCTTCGGCTGGGCCTGGATACCCTCACGGCACTGCGCATCGCACCCGTTCCTGTTGTTGCCGCTGTGCAGGGCTACGCCGTCGGTGGCGGTGCAGAAATGCTCTTGCACACCGATGCCGCAGTCTTCCACCAAGATGCCATCATTGGTTTCCCGGAACGCAACGTCGGCCTGTTCCCCGGTTGGAACGGTGCCGTGCGCACACTCCAACGCATGCAAGCAGCAGGAGTGGACGATGCCGCACAAAAAGCCTTCGACCTCAACGTCAGCGCCAAGCTGGTCCGCGGCGCCTACCCGTGGCTGGGTCAAGGGGTCGGCACGCAGCACGACCGAGTCGTTGCACAGGGCGGACACGTTCTCGCGCAGGCCATCGAGCTATCGGAAGAACTCAGCCGAAACTACGCCCCACCGGTTGAACAGCGGATCGTACTCAGTCCCACCCCGCTGGACGGTGACTGGGCCGACAACCCGCAGGCAAGCGACGTCGATAAGCGCATCGCCCACGCAGTATCGGAGCTGCTCACCGGGGACAATCCACAAGGGGCAACCGTTGCGGAACTCACGGAAAAGGACATCGCCTTGTGCGTCCCGCTGCTGCTCCACCCCGATAACGCCGCCCGCGCGCAGCACATGGTCGACACCGGCAAACCTTTAAAGAACTAGCCCGGCCACACTAGCCCAGTGCGGACGGCCCAACCCCAACCGTCCGCAACGCAATCTCCACATACAACTGCGCTAGGTCATCCAAACTGCTCAGCCCAGTGGGCTTGTACCACTGGGCAGTACCCATGCCCATGTCGATCAAGGCATAAGAGGTCAACCGCGGCTGCGAACAAGAAAATTCACCATCAATGACGCCGCGTTCAATAATCGCAACCCAACGCGCAACGTAATCACGGCGCAGCTGAGTCAACATGGAACGATCAGGGTCCTCCAAATTCTTAATTTCTCGGTTGGTCACCATCACTTCGCGCTGATGCAACGCATGAAAACGCAAATGGCAACGCATACTCGCCGCCAACTGTTGTGCAGCAGTCGACGCACCCGACAAACAACCCCCATGCTCCCGAAGGAGCTCCTGCTGGCAGCTGATCATGATGGCCGCCAGCAAATCATGCTTGGAAGAAAAATGGTTGTACAAGCTAGATGCCCGCAGGTTAATCGCCGCAGCAATATCTGCCATAGAAGTGCCGTAGTAACCACGTTCGGCGAATAACGCTAACGCGGCGTCAACAATTTGTGCCTGCCTATCAGATTGACTCATTGATCCGCGACCTCGCCAGCAGGGGAAGAAGCGGCAACAAACTGCAAAGCCACAGTATCTGAAATGAGTGTGCCCGACGCGGGATCTATCAGGCCAACAGACAAGCGACCCTCTTGTGGTGCCTCACCGTCAGTGCCCTCACGACCGTGCCCGGCGATTGGGGAATAATCCGGGGCGGTGATATCCACGTACAACGCCTCCAGCCCATTGTCGGCAAGCAACCCATGCACGGTGTCCTTGACCGCCGCGGGCCCGCGCTCCGCCACCGAGTGCGCAGCAGTCATGATTGCTGCAACAACCACCGCGGCGTCACGACCCGCAGGCGACAACCCGGCATTACGATTGGACACCGCAACCCCATCCGGCATGCGCACCGTCGGCACCGTATGCACGCGCGTTTCCAAACCGAACCCCCGCAAACAACCCTGGAGTGCCACCAGCAGCGGATAGTCTTTGTCGCCGAGGAACATATCGGTAGCGCCCACCTGCGCGGCCGTGGCAAACAGGCGTGCCAGCAGGGCATCTTCGCCGCGTGTGGCAAGGCGCTGCGCTAGCAGTTCAGGCGAAGGAACCAGCCGCTGCTGCGGGGCGGCGGCCAGGGGGACCACGAAGTCCGCGGACAGATCCGGAGGCACCTCGCCGTCATGGGCGACAACCACGACACCGCCAGTGACCCGACGCGCGGCATCAAGCACCGCAGCGTGGCCCGCATGCCACTGCGACCACACGGGCACCACAACCACAGGCCGGCCCTTGCCCCGGTAGGCCTTGGCGATCGCTCGAACCAAATGCGGCTCAGTGAGCACCCTGGGAGTATGCGTCATAGCTGGGGCCCTTCCGTGGTGTCGGGGATGGTTAGAAGTAGTGCGGCGCGGGCCTGCCTGTAGTTGTTGAAAGCCTCGGCGAACTGCGCGCGACCCTCCGGCGGCAGGGCGATCTGCCCGGGGCGAACACTGGAAAAGAGCAGCTCGGCGATGGTGTATCCCACCGAATCCAGTGCGGTGACCACCAGTGCATCATCGATGGGAGTGCACAGCATCGGTACATCCGCGGCGATGTCTTTTAAAGCAACATCGTGTGTTCCGATCACCATGGGTGATGACGTCGCGGTGCTCGCCGTCGCAATCACCTGCAGCTCCGCAGGCATGGGTGGATCATCTAGGGGTGAGCATTCGACGTGCCCGGCCTGGCGGAGGATGTCCGCCAAAGCCAAGGTGTCTTCCGTTAAATCGAGCACGTCGAAGCGCAGCGTGCGCCGACCGGTGGCGGGATTCACGGGGTTTGCAGGGGTCACGGGATTTGTAGGGGTGGCCATAGGACGTTAGCTAGACGTTAGCTGTTGCCCTGGCTGCGCTTGAGCAACTCAGCTACGGACAGTCCGCCCTGGTGCTCGTCGCGGCGGCGGCGTCCACCGCGGGCCTTGTCCTTCTGGGCGTGCGGTGCCGACTGGGCTTCAGCCTTTACCTCTGGTTTCGGCTGTGGCTTGGGATCCGGCTTTACCTCTGGCTTGGGCTGCGGCTTGGGGGCCGGCTGTGCTTCTGGCTTGGGCTCGGGTTTTGGTTCCGGCTGTGGCTCTGATTCTTGCTCCTGCTTCGGTGCTACCCAGCTGACTTCCGCGAAGGAGGAGGTGTCAAAGTGGCTGTCGCCTTGATCAGAATCGCTTTTCGTGCCGGTCGCCTCAAACTCGCCCGTGACAGGTTCAGCTTCCACTGGCTCTTGGGAATCCTCCGCTTGCGCCGCATTTTGAGTTGCCTCCAGCTCCTGCGGTGGCGCCCACATCGCGGAAATAGCCGGGGTCTCGAAACTCATCACAGTGCCCGTCAACGCCTCGATCTGGCCGCGCAACGCATCCAACTGGGCACGGATCGCAGCCAGAGTTTCGTCCTGGGATGCGCGAAGATTATCAAGATAACGCTGTTCAAGAAGTAATTCCTGCTCGCGGTGAGCAATCTGCTCCTTTTCAAGCTCGGCAACAAAACGCGCCTTCTCGCTGCGCAGACGCTCGCGCTCAAACTCGAAACGGCGACGGTAGGAAGCCACCAAAATGAGGCCCAGAATCGCAGCCCACAACGCAAGGATCACCGCGATTTTCATCGCCCCCGTACTGCCGCTAAACAGCATGACAACGGTGCAAATTACCGACAAGCCCACAATGATGCTCAAAAGCAGCGGGCCACGGTCGGGGGTGGGTTGCACGTTGGGTTTCTGTTCAGCCATGCCCACTAATCTACCCCAGTGACTGCTCCATCAGCGCCTGCAAACTGGGTGCGTCGACATCATGATCAAGCAGCGGCAATGTCCACACCAGGACATCCCCAGCATGTTGCCGAAAGTGGCCCAGCGCATCAAGATCCAATTCCCGACGCCGATGGATCCGACTGGGCCTGCGTGTAGAACGACTTCAACTGGACAAACAGCACAGCCATCGCCGCCAAAAACGTCGCAGACAAATTAGAAGGAATACCAAGGCTCTCATGGATGATGCCGGAACCACCCTGAACGAACGCAGTCACACCACCCTGGCTGAACGCACTGTACACCTCTTCCCACTGAGCAACCGTGCGGAAACCAGCAGTCCTCGCCAACCGCGCCAAAGTAGCCAACAAAACGCTCGTCCGTTTCCTTATCCAACTGCTTTGACGACGTACCCGAGGCCACCATTCCGTGGAAACCAGAAATCGCACCACACGCAATGGTCACAAACAACAGCGGAACCATCGACGGCGCCGATGGCCCAGTTCGCTGTGTGCTGTAGAGCGGAGGGCCTGTGGCCGTTTATCCATTTCAACCGCACTCATGTTGCGCCGCCTTTGGTGATCAGTGAGCAGGGCCTTGTGCGTGGACTGGATATTATTGACGCCGCGCTCACACCCCTGGACGCTTAACAGATGCCTCTTGGCTGGGCGCCTGTTGGTTTGGCACCCGGCTGGGGGTTACCATTGTCTGCATGACTCAAGCCAATAACACCCTAGACCTGCCGGAACAGCTGAAGATTCGCCGCGACAAGCGCGCTAAGCTGCTGGAGTCTGGGGTCGAGGCCTACCCGGTTGAAGTTGACCGCACCATTTCTATTAGCGATTTGCGCAAGCAATTTGTCGTCAACAAGCCTTCGGATGATGACGCCGCGTCTGCTGCGTCGAAGGTGCCGGAGGGTGCGCGTGTGCTGGAAGTTGGCGAGGAAACTGATGTTGAGGTTGCTATTGCGGGCCGCGTGATTTTTGTCCGTAACACCGGCAAGTTGTGCTTCGCCACGGTGCAAGAGGGCAATGGCACTCAGGTGCAGGCTATGCTATCGCTGGCTGAGGTGGGGGAGGAAGCCTTGGCGGCGTGGAAGCAGGACGTCGATTTGGGCGACTTTGTTTCTGTTCGGGGCCGCGTTATTTCCTCCAAGCGTGGTGAGCTTTCGGTCATGGCTAAGAGCTGGCACATGGCTGCCAAGTCTTTGCGCCCCTTGCCGGTTGCACACAAGGATATGAGCGAAGACAGCCGTGTTCGTCATCGCTACACCGACTTGATTATGCGCGAGCAGGCACGTACCAACGCCATGACTCGTATTAAGGTGATGCGCGCGCTGCGTAATTACCTTGAGTCCCAGGACTTTGTCGAGGTTGAAACCCCGATGCTGCAGACGCTGCACGGTGGTGCTGCCGCACGTCCATTCCAGACCCGTTCCAACGCCCTGGATATTGACCTCTACCTGCGTATTGCGCCCGAATTGTACCTCAAGCGTTGCGTTGTGGGCGGCATCGAGCGTGTGTTCGAGGTCAACCGTAACTTCCGTAATGAGGGTGTGGACTCTTCCCACAGCCCTGAGTTCGCGATGCTGGAGACGTACCAGGCATGGGGTACCTACGACGATGGTGCCGAGATGATCAAGAACTTGATCCAGTTTGTTGCCCGCGAGGTCTTCGGATCCACTACTGTCACCTTGGCTGATGGCAGCGAATACGATCTGGGTGGCGAGTGGAAGTCCATCGAAATGTACCCCTCGCTCAACGAGGCCCTGGCCAGGAAGTTCCCCGGCCAGCCGGAGGTCACCATTGACTCCAGCGTCGACGAGCTCAAAGAAATCGCAAAGGTCATTGGTTTGGATGTGCCGGCCAAGGGCGGTTGGGGACACGGAAAACTCGTCGAGGAAATCTGGGAGCACTTGTGTGAAGACCAGCTGTATGGGCCGATCTTCGTGCGTGACTTCCCGGTGGAGACCTCTCCGCTGACCCGCCAGCACCGCACCAAGCCGGGTGTCGCCGAAAAGTGGGACCTCTACGTGCGCGGTTTCGAGTTGGCGACCGGTTACTCGGAGCTTGTTGACCCTGTGATCCAGCGTGAACGCTTCGAGGACCAAGCCCGCCTAGCGGCTGGTGGCGATGAAGAAGCAATGGTGTTGGATGAGGACTTCCTCACCGCAATGGAGCAGGGTATGCCGCCGACTGCCGGCTGCGGCATGGGCATTGACCGCCTGCTCATGGCCCTGACTGGTCTGGGTATTCGCGAAACCATCCTGTTCCCGATGGTCAAGCCCGAAGCGAAATAGCCACAGGCTAAATAGGCTCAGCGCCGCATTCCTAGGCGGCGCAGCATTTGCTCGACCCCGGCGAGCAGCGCGATCAACACGAAGAACAGCAGGA
>ERZ773024.571-NODE-571-length-13620-cov-3.219904_pt1 | contig 13620 bp, 12 predicted proteins | sample MGYA00511667_ERZ773024 | MGnify/ENA primary metagenome ERZ773024 (study PRJEB29015, sample SAMEA2738117) | human oral metagenome | biome: human oral; feature: human-associated habitat; material: saliva | place: China | collected 2258 ... | reverse complement strand
CCTTTCATAAATAAAACTACCGCACTACTTGTTTTTTTAATTATAAAAAGGCTTATGCCCTGCCGGAGAATCAGCAGGACAAATTTGCTAAGAAGAAAGTCCAATCCAGTAGTGCAATAGAAACTGAACCGTTTTCCCTAACAAATATTCACAAAACTATATATAATATACGACACTTCCGCTTCCGTTTCAGTTAAAAAAGTTTAAACTCCGAGATTTAATAAAAACGGTCATCAGAGAAGTAAAAGCGTATGTTCTGATGACCGATTATGACAAAATATAGAGTGTGGCAATGGAAATTATCCCTACCAATAGATGTTCACAGGAACGCCCGACGGGTCGTTGTCGAACGATATCAGCAGTGTCTTGCTGAAAGAATCCCATTCTATAGGCGAAGCATTCCCGTTTACAACGAGTTTCTTCGGTTTTTTAGGCAGAAGCACCCTCATTATATTGACGGTGTTTATCGGGCTCTTTGCGATAAAAGAGTAGGAGTCTGTGGTGCGCACTTCGTCATACTGACGTGAAGCAGCCGCTAAAACCTGCGGATTATTCTTATCGACCACCTTATTTATATTATAGAGAAACGCCTGCTGCCCCGGCTTGATGATCTTCTTTTTCAGCACCGGCAAGGTGTTGTCGAAGAGGTCGATATAGCAACCTTTAAACACGTATGGTGCGTCGGAGACCACATTCTCGTCGATGACCGACGCCAGGTCATAGTTTCCACGCGCCAAGGCAAACGAGTTCTTAAACTCCAGTCTGCCCGTCTTTGCATCCTGCTCGTAGGCTTTAGCCACTGTTTTGATGAATTGAGCGTCGCCATTAGCAGCCATGACAAACTCCTTCGGATTCTGACGAATGACATAAACGACACCCTTGCCAGTCTCGTAGCGACCCTCCTTAGCGTCTCTGTCGAGTCCTAAACTCTCGAAAAGATGCTCTGAAGGCGCAGCATAGTCATTGCCATACCGGTTCCACCACTCCATGACACGCTGGAAAGGATCGTCGTCGCGCGATGAATATATCAGCACACCGCCATTCTTCACCCACTGTGCAATATTGTCGTTGGCAGCACGCTCCATTGGTTTCATATTAGAATATGAGAGGAGGAGAACCTTAGTGTTGACCCATGTCTCGGGATACCCCGTGTTTTCAAGGTGTAGAATATTGACCGGCACACCACGTTTAACCAACGGTAATGCCTCGCCATAGAAGTTGCTCAACTGCGGGTCGTCGTAGTTTTCAACAGGCTGTGGCGACCGTTGGAACATAAGGCTGTTAGCCATTGCCACGCTGATGCCTTGGCTGCCACTGACTGTATTGTCCGACCGCGGAACGTCATTAAGCGCATTTATCATCACTTGCATTTGGGTTGCATAGAATGGCGGTATATGTATCTTCTTATCGCTCGTGGCACTTTCGTTGTAAAGTCCTTCGTATATACGGTCGGGCCACGGCATGACCTCGAAGTTATCTATCTGCGGCCACATCAGTTGTGCAGTGTATGTAGCCTGATAGTTCTGCTTATAGTCAGCCCAGTCTCTGCGCCAGTCCTCGATAGGGTCGGTGAGGAAGAACATCTTACGCTGCGTCGGTCGCGTCATAGACTCCATGCATCCGTATTCAAGATAAGCCGTCTCAAATACACGTTCCTTCGCCTTGCCGTTGAAATAGTTAGGCTCACGCGACGTACCCGTCCAGATTTGAGCGATATATCCGTCGCAACTTCTCATTGAGGCAAGGCTTGCCTCGGGAGAAATAATCTGCCATTGAGAGTAGTTGAGCAGCGAATGTGTCGGTACGTAGCAACGCACGTCAAGCCCCTTTCCCTCGCCGTAAGCCTTAGCATACTTGAATGATTCGTCCAATGCCCTGTAGTATAGATGATATTTCAGTTTGTTACTCAGATATGTATTCTCCGCGCTCTCATGCTGCGGACGCCATTCGAAACCATAGAACGCCTTCCATTCCTTCTTAAATCCCTCGCTGTAGCCCGCCCGGGCCCAGAACTCCGGCTCCTCAAGAAAGATGGCATAGATGCCTTGATCAATCACAGGCTTTATATGGCGCTGCTTGAAGTATTCGATGTAATTCTCGGAAGGAACGATATAGGGCGTCATCTGTCCATGCCATATAGTATCGCCATTCATCGTCTTCTGACCCTCGTCGAGATGCCATCGCCCGTCCCATTTGCCCGTGAAGTAATCCTGATATTCGCCCCAGGCGATGCCCGTCATGAAGTGAGCCGTATATCCGTGGTCGCGCCAAGACCGGACACGTTGTGGAAAAGTCATGTTACGATGGTCGTTGGCGCCATATACCATGACAATGTCAGAACGGATATCAGTGGTAGGTTTCCACTGAGCAGCAGTTTGAAATGTTGTTTTCTCCTTTGCGTTCTGCGCATAGCCTGCAACGCAAAGCAAGGTGAGAAAAAGAAAGAGAGAGTATTTTTTCATAATAATAACATTGTATATAAACAAAAGAGAGAAACTCTCCATAACGGAAAGTCTCTCTCAGATATATTACTTAAGGCACAGCCACTACAAGCGGCTCGCTGTAGTTATAGCGGCGTACACCATTCGTAGCATAGTTGATACGTGCTCCGATACGCACATAATAGTTCTGACCGGCACCATTAGCCTTTGTCACATCCTCTGAAGTGATGGTTATGTCGTGCCCGACAGCATTCTTTGCGGCGTCACCACCTATGAATGTTGATACACGACTGTCGTAATTGTTGTTGCCAACATAGGTGCTTGAGTTGTTGACAAACAGCACTACATCCGTACAGTCCTGCTGATAATTAGGATTCGAAGTACCACGCTCAACATGCACATTGACGGAAATCTTGTTGTCTTTCACCGTTGGCTGACCGACAATAGATACGTTCAGGAATGGCTCAACTTCAAAATTATGAGCGACTTTTCCCGAAATTCTGAAGTCCTTCAAGCGCTCATCCTTCGTGTATACACCATTCTCATCGGTCTCGGTTAAAGGAACGAAAGGTCCATAAGGCAGCACTGTGTAGTGTCCGGCGAAGACCTTAGTGTTATTGAACGTTCCGTCTTGACGAGCAGTGAATGACCATGGAGTTGGATTCTCTTTGTAACTCGTCTCATACATGTATATTTGTATGCCGCCACTACCCACTTCTGTTTGTATTCTGCTACCGGTAGTCTTGTCGATGAACTGTCCGGTGAATGTCTCAGAAGGCTCGTCATAATCGTCAAGACTGCATGATGTCAGACAAGATGCGGCTACAGATATAATATTTTCTTTATCATGATGCTTATAGTTTTAATATCCCGGGTTCTGAATAATCAAGTTATTGCTTGAGGAGATAGCATTTGAAGGTATCTCCTGATAATACCAACGTGTATCGAAGGTGTAGATACGGTTTCCTTCGTCATATCGTGCATCGAAAAACCATTTGCCTGCATGGTCAGCATAGAACGGCATCAGCACACGCCAACGACGGTTGTTCTGCTCCTTATCTATCACTCTCCAGCGTTTCAAGTCCCACCATATCTTGTTCTCGAATGCAAGTTCCTTCCTACGCTCCTTGCGTACAACCTGTATGAAGTTATCCACTCCATTCTTCTCATCATCGCTTAACAGATTAGCACCTGCGCGTTCTCTTATTTGGTTGATACATTCGTATGCCTCGTTCAGTTTTGAGTTGTCTCCATAAGAAGCGAGTTCAGCAGCAGCCTCAGCCTCTGTGATGAGTACTTCTGCATAGCGTAACTCTATCCAGGGGTCGTCGTCGTGGTTCTCGAGGGTGTTATCATCAGTAAGAGTCTCAGAGATGTACTTCCTGACAGAGAACCCGGAGAGCGCGCAATCGCCGGAACCGGTGAAATAACCGCTACGTCCTGCTGGATTCATTGTGTTTCCGTTATGCAGGGTATAAGGGGTTTGAGAATCATTTGACGAATAAACTATCTTCGCATCAACCTCCGGAATACTCTGATACGTACGTGTTTCTCCATCGCTTATAAGGCGATTGATCTTTCCTGTAGAGGCATCCTGAGCAGTATATATACCTCTCCATATCTCAATGTTCTGACCGCTCATGACATCATTAGGGAACACCACGTTAGCCCTAAGGCGAGGTTCAGCATCTTTAAACAGGTCCATCGGATCGTCATAGAGCTTATACGTATTGTCAGCATTGTAAACATCAATATGTCCATAGGCATCCTTCTGCAGTCCGTCGAACATCTCTACGAAGTCAAGCGTAGGGTTAGTCTCTGAAGAGTAGCCGTTTCCTCCACGCAACTGATGAGGCACATTATAAGCGTTGTAGCCATGTACATCATCAGGATAGGAAAATTCTCGTGCAAGCATGACCTCAGAGTTAGTCACGTTATTGAAGATATGACAATAGTTGGTGTATTGTGCCTTCTTGTCATCAACCTTCCATTCATCCTTGTAAAGCTTGTATCCACTGACAGCTTTTGCTGCTTCGTAAGCCTGACGTAAGAAGTCGTGGGCAAGACTTGGGTCCATACCGCAGACACGGTCGCCTGTCTTGGCATCGCGAAAATTCACATCATTATACTTTGCAATGCTTCCCGCATAAATCATGGCGCGTGCTTTCAGACCGTAAGCGACATTCTTATTGACACGACCTTGTTCAGGAGAAGATACAGGCAAGAGACTTATAGCCTGATCAAAGTCGGCTGATATAGCTGAGATTGCTCCTGTCAACGACTGCTTTTTCTGCGAACCATAACCGATTACAACCAGTTCGTTGAGCGACCGGTTCTGCTCGTCAAGCACGAAGTCTACGCTTCTGTTTCCATTAGCCGTCTGTTCCGTCGTGACAAAGCCCACATAGGTGCATACCAGAACGGAGCCTCTTGCCACTGTCAGGCTGTACTTGCCGTCAATATCGGTGACGGTTGTTATATTCTGACCTTTCACTTTTACTGAAGCACCTATGAGCGGATCGCCGTTTTTATCGGTGACTGTCCCCCTGACCGTGACATTGTCTTGCTGTGCAGCGCCGGCTTCCTTTACCGTCTTCGCCCTGCTGATGACGATAATGTGACGCCCGGCGATTTCGTATTCCACATTCTCCTTGGCAGAAAGTTCATCCATAAGGGTTGTCACTCTTTCTCGCTTTGACTTCATCCGTACTTTCTTTTCCAGATTAAGCACTCCTTGACTAAAGTCTACAGACATTCCCGTTTGGTAATCTGTGCAAAGCCTTATGAGTGTCTTCTTCGCTGACTATATTGGGCATGTCCCACACTTCCTTCAGTGCGTCGTCGTTGTCATGTTCCGCATTGAGGAGATGCCGGTATATGCTCTCTCTGTATTTAGGGGCAAGTGAGCCGTTAGTCAGGTTCATCAGTAGTTTATAGATAATCTTAGGTTGCATGTTATAGTCTTATTCGTATTCTGTCACATCTTTAAGTTCCATAAACCAAGAGAACTACTTAGTTAATTAATGTGAAAGATATAACAATAACAACAGCTCCATTATAATCTCTGCTTCTCGCAGTTTCCTCATTGCTGCCGCAATGTGGTTCTCTACTGTCCTGATGCTGATTCCTAATTGTTCTGCTATTTTCCTGTTGGCAATACCGTCCTCGCGGCTCATCTTAAACACGCGACGTTGCTGGCTAGGCATCTCGTCAATAACCCTGCGCACATGGTCGAGTAGCTCGTTCAATTCCACAGTGTCAGTCTCCGGACCATGCAACTGCCGGGCTATATCATCGATGTTTGTCTTTCGCATAAGTTGTCTGACTGACTTTATCGATGAATTTCGCGCTGCTATGAACAGATAGGATTTAAGATCGTTGATCGATTCAAGCTCATCGCGACGTATCCATAGCTTCATGAAAATATCCTGAGCCACATCTTCTGCGATGAAATCATCGCCTATAAGTCTTAGGGCAAACGATTTCACCTTTGGGTAATAGAGGACGAAAAGCTCATTGAAAGCGGTCTCGTCTCCTCTTGCCAAAGCCTTAAGAAAAGAATCTTCCTTAATATCAGACATAGCATGCTTCATATCTGCGAAAAATACAATGCAAAAGTAAAAAATATATTTTATAAATCAGCATTTTATGACGGGTTTAATTATCCGATTATCAATAATGTATATATGCAGAAAGCAATGTGCATCTGCCTGACATGACATGCAAGGATAACGCATATCCAACGCTCCGTACACTAAAGCACGTTATCAGAATCCTGAGAGAAATGTAAGGATAATTCGTAAGTAAAACCTATTGAAATATGTAGTGTCAATAAGATGAATTTCAAGAAAGGGCGCTTTTAGGTTCAAGAACCGCTGAAATGAGGACCTAAAACCGCCGTTTCTTGGCGCAAGAAGCGGCGGTTCTTGAACCTGAAAACGGTGGTATTTGTAAAGCGTTGAATCAGAGAGTGTTACAAATGTCTAAGGAATGTTTCCGACATCGGGGTGCAGCACGGCAGACATTCAGAGGCAATGCTCCGAAACGACAATATTTTTCATCAGGCGATTACTTCTGCATCTCGCCGAGATAGAAATGCCCCTGATTGGCACGAAATGCTCTGAGGCGGTCAGAAAACAAAACGATTAGTTCTCTTCTGTATATAGCTTTTGTATGTTGATCAAGTTTCTTATCCGGCTAAGGCTGTATTTGCTTGAGCATCTTACGGCAGTTCTCGAGTATCTCCATTAGCTCGTCGGTCTTTTCAGCCCGTAGCATGGCGATGCGTGTCTGACGGAAATCAGGTATGCCTTTGAAGACCGGCGTTGCCGCAAGGTGGCGACGTGTGTGGAGTATGCCGCGATACTCGTCGATGCGCTCGACGTTGATGCGCAACTGTTCCTCAAGAACATCTATCTTCTCGTCGAGTGTCAACGGGGTGCGCGAGAAGAGCCACGGCTGACCGAAGGTAGCGCGACCGATCATGACAGCATCGACTCCGTAGGTATCGAAGGCGCGGTCGGCATCGTCGAGCGACTTGATATCGCCATTGCCGATGATAGGTATATGAATCTTAGGGTTGCGTTTCACCTCACCGATGAGCTTCCAGTCGGCTTCGCCGGTATACATTTGGCTGCGTGTACGACCATGTATGGTCAGAGCCTGCACGCCTACATCCTGCAGGCGCTCCGCCAGTTCAACGATAAACGGACGCTTCTGGGCATCTGCCATTGACAACTGTGCATCGAGCATCGTCGGGGTGTCCCAACCAAGACGGGTCTTCACGGTGACAGGAGTATCGACCGCCTTGACAACATTCTCTGCTATATCGAGCAACAGAGGTACATTGCGCAACATACCTGCACCGGCGCCTTTGCCTGCAACCTTCTTGACCGGACAGCCGAAATTAAGGTCGATGACATCAGGATGAGCCTCAGCCTCCACTATCTTCGCCGCCTCGACCATCGCTTCGACGTCGCGACCGTAGATCTGAATGCCCACAGGACGTTCCTCTTCTGCAATGGTCAGTTTCCTAATCGTTGAGTTTACCGAGCGCACCAATGCCTCGGCACTGACAAATTCGGTATATACCATTGACGCTCCGAAGCGCTTGCAGAGCAGACGGAAACCGATGTCGGTGACATCTTCCATCGGAGCAAGGAATAGAGGACGCAGTCCTAAAACGTCGCGAAACAACGGAAAAACCGTTGTTTTTGCATCATTCGACATATTCTTTCAATGTTTGTGTTTACTAAAAAAGATGATAGCAACCTCCAGCCATTGCCTTCAGCACTCCTTTCATCTCAAGCGAAAACAGCAGCGCGGTCAGCTTTGAAATCGGCATATCAGCCCTTACGGCAATGACGTTAATCTGCATATCGTTGTTCTGTTGCAGCAGTTCGACGATACGGCGCTCGTCGTCAGTGAGGTCAACGAACATTTGTCGCTCTATGCCCTCCTGGCGTGCCTTCTGCAATTCGTTGTCGTCGACCCAGCCCATGGCACTGACAAAATCATGAGCCGAAGTAATCAGCATTGCTCCGTTGTCGCGGATGAGGTTGTTGCAACCCTTGCTGTATTCTGCATTCACCGGTCCGGGGAAAGCGAAGCAGTCGCGGTTGTAGTCGCGTGCTATTCGCATTGTAATCAGTCCCCCTCCCTTTTCGGCACTCTCCACAAGGATGCTGGCGTCAGCCATGCCTGCCACTATGCGGTTTCGCTGCACGAAGTTGCCCTTCGCACCGGGTGTTAGACTCATATATTCGGTGAGCAGTCCTCCTTCTGCAAGCATTTCCTTTGCCGTAGTGCGGTGGCAGTTTGGATAAAGTTGGTCCATGCCGTGGGCAAGAACTGCTACCGTGGGCAGACCATTCTTCAGCGCCTCACGGTGAGCGGCGATGTCGACACCATAGGCAAGGCCGCTGACGACGAGCGTCGAGGGGCACTGCTGTCTTAAGTCGGCGATGAAACGGCGTATTATGTCCTGCCCGTAGACTGTGGCGTGGCGCGTTCCTACTATCGTAACGACGCGTCGGGCATTGAGGTCGGCGGCACCACTGAAGTAGAGAACCAGCGGCGCATCGTCACAGTCAAGCAGTCGTGTAGGATAGCGCGAGTCGCCTCTGACGATAATCTCGACCTTATTATCATTAGCCCAGATGTATTCCGCCTCAGCCCTTCTTACGGCATCGTCAACATCGGCGAGCACCGCTACCAGACGATCGGAGGCATCCGGTATGATGTCGCGGATGTTATGACGGTTTTCCATCACGACAGTAGCCGACCCGGCGCGGTTGAACAGTTCCTGCATACCGGCAAGACTGATGAAACCGAGACGCGTCAATGCCATGGCATTAACCTTCTCCTGCTCGTTCTCCGTACGCATTGTAAAGGTGGGATTCGTCCGTATGTCGTGACCGTCGTGCATTAGAGATATCTTTCGAAAGCCGCTTTCACTTCTTCAGAGTCGCCCAGACGTCCGTTGATTACACAGACGGCTTCGACTTGAGCCTTCAGACACATCTTGTTGTCTTTCTTTCTGATGATGTCCTGATGGAAGATATATCGTAGTCCTTCTTTAGTCATGCTAAGGCGTGAGATAAACTCATCCTCGCTCTGAAGAGGCGTTTTATACTGCAGATTCATTCGTGCTACCACCACATCGACACCTTTATTGTGCAGCTCGGTGAAGGACAGACCTAGTGTCATAATGAATTTGTGACGTGTGTGCTCAATGTAATGCAAATAGTTTGCATTGTTTACGATACCCTGGATGTCGCATTCATAGTCGCGAACCTCCATTTCGAGTTCAAAAGTGTGTGGATTTTTCATTAGTGTAGATATTATTTTCTTTTTAAATATTGATAACCTATGCGGCAGCGAAGACATTCCTTCTTGTCGCAATATTCCTTTTTCAGTTGTATGAGAGCCTGCGAGTCGCCGGCATTGCCGACCTCCAGTCCGCATTCGCGCCACAGTCGGACGATGTTGTTGTTCTCCGGTCGCAGCGACTCAAGTAAGTCGACAGCGCGGTCTACAAGCGTTTCGTCGTTTTTGTAGCGACCGTAAGCGAAGAGCATCGGTATGACCGTATTTATCATAAGCAACTCAAGCGATGCCATTGCCATGTGCTTCTCGTTCTTCGTCTCGCTTTCCACTCCGAATACATAATGCGTCTGCCAGTAGTTGCTGACCTGCGTTGCGAGTGCCGCAGCAAGCTCTTTGATATCCTTGCACTCCACTAATCGGCTCATCCCGGCACGCTCGGAGTGATACAGATATGCCAGCTGCGAGATGCGGATGTAAGGGAAGTTCTGCGGACGGAGCCTCAGGAATTTCCACATCTTCGCGTCCATTGGCTCAAGTGAGAACTTGTGTGCGAGAAAACGGTATTCGTCAGTCAGCCGATGGAAATAAGTATCGGCAGCCATTTCCTTCTGATGGCTGTGTGGCGCAGCATTGATATCAAGCAGACCCGCCTGCCCGAGAAAGATTGCTTCTATCTGAAACAGGTCGTCGCGATGATGGTCTACGGCACGCAGAGGTATGTGCTTCGCCCATTCCTCAAACGCATCGCTGTTGACACCGAAGCCATAGTTCCGCGCCAGAGTGCGGAAACAAACTGCTTCCCAGTCGCCGCACAACTGCTTGACGAGGCGCATTATATCGTCAGTCTTACGCTCCAGCCGTTCTGTCTGCAGCGCCGACATCCACGAGTGGACAGTAAATGCCGGGAGCTCAGGGATGATATTATGGCATCGTGGATACTTATCTTCACGGAGCAGCGCCTCGTAGTTGTGACGAAGACCGTCGGCAATAGGCAACACCATCTGCGGCAGTTGCTCGCCACGGCTGTTGACCACCTCTCTGTCGGCGTCGCATACGACATGGAGAATAATGTTGTCGTAAGCCGTATCGTAGTGATGTCCGTGAAGAAACCAGTCGCCGGATTTCACATGGAGCTCCACATTGCCCACCCAGAGAATGCCGTCGATCTTTATTTTAGCATTGAAAAAATCAGGTCCGGCATTATGATTCTGCAGTCCCGGGTCAAGCACTTCAACGCCCTTACCATCGGTCGTGGTAAAGGTTGTCAGTGGAAACAGCCTGTGCTTCCAAGTATAGTGCAGTAGCTTCTCCAAGGCGGTATACTTACATATTCCTCTTGCAAAACTACAAAAAAAAGCCGAATGGAGAGTATGAAACTTTAAAATAAATATAAATAATTTTGATTTTCCACTCGTTTGTTGTAATTTTGCAAATAATAAAACGTCAAACACAAAACGTATTTCAGGACGTAAAAAGAAATAGGAAATGAAAATTGCATTAATAGGATACGGCAAGATGGGCAAGATGATCGAACAGATTGCTCTCAGTCGCGGACATGAAATTGTAAGCATCATTGATGTAAATAACCAGCATGACTTCGATAGTGAGGCGTTTGCCTCTGCCGATGTGGCGATTGAGTTCACCGCGCCTCATGTGGCATACGGCAATTATCTTAAGGCATGGAAGGCAGGAGTGAAGGTTGTCAGTGGCTCTACAGGCTGGTTGAAGGAGCATGGTGACGAGGTGCGCAAGGCTTGCGAGCAAGATGGCAAGACCCTTTTCTGGGCATCAAATTTTTCTGTAGGTGTAGCGATTTTCTCTGCTGTCAACAAATATCTTGCAAGGATAATGAACCGGTTTCCGCAGTACGACCCTAATATAGAAGAAACGCATCACGTCCATAAGCTTGACGCACCGTCGGGCACAGCTATCACCCTTGCCGAAGGAATCGTCGATAATCTCGACCGCAAGGAGCGTTGGGGACTGCACGAAACAGCCGAGAAGACGGTTCGTGTGGATGACATCCGCCGCGGCGAGGTGCCCGGCATACACAGCATAACATGGGACAGCGAGGCAGATTTCATAAAAATAACCCATTCGGCCTACTCTCGTCAGGGCTTCGCATTGGGCGCTGTACTCGCTGCGGAGTACACCAGCGAGCATCAGGGGCTGTTGTCTGTGGATGATATGTTTAAATTCTAAACCAAAGAAAAAAACAGATATGATTGACAAAACCAAAGAACAGATGAATATGAAAGCACAATGGGCTAAGTTCATTGCAGTGCTTATTCTCTATCTACTATTCCTCTATTGGCTTAAGAGCTGGCTGGGACTTATCGTAGTGCCATTCATCTACGACGTCTATATCACAAAGAAAATCCGCTGGCAGTGGTGGAAAGACGCTGAAAGCCCGGTACGCTTTGTCATGTCATGGGTCGATGCTATTGTCTTCGCACTCGTTGCAGTGTACTTCATAAACCAGTTCTTCTTTCAGAACTTTGTCATCCCTTCAAGTTCACTTGAAAAGAGTCTTCTCACCGGCGACTACCTCTTCGTGAGTAAAGTCAGCTACGGTCCGCGCATCCCTCAAACTCCGCTGACTATGCCGCTGACGCAACATACCATGCCACTCATCGGCACGAAGAGCTATTTAGACCACCCGCATTGGGACTATCGTCGCGTGAAAGGTCTTGGCAACGTAGAACTCAACGACATCGTAGTGTTCAACTATCCTTCAGGTGACACCGTATGCTGTGAGCAGCCTTACCAGCAACAGGATTTCTATATGCTTGCATATAATATAGGGCAGCAGATATGGCAACAGCAAAACCCTGCGCCTTTTGACATCCGCAACCTGAACCGCCAGGAGCAGTATGACCTTTTCCGTGACATCTACACCCTCGGTCGACGCTATATCGCCAACAACCCGAACACATACGGAGATATTATATCCCGTCCTACCGACCGTCGTGAGAACTACGTAAAGCGTTGTGTAGGTCTGCCGGGGCAGACATTGCAGATTAAAGACCGCATCATATACCTCGACGGCAAAGCAAACAAAGAGCCGGAGAATGTTCAGTACGAATACCGAATGGAGCTTCAACCTGGTGTAAGCACCTTCGACCTCATCGAGCGCTACGACGAACTGATGAAGGAACTGTCAATATCGCAGGAGGACCTTATGGCTCTCAACCAGTCAGGATATATGCCGATGACTAAACACGCGATGGAAGAACTGATGGCCCACAAAGAACTGGTGAAGAACATCAGTATCATCAACGAGGCACCCGCAGGCGAAACATATCCCCATAATGCCGTGACGGGATGGACACGCGACAACTACGGTCCGGTGTGGATTCCGAAGAAAGGCGCGACGATTGCACTGACAATGGACAATATCGCTGTCTACGAGCGTCCGATACGTGTATACGAAGACAATGAACTCGAGGTGAAGAACAATCAGATTTATATCAATGGGCGACTTGCAAAGTCGTATACGTTCAAGTTGGACTACTATTGGATGATGGGTGACAACCGCCACAACTCGCTCGACTCGCGCTACTGGGGCTTCGTTCCGGAGGACCACATCGTAGGAAAGCCAATCTTCATATGGTGGTCGAGCGACCCTGACCGCAAAGGATTCGGCGGCATACGCTGGAATAGGATAGGCAATATTGTCGACAACATAAAATAATGATAACGCTACCAAGTTATTATCTACCCCCTATAAGTTGGTTCGCTGCTTTTAAAAGTGGCGAACCAACTGCTATTGAGGTATGCGAGAACTTCCAGAAGCAGACATTGCGCAACCGTTGCCGCATAGACTCACCCAACGGTAGCCTAATGTTGTCAATACCAATCGACAAGAGTAATTTCTCAGAACTCGGCAAATGTCTCATACGCGACGTAAGGATAAGCCATCAACTCGACTGGCGACATCAGCACTGGTTTGCCTTCGAGACGAGTTATTACAACTCACCGTTTTTCGAGTATCTGCAAGACGACTTCCGACCAATCTACGAACGCGACTGGAAATACTTAGTCGACCTGAACGAGGCACTGATAATGAAATGCCTCGAACTGCTTGAGATTGACATCCGCCCCACGCCAACCACCGACTATCAAGGGCTGTCAGTAAGCGACAAAGAACTCCGCAACCCGTCGGTCGGAACAAAATCCTACTATCAGGTCTACCGCCACAAACATCCGTTTTTGCCCAACCTTTCCGTCTTCGACCTGCTTATGAACATGGGTCCGGAGGCTCCGTTGTATCTGATGCCGTAACAACCGATTTCAATAAACATGGAAACTACAACAAAGATACTACCCCGTTCGGGATAAGAATTAATAT
>ERZ773024.570-NODE-570-length-13626-cov-12.687127_pt1 | contig 13626 bp, 10 predicted proteins | sample MGYA00511667_ERZ773024 | MGnify/ENA primary metagenome ERZ773024 (study PRJEB29015, sample SAMEA2738117) | human oral metagenome | biome: human oral; feature: human-associated habitat; material: saliva | place: China | collected 2258 ... | reverse complement strand
TTAATTGGACTTCAAAAGGGCGTTAGTAAGGGTCTTAAAGAGCACCTTTTGCAAGTCAATTAAGCGTCTTTTAGAAGCCAAAAGAGCAGCTATTAAAAATCAAGATATGAAAAATTATGACAAAGTAATAGGCTATTAGCCCTATTGAACTTATTGGATTTATTGGGCTTATTAACCTAATTGGACCAATTTGCCTTATTAGGCTTATTAGGCTAATAGAAATAATTAGGCTTATTAGCCTTAAATAGTACCTTATTAGATACTAACAAAACAGCAAAAAAAAGCAACAGGCGTTTACAGAAGATGATGAATGTGATAGGTATTATCACTTACCATCGGCTGTAAACGCCTGTCTTATTAATTCTTTTACCGCTATTTATTAATTTTCAAAAGCCTCTGCCTCAGCAGCAGCGATAATAGCTTCGCGGTCAATAGACTTAGAATGAGAAATATCAGAGAGGTCAAAATCCTCATTGTTAGCCTTCTTTTCTTCCTCAACAGAGGAATCAGTCAGTTCTTCTTTCACTTCATCAGCAGCCGATGATTTCTCATCAAAGACCTCTGTTTGGAAAGGATTCTCATGCTTCTCAACCTTTGGTTCAGAACCTTCAATGAAGTTCATGTCCTGTGAAGTCTCAGGAACATTGAGCACTGGTTCTTCTTCCATCTTTGTACGGTTGGCTTTGGCGGCAAAAACCTCATCTATAAACTGGGGCTCACGACGCAAACGCTGGAGCGTAAGTTTGGAAGCCTCTTGCTGGCTTTCCTTCTTAGAATAACCATGTCCCTCTCCACATGGAATACCCTCCATGATCACTTGGAAATGGAAAGTAGGACTACCCTGTTTATCTTTTTGGTTTTCAATCAGCTTGAACTCCATATTGACCTTGTTCTTCTGGCTCCACTCGATGAGTTTTGACTTGAAGTTCACCTCCTTGTAAGCAACCTTATCAATATTGATAAGCTTCCCAAGGACTTGTTGCTTCATAAACTTCATACAAGCATTGTAGCCATGATCAAGATAGAGAGCGCCTACAAGTGCCTCAAAAGCATTACCACCTAAATAACTGTTATGCGAAGACGTCTGCCCGTTAGAGAGAATCAACTGACAGATTCCCATCTCTTTTGCCAGGCGGTTTAGCGTATCGCGTTGTACTATCTTTGAACGAGTATTGGTCAGGAAACCTTCACGCTTGCCTGGGAAGTGCTCATAAACGATGTCACCGACAATGGCATCGAGAATAGCATCACCAAGGAACTCAAGGCGTTCGTTGTTTACTGGCTTACCCTTTGCGTTACGACGCGCTACGCTCTTGTGCAAGAGTGCAGTCTTATAATAACTGATATCGTGAGGAATAATGCCGATAATTTGGTACAAAGACAAATAAAGCTCCTTCTCCTTGCGGAAAGGGAGCTTTATTCTATCAATTATATTATTCAGCATACTTCTTGAATACAACACAAGCATTGTGACCACCGAAACCGAAGGTGTTGCTCAGTGCAGCACGTACCTCACGTTTCTGTGCCTTGTTGAACGTAAAGTTCAAGTTGTAATCCAATTCAGGATCCTGATCATCTTCCTCATGGTTGATCGTTGGAGGAACAATATCTTCCTTCACAGACATGACACAAGCCAAAGCCTCTACAGCACCAGCTGCACCGAGGAGGTGACCTGTCATACTCTTTGTAGAAGAGATATTCAACTTGTAAGCAGCATCACCAAACAAAGCCTTGATAGCCTTTGCCTCAGAGATATCACCTACAGGAGTTGATGTACCGTGAACGTTGATATAGTCAATATCCTCTGGCTTCAAACCTGCATCCTCAAGTGCTGCCTTCATAACGAGCTTAGCACCAAGACCCTCTGGGTGAGAAGCAGTGATATGATGAGCGTCAGCTGACTCGCCTTCACCAACCATCTCTGCATAAATCTTAGCACCACGAGCCTTTGCATGCTCCAACTCCTCAAGGATAAGACAACCAGCACCCTCACCCATTACGAAGCCATCGCGGCTTGCAGAGAATGGACGTGAAGCGTGCTCTGGGTCATCATTGCGTGTAGAAAGTGCATGCATAGCATTGAAACCACCTACACCACAAGCGCAAATAGCAGCCTCAGCACCACCACTAACGATAATATCAGCCTTACCAAGACGAATCTGGTTGAATGCTGAAGCCAAAGCGTTAGTTGAAGAAGCACAAGCAGATGTTGTTGTATAGTTAGGACCGTGGAATCCATACAGCATACTAATCTGTCCAGAAGCGATATCTGCAATCATCTTCGGAATGAAGAAAGGATTGAACTTAGGACCATTCTCTGGATGCTGTGCGTAATAACTCACCTCATCTTCGAATGTCTTGATACCACCAATACCTACACCGTAGATTACACCTACGCGGTTCTTGTCAACCTTTTCTAAGTCGATGTTAGCGTCCTTAACACCCTGAATAGCACTAATCATAGCCAACTGAGTGTAACGGTCGAGCTTACGAGCCTCCTTACGGTCAATGTAATCATTGATGTTAAGGTCTTTTACCTCACAAGCAAACTTCGTCTTGAACTGGGTTGTATCGAAATGTGTAATAGGAGCAGCACCACTCTTACCTGCCAGCATGTTCTGCCAAGTCTCCTCTGGAGTGTTACCCAATGGAGTAACGGCGCCAAGACCTGTTACAACTACTCTTTTTAATTCCATGCGTGAAATATAAATTAAAAAAGTAAAGTTAAAAAAAAAGCCAAGCAAAGGCATACGCTTTGCTTGGTACTTTTATCTTGAGTAAACCTTACTTAGCGTTCTCCTCGATGTAAGAGATAGCGTCGCCTACTGTAGAGATCTTCTCAGCCTTATCGTCTGGAATAGAAATACCGAACTCCTTCTCGAACTCCATGATGAGCTCTACTGTATCCAAAGAGTCAGCACCGAGGTCGTTTGTGAAACTTGCCTCTGGTTTTACCTCAGCCTCATCAACGCCGAGCTTCTCTACGATAATAGCCTTTACTTTTGATTCAATTTCTGACATAATTGTAAGTTTTAAAATGTTTAATATTGATTTCCAAATTCAAAATGCGCTGCAAAGGAACTGTTTTTTTTCCATGTGTGCAAGTTTTTTTATTAAAAATACACTATCTATTGCACAAACCATATAGCTTTGTGCATGTTTTTGGGCGTTTTTACACTTAATTGTACGATAAATCAAACAATTATATCGGATTATTCAAAACTTTATTTATGCCACTACGTGGAATTAAACTGATTTTATAAACTACTACACCTTATTATTATTAAGACGAAAATACAATGATGTTGTTTATTGTCACTCATCATGCGTATTCTATCCGACATCGTAAAACACTCTTAATTGCCTTTTACAGTTTAAGCATAGTTTACTTTTTGCAAGCTTATAAAGCATCCGCACCATTGGTGTTAAGCGTTCGCACCATACGTGCTAAGCATCCGCACCATATGTGCTGAACCTCCGTACGATGATTAAAAGGTTAATTATAACTCGTCCACAAATATGGAATTGAAGTCTACATAAATATCATTAGTGTGGAGGAAGTTTTATCCTCTCCTATTCCGAATGAAGCGATGAAAATGGATTTCATTTATAGATAGTTAGTACGTTATGATGATTTTCCTTTCACTTCTGTCACTATCTATAAACTTATAAACACCTAATTTACAAGTAGTTAATACTAATTGTTAAAATGACAGCAACCGAAATATAAACTTATTGTATAGATATGTGGCATATTCAGAGGAGCTTATAAGCGCATGAAATCCACTTAGAAGGGATATTCCTTATCGCATCTTGTCTGTCTTTATGACTTGACATAGCCGCTACTCCTACATTGTAAAGACAGACAAGCTACTCAATAAGAAAATAAAATATGTTTAGGCACTCATGACTGATTTGGGATTAAGCGATTAACAATGAAAAACAAGAGTTTTTATTTTGTCCTTTAAGGAATTTACTTTATATTTGCAGAATAAACAGAAAAATAAAAACCGAATGTCATTTACAAAACATTGTAACGAGATTTTCAATCAGGCAATCCGTGATTATCATATTACGGACAACGTAGATACGCCGATTAACAACCCTTACGACAGAGATTCCATTGAAAACCGTCTCTATCTGAAATGCTGGATTGACACAGTACAGTGGCACTTCGAGGACCTTATCCGCGACCCACATATCAACCCAGAAGAAGGAATGAGTCTCAAGCATCGTATTGACCGCTCTAACCAGGATCGTACAGACCTTGTTGAGCAGATTGACTCGTATTTCCGTCAGCTCTACTCTGACGTGACTCCACTCCCAGATGCAACTATCAATACTGAGAGTCCAGCATGGGCAGTTGACCGTTTGTCTATCCTTGCATTGAAGATTTATCACATGAAGGAGCAGACTGAGCGCAAGGATGCTTCAGCTGAGCACATTAAGAAATGTAAGTCTAAGCTGAATATCCTCCTCGAACAACAGAAGGATCTCAGTCTTGCCATCGACCAATTGCTCGATGACATTGAACATGGCCGTAAGTACATGAAGGTTTATCGTCAGATGAAGATGTACAACGACCCTGCTACCAATCCGATTCTTTACAACAAGAAATAAAATGATGCCCCTCCCACTCTGCATAGGGAGGGGCGTAATTACTCGCTCAGAGTAAACATCAATGTGCTTTATTAGTTATTGAATAAGCATATCTTATTGCTTTCTTTATCAATAATAACTTTTTTTCCTCTATTCTTTATCCTGCTTATTCATTTCTGTTAGCCTATGAAAACCCCACATATTCTTATCATCCGATTCTCTGCTATGGGCGACATTGCTATGACAGTTCCCATCGTTTATTCGTTTGCAAAGCAGTATCCAGATGTGAGAATAAGTGTGCTTTCTCGTCCTTTTGCACAGCCATTCTTTCAGCATTTAGCACCAAATGTCGACTTTATGGCTGCCGATTTGAAAGAAGAATATAAAGGTTTTAGAGGACTTAACGCACTTTACCGTCGGTTGGTAGCAAAGCAATTTACAGCTGTAGCCGATTTCCATAACGTACTCCGAACCCGTTTCCTTCGCTTACGTTTCCTTCTCGATGGCAAATCTGTTGCACATATCAATAAGCATAAGCAAGGAAAGAAGCTACTCTGTCGGGAAGAAAATAAGGTTTTCATACAGCAGCCTACCTCTTTTCAAAACTATGCTGACGTACTCGAAGCATTAGGCTATCCTATTAAACCTGAATTTACGAGTATCTTCCCAACGGAAGGTGGCGACTTACAGCTTCTCCCTAATATAATAGGTGTAAAGCAACCATCGGAACGATGGATAGGTATAGCCCCTTTTGCAGCCCATGCAGGTAAGATGTATCCACAGGAAAAGATGGAACTTGTGGTGCGAAAACTTACTGAGAAACATCCTTCTTGGCGTATCTTCCTCTTTGGTGGTGGTAAACAAGAAATAGAAGTATTGAACCAATGGGCAGCACAATATCCACAATGTCTTTGCGTTGCTAACGTCCTTAAAGGACTCGAAAAGGAACTCATCCTTATGAGTCATCTCGACACTATGGTTTCAATGGATAGTGCTAACATGCACCTTGCTTCCCTCACTGGTACACGCGTGGTAAGTGTATGGGGTGCAACCCATCCTTATTGTGGCTTTATGGGTTGGCAACAGAAGGAAGAAGATGCTGTTCAAATCAATACACTCTCTTGTCGTCCTTGCTCTGTCTTTGGTAACAAACCCTGCCATCGGGGTGACTTCGCTTGTATGAATAATATTCTTCCAGAAGAGATTATTCAGCGTATTGAAGAGGTGTTGCTGTAGGAATAGAATATAGAAAGATTTTAAAGAACAAAGATATAAGACTTCAATATTATAAAAGTATGAAACAAACTGCACTCTTCTTCGTCTTTCTCCTTACTCTCCTATCCTCCTGTTGTAATAAGACTTGTCAAAAATCAACAGACAATAATCCATTAGATAGTCTTGTTCTTGTTGACACCACAGAGATGAAATCAGCCTTTTTGGGATGTATTCATCGTTTTATTAAGCAATATCCTAAGGATAGTACGTTTATTCTTAAATGTGGATATGGATACGAAGACCGCGGTATTTTTACAAATGGGGTCTATATCAACAGTGACGTTTTTCTTATCTATCCTGCTTATTATGACGCGTTTATGGATGGAGGATGGACTGTTGATGATATGTATCCTTCACATTATTTTAAGGTTGACAACCGCATCGTCTTCCTCTGCTCACGTTCAGATTCCTTTATGAAGCAGGAGAAATACCGGAAAGCCTACCATCAGATAGTGTCTGATAGACTACGTAAACACTATGAGGATTTAGCTTTTATCCTTGTTGAACATAAAGACAATAAGGCAACATTGTTGTCAAGTGATGAAATAAGAAAGCGAAAGATTAGTCCTATCAGTGGTTTTAGAACAGTTGTCAAGTTCAAAGCTCCAAAGCTTACGGATGAGTCATCAGATGACGAATAAGCTTATCAAGCAGAAGGGCAAGGCGATTTTTATTTGATAAAGACATAAACTATAATTTTAGATAGCGAAAAAAATGCTTTTTGTAAGCTATAGATAGAGATTTTGAACAGCTAAAAGTATTTTAATTTTAAACAAAAAGAACACTTAATTCTTTTCTATTTTGGAAAACAATTAAAAGTAAATTTGTTCTCAAAATATTCCGTTTTGGATAACTATCATATCAGTTTTTTTTCTTAACTTTGTCCATACAAAAACCCGCTAAAAGGCGTAAGTTACTAATAATATGTTACTTATACGTAAATAAGTAAGTCTCAATAGCGAATTGAAGTAGTACAAAATATAAAACTTTATAAAAGAAGTAATGAATATAACAAAACGTAATGGAGAAGTAGAAGTCTATAATAACGAAAAGATTTCAATAGCCATTAAAAAGAGTTTTATCAGCACCGGAAAGGATATTTCAGACAGTGAGATAGCCGGAATGGTAAGCGAAGTAGAGCAGTTCATCAAAGAGAACCCTGAACTGCGCACTGTGGAGGATATCCAGAACCGTGTAGAGAAGTGTCTTATGGCACATGGTCATTACGATGAAGCGAAGAATTATATTCTCTTCCGTTATCAGCGTAATGAGCAGCGACAAGCTATTAATTACATTGTGTGGACTGCTGACGATCGTGAGTTGGCTGATGTGTTGCACAGTGTAGCCCGAGAATACCGCGAGCGTTCTTATAGTATGGTGACTCTTCAGGAGAAGTTCTCAAGTTTCACTAAGCCTGGTATGTCACAGAAAGACTCAATTGATGCACTTATCAAGGCTGCTGTAGAATTGACAACACCAGAGGCTCCAGCATGGGAGATGATTTCAGCACGTATTCTTTCTTATCGTTCTGAGAAGAAAATCACCCGTTTGGAGGAAGAGTTGGGACTCAAGACCTTCTATCGTAAGGTTAAATATATGACCGAAGAAGGACTTTATGGTGATTATATTCTTCAGAACTATAGTGAAGAAGAAATCAACGAGGCTGCTACTTTCATTGACCCTGAACGCAATAAGCTCCTTAATTATTCAGGTCTTGATCTACTTCTAAAGCGTTATGTTATAAAGAATTACACTGGTAAAGTGATTGAGCGTGTACAGGAAATGTTCCTTGGTATTGCACTTCATCTTGCTATGCCAGAGGAGGAAGACCGTCTTATGTGGGTACGTCGCATCTATGACTTGCTTAGTAAGTTAGAAGTAACGATGGCAACCCCTACCCTCTCTAACTCTCGTAAGCCAAGTCATCAGCTTTCAAGTTGCTTCATTGATACCGTACCAGACAGTTTGGATGGTATCTATCGTAGCTTGGACAACTTCTCACAGGTGAGCAAGTTTGGCGGTGGTATGGGTATGTACTTCGGTAAGGTACGTGCTACAGGTGGCAATATTCGTGGTTTCAAGGGTGTAGCAGGTGGTGTAATCCGTTGGATGCGACTTGTTAATGACACTGCTGTAGCTGTTGATCAGTTGGGTATGCGCCAAGGTGCTGTAGCCGTTTACTTAGATGTATGGCACAAAGATTTACCAGAGTTCCTGCAACTTCGTACCAACAACGGTGACGATCGTATGAAGGCACACGACATCTTCCCAGCAATTTGCTATCCAGACTTATTCTGGAAGATGGCCGAAGAAGACATGAATCAGAACTGGTCTCTCTTCTGTCCTAACGAAATTATGCGTATCAAGGGTTACTGTCTTGAGGATTGTTATGGCGAAGAGTGGGAACGTAAGTATCTTGATTGTGTGAATGATCAGCGTCTTTCACGTCGTGTTATTAGCATTAAGGATATTGTTAGATTGGTTCTTCGTTCTGCTGTTGAGACTGGAACACCATTTACCTTCAACCGTGACACGGTCAACAGAGCTAATCCTAACGCTCATAAGGGTATGATTTACTGCTCTAATCTCTGTACTGAGATTGCTCAGAACATGGCTCCTATTGAGACAGTATCTAAGGAAGTAGAGACAAAGGATGGTGACACCGTTGTTGTTACAACTACTCGTCCAGGTGAGTTTGTAGTATGTAACTTGGCAAGTCTTTCACTTGGTAGACTCCCATTGGAGGATGAGGAAAAGATGAAAGAAAAGGTAGCAACCGTTGTTCGTGCACTTGACAACGTTATCAACCTTAACTTCTATCCTGTTCCTTATGCACAACTTACCAACCAGCGTTATCGTTCTATTGGCTTGGGTATTAGCGGTTATCACCATGCTCTTGCTAAGCGTCGCATTAAGTGGGAGAGTGAAGAGCATTTGGAGTTTATGGATAAGGTGTTTGAGACTATCAACCGAGCAGCTATCCTTGCCAGTTCAAACCTTGCTAAAGAGAAGGGAAGCTATCAATTCTTTGAGGGAAGTGACTGGCAAACAGGTGCCTACTTTGATAAGCGTGGTTATGACAGTGCTGAATGGCAGGATGTTCGTAAGACGGTTGCCTTGCAGGGTATGCGTAATGCTTATCTACTTGCTGTCGCACCAACCAGCAGTACAAGTATTATTGCAGGTACAACAGCCGGCTTAGACCCAATCATGAAGCGTTTCTTCTTAGAAGAGAAGAAAGGAAGTATGCTTCCACGTGTTGCTCCAGAGCTTTCAGATGAGACCTACTGGATGTATAAGAGTGCTTATCTTATCAACCAAAAATGGAGTGTTCGTGCTTCTGGTGTACGTCAGCGTCATATCGATCAGGCACAGAGTATGAACCTCTATATCACCAATGACTTCACAATGCGTCAGATACTCGACCTTTACTTACTTGCTTGGAAAGAGGGTGTTAAGACTATCTACTATGTGCGTAGTAAGTCATTAGAGGTGGAAGAGTGTGAGAGCTGCTCATCATAATTCACAATTCATAATTCAAAATTCATAATTATGATTACTATTATAATTCAGAATTCACAATTCAGAATTCATAATTATGATTACCTCTCTTGCTAAATATTAGAAAAATGATAGAGTAAATAAATAAGAAATAATGGACAATCAATTAAAACGTAATACCTTATTCAATCCTTCAGGCGATATAGAATTGCGCTTGAGACGAATGATTGGTGGCAATACTACTAATTTGAATGACTTCAATAATATGAAGTATTCATGGGTAAGTGACTGGTACAGACAAGCAATGAATAACTTCTGGATTCCAGAAGAAATCAATCTTTCACAAGACTTTAAGGACTATCCACGTCTTGAAAAGGCTGAACGTACAGCCTATGATAAGATTCTGAGCTTCCTTGTTTTCCTTGATTCGCTTCAGAGCAATAACCTCCCAACCCTTAGTGAGTATATCACTGCAAACGAGGTAAACCTCTGTCTGCATATTCAGGCATTCCAAGAGTGTATCCATAGTCAGAGTTATAGCTATATGCTCGATACTATCTGTAGTCCTGAAGAGCGTAACGATATTCTTTATCAGTGGAAAACCGATGAACATCTCTTGAACCGTAATAAGTTTATTGGTGACTGTTACAATGAGTTCCATGAGAAAAGAGATAAGTTCAGTTTGATGAAGACGCTTATTGCTAACTTCATCCTTGAAGGTATTTACTTCTATAGCGGATTTATGTTCTTCTATAATCTCAGCCGAAATGGTAAGATGTCGGGTTCTGCACAGGAGATTCGCTACATCAATAGAGATGAGAATACGCACCTCTGGCTCTTCCGTAGTATTATTCTTGAGCTGAAGAAAGAGGAGCCTGATATGTTTACTCCAGAGAAGATAAAGGTTTATGAGGATATGATGCGTGAGGGTGTGCGTCAGGAGATAGCATGGGGACAATATGTTATCGGCAACGATGTGCAGGGTCTTAACGCTCAGATGGTGTCTGACTATATCCGTTATTTGGGCAATCTCCGCTGGTCTGGACTCGGCTTTGGTTTCCTCTATGACGACAACCAAAAAGAACCAGAGAACATGAAGTGGGTTGGTCAGTATTCAAATGCTAACATGGTAAAGACCGACTTCTTCGAAGCTAAGAGTACAGCTTACGCCAAGAGTACTGCACTGATTGATGACTTGTAAATCTTAATTCATTATTAATTAAGAATTCATAATTCAGAATTCATAATTATGATTACATTGGTAATTCATAATTTATAATTCACAATTCATAATTATGATTACTCCTTATTGCTAATGTTATGTTTAGGATTTTCCTTTCATAACACCCAAAATAAGTAATCATAATTATGAATTATGAATTTCTTTTTATCCAAAGTACGAACTATAACCATGAAAGACATCAACTATATTCTCTTTACTTTTGGTATTTTGCCTCTTCAATAATCATAAGTTGCTTTACAATTACCAATATATTGCAACGTAATTAACACATAACACCATTAGTGTTAACCCTTAGCACACTATGTGCGGAGCATCAGCACAACGCTTAAAGATGGCATAAAAATTGATTAGAGCTATTATAATACATCGTAGAACACGAATGATTCCTTTATAAGGGAACATTTACTAAACAATACTTATACAGATATTGAACTAATAACTGTTGATAACTCTGTGGAAAACTATGTTGATAACTATTTTATAACTCTGTGGATATCCACACAAGAACAGAAGAAGAAGCTTCTATGTGGATATCCACAAGGTTATTAATGCAGTTTTATAGAAGTTTTACACAACTTTCATATCAAAAAAGATATAAACTTATTATCTTTGCATCAATTGTGGATAATGTGGATAACTCAGTATAATACCTGAATATCAAACGATAGAAATGAGGATAACTTGTTAATAAAGTAACCTCTAAGTTTGATAACTATTCTGGCAAGAAAATGGGTAAAAAGTTCTGCACTAATCCACAGCCTATCATACTAAAACATTCTTTTTTCTTTTAAAAGAGAAATAAAGAATAATATTAAAGTTGAACGGATAAAACGGAGAATATGAAAAAGTTGAAGATTTATATAGTTTGTCTCTTTGCGATGATTGCCGTCAGTGCCACCGCACAGTGTACATTCCGTAACACGGCGTTTAGCAGTGGAGAGTATCTTACCTACAACCTTTATTATAATTGGAAGTTTATTTGGGTAAAGGCAGGTACAGCTTCTTGGTATACGGTTTCCTCTACTTATAAGGGTATTCCGGCTTATCGTGCTTCGTTGACGACACGTGGTAATGGTAAACTTGACGACTACTTTGTATTGCGTGACACATTACTTACTTATAATTCAAAGCAGATGGAGCCACTCTACTTCCGTAAGGGAGCAAGGGAAGGAAAGCGATATACGGTAGATGAGATATTCTATACTTATCCAAATGGTAAATGTAAGCTACGCCAGCACAGAATCAATAACGAGGGAAAACATCAATGGATGGAGAATACCTACGATGATTGTTGTTTCGATATGATGAGTATCTTCCTTCGTGCACGTAGTTTTAATCCAGAGAACTGGAAGAAAGGTGAGGTGGTGAAGTTCCCTATCGTAGATGGAAATAGCCGCCATGCCGGTCGTATAGTTTATGGTGGTAAGGAGAATATTAAAGCTGATAATGATCATAAGTATCGTTGTTTACGTCTCACCTATTATGAATATGAGGATGATAAGTGGCGTGAAATTGCTAACTTCTATGTAACGGACGACAGCAACCATATCCCTGTTCGTCTTGATATGAGTTTGAAGTTCGGATCAGCTAAGGCTTTCCTTGTTTCTATGAAGGGAATTAATAGTCCGATTACATCAGAGATAAAATAGCAAAAAGTCAGGTAAGTTCTTATCTTATATATAAAGAATAAGGGCTTATAACGTACGATATAAAACTATTCCTTATACTTATAGGGGTATAACGTAACACAGGCGTTATACCCCTATAATCATATGATAGAGATGAGATTGACTTCATATGTATTCCACCTTATTTCCACTTCTTCTCGCTTATATCGAATTAATTATGTAATTTTGCAGAAAATAAGCATCATACGATAAAGAGAAAGGAAACTTCCTTTGCGCTCGTTAGCTTTATTTTTGTACAAAAGAAATAAACGTTTATTTAAGATATGGCATTAAAATGTGGTATAGTAGGACTGCCAAACGTAGGTAAGTCCACACTTTTCAACTGCTTGAGCAGTGCCAAAGCACAAGCAGCTAACTTCCCTTTCTGTACGATTGAGCCGAACCTCGGCGTAATTACCGTTCCAGACGAGCGTTTGAATAAACTCGCTGAGATTGTTCATCCGGGACGAATCGTACCTGCTACCTGTGAGATTGTCGACATCGCAGGACTCGTTAAGGGTGCTTCAAAGGGTGAAGGATTGGGTAACAAGTTCCTTGGTAATATCCGCGAGTGCGATGCTATCATTCATGTAATCCGCTGTTTCGAGGACGATAACGTGGTACGTGAGGGTGGTATGGCAGTCAACCCGATTGAAGATAAGGAGATTATCGATACAGAGTTGCAACTCAAAGACCTTGAAACCATCGAGGCACAGCTTGCTAAACAGCAGAAAGTTGCTGCTGCAGGCAATAAAGATGCTAAGATAATGGTATCTGTCTTGGAGGCTTATAAGGAAGTCTTAGAGCAGGGTAAGAATGCTCGTAGTGTTGAGTTTGAAAGCAAGGAAGAACAGCAAGCAGCGCACGACCTCTTCCTCTTGACAACAAAACCTGTACTTTACGTTTGCAATGTAGACGAATCAAGTGCGAAGACAGGTAATGAATACAGTCAGATGATTGAGAAGATTGCAGCTGAAGAAGGTGCTGAAGCAATGATCATCGCTGCTAAGACAGAGGAGGATATCGCTTCTTTGGAGAGCTATGAGGATAAGAAAATGTTTCTTGACGAGCTTGGTTTGGAAGAAAGCGGTGTGAGCCGACTCATCAAAAAGGCATATCATCTGCTCAACCTCCAGACCTTCATCACCGCTGGTGAGATGGAAGTAAAGGCATGGACCTTCCATAAGGGATGGAAAGCTCCGCAGTGTGCGGGTGTTATCCATACCGACTTTGAGAAGGGATTTATCCGTGCAGAGGTCATTAAGTACGATGATTACATTAAATACGGTTCTGAGGCAGCTATTCGTGAGGCTGGTAAACTCGGCATCGAAGGTAAGGAGT
>ERZ773024.569-NODE-569-length-13640-cov-4.367611_pt1 | contig 13640 bp, 8 predicted proteins | sample MGYA00511667_ERZ773024 | MGnify/ENA primary metagenome ERZ773024 (study PRJEB29015, sample SAMEA2738117) | human oral metagenome | biome: human oral; feature: human-associated habitat; material: saliva | place: China | collected 2258 ... | reverse complement strand
GAAGGCTCAGCTGTTCCCCCCCGAGCGCGCCGAGCTGGCCGTAATTACCGCGGACGATAGCTGGGGTGAGAAGATGCACGCCTCCGCCGCCGAGCGGATGGGGGCCGAGCACGTGCACCGCCTGGTGACCGCCCGCGGTGCCGGCCTCGCCGAGGTCCCCGCCGAGTTTGGCGAGCGCGATTGGGCCGTGGTCCGCGTGCAGCGCGAGGGTCTGGGCCACCGCTTCTACCTGGAGAACGGCGCCGGCGAAAGCATTGAGTGCTACACGGGCCTGCCCGCAGACTTCAACGTTTCGAACGCGGCCCTGGCCGCCCTCATGGCGTACCTCGATACCGATGCCGCCGAGCGCGAGCTGTTGCTGCCGGCCCTGGCCTCCGGTCCGGCGCTCACCCCCGTGGTGCCCGGACGCATGCAGCTGATTTCGCTGGCGCCGCACGCCATCGTGGACTTCGCGCATAACCCCGACGGCCTGACCCGCGCGCTGGAGGCTATGGACCGCCCCGGCGACGGCAAGGTCATGATTGTGTTCGGCGCGACCGGCGAACGAGACCACCTCAAGCGCCCCATCATGGGTGCGATTGCCGCTCAGAACGCCGATATCGTCATCGTGACCGATGACGATCCGCACGGTGAAGAGCCCGCCCCGATTCGTGCCGCCGTCGAGGAAGGCGCGCAGAAGGCACAGAACCGTCGCGCCCAGCAGATCCTGAACATTTCCCCGCGATCGGCGGCCATCGATGCGGCAATTGCCCTGGCCACCGAGCACGATGCGATTCTCATTGCCGGCCGCGGCCACGAGACCGAGCAAGACGTCGACGGCGTGGACATCGCCCTGGACGACCGTGTGGAGACCGCTCGCGCGTTGCACGCCCACGGCTTCGAGGTGCTCCCCGATTACCGTCGCATGATTGACACCGCAGGGGCCGCGCAGGCCACCGAGACGACCGAGACCGCTGAAGGTAGGTAGAGAATGATTAAGCTCAGCGCCGCCCAGATTCTGGAGGCGACCGGCGGCACCGCAATCGGCCTGGACGGCCGTGAGGAGCAGCTGCACGCGACCTTCGCCACCACCGACTCTCGCGAGGTGGAGACCGGCACCCTGTTCGTGGCAAAGCCCGGCGCCGTCACGGACGGTCACAAGTTCGTTCCCATGGCGTTCGAGAGGGGCGCAACCCTTGCCCTGGTCGAGCTCGAAGTCGTCGACGAGCAGGGCGTGCCCTACCCGAGCATCCGCGTTCCCGACGTGGTGCTGGCCATGGGCGACCTGGCCCGCTACGCGATTGAGCAGATGCGCGCGCAGGGCGAGCTGACGGTCGTCGGCATTACCGGTTCGGCCGGTAAGACCACCACGAAGGATCTGCTGGCCGCCATCTTCACCCCCGAGGGCCCCACGGTCGCTCCGGTCGGCTCCTACAACAGTGAGGTGGGCGTGCCTCTGACGGTGTTCCGCGCGGACGAATCCACCCGCTACCTGGTCATTGAGATGGGTGCCGACCACGTGGGCAACATCGAATACCTGGCGAATATTGCGCGTCCCGACCACGGCGCAATCCTGAAGGTCGGTACCGCCCACGCCGGCGAGTTCGGCGGCGTGGACAATATCGAGCGCACCAAGGGCGAGCTGGCCGAGGGCGTTCAGCCCGGCGGCTCCCTCTCCCTGAACGCGGATGACCCGCGCGTGCTACGCATGGCCTCCCGTTCGGTCGCCCCCGTCACCTACTTCGGCGTGGGGGAGAAGACCGACGAAAACGGCCAGCCCTACGAGCGCTACGTGGCGGCGCTGAACCTGCACACCACCGATGCCGGTTGCCCCGAGTTCACGCTGCGCCTGCCCGACGGCAGTGAGTACGAGATTTCCTCCCGCCTGATCGGTGAGCATCACGTGCACAACCTGCTGGCCGCTGCGGCTGTCGCCTACAACAGCGGTATTGCGGGCGAGAAGATTGCCCGCGCGCTCAACGGCGCGGCGGCTGCCTCCAAGTGGCGCATGGCCCGCACCGACCGTGCCGACGGCGTGACCGTCATTAACGATGCCTACAACGCTAACCCCGAGTCCATGGCGGCGGCGCTGCGCACTCTCGCACAGTTGGGCCGCACCGTGGACCCGGCGACCGGTCAGCCGCACCGCACCTGGGCCGTGCTGGGCGCCATGCTGGAGCTGGGCGATGTGTCCGTTCAGGAACACGATCACCTCGGCCGCCTCGTGGTGCGTATGAACATTTCGAAGCTGATTGCTGTGGGTGACGAGACGAAGCCCATCTACAACGCGGCTCACCTCGAAGGCTCCTGGGGCAATGAGGCGACCTGGGTTCAGACCCCGCAGGAGGCCGCCCAGATTCTGCGCGCCGAGCTGCGTCCCGGCGATATCGTACTCTTCAAGTCCTCGAACGGCGCGAAGCTGGGCCTGCTGGGCGACGAATTCGCCTTCGCCGAGGAGAGCTTCGGCTCCGCCGAGGACGAGGCCCCGACCTGGCTTTCCGCCGGCGACTTTGTTGAGGCTACCGACCTGAGCGAGCACCTGGCCGCCCACCTGGACGGTACCGAGTCCAGCACCTCCGCACAGACCACCAACGAAGGGTAACGCTTCATGATTACCGTGTTGATTGCAGGAATCCTCGGGTTCCTTATCTCCCTGACCGCGCTTCCGGTGTTCATCAAGAAGATGAAGTCCCTCAAGCTTGGTCAGCTGATTCGCGATGAGGGCCCCGCCGCCCACCAGTACAAGGCGGGCACCCCCACCATGGCCGGCCTGATTTTCATCCCGGCGGCGATTCTTGCGTACCTGCTGACCACGGGCATTAGCGCCGTTTTCTTCGGCACCTCGCCGCTGCCGAGCGCCACCGCGTGGCTGACCATCGCCTTTACCCTGGGCATGCTCGGTGTGGGCGCTGCGGATGACATCATGAAGTTCCGGCACAAGGGCAACGAGGGCCTGACCGAGCGTCAGAAGACCATTGGCCTGCTCGCGGTGACCGTTCCCTTCGCCTTCCTGGCTTTCCAGTTCCCCAACGAGTCTGGCGCGCGCCCCGCGTCCACCGCGATTTCCTTTGTGCGCGACCTGCCGATTGACCTCTTTGCCGCCGGTGCGGTGTTTGGGTCCATCCTGGTGGCCGTGTGGATTACCCTCATCTCCCTGTCGGGCACGAACGCCGTGAACTTCACCGACGGCCTGGACGGCCTGGCCGGTGGCGTGATGATGACGATTTTCTCGGGCTACCTGACCATCAGCATCTGGCAGTATGTGCACGCCTGCACCGCGGGCGCCGGCACCGCCTGCTACGACGTGCGCGACCCGGGTTCACTGGCGCTGATTGCCGCATCCTTGATCGGTTCCCTGGCCGGCTTCCTCTGGTGGAACGTCTCGAAGGCGCAGATCTTCATGGGCGACTCCGGCTCCCTGGCCCTGGGCGGTGCGATGGTTGCCTTCGCCCTGTTCACCCGCACCGAGCTCCTGCTGCTAGTCATGGCACTGATTCCGGTGCTGGAGGTCTTCTCCGTGATCGTTCAGAAGTTTGTCTTCAAGGTCAGCCGCAAGCGCTCGGTTGCGGCGGGGGAGAAGCCCCTGCACGCGCACCGTTACTTCCGTATGACCCCCTTCCACCACCACATGGAGAAGACCGGTCTGAACGGCAAGTACTCAATCGATAAGAAGGGCCTGGAGCCCGGCACCGTCAGCAGCGGCGAGGTGAACTCCGTGTTCCGCCTCTGGGTTGTCAACGCCCTGTGTGTGCTGGTGGCCCTGGCTCTCTTCTTCGGCGACTGGTTCTCTCAGACTTCTGGAGTGATTCACTAATGTCAACTATGGAACAGGACGCACTGCGCGCCCGCCGCGAGGCAAACGCTCAGGCGATTGCCGTCAACCCGGTGTACGAGAACGAGCGCCTCGCGCAGCTGACCAGCTGGGACGCCCCCTGGGCCGGTCTGCACGTCGTGGTCGTGGGGATGGGCACCAGCGGTGACGCCGCCGCGGATGTGCTCGCGCAGCTGGGTGCGCGCATCACGGTTATCGACGGGGCAGACACCCCCGAGAAGCGTGAGCGCATCCAGGTTTACCGTAACGCGTACGGACCGGTGAGCGGCCTGTTCGGCCCCGAGCACATGCTCGCCCTGCCGCAGGTTGAAGGGGAAGACCCCGAGCTGGTCGTGACCTCTCCGGGTATTCGCCCCGACCACCCCGTGATGCTGGATGCCTACGAGCGCGGTATCCAGGTGTGGGGTGACGTGGAGCTGGCTTGGCGCCTCAACGACCGCGCCAGCCGCCCCAGCCCCAAGTGGCTGTGCCTGACCGGCACGAACGGCAAGACCACGACCGTGGGCATGACGGATTCGATTCTGAAGGCCGCGGGCAAGAAATCCATTCAGGTGGGCAACGTGGGTATGCCGATTGTGTACGCGATTGCCGACGATGAGCCCTACGAGTTTTTCGCGGTGGAGCTGTCGAGCTTCCAGCTACACTGGACCTTCTCCCTGTCGCCCTACGCCTCGGTCGTGCTGAACATTGCCGAGGATCACGTGGATTGGCACGGTTCTTTCGAGCGTTACAAGGCCGATAAGGCCCGCGTGTACGAGAACACCCAGGTGGCCTGCATCTTCAACACCGACCACGCCGACACCCTCCGCATGGTGGAGGAGGCCGACGTGGTGGAGGGCGCTCGCGCGATTGGCTTCAGCGCCACCCAGATGCCTGCCGTGTCGATGCTCGGTCTGGCCGAGAACATCATCGTGGACCGGGCCTTCCTGAAGAACCGTTACAACGAGGCGCTCGAGCTGGGCGTCGTGCAGGATTTGGCCCCCGCGCCGGGTAAGATGCCGGCCCAGTACACGGTCGAGAACGCCCTGGCCGCGGCCGCCCTGTGCCGTGCCGCCGACGTCGATCCGAAGGCCGTGGGTGCGGGTCTGCGTTCCTTCAAGACCGGCGCGCACCGCAACCAGCTGGTGGGGTACGCTGATGACATCATGTGGGTGAACGACTCGAAGGCCACGAACCCGCACGCGGCCAATGCCTCGATGAGCGGTTACCCCTCGCTGGTGTGGATCGCCGGTGGCCTGTCGAAGGGCGTGGAGTACGACGAGCTGATTACCGCTCACGCCAAGCGTCTGAAGGCCGTGCTCATCATCGGCACGGACACCGCGGGTCTCAAGGCAGCTCTGGCCAACCACGCCCCACAGGTTCCGACCTACAACCTGACCGCCTCTGTGGCCGACCCCTCGGACGGCATCGCCGTCATGAACGCCGCGGTGGCGAAGGCCGCCGAGATCGCTCAGCCGGGTGACACGGTGCTGATGGCACCGGCCGCGGCATCGATGGACCAGTTCAAGAACTATGCGGTGCGCGGCGAGGCGTTTGCGAACGCCGTGGCCGATCAGCTGGCCCAGTCGTAGCCTATTCGGCCCCAGCCGGTACCCTAGCGCGTAGCGGCGTTCGCGGCCCGTGCCGCCTAAGCCGCGCTCTCGGGGGTGGGACGTTTTGGGTTCCACCCCCGCCTCTTTTCCCAATTGTTATCGCCGCCGCGATTCATCGCTGTGGGTTGTGGCGTTCCAAGCCTTAGGAGGGTATGTGAGTACCAGCGCATCCTCGAAGCGTTCTGCGTCTTCGCAGGCTGGCCGTTCCGAACAGACCGGGCACGCCTCGTCCCCGTGGACTGCCCTGAAGGAGATGACGGCACCGGCCCGTTCGTTTGGCAAGCGCCTGTACCGTCGCGGTCTGAAGGCTGACCTGTGGGATGTGCCGGTCATGCTACTGGTGACGACCCTGGGTTTGGCGATTTTCGGCTGCATCATGGTGCTCTCGGCTTCGAGCGTCACCATGATTTCGCAGGGCCAGTCGCCGTTCTCTCAGGTGTCCTCGCAGATTCTCTTCCTGGTGCTCGGTGTGGTGGCGATGGCCGTCATTACGAATATTCCGGTGGGGTGGTATCACAAGCAGGTCGTGGTGAACGCGATGCTTGCGGTGGCCCTGGTGCTGCAGCTGGCGGTGGTGGTTATCGGCGTCGAGGTGAACGGTAACCGTAACTGGATTAAGCTGGGCCCCGTGCAGATGCAGCCTTCGGAGTTCTCGAAGCTTGCAATCGTGATGTGGCTGGCGTGGGTGTATAACCGCCAGGGCGATATTTCGCGGAGCTTCTGGCGTACCCTGTTCCCCTCCATCTACGGTGTGGGCGCCCTGATTCTGCTGATTATGGTCGGCGGCGATATGGGTACGGCCCTGGTGTACGGCTTCATTTTCCTGGGCATGATGTGGATGGCCGGTGCCTCACGTCGGTCAATGCTGCAGATTGGCGGCGCGGTTGCCGCGCTGGCCCTGTTGGGCGTTTTGAGCAGCCCGAACCGAGTGGCCCGTATCTTCGGCATCTGGGGTTCGTGCACGAACGCTAACTGTGATCAGGCGAACTCGGGTGAGGTGGCGTTGGCGACCGGTGGCTTCCTGGGCGTTGGCCTGGGCCAGTCGCGCCAGAAGTACAACTACCTGGCAGAGGCCCACAACGATTACATTTTCGCGATTATTGGCGAGGAACTGGGCCTTCTGGGCACGATGGCGGTTCTGCTGCTGTACGTGGGTCTGGTGTACTGTGCGGTGCGTATCATGCTGCGCACCGCCGATCCGCTGGTGCGCCTGGCGACGGGCGGCATTATGGTGTGGCTGACCTCTCAGGCCATCATCAATATGGGTATGGTGTCCCGTATTCTGCCGGTGATTGGCGTGCCGCTGCCCTTTGTCTCCTACGGTGGTTCCTCGTTGCTGTCTTCGTTGTGCGCGGCGGGCCTACTATTGGCCTTTGCCCGGCAGACGCCCCTGCGAGGCGCGACAGCCCCGTCGAGCGTTGAGAACCAGAGCGCTCGCGAGATTCGCCGCGCAAACGCCGATTGGAAGCGCCGCCTGCCCCTGCAGGCCGTGGTGGAGCAGGAGGCCGCGGAGCGTGCCGAGGCCGGTGGCCACCTGATGCAGGAGCAGCATCCGCTGTCGAAGCTGGGCAGCCTGAGCGGTTTTGTCCGGCGCTGGTTGGGCTTTGATCCGGAGCAGCGTCGCGAGTTGAAGCGCATCGAACAGCAGCGTGAGGCAGAGCGCGCCCGCGAAGAGGCCCGTGCGGCCCGTGAGGAAGCGGCCCGTGAGAAGGCTGAGCGGCAGAAGCTGGCTCGCCGTGCCCGTGAGGAAGCCGAGCGGCAGAAGGCCCTGGAGGAGGCCGAGCGGCAGAAGACGGACCGCGAGAAGGCGGCCCGCACGAGGGAAACCCGAGAGCAGAAGGCCCGAGAGCGCCGAGCCCCCGGCAAGGCTGCACCCGGCAAGACCGAGCAGCCCCGACCCGCTCGCCCGGTTCAGCGTCCGGCCGAGCAGGGCTCGAAGGAACAGCAGACCCGAGGCCAGCGTCCCGGGCACAGGGCGCGTCGTCGTCCGCAGAATCAGCGCGGTAGTCTGCCCGCCGGCCTGCAGCCTCTGCATCCCGAGGACCGCGCCCGCCGAGCTCAGCGTCAGCAGCGTCAGCACGGTCAGTCGCCGCGCCGTCAGCCCGGTGGGGGAGAGCGGTAGAGAGATTTTCCGAGGTGGACAGCGGTCGAGAACGGCCTTACCTCTCGGCCCCGCGTTCCTTCAAAGCGCCCCCGACCTGAGCTACAGCTCGCGGTCGGGGGCGTTCCGCCGCGCTCTGCGGTGCGGGACGATAGCGTAAAATGATGCTGTACCGATGTATTGGGAGAGAGACCTATGACGAAGAAGGCACCCTCTATAGTCTTCGCCGGTGGTGGCACCGCCGGTCACATTAATCCGATGCTTGCGATTGCCCGCGCCGTTCGCGACCTTGAACCGAACGCCAAGATTCTGATGCTGGGCACCGCCGACAAGATGGAAGCCGACCTGGTTCCGGCGGCCGGCTTCGATATCGAGTTCATTCCCCGCGCGGCCTTCCCCCGTAGCATTAACCGCGCGGCGCTTGCCTTCCCCGCGAAGTTCCTGGGCGGCCTGTCGAAGACCCGCCGCATCCTTAAGGACGCCGAGGCCGACGTCGTGGTGGGCGTGGGCGGTTACGTGTGCCCGCCGGCGTACCTGTCTGCCTTCTTCTCGAAGATTCCCGTGGTCATTCACGAGGCGAACGCGAAGCCCGGCCTGGCTAACCGTCTGGGCGGTCGCTTCGCGAAGTTTACGGGTGTGGCCTTCCCCAATACACCCTTCCCGCACGCGACCCTGGTGGGCATGCCCATGAAGGATGAGATTGCCTACCTGAACCGCGACGCGCACCGTTCGAAAGCCCGCCGCAACCTGGGCCTGGACCCGGAAAAGCCCACCGTTATCGTGACAGGTGGTTCACTGGGCGCGCTGAGCCTGAACAACGCGGTGTCGGCCTGCCGTGATCGCTTCGCAGAGTGGGACTTCCAGATTCTGCACATCACCGGTAAGGGCAAGACCGTTCTGGACGAGAACGGCGAGCCCCTGAGCGCCCCGAACTACCGTCAGATTGAGTTCAGCAACGGCATGCAGGACGTGTACGCCGCCGCCGATTTGCTGCTGGTGCGCGCTGGTGCGGCCACGGTGAGTGAGGTTGCCGCGGTGGGTGTGCCTGCTATTTTTGTGCCGCTCCCCATTGGTAATGGTGAGCAGGCCCTGAACGCTCGTTCCCTGGTGGAGGCCTCCGCGGCCCTGCTGGTGAAGGACGCAGAAGTCACCGGTGAGTGGTTTGCCCGTGAGATTCCGGAGCTGATGACAAACCCCGAAGAACTGGAGCGCATGGGCGCTGCAGCCTATAAACTTGGTATCCGTGACGCGGCTCGCGTTATGGCCGAAGCAGTATTGAAGGCAGCTGAGAACTAATGACTGAACTGATGAATCTTGAGATGGTGCTGCCGGCACCCCTGAACCCGCCGTTCCCCGAGCGCCACGCGATGGACGCGCTGGGTCGCGTGCACTTCATCGGCATCGGTGGCGCGGGTATGAGCGCTATCGCCGCGCTGATGCTGCAGGCCGGCGTGACCGTGAGCGGTTCGGACCGCGCGGAATCTTCGGCCGTTGAATCGCTACGTGCCGCCGGCGCCCACGTGAGCGTGCCCCAGTCCGCCGAGAACATCGTTGACGTCGATACCGTGGTGATTTCCACCGCGATTCGCGAGGATAACCCCGAGCTGGCCGCTGCCCGCGCGCAGGGCCTTCCGGTTCTGCACCGCTCCGAGGCGCTGGCCGCCGTGATGGGGCTTTCGCAGGTGGTGGCGGTGGCCGGTACCCACGGCAAGAGCACGACCAGCTCCATGATTTCCGTGATGTTCGATCAGCTGGGCCGCAACCCCTCCTTCGCCGTGGGCACCGTGATCGCCGGTCGCGGCACGAACGCGCACCTGGGCGCGCAGGGCCCCGACTCGATTTTTGTGGCCGAGGCCGACGAATCGGACGGCTCCTTTGTGCGTTACCGCCCGGCGATTGCCGTGGTGACGAACGTTGAGCCCGACCACCTGGACTTCTACGAGACCGACGAGCGCGTCTTTGAGGCGTTCAACCGCTTCGTGGGTTCGCTGGCCCCCGGCGGCGTGCTGGTGACCTGCGCCGATGACGCCGGTGCCGCCTCCCTGGCCGCCCGTTCCCGCGCGGCCGGCGTGCCGGTCGTAACCTACGGCGAGTCCGAGGATGCCGACCTGCGCATCCGCGAGATTACGAGCGCGGGTTCCTCCTCTTCGTCGACGGTGGAGTGGTCCTTCGAATGTCGCGGTGAGCGCTTCGAGGGCAAGCAGGAGCTGGCGCTGAAGGTTCCCGGCATCCACAATCAGCTGAACGCCGCGGCCGCCTTCATCACCGCGCTGCTGACCGGTGCTCAGGGCCCCGAAATCGCCGCCGCCCTGGGTGAGTTTGTGGGTGCTGACCGTCGCTTTACGCTGCGCGGCGAGGTCGCGGGCGTGAAGGTCTTCGACGACTACGCACACCACCCGACCGAGGTGTTCCGTGCCCTGCAGACCGGCCGCACCGTGGCCGACGGTCACAACCTGTACGTGATTTTCCAGCCGCACCTGTTCTCGCGCACCCGCGAGTTCGCGAAGGAGTTCGCGGAGTCCCTGTCGATGGCCGATCGCGCCTACGTGCTGGATATCTACCCGGCTCGCGAGCAGCCCATTGAGGGCGTGACCAGCGAGCTGATTACGGGTGCCGGTTTCTCCGAGGTGCGCTACGCGACCGCGGAGAGCGCTATCGAGGACATCGCCTCGTACGCTCAGAGTGGCGACATTGTAATGACCGTTGGCGCCGGCGACGTGACGGCTCTGGGCCCGCGCCTGCTGGAGGCCCTGCAGATTCGTCACGACGGCGACCTGACCAAGAAGTCGGAGGCTTAGGCTGTGCCGATGAGTCCCATGCCCCCATCGGAGGGGCATTCGCGCGCGCCGAAGGCCCCGCGCTCACGTGCTCGTCGGCGCGCCCAGGAGCTTGCGCAGGAACAGCCTGCGGCTCAGCACGCGGCGGAGGCGCAGCCCACCGCTGACGCGCAGACCCCCGCGACCGGTGCCCCCGAGCAGAAGAAATCTCACGGGTCTGAGTCTCAGACCTCTTCTGGTTCTCACTCGGGCACTGCCTCCACCGTGGGTCGTCGCCCCTCGGGGGCTACGATTCGCCCCACCAGCCCGGCTCGTGCCGAGAGCGTGGCCCTTGTGGACGGCGCGATTCGTCGCGTGGCCGCGGCTACCTCCGGTTCGCAGGAGCTCTTCGACGTGGAGGCCTTCGAAGATTCTCCCAAGGAGACCGAGAAGGCATCCGGTCGGTCGGCGCAGGTTGAAAGCGCGCGGAGTGAAAATGCGAAGGACGCGGCGGGGGAGAAGCCCAGCGCTAAGCACGGCGAGAAGACCGAAAAGGGCGCCGACCGGGCCGAAAAGACCGGCGACGGTGATGCTTCTTCCGAGCGGAAGACTTCCGCCGACTCCCCGTCGGCGGGGGACGATTCCGCTGAGACCGAGCCCGCAGAGCCCGCCGAGCAGGCCCGCCCCGCAAGCCGCTTCGGCCGCTGGCGCGTGGAGCGAGAACGACAGCGCGCCGCCGAGATCGAGAAGGAACGCGAGCGTGAGCGCCGGGAGGCGCAGCACGAGCGCATCCTGAAGGATCCCGGTCTGGACGGCCTGCGTGCCGAGGAGCGTCCGCGCAAGGAACGCATCCCGCTCACTCGGGCCCGCAAGCTGCTGTACACGGCGATTGCGCTGGCCCTCGTGGCGGTGCTGTACGTGGTGCTGGTCTTCTTCTCGCCCCTGCTGGCCACTCAGACCATCACGGTGCGCGGTGCCTCCCTGCTGGAAACCACCCAGGTGGAGCAGAAGCTGGAGCCCCTGCGCGGGGTTCCGCTGACACGCATCGACGAGAAGCGCGTGCGCGAGCTGATTGGTCAGGACAATGTGCTTCGTAGCGTTCAGGTGGAGAGCCGCCCGCCGCACGAGCTGGTGGTGACCCTGAAGGAGCGCACCGCCATCGCAATCGTCAAGGAGGGGGAGACCTACCATACCGTGGACACCGACGGGGTGAGCCTGATGGAGTCTTCCTCCGAGCCGAGCACCTCGGTTCCCCTGGTACGATTGAATGGTGATGACCCGCAGCATTCGGATGAGTTCCGCACGATTTCGACGGCCTTGTCAGCGATGCCGGCTGAGCTTCTGGCTCAGGTGAAGGAAGCGAGCGCGACCTCAACCTCGAGTATTACCCTCACGCTGCGGGATAATACGACGGTGCAGTGGGGTACCGCCCAGGAGAGCGAGCTGAAGGCTAAGGTGCTTCTGTCGCTCCGCCAGGCGGTAGCTCAACGGGCTCAGGAAGAAGCCTCTTCAGGTGCCCAGGCGCAGAAGGTGACCGTCTATGACGTGTCGGCCCCGCGCGTACCGGTGACCCGTTAGGGGAACTACCAATGGGCGCTTTCCCTCCCCTTTTTGTGTGAATTCCGCAAAAAGAGGGGGTAATTGCGCTGTGTAGCTAGGAACCACCAAAAACTGTTTGGTATCCTAACAGATAAAGTCATTCTTTAGAGGAAACCTTTAGGCTTAGATTGAGCTGGGGGTCTTCCGAAGCTGGAACACGGAACAATCGAGGATTACATGGACGCTGGAACTCCCCAGAACTACTTGGCAGTCATCAAGGTCGTTGGTATCGGCGGCGGTGGCGTCAACGCAGTCAACCGAATGATCGAGGTTGGCCTGCGCGGCGTTGAGTTCATTGCTATTAACACTGACGCCCAGGCTCTGCTCATGTCCGATGCAGACGTCAAGCTGGACGTCGGTCGTGAGCTGACCCGCGGTCTTGGCGCGGGCGCAAACCCCGAGGTTGGCCGTCAGGCAGCCGAGGATCACGCGCAGGAAATTGAGGAAGTCCTCAAGGGCGCAGATATGGTCTTCGTGACCGCTGGTGAGGGTGGTGGCACCGGTACCGGTGGCGCACCCGTCGTGGCACGTATTGCCCGCTCCCTCGGCGCTCTGACCATTGGTGTGGTGACCCGCCCCTTCACCTTCGAAGGCCGTCGCCGCTCCAACCAGGCTGAGACCGGTATTGCCGCTCTGCGCGACGAGGTCGACACCCTGATTGTGATTCCGAACGACCGACTGCTGTCGATTTCGGACCGCAACGTGTCGATGCTGGACGCCTTCAAGTCGGCAGACCAGGTGTTGCTCTCCGGTGTTCAGGGCATTACCGACCTGATCACCACCCCGGGCCTGATTAACCTTGACTTCGCTGACGTTAAGTCCGTGATGCAGGGTGCCGGTTCGGCTCTGATGGGTATCGGCTCGGCCTCGGGTGAGGACCGCGCCGTGAAGGCAGCCGAGCTGGCTATCGCCTCCCCGCTACTGGAAGCATCCATCGACGGTGCGCACGGCGTGCTGCTGTCGATTCAGGGTGGTTCCGACCTGGGTCTGTTCGAGATCAACGAGGCTGCACGCCTGGTTCAGGAAGTGGCTCACCCCGACGCCAACATCATCTTCGGTGCCGTCATTGATGACGCCCTGGGTGACGAGGCTCGCGTGACCGTGATTGCCGCTGGCTTTGACGCCGTGAACCCCGAGACCAACTCGAACGCTTCGGCTTCCGCTCAGCCCCAGCGTGTACAGGGTTCCTTCGGCGGCTCGAACGCTGCCGCTCCGGCTTCTAACGGCTACGGCTTCAACGCTCCCGCCGCCGCTCCGGCTTCCACCGGCGCCGCTGGCTTCGACGTTGATCTGCCCCCGGTCGTTGAGGAAGCACCGGCTCGCCGCGACACCCTGGACGTCCCCGACTTCCTGAAGTAGTCGCGCCGCGTGCGTCAGCACGCCGCCCCGTAGGGTTTTGATGGAGGGGAGCTGAGAATAGTCCAACTGTTCTCAGCTCCCCTTCGCTCTACCCGCTTTCGCTCCGAGCACCCCGTACAGCCCCGAGAAAGACATAATGATGAGCAACGCCACCAAAACTCCGCTGCTGGCCACCGCCGACACCCGCATCCTAGGGCCCTGGCGCGTGCGGGTGGGGTTTACCTCCCGCGAGGCGGGGAACCTGGGCCTGCACGTGGACGACGAGCTGGGCGGCGGCATGGACGCCTCCATGGTGCGCACCCTCAACCACCGTGCGGCGCTCGAGGAGGCGTTGGGTGCGGGACCGTTCTTCTACCTGAACCAGGTGCACGGCGTTGAGGTGGCTCGTCCCGAGGACTACGACCCGGCCTCCTACGCGCCGG
>ERZ773024.564-NODE-564-length-13727-cov-2.702531_pt1 | contig 13727 bp, 10 predicted proteins | sample MGYA00511667_ERZ773024 | MGnify/ENA primary metagenome ERZ773024 (study PRJEB29015, sample SAMEA2738117) | human oral metagenome | biome: human oral; feature: human-associated habitat; material: saliva | place: China | collected 2258 ... | reverse complement strand
CTCCTAGCTTTTTCAATTAAGCCTCTACAAGCTCAAACGAGTGAAAATACACCCGTAGTTTCTACTACTCCGGAGGTATCGTCTTCCCCCCGCACTCTCAACAACATGTGGTACTTCAAGCCTTTTTCTCTCCTCTATGGAGCTCAAGTTGGCTATATGAATAATGTGCGTGAGCGCGTTTTTGTTGGAGGAGAAGTTGCTTTTGGTGGCTGGAATGGAGCCCCCTATTCCATAATGGCAGTCCCTTCTCTCCGCTATTACTATAGGCTGGGAGACATTACTCGTTCTTTTGCTGCATACATCTCACTAAAAGCACAAATAGGTTGCTACTATGGGCTAGCGACAAAGACTCCTTACGATCAAGAGAAAAGTAAAAGTACCGCTCTATTCGTAGGAGCCGGGATAGGAACCGGATTCCAAATCGCTATTGACAAAGCAGGGAGACTCCACATATTCTCAGAAGGGACACTCCGCCTCAATAACCTCGAAGGCGATAGGGAGTTGCCCTCTCTGGATGGCGACCACAATTTTAGCAGCAGACTAACCTACTATACCATGATGTGCCCCACATCGCCTATTGAGTTATCAATCGGGGTTTCTTACTTATTCTAAAAACGATCTAAAAGATAAGACACACACCTTCACTTGATTTGAGGTGGGCTACTATTCTTTCCCGAGGATAGTAGCCCCTTCTGTTTTTCTCCCCAAATAAGTTTTTGAAAAGGCTCTCCAGGCTAGGTCTATCCTCATTTCGATCTGCCCCTCATACTCCCCCTGAGAATCTATCGTAGCTTCTCCCTTCAGTCTACAAGGAGAAAGGGAATGTAAAAGCAAAAATTATTGTACCTTTGGGATCGGTATAGGCTGCTACTCCGAGCGGGAAAAGCACGTAGAAAAAGAAAAAAATGCACCCAAAACTCCCTTAGGGAACTGGGTGAAAACGAAATAAAAATAGACTGAAAAGGGGAAGCAAAAGTACCCTACTTCGGGAAGAAAATTAGCGTACAAATTTAGGATACAACTCCTGTCCTTCTCTAAGGGAAGAGATTAAGGAGAATTGCAACCTAGAGCACTATAGATATGGAAGATATAGAAGATCGAATAATAAAGATCGACATAGAGACCGAGATGAAAACAGCCTACATTGACTACTCAATGTCGGTAATTGTGTCCCGTGCTCTACCTGATGTTCGCGACGGATTTAAGCCTGTACATAGGCGCGTACTCTACGCGATGAATGAGATGGGCAACGTATACTCTCAGCCCACACGTAAGTCTGCCAAGGCGGTTGGTGAGGTACTTGCAAAGTACCACCCCCATGGTGATAGTGCCGTGTATATGACCTTGGTACGTTTGGCTCAGCCTTGGAACCTTCGCTACACGTTGGTTGATGGCCAGGGGAACTTCGGTTCGGTAGACGGAGACTCACCTGCTGCAATGCGTTATACGGAGGCTCGCCTTACAGAACTTGCCGGCGAGATGCTGCGTGATATTGACAAGGAAACCGTCGACTTCCAAAACAACTTTGACGATACAACCCAAGAGCCAACCGTACTCCCGACGCGCTTCCCCAACCTGCTTGTCAACGGGGCTTCGGGTATTGCTGTAGGGATGGCTACTAATATGGCTCCCCACAACCTGAGAGAGTGTATTGATGGTTGCGTTGCCTATATTGATGCAGGTGGTGATCTAGAGGTTGCCGATCTTATGCGTTACGTCAAGGCCCCAGACTTCCCCACAGGAGGGTTTATCTATGGCTATGCCGGGGTAAAAGAGGCTTTTGAGACAGGTAGAGGACGTATCGTACTAAGAGCTCGCACAGAGATAGAGACCGATAGCAATGGTCGTGAAAATATCATTGTAACAGAGATTCCCTACCAAGTAAATAAAGCCCAACTTGTAAGCGACATTGCTCAATTAGTCAATGAGCGTCGTATCGAAGGGATCTCCAATATTAGTGACGAATCAAGCGGTAAGGGAGGTATGCGCATCGTAATAGAAGTAAAGCGCGATGCCAACGCTTCGGTGGTGCTTAACCATCTTTTCAAACTCACTCCCCTACAAAGCTATTTTAATGTAAATAATATTGCGCTCGTAAAAGGGCGCCCCTGCCTACTCAATCTGAAGCAACTCATCGGAGAATTTGTAGATCACAGGCATGACGTAGTGCGTCGCCGTAGTATCTTCGACCTCCGAAAAGCACGTGAGCGTGCACATATTCTAGAGGGACTGCTCATTGCGGTAGACAACATTGACGAGGTTATCCACATCATACGCTCTTCCGAGAATGCCCAGGAGGCTCAGGAGCGACTTCGTGAGCGTTTCGAGCTATCGGAGCTACAAGCTAGAGCCATCGTAGACATGCGTCTACGCGCTCTTACAGGCTTAGAGAGCGACAAACTCCGTGCAGAGTTTGACGAACTTATGAAAACGATCCAGTACCTCGAAGGTCTTCTTGCCGATGATAATCTGCTCATGCAGGTGGTAAAAGATGAGTTACTTGAGGTCAAAGAGAAGTTCGGCGACCCCCGTCGTACTGAGATTGTCTTCTCTAGTGAAGAATTTAATCCTGAAGATTTCTATGCAGATGATGAGATGATCATAACCATCTCACACCTAGGATACATCAAGCGTACTCCCCTAAGTGACTTCCGTAGTCAAGCACGTGGCGGGGTCGGATCAAAGGGTTCAACAACGCGCGAAGAGGACTTCATTGAGTACATTTACTCCGCCTCTATGCATGCTACTCTACTACTCTTCACGACCAAGGGTAGGTGCTTCTGGTTGCCCGTCTACAAGATTCCGGAAGGAGCAAAAAGTACCAAAGGACGAGCAATCCAAAACATCCTCAACATAGAGGCGGACGACCGCATCACAGCGTGCATCCGCATCAAAAAACTCCAAAAAGACCCCGAGTTTGTGGCGTCTCACTATCTCGTGTTTGCGACCCTGCAGGGGATGATCAAGAAAACTCCGCTAGAGGCTTATTCTAACCCCCGAAGCAAGGGTGTGTTCGCCATCAAACTAAACGAAGGGGATAGCGTAGTAAGCGTTCGCCTCACCAATGGTAAGACTGAGATACTTCTTGCCAACAAGGGAGGTCGTGCTATCCGATTCCCCGAAAGTAAAGTGCGCTCTATGGGACGCGTTACCACCGGAGTACGTGGGATGATCTTAGACGAAGGAGGAGAAGACGCCATGGTAGGAATGGTAGCTCTCAAAGACCCCGAAAAAGAAACTATCTTGGTAGTAAGTGAGTGCGGTTATGGCAAACGCACGACCCTTGATAGCTACCGCATCACCAATCGCGGTGGCAAGGGTGTGAAGACCATGCAGATCACAGAGAAGACGGGATCCCTCGTAGACTTCCGCTCTGTAACGGACGAACTCGACCTAATGATCATCAATCGCAGTGGTGTGGCAATACGTATGCCTATGTCTTCCATCAACGTGATAGGACGTGCGACCCAAGGTGTTAAGCTCATCAACCTATCAAGCCGGGGAGACGAAATTGCCTCTGTATGTATTGTTGCCAGTGAAGAAGCAGAGGCAGAAAAAGCCCTGCTAAAGGAGGGTGCTTCTGATGAAGAAGTAAACCTCACCTCCGAAATAGATTCTAATGATTACGAGGAGATGGAAGACGACCTCCAAGAACAACAATCGAAAACAGAAGAGGATAAAACAGAATAACAGAACAAAAAGAACTTACCATAGAGGGAAGAGGAGCCTATCGAACCTCTCCTATCTCATAGGATCCTCTACTCACTAAGGTCCGTGTAAAGCGTATAAACTATAAAAAACTATTCGCAATGAAGACAACCAAGAAAGTAATGTCTATTGTATTGACAGCCCTCATGACTAGTGGGTTTGCCATGGCACAAAAGGCTAATGTAAAGGGTGCAGAAAAGATTGCCGATAAAAAAGGAGATTACAACGAAGCTCGTGCTCTTATCAAAGCGGCTCTCGAAAACGAAGAAACAAAGGGAGACCCCAAAACAATGTACGTTGCAGGGTATGTAGAAGAGAGCAACTTTACTAACGAAAACGTAAAGCAACTAGAGGGAGTAGAGCCCGATCGTGCTCAAATGAACAAAGCCCTTCTAGACATGTTTGGCTACTATATCGGTACCATCGATATGGAGACTGCCGCCAATGGTGGTAGTACAACTCCTGGGAAGTATGGCAAAAAGATTAAGGATGCTTTTTCCAATAACCTTCTCTATTTTATCAATGCAGGGGGGTACTACATGGAGAAGCAAAATTACAAAGAAGCTCTCCGTGCGTTCTCGGCATTCAAGCAAATAAAGAAGCTCCCTATGTTTGTAAATACTCCGATAGCAGCTGTAGACTCCAACTCCATGATGGTGGATTTCTTCTCTGTGATCAATGCTTATCAAACAGGGGATAAGCAACTTACCATCAAGCTTGCGGAGGAAATCAAAAATGTAGAATACCGTCGTAATGATCTTATACAGATCCTCTCTCAAACCTATCTTGAGAGTGCTGATACGGCAAAATACATTGCAACAATGCAAGAAGGGCTTGCCTTGTATCCTAACGAATCGTACTACTCAGTCAATCTTATCAATACCCTCATACAGATGGGACGCACAGAAGAAGCTATTTCCCTCTTAGCCTCTGCCATCGAAAAGGCTCCCAACAACGCCCAGCTCTACGACGTAATGGGGAAACTCTATGAGACAACCGACGAAGACAAAAGTCTTGAGTGGTATGGAAAAGCTCTCGCCATTGACCCTGAATTCACAGAGTCGAACTTCAACATGGGACGCGTATATTACAACAAGGCTGTAACTCTCAAGTCTAGCGATAAGTACGATGCTGCTACAGACAAGAAAATTACTGAACTCTTCCAAAAAGCGCTACCCTATCTAGAAAAGGTATACGAAAAGAATCCGGATCAGTGCTACTACGTACTTGCTCAAGTGTACTACAATCTCAAAATGGGAGATAAGTACGATGTTATCAAGGCTGCCTATGGGCTATAATTGATCGTTATAAAAAAACAAGGATATAAGAAAATTAATCTGTAAAACATCATGAAAAAGTTATTGGTTTCTCTTGCTTTTGCTCTCATCTGCACAGCAACAGCATCCGCACAAATGTTCAATCTTCGTGTAGAAGCAGGTCCTGTATTTTCATTCTCTTCTCTCGTCGAACATGGAACTAAAGTACTCAGTGCAGGAACAAAGGTAGGGTATCATGCAGGTGCATTTGCAGATATAAGTCTCACTAAGGGGCTTTATGCAAGCACAGGGCTATCCTTCGAAATGAAAGGGAGCAGAGATCACTCTTATCTGGATGGGAAAACTTTGAAAGTCAACAAAGAAGCCCTGAATGAGATTACAATGCACTATCTACAGATCCCCGTTAATGTAGGATATCGCCTATCTCTCACTCCCAGCATTCGTTTCGCAGTACAAACTGGGCCTTATTTTGCTGTAGCTCTAGGAGGTACGCAAAAAACAAAATCCAAGATTACAGGAGCAGTAAAGAGCTTCAATATATTCAAGGAAGGGGTCTTTGGGCTCGATAAGGCTAACCGTTTCGATGTGGGTTGGGGAGCTTCTGCTATGCTATATCTTGGCAGCATTTATGGCACCATAGGGGCGGACTTTGGCTTCCTCAATGTGGCTCAAACAGATCCGTCAGGAATTGCAGATCAGATAAAGGGATTGTCACTGAAGAACTCTACCGTTCATATCGGACTTGGCTATTGCTTCTAAAGCATCTCGCCTGTAGAGAAAATAGTTTGTAACTTTGCGAGGGAATACGTATTGGGGTATCTCAATGGGTATTCTCCCTCTTTGATATTTATAAAAACGGCATTTGGCAATGAAAAAGACTCTCGTAATAGTGGTTCATCCCACACTCTCCACCTCAACTATAAATAAGGCTTGGAGCGAAGCTGCTTGTGGGCATGCTACGCTTCATTTTCTCTATGATGCTTATCCCAATGGAGCCTCTTTTGATATCGCCGCCGAGCAAGCTCTCATCGAAGCTCATGACCGCATTGTTTTTCAATTCCCACTCTATTGGTACGCAGCACCCTACCTACTAAAAAAATGGCTTGACGAAGTTATTACTTACGGCTGGGCTTATGGCGAAGGCGGTGATAAGATGGAGGGAAAAGAGCTAGCAGTGGCAGTCTCCTGTGGAGGGAAGAAAGAAGAATTTTCCGAAGGAGGAATACAATGTCATTCCTTGGCTAATTATATGCAGATTTTTGACGGGATTGCAGCTTTTGTTCGGGCTAAATATATTGGGGTTCATGCTCTGTACGACTCTTACAATCCGGCAACAAAAGAAAATTTGCCAGCCAATTGTAGTGAGTACGTTAGGTTTCTAGAGCAAGACTAATCTACAGAGAGACTTTCGTTTGATTTCCATAAAATAATAACCATACAAAGAGAGAACACTATGACAAAGAAATCTGCTTCTACAGAGTACATCGTACACCTAGAAGGGGTACAAGTGGCTCGCGCAGAAAATCAACTTATACACAATGTCACGATACGTTTGGCACACAACGAATTTGCTTACCTATCGGGGCCTGTAGGGGGAGGTAAGAGTTCTCTCTTGGAGCTTCTCTACGGAGAACTCCCTCACACCCAAGGGAAGGCTTATGTCTTAGGCTATAATCTATCCCACCTCAAACGCAATGCTCGCCAAGCTCTTCGCCGTCGGATGGGTATTGTATTCCAGTCTTCGGATCAATTACTTTACGATCGCACAGTAGCAGCCAACCTCGACTTCGTACTCCGTGCTACCGGGAAATACCCTCGTCCCGAACGCCAGCAGCGCATAGAGGAGGTTCTCGATAAAGTAGGGATGCAAGGAAAAGGCTACAAAATGCCCCACGAACTCTCTGGAGGGGAAGCCGAGCGTATTTGCATTGCACGTGCACTCATTGTCAAGCCCGAGCTTATCTTGATGGATGAACCTACAGCAGGGTTAGACCCCCAAACAGCTTTATCTATCGGACAACTCGTACAACAAATATCTAAGGAGGGAACGGCTGTGCTTATGGCAACACACAACCACGAGCTAATGCGAGAACTCCCCGCACCCACCTATACCATAGACGCTAATTCGCGCACTTTACAGCTCTCTTTCCCCGAAGGGATGGAGCCTACAGAGGCCTAATCCGGCCCCCATAGAAAGGCTTTTTCTAATTATCTTAATCTCCAAAATACGTTATGATTGTACTCAAGTTTGGTGGTACTTCGGTAGGTAGTGCACAACGTATACGGGCTGTGGCACACTTGGTGTCTACTATTGCAGGGCGTAAAATCGTCATATTATCAGCGATGTCCGGAACCACGGACGCTCTCGTTCAGCTAGCACAGCGGATTATCAATGCCCAGTGGCAAGAGGCAGAAGAGGCTGTTGCTGCCCTAGAGGCTCGCTACCATTCTGTGATAGAAGAGCTCTTTGAGACGTCTGCCCTCCGTAAAGAGGTATGGCAAGCCTTAGCTCCCATTTTTGCCGAATTACGGAGCCAAACGCACAACGAGGCTTTTACTCAAAACGACGAAAAGCGTATCCTATCTCGGGGAGAAATCATCAGTACCACCCTTATGGCATTTACGCTACGCGAGTATGAAAATCTGAATGCTGTACACCTTGATGCTCTCTCCTTTATGCGTATCAACCACAATGGAGAGCCCGAGCCACAACACATAGAAAAACATCTAACCCCCTTACTTACAGCAGCGCCCGATCCCAATGCTCTCTTCTTGACAGAGGGATATATCTGCATCAATGCCTTTGGCGAAATAGACAATCTGCGCCGTGGGGGAAGTGACTATACAGCTACTCTTGTAGGGGAGGCAGCTCACGCTGAAGCGATAGAGATTTGGACAGATATAGATGGACTTCATAATAACGACCCTCGGGTTGTAAACGTAACCAGCCCTGTACGCCGTCTACACTTTGGCGAAGCTGCAGAGCTAGCACACTTTGGCTCCAAAATACTCCACCCCACTTGTATAGAGCCGGCTCGTCGTGCTAATATCCCAATACGTCTGCTCAACACACTCGACCCACAGGCTCCCGGCACCCTCATTTCTTGCGAGACCAGTCGCGATATGGTCAAAGCCGTATCCGCCAAAGACGGGATTTCCCTTCTCACTCTACGCCGCCACCCTCATATTAAGAGTGGGTCTCCCCTATCCGATTATGTTATTGCTATTACTCAATTGATTGCAAAACATAACCTGTGTGTAGACCTCCTGACAACAATGGGAGACAGCTATCTCATCGCCGTAGAGGAGGCTCCCGAGGTTGCCCAATTTGCAGAAGAAGCCAAGGAATGGGGCTCTGTTCTCTACCAAAAGGATATGACAATCGTTGCCGTTGTAGGGGATATGGGCTGGGATCGCATGGGCTTCGAGTCTCGTATTCTGGATGCCATTGATGATATCCCCATCCGTATGATCTCCTATGGAAGTAGCAATTACAGCCTTGTGCTTGTAGTGGGTACGGTAGACAAAAAGCGTGCTATGATTGCACTCTCCGACCATCTGTTTGCCAACATCAACCTGCAATCTCCCGAAATTGGCTGAGTAGCCTATCCTCTACCACTCCCTCATGACACCACGACAAGTCCTCCACCTCGCCCGTCCTCATACCCTACCAGCCTCCCTTGCCCCCGTTGTTACGGCTCTTGCTCTTGCAGCCTTAGATGGGTTCTTTTGCCCCACAACCGCTATTCTTACCGTGCTAGTGGGGGTATTAGCTCAGATTGTCAGCAACATTGCAAACGATCTATTTGATTTCAAGAAAGGGGCAGATGGAAAGGATAGAAAAGGCTTTGAGCGTCCTCTTTCCCTGGGAAAGATCAGCTATCGAGAGGTCAAGTGCCTACTTATTGTCAGCATCGCTGCAACCAGTCTTACGGGCATTGCCTTAATCTTACTCACCTCCCCTTGGCTTTCCATTGTGGGAGCACTCGTTATCCTAGGCGCCATTGCCTATACGGGAGGTCCCTTCCCTTTTGCCTATCATGGTTTGGGAGAGGTTATGGTGTTTCTCTTTTACGGATTGGTAGCCGGTGGGGGTACTTACTATATCCAATGCGGGACTCTCTCTTGGGAAGCCATAGCACTTGCCTCTGCCATGGGACTTGCCAGCTGCAATATACTCGTTGTCAATAATTATCGCGATGTGGCAGAAGATACCCTCTCGGGGAAGCGCACCCTTTTCGTACGCTTTGGAAAGTCTCTTGCCCCCAAGCTCTATCTTGCCAACCTACTCTTATCCGTACTTCTCCTATTCCCCTTTTATTCTATTATAGGGATGCTATCTTCGGGGATTTATCTTGCCCAAATGATGCACCTACAACGTGCAGTGCTCCATACAGAGGGAGCTCAGCTCAATAAGGTACTAGTACGAACAGCACAAGGAGTCGTACTTTTTGCCCTCAATGCGTTGATTGTAATCTTCGTTCACTACCAGTGGGGCGCGGCTCTCGGAGGATTGCATCATCACTAAACCTCTAGACGGAATATACTACAGAGAATGCATAACACGTTAGTAGGATATATGGAAAGAAACAATCCTCTCTCCCCTCTCATGACACATCTCTCGGTGGAAAAGATCTTTTCTACCCCTCTTCTTTGGGTAGTACTTCTCGTGCTTTTGCTCCCAACTTCACGCGCTAAAGCTCAAGAGAGGGAGCAGTCTTTCACATTCCTCAATATCCCAACATCTGCCCAAACAATGGCTATTGGCGGGCTAGCCCTCACCTATGTAGATGGAATGGATGGGCAAGCTTTTGACAATCCGGCTCTATACGGAGAAGAAGCCGCAGGGCGCTTATTTCTCTCCTATCTCAACTACATGTCGGGGGCACATGGCGCCAACGCTATGTATGGATTACCTGTGGGGGAGCGTGGTGCCTGGGCTGTGGGCGTGAGAGCTATGAACTATGGGAAACTTACAAGCTATGACAAAAACAACATACAAGGCTCTACCTTCTCCGCAACGGACGTTGCTCTGCAAGGGGTATTCAGCTACGAACTAACCGATAAGCTACGAGGAGGAGTTGCCCTTAAGATGCTATACGGCAATATCGAACGGTACAATAGTTTTGGTGTTGCGGTAGATGCCGGAGTGAGCTATTACGATGGAGAGAAAGGTCTCTCTTTGGGTGCTGCAATCACGAATGCCGGAGCAACAATCAAAGGATACAGTGAGAGAAAGACTCCTCCGGCTTGGGATCTCCGTCTTGGCTTCTCTCAACGCTTTCTACATGCCCCCTTTCGCATCCATGCTACAGCCTATGGACTTAATCCTGTCATCCTCCGCTCTTCGCTCAGCACCTCCCAAAAGTTTATGACTCGCCTCGTCCGCCATTTCACACTGGGAGCCGAGTACCTTATGGACGATAAACTATGGATTGGTCTAGGCTACAACCCCAGAGTTGCCCAAGATCTCAAGGTACAGAATGGCAATCTCCTCTCGGGATTTTCTCTAGGAGTTGGCTTCAACCATCGCGCATTTCGCCTAGGGATCGCAGCTTCGCGCTACCATCCGTCTTCTCTTAGCCTCATGGTTACGTTTTGCACGAACTTTGGTAGCGATCAGTATGTTTTCTAATCAGGATAATTCATATAAGTCTCTCTTCGTATGACGGATAGGAAGATCACGATTGCCATTGACGGCTATAGCTCCTGTGGCAAGAGTACAATGGCGAAAGCCCTAGCTAAGTCTCTAGGATACATTTATATTGACAGTGGAGCCATGTACCGCGCTGTTACGCTCTACTCTCAACGACACGGGATGTGGAACCAAGGGGAAGTGGATCAAGAGCGCCTAGCTAATGACATGCCTCAATTAAAGGTAAGTTTTAAGCGAGACGACCTAGGACAACTGCGAACGCTACTCAACGACGAGGATGTAGAAGAAGCCATCCGCACGATGGAGGTATCTAATCATGTTAGCCCCATTGCAGCACTTCCCTTCGTGCGCTCAGCATTAACCCTACAGCAGCAAGCCCTAGGAAGAGAGAAAGGAATTGTAATGGATGGGCGAGATATCGGCACCACAGTTTTTCCGTTTGCCGAACTTAAGATATTTGTCACTGCTCGCCCCGAGGTACGTGCCCAGCGTCGTTTTGACGAACTACGAAGCAAAGGGGACATGACCTCTACCCTTGAGGAAGTCCTCACCAACCTAAAAGAGCGAGATCACATCGACTCCACTCGCGCCGTTTCTCCGCTACGCCAAGCCGATGACGCCCGAGTGCTCGACAACTCGGAGCTAACTCTAGATCAGCAAGATGCGGTTGCTCTCTCGTGGGCTAGAGAGACCATTGCCCAGTGCTCTGCACCAAAATGATTACCATCGAAATAGATCATCGATCGGGTTTCTGCAACGGCGTTGTTCATGCCATCAAGAAAGCCGAGCGAGAGATGGCCTCAGCTCCGGAGGGTGAACTTCTCTATTGTTTGGGGGATATTGTACACAACAAAAACGAAGTTGATAGGCTCGAGAGTATGGGGCTTGCCACCATCAATTACGAGCAATTCGATGCACTCCGTGGCAAACGTGTACTCATTCGAGCGCATGGGGAGCCACCCGCCGTGTATCAAGCAGCCCGAGAGCGAGGGATCACGATTGTAGATGCTACCTGCCCCGTAGTGCTCCAGCTGCAAAAGAGAATCCGCAAATACTATCAAGAGGGAGCAGCACAGCACACTCAGATTGTCATATTTGGCAAGAGAGGACACGCTGAAGTCAATGGCCTAGTAGGGCAAACCAACGGAGAGGCCATCGTGATACAAGAGCCTGAAGAGATTGAGCAACTCGACTTCTCTCGCCCCATCTCCCTTATATCCCAAACGACAATGTCTCTCGAGACCTTTGGAGAGATTGTAGAGAAAATTAAGCAGCGAATGCATCCGGGCGTTGCCTTTACCTTTGCTGATACCATCTGCCGACAGGTAGCTCTCCGCATCCCACACATCCAAGAATTTGCTCTGTGTCACGACCGCATTTTCTTCATTGCGGGCAAGAAGAGCTCGAATGGGAAGGTGCTGTTTGAGAAGTGTCGCTCAACCAATCCTCAGACCTTTTTCCTTGATTCCCCCGAGGAACTAACTCCCGATATGCTACCATCCGGAGAAGACGAAAGCATCGGCATTTGTGGGGCAACCTCCACCCCTAGATGGCAAATGGAAGCCCTAGCCAAGCATCTGCAGCAGTTACTCCCTAATAGCCAAATCCGCTAAAAGCGGGTGGCTTCATCTTCCTATCTCTTTTCCCGAATCTAAACCGGAATTTTACAGATTTCTCCTTACTAGAATAACGATCCGTCTAGTAAGAGATTATAAATCCTCCGTCCCTACCCCGAAATTTCGACACGTCGGAATTTACTTTTCAGCACGTCAAAAATCATCTTTCCACACTTGGAAATTTCCATTTCCACGTTTGGAAAACTATTTTTCCACGCCTGGAAAATCAGCTTTCCACGTCTGGAAAATTATGTTTCGACACCTAAGAAGCGGTATGGGATCCTGAAAAAGATTAGCAGTGTCCACAAAGAGGGAGCATAATACAAAGTGGGGGCCGGACAGTGTCCGACCCCCACAAAACTGAAATTCGTACTAGGCTCTAATATTAGATAACCTTGCTGACGATATGACCGATACGTACGATGTAGGCATCCTCTACAGGTAGTGCTACTTCTATTTCGCGATCACCAAGATCATTTCTGTATACGATTTGTCCCATTACGTCATAGACATAAACGGCATCCCCATTAGGATTGGAAATGGAGAGGACTCCATTAGCCAAACGAGCTGTAGGCTCCGTAAGAACAAGTGGAGTATTTGCGGTAACATTGCGTACCAATCCCATCTTTGTGAAGTCGCTCGAGATAAGATCTCTATCAGTAGCCTTGATAGCCTTAACTCTATGATAGAGAGCATCACCTTGTACCTCTTCAGGTACATTCACATCGATAGTAGTGCCATCACAGAGAGGCTCTCCAAAGTATGGTGCAAGGTAAGACTCTCCCTTCTTAAAGTTTTGTGTTACCTTGAAGTTATCCACAAAAAGATACTCGGGCCCTTTGACTGCGAAGAGAGCAATGATAGAACGCTTGCTACCATTCTTAAGTTGTACTCGATAATCTTGCCAACGATTGATAATGGGCATCTCATTCTCCTCAGCGGGATATACAAGGTCTGCCTGCTCATAACGCTCTGTCTCTTCGTTGTAGTTGAAGAGGGCAAGAGCAGCTTGTGGGAATTGGTTACTTTGCTTGGCATAGGCACTATAGAGACTCATAGAGACATTCACCACGCCACCTCCATGTGAGAGATCTAACTCAGGAGACTGCATAGAAGCACTAACTCCATGGTTGATGTACTGCCAGCCATCAAAGCCGACATAGTCCGTACAGGGAGAGTAAGAGTACATCTCCCATCCCGGCATATGGAGGTCTTTCGGGAATGCTCTACTATAGCTACCCGAGGGATGATTGTCTACTGACCATCCGGTAGAATTGCCCTCAAGATCCTTAACACCGGTGAAGTCCTCATCAATAATTGTAATCTCGGCGTCTTGGTATACTCGTCTATCATGATAAGCCATATAAGTATAGCGACCTGCGGAGGGTACCCCAGACCAAGATGCAACATAGCGTCCTGCTGTGAGTTCAGACACATCCTTGAGTTCAGGTTTAGCAATGCCATTTACAG
>ERZ773024.563-NODE-563-length-13748-cov-2.699335_pt1 | contig 13748 bp, 9 predicted proteins | sample MGYA00511667_ERZ773024 | MGnify/ENA primary metagenome ERZ773024 (study PRJEB29015, sample SAMEA2738117) | human oral metagenome | biome: human oral; feature: human-associated habitat; material: saliva | place: China | collected 2258 ... | reverse complement strand
CGGGGTCAGCGTATGCTCTGCGAAAGCAAGCGCACGAAGAAGGCCTTCAGGCTCGATGACAGCATCGTCATCAAGCAGCAGGACGTAGTCCGAATCGGGGTTCTTGAGCATCTCGTACATGCCGCGCGAGAATCCGCCGGAACCACCCAGGTTTGCCTGCTCGATGACACGGAGCTTGCTTCCCAGTTCTTCTTGCAGACGCGGGTAACGCTCGCAGTCCTTCACGTTCTTATTGCCCTGATCGACAATCAGAATCTCGGCAATGTGATCAAGAACCTCGGGTTCTGCTTGGAAGCGTTCAGCCTGAGTCAAGCAGTCTTCGGGAAGGTTGTAGGTGGTGATACCCACGGTCACATTGGCATGACGATCGCCTTCGCGCGAAGGTACTGACCAGGTTCCCCATTCAAGTTCGACATCTTCCTTGAGGGCAGTGATTTCCGGCCAAATCCATCCACCATCACCGAAACGGTTCAGCGGAATATCAAAGCTCAGCTCACCAGAGCCAGCGCGAGTTGCAACGGGAGTAAAAGTACCGCGCGCAGAAGAACGCATGACCTCAACAACGGCCCTCTTTGACAGCTTCAGAGTCAGACGAATGTTACGGACATCCGTCCACCGCTGCCAATAAGAGGCAGGGAATGCGTTGAAGTAGGTTGCAAGGGAGAGACGTTCACGAGCAGGGATCAGCATCGAGGTGCGCGTTGCGTCGACGCCGCGCGGCATCTCAAACTGCCGAAGAGTCAGGGCCTTCTGGTCTCCTTGCGAAGCACTCAGCGCTGCGCTGGAAGGAGCAACTCCCCAGTCCACATAGAGCGGCCACAACGAAGTGTCGCTTTCTCCGGGAAACACTACGCGCTGAACGGGAACCCACTGTTGTTCGGTCACAGTTCCTTCAGCGACCGCTTCACTTTTTTCTTTCACGCGACACTCCTTCAATGTGTGCACTTATGTGGCAAGTCTATGTGAGAAAACGGAAGAAAATCTATGTCACAGCACCGCAGAGGCGTTGACTCTTAGCCAAGACCGCATGCCGTGACCTTGTAGAGGCTGTATGGCCCGCGTTGCAGAACACGTTCAAAACCGGGTGTTTCCGGAGTAATGTTCCGAATGCCAGTCCAAGGCGAGTGTTCATCAAAGATCTGTCGATGACGCTCAAGAACAATCGCGTAGCGGATATTTTCCTGTTGGATCACGGGACAAACTTCTTGAGGGTCTTCGGAAACCTTGTACAAGTCATCGATGATGACAGTAGTACCCGGTTTCATCTGCCCAATCCAGTTACCTGGCATCGACGTAAAGACGACCGGCAATCCGCTGGTCGCGTATCCAAACATCGATCCATCGAAGGGATCATTCGCCACCTTGTCGCGGGTACCGGTGATCTGACGCGCTTCATCCATAAAAGCAATCTCGTCAGAATAGGTGTAGTGACTTGCTCGGTCTTCGGCATTATCTTGCATCGTAGTAATGCGCCACTTGATATTCCCCCCAGTCAGCGTGACCGCAGCGATCAGAGCATAGACGAGCGCCGAGGAGATCAAGCGAAGAGCAGCGCCCTTCGGATGTGATGTCTTCACAAGATTTTCGCTCAGCCACGCAAGAGCGAGCGCCATCAGGGGAACTGCAAGGATTGACATCGCACCGGCGGGGCGATAGGAGTCGTGATACCAGAAGCCCGTCGCTATATTTCGGATGTGCCCTTCAAAGCCCGCACACAAAACATAGAGCGCGGCGATGAATGCGTAGGAAATGACAAGCCAGGCCCGACGGTATTTGAGGATGGCAAGAAGACCACCGATGGCAACGCCAATGGCAAGGAGCCACTGCGCGGCCAAACGCACCGATCCTGCATTCGTCGACAGAAGAAGGACCGCCGCAATCGCGCGTTTTGGACTCTGGAAGGAATCCCAACGCCATGTAACGGTGCGTTGCATGAACGGAGCTCTATACAGTGCATACCACAGGCAAGCTGCCAGAGCGACCAGCACAATTGCGACCAAGGCTGCCTTAATAGTGTTCCCACTCGAACGACGCACCTGGTTGAAAGCAAGAGCAACCACGTAGGGGAAGAGAATAACCGCAAGGGTGAAGACCGAGTTGGGCTGAGCCAAGGCAATGGCTGCAAAACCACCAATAGCAATCAGAATCAGACCGCAGAGCTCAGCACCCTTGAATTGCTTGACAAGAACGCCTCGAAGCAAAAGAACAAATGCCGCGAGGTAAGCAGGCGCGAGCGCGTAGGAGAAGAAGTTTGAGTACAAGACTCCGAAGGCAAGCAATCCCCAGGGATATGCCGCAAAAAGCGAAGAAACCAGAACGGCAAAAACTGGCGATAGGCGCACCTTCTTCCCAAAAAGCACGTCCGTCAGAACGGCAGAGGAAAGCGGCCAAATGGTCAGCAAAACCACCAAGCACGAGGCATTAATCGCAACCGTCATGGGGGTTCCCAAGCCGGAAATCACCATAGATACCCAGCCGTGCCACAGAGCGGGATAGAAGTGCGAGCCAACGGTCCCGTCAACAGCTGCGCTATGAAGTGAGGATCCATCTCCGCTTTCGATCAGCCAGCGGATCACGGACATATGGAAGGGGGTGTCGTAGGTCGAGAAGAAAGCCTGGGGAGAGGGAACAGAACGAACGAAAACTCCAATTGCGATCACTGCATTAACGATCAGTGCGCCGAGCAGAGCAATGGCGCGTGACCCCGCCCAGCCCGAGAAAAGCCTCTTGTAGTTCTCAAGCCAATGCCTTGGCCTCGAACCACACAACCACATGATCCCCGCAACCACGACGAAGACACCGACTTCGCAGCACAGGACAAACTTCAGGCTCCAGTGTCCTGGAATAACGCCGCTCGCAAGTGACGCGAAGCCCAAGATCGCCGCTCCCGTCACAGGTGCAAAACCGACCGTATAGAGGCGTTTACGCAGGAAAAGAGCGTTAACCGCAATTCCGGGAACGTACAGGATCGCAGCCAGCACAAGCGCCGGAACGATCACCGAGAGCCATGCCATTTTCTCTCCTGATCTACGTGAAAAGCGTGTTACAAGGAACGCAGTCGATCGACTGCTTCTTGTGCTGTGCCGTCTACAAGAAGCTCACCGTGGTGGAGCAGCACTCCCCTATTGCACAGGCGCGCAATCAGGTCCAGGTCGTGGCTCACAATCACCAAGGAGGTCCCTTGTTCTTGCATCTCATGAATACGGTCAAGGCACTTGCGTTGGAAGGGCTCGTCGCCCACAGCCAAAATCTCATCAACCAAGAAGATATCCGGGCTAGTGTGGACCGCAACGGCGAAAGCCAAACGCAAGAACATACCCGAGGAGTAGAACTTCACCTCGGTGTCGATAAACTTCTCAATCTCCGAAAAGGCGACAATATCGTCAAAAGCAGCTTCGATCTGCTCTTTACTCATGCCAAGAATTGCGCCGTTGAGAAAAACATTTTCACGGCCCGTCAGGTCCGGGTGGAAGCCCGCACCAACTTCAATGAGGCCGGCCATGCGTCCGCGGTATCCCACCGAGCCCTCGTCCGGGGTGATAACACCGGAGATCAGCTTGAGCATGGTCGACTTACCTGAACCGTTGAAGCCAATCAGACCAATCGAGTCCCCCTGTTCAACTGAGAAACTCACATGGTTGAGTGCACGGAAATGATTCACCAGCTGATTGCGACGCCCCGTCAGGCTCCAGACCAAACGGTCCTTCAGTGTGTGTGTATTACGCAACGCGAATTCTTTAACAACGTCATCAACGCGAATAACTTCAGTCATCACAGCTCCTGGGCAAACTTGGGATCCATGCGCCTGAAAGAGACCTCGCCAAAGATGACGGCGCCAAGAGAAATCAGTAAAGCAATTCCCGTCCAGAGTCCCAGATTGGGGAGGTACGGATTCGCAGCAGTATCAACCAGCGTCGGCTGCCAGAAACCATAGTGGAAAAGCTCAACCGCAATGGTCAGCGGATTGGCCTCGTACACCCACCACAGCCAGTGCCAGCCATGGGCATCCAAAACGTCGCGCACGCTAAACCACGTGTACAAGACCGGAGACACCCACGTGGCCATCATCAAGATCAGGTCAACGAAGTTCTCTGAATCTCGGTAGAACACGTTGAGCGCGCCAGAGAAAAGGCCGATTCCCAGTGCGAACATCGACACGATGAGGAAGGCCGCAAGGATTGCCAAAACTCCCCACACAGTCGGATGCCAGCCAAAAAGGAGGGCACCGACGAAGAGAACAGCGACCTGCGGAAGGAAGTGAACAAGGGCAACCCACATTGCCGACATCGGGAAGAGCTCGCGAGGAAGATAGATTTTCTTCACCAGCGGAGCGTTGCCAACAACAGATCGGGTTGCGTTGCCAAAAACTTCCGAGAAATAGTTCATGAGAACCACGCCGGAGAACATGTAAATGACATAGTTCTCTACGGCGCGGTTCATCTTCATGAAGACGCCAAGTGCGAAGTAGAAGACCAAGAATTGGGTCAGCGGCTTCGCGTAGCTCCACAGCATTCCAAAAATCGAGCCGCGATAGCGAGCTCGCAGTTCCTTATGAACGATGAGGCTGGTCAGGTAGGGCTGACGGAAAACCTCGATCAGTCCCGATGACTTGCCCGGGGTTTGGAATTGCTGCGATGCGATGTTACTCAACGAGTGGTCCCATCCTCGAACAAGGGGGCAAGCTCGTTATCGAGCATCGTCAGTGCCGAAGCGATGGCCATGTGCATATCCAGGTACTTGTAGGTACCCAGGCGGCCCCCGAAGAAGACACGGTCTTCATTCTTCATGAGCTCGCGGTACTGCTCCAGGCGTTCGCGATCCTGCGCGGTATTCACCGGGTAGTAGGGCTCGTCGCCATGATCAGCAAAGCGAGAGAACTCGCGGAAGATCACGGTCTTCTTGTCCTGGTAGTCACGCTCAGGATGGAAGTGACGGAATTCGATGATTCGCGTGAAGGGAACATCGATGTCGCCGTAGTTCATGACGGAGCAACCCTGGTAGTCACCGGTGTCGACAACTTCCTTCTCAAAGTCGACGGTGCGCCAGGACAGGTCACCTGCCGAGTAGTCGAAGTAGCGATCAACCGGGCCGGTGTAGACAACCGGAACCTTGCCGACGACCGCGGCCTTGTTCAGCGGGTTCTCGGGATCGAAGAAGTCGGTGTCCAAGTAGACATCGATGAGGTCCGAGGCCACCATGCGTTCCATCCACGCGGTGTAGCCGTCTACCGGCAGGCCTTCGTACTTGTCATTGAAGTAGCGCGAATCGTAGTTGTAGCGCACGGGAAGTCGCGAAATGATCGAGGCGGGAAGATCCTTGGGATCGGTCTGCCACTGCTTGGCGGTGTAGTTCTTGAAGAAGGCCTCGAAGAGAGGGCGACCGACCAAGGAAACGCCCTTGGACTCGAAGTCGGTAATCTCTTGGCCGTCAACTTCTGCTGCCTGCTGGGCAATAAGCGCACGGGCCTCGTCCGGGCCGTAGGCGGCGGAGAAGAACTGGTTAATGGTTCCCAGGTTCACGGGCATCGGGTAGACAACGCCGTCAACGGTGGTCCATACGCGGTGAACGTAAGAGGTAAAGGAGGTGAAACGATTGACGTACTCCCAGACACGCTCATTGGAGGTGTGGAAGAGGTGTGCGCCGTACTTATGAACTTCGATACCGGTTTCCGGATCAATCTCAGAGTAGGCATTGCCACCAAGGTGCGAGCGACGCTCAACGATTGCGACGCGGAGGCCCCAGCGGGATGCGGCCTGTTCAGCAATTGTCAGGCCGAAAAGGCCAGATCCGACGACAACAAGGTCATAGTTCACGGTCGAACTCCTTTCAATCCCAGTCAGTATAAGCGAAAGAACTGGACAGATCGCGTCATTGGTCCTTCGACACGAACCAGCGAAGTTTTCCAACCCCTCGATAAAGAGTTTGTCGAAGTTGTGTAGGAATCAACCGATAGGCCCCACGGATGGCTAGGTTTCGCGAGTATTGAGCCTTAGACACGATTCCTTCATTGAGGAAAAGGTTTTGAAGACGTATCTCTGAGCGCAGCATCTGCGCCCCGCCGCGCCTCTTATATGCGCCTGATCCCACGCGATATCGAACAAGAACCTCCGGCACATTCGCACAGGGAACTCCCGCTGCAACCATCCGCGCAAAAAGCAAGTAATCCTCCATCAGCTGAAGGTGCTCGTATCCCCCAACTGATTCAACCGCACTCTTGCGGTACACAACTGAAGGGTGCGCGAAGGGAGAACGGTAGGAAATGACCCGACGGATTTCTTCTTCGCTCGCCGGCATATTCCGGACCATCCCGGCTTCGGCCTCGTCGTCACTAAATTCTTGAATTGCTGAACCCAGCAAGCCCAAGCCGTCTTCGACAAGGGGAACTTGAACGGCGAAACGACGAGGGAGCGAAATATCGTCAGCATCAACGCGTGCAACGATTTCATACGAACAATGCGCCAGGCCAATATTCAAGGCATTCGCCAATCCCATATTGTGCTTGAGCCGGACAACTCTGACATCAGTGTTTCCCAAAACTTCGGTTTCTTCCCCTCGCGCGGCGCGGTGGAGAAATTCCGAAATCTCTTCGGGGACGGGACCATCGCACACAACAACCAGCTGGCGTGGGCGCAGTTCTTGTTCCCGCGTCGCGCTGGAAACTGCGCGGAAGAAGAACTCCGGCTGATCCCCCGCATAGACAGGGAGCAGAACCGAAAAGTTAGCGACTGTCATCGAGGCTCCCCCTCTGAGCAGCCACGCGATTCCGAGACAGATGAGGCACACCCACAGCCGCAGGAACGGTGTCCTTGTTCAAGAGCAGCGACTTCATCGGCGACCTCAGTCAGATGCAGGATTTCACTGGAGCGCAGCGGCGGACGCCACGCATCACGAAGTCCATCACGTAGGTATCCAAGAGCGGCTTCGCGATCGGCCGAGGCAGCAATCATCTTTGCCCAGCGAAGCGCAGTGGCAGCTCCAAAAGCGCAGCGATCAAAAAGACCAAAGCCGGAAGAAGTTCCAAGCGCCCAAACTTTGTTACGAACTTCGTTGTAGAAACGCGGGCCGGGATCAGCAGTAGAGTTGCCGAAAGTCTTCGTTCGGTGCTCGACGCGTGCACCATCCACGTAAAGCCCCACTCGGCCCTTAAGAAGGCGTGCGGTGTACTCAAAGTCGTCATTCCACAAGAAGTAGGCTGCTTCGGGCAGTCCCTCTTCTTCAATCGCACGCGCATCGATCATGATTGCAACGAATGATGCCGTGCGAATCTGACGTGCTCCAACGGCAGCCGCGTGTTCACGCAGCTCGCGGGAGATCAAGAAGCGTTCGCGAGGCGCATTCATCGGATGTTCGCGTCCGTCAATCCAATCGGCTCGACACGCCAAAACGGCTGGGGTGCCTGGGTATTCCTCACGAGTGCGTAGCAGGACCTCAAGTGCGGTAGGAGTTGGGATCGTGTCATCATCCATGATCCACACGAGGTCTGCGCCTAAAGTCATCGCTCGAGCAATTCCCGCGGCAAAGCCACCGGCGCCACCGTAATTTTGGGGAAGGGTCACAACATTGGTGACGGCAGGATGCGAGGCAATGAGCTGCGGAGTTTCATCGCTGGAAGCATTGTCAACGACGACAACTCCATCCAATGGTCGGGTCTGCGAGGCAAGGCCGTCCAAGGTTTCACGCAAGAGCTGTGCTCGGTTCCATGCAACGACGACGGCGATGACGGTTGGATTGCTCATGGGATAAGCCTACGGGCAAATGTGAGGTATATGCCAAGTAATGCACATAAATTCTGAATAATATTCAGATAGGGTTTTTGAAGAGTTAGTTTCTCTTTGCCCCCCAGGAGATTCACTAATGCGTTCTTCGCTTATTGCTTCATCGTGTGCAGCTGCGGCATTGCTTGCCCTCAGCATTGCACCGATTTCCCTTGCCTATCCCACTTCCGAGGTCGACGCTCCCACCCCATCAACGCAGGCGTCTTCCCCAACTCAGACTGAAACCCCCACACCCGAAGCATCCCCATCCACAAGCGTGCCCTCTTCGGATGGCTCCACGACAGCCTCGGGAAACACTCCGACCGGGGAAAGTGTTCCGAATGGCGAAGACCGCTCTGCTACTGATGACAATGTGTCCCTCTCCCCCGAGGAACAGATCCGCCAGCGCTGGCAGGACATGGGCGCAGAAAACGGAGTACTTGGCACCGCAACTTCTGGACTAGTCCCCCTGCGCGACGGGGCTTTCATCCAGTTCTACCGCGGCGGCCAAATCTACTGGACCGCTCAATACGGTGCGCATGCCTCGCGAGCAGGAATCCACGGTGCCTACGGCGCGCAGAAGTGGGAAAACGGACCCCTGGGTTTCCCGACCTCTGATGAAGAAGCCCAGACTATCGGTGGAATTCGCGGCGCGCTTCAAACTTACGAAAACGGCCAAATTCGTTGGAGCAGCCAGGGCGGGGCCCACCCCATTTGGGGCAAGATCCTGACACGCTACGAAATCGCAGAATCAGAAGGTCGTTCCCTGGGCTGGCCGCTGAACGGTGAGATGAAGGACGCTGCCAATGGCGGCGCATACCAACACTTCACCGGTGGCTCAATCTACTTCCACCCATCCACCGGCGCGCACCGGGTGACCGGTGGTATCCGTAACCTGTGGGAAGGCCAGGGCTGGGAACGCGGCCAGATGGGCTACCCGACGGGCGAAGAGACCGCTACGGCGGGTGGCGGCGTGTATCAGACTTTCCAAGGTGGAGCCGCATATTGGCACCCCCGCACTGGCACCTACTACGTGCACGACGCAATGCTGGTCGCATACGGACGCGCCGGATATGAATGGGGACGCTACGGCTACCCGCTGAGCAATGAAACCCCTTCTGCAAACGGCGGCGTCTACCAGATCTTCCAAGGTGGAACAGCCTGCTGGCACCCCGGTTCGGATTCATATTTCGTCCACGACGCAATCATGGGGACCTACGGTTTCTACAACTGGGAGCGCGGAGAGCTGGGCTATCCCTCCTCAGATGAAACGCCTTCCGCGAACGGCGGCGTCTACCAGATTTTCCAAGGCGGAACCGCATACTGGTCGCCGCGCTCTGGTTCTCACGCTGTTCCCCTGGATTTGCTTGCCGAATACGGCAATCACGGTTATGAACGTGGGCACCTGGGGTACCCAACCTCTGAGCCCTATTGGGATGGCAACCGTCAGAAACAAAACTTCGAGCACGGAGTCTTGGAAAAGACCAACGATTTCAACGTGACTTGGGCCGGGCAGCCCAATAACTACTTCTGCGGTCCAACCAGTGGATGGATGATCCTTAACGCAATTGGTGCGCACCACTCCGCGCAGGGAACACCGCTCAGCATTGACGCGGTTGCAAGCCGCGATTACATGAACACCGTGGGATACGGCTACACAAGCTTCCACGATCGTCGTTTTGAATATGGGATGAACCGCTGGTTGGGCCGTGATGCCTACACCACGATTCACACTCCTTCGGTTGATCAGGTTCGTGATTCGGTAAAGAGTTCCTTCCGCAAGGGGCTCCCCACCGCTGTTGATGCCCAGGAACGCCGAGGCGGCCCCCACTACAACGGTCACCCGAACTCAACCTTCTCCCACATCATGGTTGTGACTTCCTACGATCCCAACACCGATTCCATGCGGATTGCCGACCCGGGAGTTCACTACCTGTGGAACGGCGAGGAACAGTTCTGGTACCACCTCCCCTCCTTCACTCAGAATTTCCTCCAAACTGAGGTTGAGCGTGACGGACGCGAGCACATTGGCATCTACACCGCACGCTGAGAGTTGGGGCGTTCCGGATACGCCCACTGTCCCGACACATCCCGACTCCCATTCTCATTCCCGAGGCCGCGCGTCCCTGCGTCGTCTTGCTTTCCTGAGTGTGTGTGCTCTTGTCGCCCTTGCAGGCTGTGCAAGCGGAGGGAGCGGGGATTCTTCCGCCTCGGCGAGCGCACAGGTATCGCCTCGTCAGATGAACGGCGTTTTCGAGCCGCTCGTTGCGCAGTCCTCGCTGGAGGATCCGCACGAAAACGTCTGCACCGATCTCTCTCTTCCTTTTGAGATCATCGCGATGCACGCGAGCGATCAGTCATGCGCTTTATCCCCATCGGGACAAAGCCAGGCATCTTCCGTAGAAGAGAAATGGACACTGGGCGGGGATTTCCGGCAGATTCCTTCTCTTCCCATCGATTCCTCTGAGGTTTTCGGCTCGTCGACGCATGACCCGAACGACCTGTACTCCTACAAGCCCGCAATTCTCAGCCCCCAAGGGGCACGCGATCTATCTGCCGATCTGCTTCGAGAAGACGGCAACTACGTTGAGCCCCTCGATGGAACACAGTACGGTCCATGGATCACTTTCCTCGGTCGGCAGCTTTCTTCTTCCTCAACTGGAGATCACCAAGAAGACAATGTCTTCGCCCCGTGGACGATTTACTCCTGGAATAAGAACGAGCAACGTTTGCGCACAGTGATGACGTGGAGTGATCTTCCCGCCCACAGCCCACGAAGCTCAGGTGAACTTCCTCCTGTCAGCGATGGGACACATGCGTTTTACGGCGCAAAAGCCTCAACTGATCACGGAGATTTTTCACTGATTATCACCCAGGGCCTCGACGATTCAACGCGTTCCGAGAAGCCACAGATTCTTCTCTTTGGTGCCTACCCGGCGGTCTCTGAGCAAGGGCTCAGCGTAGTTGCTACTACGAAGGACTCACCGCTGCCCTCTCGCGTCGCCACGCTCAGCGGAAATGATTTCTCGGCGGTCACCACGCACTTCGACATCAAGTCACAGGACTATCGAATCAGTGGACTCTACGCAGCCGGAGATCACCACGCAGTCCTCGTCACCCCATCAAAAACTTCTTCCACGGCCTCGTCCTTCCTTGGGCTCTGGGACAGCTCTTCCACCGACTACCCCACGCAGTGGATCATGGTCGACTCGCGAACTCCTTGGGTGTCCATCGGTGAAGAGGCAATCGCGTGGGGTGCGGGATCGCAGGCGAACAATGCACAGATGTACCTGTGTCCATGGGAAACCGGGCAGATCACGCGTCTGGGAGAAACCCCCGGATATTCGCGTCCCGTTGTCGCAGCAAGCGGCCGCACGGTGATGATCCCTCGGGTAAACAGCCAGGGTGGCATTCAATGGAGTATCGGAGAATTTACTGCGGAATAACACGCGGAGAACTCAAGTAACGATATGATAAACGCGATGAGTACTCCACAACCGCGCGATGCGCGACCGATCCTGCACTCTGCGACGCTCCCTTTCAAGAGCGGTGCGGCACGAGTGGTTTCACTGGTTGCTTTTACCTGTGTTCTGTTGCTGGTATGGACAGTGTTTTTTATCTATCACAGCTTTGGTAGCCAGCTTTCGGCAAACAGCATCAACACAAATGGTCTTGGAAATGCGAACTCAACCGAATCCGCAGCACCCGCGGACTCTTTTGAAGGTCGCGCGGTCAATATCTTGATTTCGGGTATTGATTCACGACAGAACCAAGGCGATGACGCCAATGGTGATCCCGATGAACTGTCGTCGATTCACTCTGACACGACCATGTTCATGCATATTTCTGCGGACCGTTCGCGGATCCAAGTCGTCTCTATCCCCCGAGATCTCATTACCGATATTCCCCCGTGTCGCCGCTCCGATGGCACGACTTCTTCCGCCTACACAGGAATGTTTAACTCCGCATTCTCAACGGGCTCGAATGACACCGATATCGCGGGTGGTATTGCCTGTACCGAGGCCACAGTTGAGCAACTGACCGGAACGAAGGTTGATGGCTTTGTCGTCGTCGACTTCCACGGTTTCCGCGGCTTGATTGATGCTCTTGGAGGGGTCTGGTTCGATATCCCCGAAGATATCGATGATTCCAAGTCAGACCTTCACGTTCAAGCAGGGTGCCAGAAGCTCGATGGCAAGACTGCACTTGCCTACGCGCGCACACGCTACGCCGTTGGGGATGGCTCCGACCTTGGCCGTATCTCCAACCAGCAGAAGCTTGTCGCAGCAATTATGCGCGAGTTAATGGCGAAGAACTTCGTCTCTGATCTTCCCTCACTCCTGTCTTTCACAAAGCAGGGTCTTTCAGCTCTGCAGCCTTCGCAGAACCTGTCAAACATCAACACCGACGTGGGCCTGATGCTCTCGCTCACTTCGGTCAATCGTTCGAATATCCAGTTCATCACCTCACCGAACCAGTATTCACCGGTTGACCCAAACCGAGTCATCAACCTGGAGCCTCAGTTCAGCCAGGTGTGGGAAGCAATCCGCAAGGACCAACCCTTCCCTGCGACCATTGAGTTCACTAATGGCAGCGGTGAAGACGGACAGACGAATGCTCCCGCTCAGGATCCTTCGGCCTCGCCTTCCTCATCACAAAGTGCATCTGCTTCCGCAACGCCCAGTGCAAGCGCGTCGCAATCTCCAAGCGCCACGCCAACTCAAAAGCCCTGTCCCCCGGAGAAGTGATGACTCAGCCGCCTTCATTCCAACCTGATCCTTCACGTCGGCGGCCTCGTCTTTCAGAGGTCGCAAATGCTGGCGTCCAGAATGAAGAGGCGGCTGCCCACCACCGCAAAGCTGCCACTGAGTCCGCGCAGCACTCTGCTGCTCAACACAGCACACCGGCTGAGCCGTCCCGCGTTCAAGAAGAGGCGATGCCCCCCTCATTTGCACCCCGCGCGCGACGAAGCCAGCCCCCGGCCTACGCCCCCTCAGCCCCAGCACGAGAATCCGTAGGTGCGACTACTAGGCCTCCTGTGCAGGCATCACCGCAACGCCCGCACTTCCAACCTGTTCAATCCCAACCCAGCGCACGCCAAACCGGGGCTGTAAGCCCAGCGAGGCCTCGTCAGAGGAAGAAGAGGCGCTGGCCTCTTGTCGTCATCGCGTGCGTTCTGCTCATGTTGGCATGGCCAGTTTTCCTGATGATTGATGCCAACTCGCATTTAAAGAAGATCGATGCGCTATCAGGTGCTGCCAATACTTCTGGAACGACCTATCTATTAGCAGGCTCAGATTCGCGCGCAGACGGTTCAGTTCCCGACGACACCGAGGGGCAACGCGCAGATTCGATCATGCTTGTTCACGTTGCTCCCAATGGGCAGACCAGCAATATCTCGCTCCCCCGCGATACCTACGTCGAAATCCCCGGTTATGGCTGGGACAAGCTCAACGCCTCATACGCATATGGAGGCCCCGCGCTCCTAGTCAAGACGGTCGAAAAGCTCACCGGACTTACCGTCGATCACTATGCAGAGATCGGAATGGGCGGAGTGTCCAACATTGTCGATGCAGTCGATGGGGTGAATCTGTGCTTCGATCTCAGCGTTGAGGATGAACGCTCGGAGCTCAATTGGGAAGCCGGATGCCATGATGCCGACGGTAAGACTGCTCTGGCATTTGCGCGCATGCGCTATTCGGATCCACGGGGCGACATCGGACGTGCTGAACGCCAGCGCCAGGTAGTATCGAAGACCGTTTCAAAGGCAATGAAACCGGCAACGCTACTCAACCCGATGAGCGCCCTGCGCGTTGAACGAGCTGGCGCCTCTGCATTCACGGTCGATCAGGACTCATCTGTTATTGACGTTGCACGCTTGGTACTGGCATTCCGTGAAGCGCAGAAATCTGGAATGACCGGTGTTCCCCCGATTGAATCGTTGGGCTATGCGACATCGGCTGGAAGCGCGGTGTTGCTTGAAGATACGACCGC
>ERZ773024.554-NODE-554-length-13887-cov-3.577935_pt1 | contig 13887 bp, 11 predicted proteins | sample MGYA00511667_ERZ773024 | MGnify/ENA primary metagenome ERZ773024 (study PRJEB29015, sample SAMEA2738117) | human oral metagenome | biome: human oral; feature: human-associated habitat; material: saliva | place: China | collected 2258 ... | reverse complement strand
AATGTCTCTGTGCACCTTTGTGAAATCAGTTCTTCTGTGTAGTTCTGTGAGAAAAAGAATAAAGAGAGAACATGAGAGATAGCGGCCCCTCCCCCGAGGGGAGTGATCACCGAGATACCCCTATGGCTAATCATCAACACCTAACAACTATCACCCAACACCCTTCTTTAGCAGTAACGCTCTGTGAACTCTGTATGCCGGAGGCCTTCTGTGTGCTCGAAACTGTGCGCAAAAAGGCTCTGTTAACTCTGTGTGCTCTGTGAGAGATAAAACTCCCCACGACTCCTATTGGCAGGCTTATAGGGGTAACCTCACATTTCACTCCCCTCCCTATGGGGGAGGGGTCGGGGGAGGGGCCAGCTGGTGTAGAGTCTTGCTCACTCTTCTTTTTTCCCTCCCCTCCCTTGCTTTTTAAGAAAATAAACCGTATATTTGCGGAGAAACTACCAGTAGTAAGATGCAGAGACAGCAATGTGAAGGACAGAAAGGACGGGCGTGGAGCTGGGAACTAACGATTATAATGCTGATACAACTTGTCTCGGCAGGGCTCTACGGACTGATATTTATATTAATGTATGACGCCATCCACCTGCGATGGGGACTGGGTTACGCATTGATATGGACTGCCCTACTGTCGCCCTTCGCCCTCATGATTGCCGCACGAAAGAGTAGATGGAAACTGTATATACGTATTTACAGTGCACTGATGGCCTTTGCGCTGTGGCTAATGTCCGTTTTCTGTCAACTCTTGGGGGCCGACATCTTTCTCCCAGCCACCTGTTACTGTAAGGACGGAGACTACCTCGTAAGACGAACGTACGACTTCTTCGACAAAAAAAAGATAGGGGTTTATAAGGTGGAGGACCTGACGGAGAGGCTACAGTCTACTTATAGCTATGCGAGTCTCGACTCTATAAAGGTGTACGAGTCGCTGAATACCATCGTCCTCTACTGTCCTTCTTACATAGTGGAAGACTTCTCTGTCAGAGATACGATAGGTTCTGTCCGTGTTATCGAACGGCTCTATGACAGTCCGATGAATCCTAAACAGATGAAAGAGGTGGAACAACTAGCCCACAAACTCAACCTTAAACTTGGCTACACGTTGAAAGATTACAAATTAGAAAACAAACGACAATGAATTGTCATGTACTTAAATAGCGTGCCTACCTTGAAGTGTCACTCCTCACACAGACCCTTCTCGGCAGTAGTTTCAGAAGTGGTAAGGCGGATACGGACGAATCAATAAGCTGCTGAAGCTCGACCTAAAGAAGAATAGAAAGTGTAGTGAGCTGTTTGCATGCTTTGTGTTTTCACTCTTCTGTCATTCTATTTTTGTCTTTATGTCCTTCTGTCTTCAGTCCTTTGTCATTGTGTTTCCTGTCTTCTGTCATTCTATTTTTGTCTTTCTGTCCTTCTGTCTTCAGTTCTCTGTCATTGTGTTTTCTGTCTTCTGCCGTTGTGTTTTTGTCTTTCTGTCCTTCTGTCTTTAGTCCTTTGCCGTCGTGTTTTTGTCTTTATGTCATTCTGTCTTCAGTCCTTTGTCATTCTGTATTAACCATTGAAAAAGCAACGTAAAGGGTTGTTTATATCGTCAAAAAAATGTATTTTTGTACGAAAATTATTGAAGAAAGCAAAGACAATGAATGAATATATACACAAGGTGAAGTACTACGAGTGCGACAGAATGGGTATCACACATCACTCTAATTACATCCGAATCATGGAAGAAGCACGTGTTGACATGCTCGACAGACTGGGCTATGGGTTCGAGAAGATGGAGGCAGAAGGCGTGGTGTCACCGGTGATGGAGGTGAAATGCCAATACCGTAAACCCACAACCTTTCAGGATGAGATACGTGTGGAGATACATTTAAAGGCAGTGTCAGTCTTTAAGTTCACCTATGGTTACATCGGCAGAAAGGGTGATGACATTGTCTTTACAGGTGAGTCAACCCACTGTCTGACGGAGAATGGTCGTCCCTTGAAGCTACGTGAGCGTTATCCGAAACTGTTTGTGACGGATTAAACCATCGTCTGTAGACCGACACCTGATAACTAAAAACAAATCATTTAAGTAACGAACAATAAACCATGGATTTAAGATCTTTATTACTATCTGTCTCCTTGTGTGCAGCGACATACGGTGTGGGACAGGCTCAACGTTTACAAACCAACCCGTCTGATACCACTGTTAGCACCGTCGTACGGATGGATATTCAGCAAAATAAGGTGAACTATGCACCGGGTGAGGCGGTACGCTTCACGCTTGAAGGGACTCTCCCTGATGGTGCACACGTGCGTTATCGATACGGAAACACCATCATCGGAGACGAGACACTCAGCTGTCCGCAATGGACATGGACACCACCAAAGGATGATTATCGGGGCTATCTTGTTGAATTATATACGAAAAAGGAGTCGGGCGAACCCACCGTCCTTGCCACAACAGCCGTGGATGTGTCGAGTGATTGGGGACGATTCCCACGTTATGGGTTCGTGTCAGACTATGACAAAAGCAAGACAAAGGACGTGATTGAGCGGGAAATGGCATTCCTCAACCGCTGTCATGTGAACGGAATACAGTTCTATGACTGGCAATACAAGCAACATTCGCCCCTCGGGATAAATAAGAAAGGAAAACTCTTCACAACGTATAAGGACATTGCCAACCGACAGATTGTGACACAGGTGCTGCAGGATTACATTGCTACACAGCATGCTTACGGCATGAAAGCAATGTATTATGACCTCTGTTTCGGTGCTTTTCGGGATGCAGCAAAGGACGGAGTGAGCGACAGATGGTACATCTTCAAGGACAAAGAGCACCGTGTGAAGGACGGATATAACCTGCCGAAGGATTGGAAAAGCGACATTCTGATCGTCAATCCGGGGAACAAGAGTTGGCAATCTTACTTTGCCGACCGTAGCAATGACGTCTATCAGCATCTTGATTTTGATGGTTTCCACATTGATCAGTTGGGGAAACGCGGTGATGTTTATGATTATTATGGTGAGCCAGTGGACCTTCCTGCAGGCTATGCCACGTTCATTGAAGCCATGAAAGCAAAGAATCCCGACCGCCGACTGGTGATGAATTCCGTGTCAAGCTTCGGTGCAAAGGAGATTGCCGAGGCTGAAAAGACCGACTTTCTGTATAATGAACTGTGGGAAGAGCAGGATAAATTCAGTGATATTCACAACGTTATCAAGGCAAATAGTGACTTCAGTAAGGGCAAGAAGAACACCGTTCTGGCAGCATATATGAACTATCGGAAGGGCTTTCCGTTCTTTAATACACCGGGAGTGCTGCTGACGGATGCTGTGATATTCGCCCTTGGAGGTGCACATATAGAGCTGAGTGGTGACCATATGCTCTACAGTGAGTACTTCCCCGACCATAAAACGCAGATGGACAATGGCTTACGCAAGGCTATTGTGGGCTATTACGACTTCATGACAGCCTATCAGAACCTGCTTCGTGACGGTGGAAAGGAGACAAACGTGGATGTTTCGGCTGCTGATCCGGCGGTAAGTATCAACGCATGGCCCCCTCGTCAGGGCGCTGTTGCTGCCTATGGAAAGACATTCGATGGTAAGGAAGTCATCCAACTGCTGAACTTCCGACAGGCAAACAGCATGTCATGGCGTGATCTTGACGGTACAATGCCTGAACCACAACAGCTTCAGAACCTCACATTGCGCATCAAAACATCCGGGATGATGAGCAAAGTGTGGATCGCTTCGCCCGATGTCAACGGTGGATCACCCCAGTCTCTCGACTTCCATCAGGCTGATGGTTACCTCACCGTCACCCTTCCGTCCCTCAAATACTGGACAATGCTGGTGTTGGAGAGGTAGGATTACAGGTTCACTTCCGCCCCTTTTCATCCCTTGTCCCGTCCCTTTTAGAGGCTTCCTTCCATTCTTTCTCCGAATGGAGGGGACGTAATCAACGGGATTCCCTAATGTTTTGGAGTGTGAAATCAACTCTTCGAATTTGAATTCGAGGGTTGATTTCTCATTTTTCCGTATCCTTATCCCTTCATTCCTGCATACTATCCATCTCCACTTGTTCTTTTGTCATTCTCAATTTTCCTGTCATTTCTGTCACTCCTCATACCTTTCTAACCCGTTAATCACCAACAAGTTGCCCGAAATGTTAAATGTGACAGCAACTAAAAAACAAAAATACATAGGGGTTTAGCGTTGTTTTTTGAGGCAGAAGAGAAGCATCTAAGAATATAAAACCAGCTTTCTTTTTCATTGCTTGAGAAAAAATCGATAACTTTGTAGTTAGGTTTTACACATAGAAATGCTCCGTTTCAATATTTATTTGTGTGGGATTACTGCAAAAGAATAGGAGAAGAACCGATTAACAAAGGGCTCCTATGCGTGTGTTTATAAGATAATATACGAACAAAAATAGATATAAGATGAAGGAAATAGATTACAAAACGATGAAGTTTAATCCGTTCAATCTGTTGGGAAAGGAATGGATGTTGGCATCAGCAGGGAATGAAAAGGATGGTTGTAACACCATGACTGTCAGCTGGGGACACCTTGGTTGTATGTGGGGACATAATGATCCAACGGTTGTTATATACCTTCGTCCGTCACGTTACACAAAGACTTTCGTGGATAAAGAGGATTATTTCACGCTCTGTGTCATGGATAAAAGCTTCAAAAAGCAGATGGCTTACCTCGGAACAGTATCTGGAAGGGATGAAAATAAGATAGAGAAAGCAGGGTTGACAACGGTGTTTGCCGACGGAACAGTCTACTTTAAAGAAGCGAAAATGGTGCTGATTTGTAAGAAGATGTATGCTGCCGAACTGCAGGAAAGTGGCTTTGTTTATCCCGAAACACTCGATGAAAGTTATCCAAACCGTGACCTCCATACCATGTATGTTGGTAAGATTGAGAAGGTTTTGGTGCGTGATGACGAGTATGTTGGGTAATATTTCTACAGACGACTATAAACAAACGATGATTATTTTGTGAACAATAGGTATATCTCTCATCTGCTTTCAGGATACAACAACGCCTGAAAAGACAGAAGAAAGATATACCTTTTTTATTTTAAAGTATAGTTGAAATCATCTTTTATCATATAAAGCACCTCCTTATTTACCAATACAGAAGTGCTGGAAGATGTTGCCGAGAACCTCGTGGGTGGTGATTTGACCGCCCGTGATGTCGGCAAGTTGGTCGAGACAGATGCGGAGATCCTCACTGATAAGGTCGCCACTGAGTTGCATGTTCATGCCATCAATGACACGAAGGATGGACTCATCGGCACGGGTGAGGGCTTCATAATGGCGGGCAGAAGTGATGATCACACTGTTTTCGTTGATCTCTGGGATGTCAGCTGCCTCATAGATAGCCGTCTCCAAAGCATCAATGTTCTGCTTCAGTTTGGCTGATATATATATATAAGGTGTAACCTCGTCTGCTGGTTGAGGCTTTTCTGTCTTGTTATCCATCTTGTTGAATATCGCAATCAGCTTCTTTCCTTCCGTGAGATGTTGCATCTCTGCCAGCTCTTCAGCCGTTGGTTGCTGGTCAACGACCCACAGAACGATGGCTGCTTCATCCATTTTCTGATAAGCCCGTTCGATACCTAACTGTTCAACCTGGTCGGTTGTGCGTCGTATTCCGGCTGTGTCAATGAAGCGGAAGGTGATGCCATGGATCTCGGTTGTGTCTTCAATGACGTCACGAGTGGTACCGTGGATATCAGAGACGATGGCTTTCTCTTCATGAAGCAGGCAGTTGAGTAGGGTTGATTTCCCCACATTTGTCTTGCCAACGATAGCTACTGGTACTCCTTTCTTCAATGCATTACCCGTTTCGAACGACTTTCTGAGCTCTGCGATACGCTCATGAATGGTCTCAGCAAGCGCTTTCAGTTCCGAACGGTCGGCAAACTCCAGCTCTTCATGGTCTGAAAAGTCGAGCTCAAGTTCGAGTAATGAGGTTATTTTCAGCAGTTGTTCGCGCAATAAGGACAACTCTGAGCTGAAATGTCCTTTGAGTTGACTCATCGCTACTTGGTGTGATGCACGGTTAGAAGCGCTGATGAGGTCGGCAACAGCCTCTGCCTGACTGAGGTCCATCTTCCCATTCAGATAGGCACGTTGCGTATATTCGCCTGGGAGAGCCTGTCGGCAACCTGCGTCGATGAGTGCTTTCACAACCTGATTGAGGATATATGCCGAGCCATGACATGCTATCTCCGTACTGTTTTCGCCCGTATAGCTATGCGGAGAGAGGAACACACTCACCAGGACATCGTCTATAGTATTGCCCGTTTTGTCATGTATCTCCCCGTAATGCAGCGTGTTGCCCTTGGCACCGGTCAGTTTTTTCCCACTTCTACTATGGAAGATCCTGTCCGTAATCTCTATTGCCTGCTGACCACTTACCCTCACAATGCCTATAGCTCCACCCGGTTGTGTAGCAAGTGCACAGATGGTTTCGCCCACAGTCTGGCGTGTTGTTGAAATGATTTGTTGTGCCTGTTGTGGGGTAAGTGTCTCTTTTTCCATTCTTTTTGTTTATGATGATTGATGTGACGGAGCGTTTATATTCTGTCAAGCACCGTCTTAACGAGTCCGTCAATCGTGTTCTTATATCCTGCATTTGCCTTCTTTGCCAGTCGGTTTGCAATAACCATGCAGCATGTTACAGCCCTATGTCCCATGAGTGTAGCCAGTCCGGCGAGTGCAGAAGACTCCATTTCGAAGTTCGTTATCTGTAACCCATTGTAGGAGAACTTCTCTATTTTCTCGTTCAGATGTGGGTCTTGCAATGGCAACCGAAGCTCCCTTCCCTGTGGACCGAAGAATCCTCCGCAGGCTATGGTGACACCTCTCACCATGTCGTCCTGTGCAATCTGCTCGGTAAGTTGCTCATCAGCGCAAGCCACGTATGGGTTTCCGAGTTGTGCATCCCACTTCACTTGCCGCTTGAATTCTGCTTCAAAGTCAAGGTCGGAAGCCTTGTCACGTCCGGCATAGAAGTTCAACAGTCCGTCGAAACCAATGCTTTTTACCGATACAATGTATGTTCCTGTCGGCGTATAAGGCTGCAATCCGCCACAAGTACCGATGCGCACGAGGGTGAGCTGCCGCAGTTGGTCCTTCTCAGTGCGTGTTTCGAAGTCGATATTTGCCAACGCATCCAACTCATTGAGTACGATATCGATGTTGTCACAACCAATGCCCGTGCTCACAACCGTGACGCGTTTGCGGTGATAGGTTCCTGTAATTGTTCGGAACTCACGGCTTTCCACTTCACATTCTATGTCCTCAAAGTGGGAAGCTACGAGTGCTACGCGCCCCGGATCGCCCACGAGAATCACCTTGTCTGCAAGGTTTTCTGGTTTCAGATGCAGATGAAAGATACTTCCGTCCTCATTGATAATCAGTTCTGACGGTGCAAAATACTTCTTCTCCATAGGTCTTGAGATATTTGGGTAAATGTGTTCTTGTATAATGTTTAGGAGACAAAGATAAGAAGAAATATGCAGATGACCAAATGAAGAAGAAAGAATGATTGTAAGATAAATTCACTATTGGTTTTCAAACGGTGCTCTTTTGCCTTCTAAAAGGTGCCCTTTCACATTGCAAAAGGGCATCTTTTGATGTTCAAAAGGGCATCTTTTACAACGCAAAAGGGCGTCTTTTACAAGCCTGTTTGTAACCTCCTGATATACTATGGGTTACAAAGGCGGTTTTACATGGTTATTGTTTGCTTTTCGGTCTGCGCCTCTTCTGTTTCTGTAAAGTTATTTCGTTATACCTAATTGTTTGTGATCAGGTTCCTTCACAAGGCTCTTCCCCCTCGATGCTTCTTCAGCTTCTGTATCACGGAAAGCCTGAAGCGGGAAGGGCAGTGGGCGAGAGTCGGTTGGCAGTTAGCGCTTGGTTATTTGTCTAAATACGTAATAACATATTTTCTTATACCATAATACACATCATTCTCCATCAACTCAATAGGGCGTCCTTTATCATCAAATTTATAAGAATCGGTATTTGTTTTCCCCAATTTATTATCATAAAAGACGTGCCTTTTGGCAACAAGATGAGCAGAGCGGATGCCCGTTTGGGTTGTCCATATACCTTCGTTACGGTTGAAAATGGAAGGATATACCCGGAAGATGTTTAAGTCTGGGAAGGTTCTGTTGGGCACATTGGTATATTCGAAACGAACGAATGTATTTCCATATGTTATCTTCCCTTTTCCTCCAACGGTAGCTTTGACGAGGTCATTGTTCTCCCACTCAAAGGTATTCTTTAAGTTTATTTCATGAATATAGGATGAAGTCAGGTGTCCGTCAGCATTATATATAAGACTATCCTTTGTGTGAGGCGCCGTTACAGGCTCATCTGTCAGAGGGTCTTTATAAGGAGCTTCGTTGATAAACTTCGTTGCTCTGCCTTGTTTATCTAAGTACATAGCACCTCTATGGTCCTCAAGAACGATCCTACCGATGATGTATCCCTTTGTTGTATACGAGTAGATGGAGTCCGTATAGGTCACCGTTGCCACTCGAGGAGGCCCATATGTGTTGTGGAACAGGTCGTTAGAAAACGTTAGAAGGCGCTTCTGATTGTCATAAGTGAAGACATATTCCCCTTGCTTATAGCCCTGGGGATAGACGTAAACCTCAATCTTTGAGATGTAATCGTAGCCTTTTTTCGCAAGAGTATCAGACGAAGTATCCACCTGATCATCGCTTGAACAGGAGAAAAACGCAAAAGAAATCGCTAAGAGTAGAAAGAAATGTTTCATTAAAACCTAATTTTTTATGTATTGAGGTGCAAAGGTAAAAAAGATGAAAGAAAATACATGATGGTGAAAGTTATAGTCTGTAATTAAAAACAAACACATCGAAAGTTATATATATAAATCCTAAAATCAAGGTGAAAAGCAAGAGTAGATGCCTAAAAAGTGTAAACTGTGAAGGAGGAAAGGACTTGCTGAAAGCGCTAATCATGCAGCTATTAGCAACTTACAAAGCATGGGAAAAGTAGGACTGAAAGGTGGTTTTGAGGAAGAAAAGCATGGAGAAAGGTGTGAGAGAAAGAGAGAAATCGCATGAAGAAGATAGCCTTTTTGCACTGATTCAGCCCTGTATCGGTGAATATTCTGTACGTAATAAACACAAAAACGGCGCAGTGCAGAGTTGCACTACGCCGTTTTTTCTGTTTTAAAAGAAACGCTTTACTTTCGCCAAAAGCGTGATGTTATGTCTTCAAACGTACCGTCTGCGCATCGCCGAAGCATCCGTTGATTGGTCCGAGGAGAGTTAAGTGCACCGAGATGCTTGAGGTATGGACCTATTTTTATGTAGTCGAAACGCTCCTGATGGATATGAGGTGATACGGCAGTACGCCCTGTGTACCATCCAATCTTCAGTCTGGGATGCTGCTTTCGGATATGTTCTGCTAACTCATCAACCCTCTCCGGTGCTATATCACCTCCCATAAAACCCACGCAAGTGATGGGATTTCCTGCTTCAGAGATGAGCTTGTCGAGTGTCTCAGTGGTCAGATCGTTGCCTTCATCCTTCCAAAGAAAACTGCTATGGCAGCCCGGACAACGACAAGGACAGCCGGAAATGTTGATGGCAAGCGTCACTTCGTCAGGGAATTCCTGAAAGACTATGTCTGTGTTGATATAGTGTAGCATCTTAATTGATGGCGGGTGACGGTGTTCGGGAGCCTTGTTTCTTCCTCTCTTGTCACCCGCTTGCTAATCATTATGCCTCCTGTTTGCACTCTTTCGTCTGTTTCCCAGCTGCGGAAGGAGCAGTAGTCTTTATCGTATACTTGTTCTGTCCGGCATAGAAACGACGGTGTGCCTCATCCTGACGTGGTGCTGAGAAGTTGCTAACACGCTTCATGTAGCCAATGACACGTGTGAGATAATCCACGTTTGTAGAGTGACAATGAGGACATTCGTGCAGATAACGCTTGTCAATATGCCCACAATCGTTACATACAGTGTTAGGAATATTGAACGTAAAGTAGTTACATCCCTCTTGTGCTGCCGTACGTAAGAGCTGTCGATACTGTGCTTCTGACAGGTGTTCCTCAAGGTTCATGTGCAGTGCAGAGCCTCCTGTGAGGTGCTCGATATATGGTGCACCATGCAATTTGAACTTGTCGAGAATGGTCAGAGAGTTATCTTCTACACGATAGAAGTAGCTGTTGTAACAGTCACGTGGTACGAAATAGCCGTCCTCACGGTCCCATTTTGCGTGCTTCACACCGACGTTTTCGGCAGGAATCATCTCACAATTGAACATTGCTTCCTTAGTGCGGAAGGCCTTGTTGTGCTTCTCTATCAGTCCGAGAACACCCTGAACGAACTTCTTGTAATCCTCGTTTGGTGTGATATCGAGTCCCATGAACTCTGCAGACTCAACCAGTCCGTTGATTCCAATGGTGAGATATTGACGGTCAATGTTGATGTATCCCGCATCAAAGAGTGGCAACATGTGGTTGCGCAGCAGCTCTTTGAGGTTCTCATTGTATGCCATCTGCACCTTATGACACAGTACGATGACGTGCTCAAGATATTCCTTATAGTCTAAGTCATGGTTAACAGCGTACTGGATACAGCGGTTGAGGTTGATAGTCAGCACACTCTTTGAACCAGTTGACACACCTCCGGCACCTAAAGTATAGGAGAATCCGTTGTCTTGTATCTCATTACGGAGTCGGCAACATGAACTCAGAGAGTCGGCATTGTCGCTCATGTAAGTGAAGAAACTGTGTCCTTCAGCATACATCTTAGCTGCATAATCGCCCCATTCCTTGTCCTTGCACTCTCCGTTCTCAGCCAACAACGCCATCGTTTCGACTGGGAAAGTGAGGACAGTCTTGAGTCTTTCCTGGTTAAACCACTTCATAAAACGCTTCTGAAGCCATGAGAGACTCTCCCAGTCTGGCTGTGATCCATCAGGGAAATAGAAGTTTCCGAAGAGTGATTCGAAGTAAGGACGGTCGTAATAAGAGATGTTCCAGAACACAGCCTGGTAGTTACGAGCACCTGTTGGTTGGTTAAGTGAATAGACAATCTGCTCGAAATCGTCCGTGATAACCTTATCTATTGTACGCTTTCTGAGGCTGAGGTCGACCACTTCATCAGCTCGTTTCCAGTAGTCTTTACCGTATTCTTTCTGTATGAAGTAGTTCATGTACATCAGGAACTCAGGTGTTGCACAGGCTCCGGCAAGCATGGATGATACCATGAAGACCATGTTGATAAACCCACCACAGAAGCTCTTGAGGTTGGTTGGGGCTGTAGAGTTACCGCCAATGGATGTTGTTCCACCAATGAGCCATGGGTACATGGTGATGGAAGCACAGTAGTTGGCAAGGTTTGTCTCGTCATTCTTATATATAAAATGGTGGGTGAGGAGGTTGATATATTCGTCAGCCAGCTCCTTACCATACATCTTTTTGATACGATCTACCAGCATTCGACGATTCAAACGGATGAAACCTTGCTTGGGAAGTTCGCCGATAAGCGTCGCGATATTCTTGTTTTCAACGTTCGCATTGGCGTCAAACTTAGAACCAGTTGCAGCATTCTGCGCTACACAATAGTCTGTGAGGAATTTTATTTTCTCAACTGTTTCGCGGTCTTCTGTGTGCTGTTGGCGATATACAATGAAGCTCTTTGCCACCTTATAGAAGCCCTCTTTCATCAAAGCTTCCTCAACTTGATTCTGTATATCCTCAACTTTTATGTCGTTATGTATGTTAAGGTCAGATAAGATCTTCGATACCATACCGAGGTCGGTAGGCTCATTGACACTCTCGAATGCTTTTAAGATAGCATTCATAATCTTGTCGAGGGAGAACTTTTCCTTCGAACCGTCACGCTTAGTGATTGTAAAGTTTTTGATTTCCATTGCTATATTTTCTATGTCTTTATTGTTGTTTTAAATTAAATAGCTCATAGCTCATAGTCTTGATGGTCTTCTGATGCCCTGATTTCAATGCTCAAACCACAAGGTTAGTCACGTTTTAGCTTGTGTGAAGTTATCCGTTTTGGGAAACTTTTTTCTGTTTTTAATCTTCAAAGTTGTCCGTTTTGGAAAACTTTAGTGGTGCAAAGATAGATAAAAGGATTCACTTCCCCAAAGATAATCTGGTTAAAAAAGAACTAAATTTTCTGCTGTTTTTCATCGTATATTCTTATAATCTCCTATCCCATTGTCATTTATAAATGTCTGGTTTTAGTGCCACTTTATTTCCTGGTTTCATCCCCATTTCTTTTAAAATTATCGCCGTTTTTTTCGTTTTGGTACGTTTCTTTTTATTAGTTGAGATTCTGTTCATGTTTCTAATATTTATAAAATAACATTCTATTAATCTATGTTTCCTTTAATACCTGTTTATTATAAAAGGGGATTATAATCAACTTGGCAAATTGCTCATATCATTTTGTTGTAATATTGTTCAAATCATGATAATTTCAAATGATATGTTTTGCTAAATAGAAAATTTTCTATAAGTTTGTAAGCGATAATTATATATTGATGACTAAAACCTTTGGATATGACTTATACAAACAGGAGTATTACATTATTTAATAAGGCTATAATAAACAAAAAGCTCCTACGTTGGGACGCGGGAGCAAGAAAAATCTTCGGCTTATAGCCTTGTTGTGAAAAGTCTTCACTGTGTATCTGGTTGCAAATATACTATTATTTTTCGAATAATCAAATAAAACTATAGAAATATGACACAAAAAATCTTTGGCTTAGATCTTGGAACTAATTCCATTGGATCATCAGTTAGAAACCCAGATTTGGGAAGTAATCTCACAGAACAATTGGAGTTCTTCTCATCTGATGTGTTTGATAATGGTGTTAGTAAAGGGGAAAGTGGACGAGAATATTCTTTAGCAGGAGTGCGATCAGCACATCGTAGAAGTCGTAGGTTAAATGAAGTCAGAAGGCGTAAACTATGGGCTACACTTGCTTTATTGATAGAGAAAGATCTCTGTCCTATGTCACCAGAGTCCCTAGAGGCCTGGAAAACATACGATAAAAAAAGAGGATTGTACCGGAGGTATCCAATAGGTGATGAGGCTTTTAACTCATGGATCCTCCTTGATTTTAATGGAGATGGTAAGCCTGATTATTCAAGTCCTTATCAATTGCGTAGAGAACTTGTCACTCAACAGTTTGATTTTACCCAAAAGACAGAGAGATACAAATTGGGCAGAGCTTTGTATCATATTGCTCAACATCGTGGCTTTAAGAGTAGTAAAGGTGAAACCATAGCAGCACAGGAGGAAAATGACAAAATACAAATAACTGCAGAATCACTTGATATTGCAAGCGAGATGAAGGCTTCGGAGGAAAAGATATCAGGCGGACTGCAAACTTATATAGAAGAAAATGGTTTGCGGACAGTTGGGGAAGCCTTTGCAAAACTGGAAGATGAAGGAATTCGTATTAGAAATAACAGCGATTATTGTGCTGTTCGATCACAATTTAAAGAAGAAATAAAGCAGATTTTTAAATTTCAGAAAGGCTTATCTTTAGAAAGCGAATTGTACGAACGCTTAGTGAGTGAGAAGAAAGGGATAGGAACGATTTTCTATAAAAGGTCATTACGCTCACAGCGTTGTAATGTGGGAAAATGTACACTTGAGCGTAATAAACCACGTTGTCCAGTAGGTCACCCTGAGTTTGAGAAGTTCCGTGCTTGGAGCTTTATAAATAATATTAAGATAAGATCTTCTGTGGAAGATATCTTCGTGTATTTGCCAATAACATTGCGAAAGGAACTTTATTACGAGCGTTTCCTTTCATATGTGAAGACAGATTTTAAATTTGAAGAAATTAGGAAGTAT
>ERZ773024.553-NODE-553-length-13891-cov-6.125831_pt1 | contig 13891 bp, 10 predicted proteins | sample MGYA00511667_ERZ773024 | MGnify/ENA primary metagenome ERZ773024 (study PRJEB29015, sample SAMEA2738117) | human oral metagenome | biome: human oral; feature: human-associated habitat; material: saliva | place: China | collected 2258 ... | reverse complement strand
ACCCTCTTGACCTGCTCAGAGTATTGGAACGTAAACTGAAATAAAGGCTCTTTTCTCCTTATTTTAGTTTACTATTGAGAGAGAATAAAAAATCATTTCCATCTTTCAAAGGCTCTTCATGGACAGGTAAGGGGAGAGAACTGTGATATAAATATAGAAAGTTTATTATCCAATAGGAAACTTCCTATTTCCTAAAAGATTGACAATAGTAAATTAAGAAGTGCTCTTTTGAAGGTCAAAAAGAGCACTTCTTTTTTTGTCTCTAAATGTTGACAGAGACTTCTACTGGTCTACTATTCTTAAATTTATAGTGTTATTTGACTTGTAAAGTAGTACCAATAAAACGATATGGATTTTTCTTTGTTTCACATTTTATATATATCTTTGCAGGATTAATAAAAGAACTTTTAACTAAAACAAATAAAAATAGTTATGAAAAAGCTTCATGTAATCATGTTGACCCTACTAATGCTCTTGGTAGGTGTTGTGTCAATTAGTGCTAAAGAGAAAGAGAAGTTCACTCCTTTGCCTTGTGTTCTTACGCTCAATGATGGTAGTAAAGTGTCGGGTTACTTGGTTAACTTTAAGAAAGCAAGGGTGATGGCAAGTGTATATGGTCAGAATATTTATAATATACAAACCTTGTTTATCGCGCCAACACCAACAGGAAAGGAGACAAAATACGAAGCTGATGATGCAAAGGAGTTGGAGTTAACAAAGGATGGAAAGCAAATTAAATACTTATCTTTATATGCTTGTAAGATCTTTTCGATGCCTAAGAGCCTGAAGAAAACAAATCATAAGTACTTTTGGGAGCAGACTTATGAAGGGAAAGAGGTACTTGGATTTATGTCTCCTACAGTAGATTATAGTAGTAGTGGTAGTACATTTTACATCGAAGAGTCAATAGCTTTCTCTTATTGTCTTAAAAGTGACGATGTTGTTGTGACTTATTACGTTCCTGAAACAGGTATACGTATATCGGCAAAAAAGACACTTCTTTCGTGTTTCGAGCGTTTCCCAAAGATGGATGAGTATCTGCAGAGCGATGCTTTCTCACTGAAAGACATGAAGAAACATCCTCTTGACCTGCTCAGAGTATTGGAACGTAAACTGAAATAAAGGCTTGTTCCCTCTTTCTTAATAAACCCAAGAGAGAGGGAAGGGGCTGAAATCTTGAAGTTGGAAAAGCCTTTACAAAAAAGAGAAGTCGATAGAGTGCATTTTAAGGAGAAATCGATTTTTAATGACTTTGTAACCTTCAGATTATCAAAGGATTGTAGATGGCAAAGTAAAAGGTGCCCTTTTGAGTCTCAAAAGGGCACCTTTTGCATGCTAAAAGGGCATCTTTTACAATGCAAAAGGGCGTCTTTTACAATGCAAAAGAGCACCTATTGCAAAGTGGAAGGTGAATAATCTTTACAGTATCTATCCTCCCTGCTCTTTTAAAGGGGTATTTAATATTTAAAAGAACTACCACCTAAGAACTCTCTTAGCAGTGATGTTGGAGGAAGATCACGGAACGGCAGCGGTGCAAAGTACTTGAGGAACTTGCGCAGACGGTAAGCCTCAGCATATTCTTCACAGTTCTCCGGTACTTGCTCCAACACTTCTTCAGCCTGTGTTTTGATGACGGCAAGCTCAAAGAGCATGGCAGTATTGAACATGACATCCGCCTGTTCTTGATAGGGAAAGATCCATTTGTTTTCACCAGCACGCACACTTGGCCACCGATGGATGGTCTCTTCAGCTGAACAACCACGGTATTTATAGTCGCGCACAATGCGTCGTAGCAATCGGTTATCCGTCGTTGGGATGTAGTTATGATTGTCTAAGAGAATAGTTGTGAGGGCTGAAGCATAGATCTTAAACTTCTTTTCGTCGGCTATTTGTTCTGTTAGTAATGGGTTCAAGGCATGGATTCCTTCCACTACCAACACGTTATTCTCTTCAAGATGCAGCTTCTTTCCACTCTTTTCACTCGTCCCTGTTTGGAAATTATACTTGGGTAGTTCCACCTCTTCACCACGGAAGAGCGCATTGAACTGGTCGTTTATCAACGGGATGTTCAGTGCATAGATACTCTCATAGTCAAGTTCTCCATTCTCATCTTTCGGTGTGTCGTGTCGATTAACGAAGTAATCATCCAGAGAAATCTGTACGGGTTTCACTCCACTTGCCAGGAGTTGCACGGATAAACGCTTGCAGAAGGTGGTCTTTCCGCTTGATGATGGACCGGCAATAAGAACGACTTTGATGTTCTTTTTCTCTGCTATGGTGTCGGCAATCTGTGATATTTTCTTTTCTTGTAATGCCTCACTGACGTTGATAAGGTCAGTTGAAAAGCCATTCTTTACGCCTTCATTGAAGTCGCCAACCGTCCTTATACCAAGAATACTCTGCCATCTATGGTGCTCTTTGAATACCTCAAACATCTTGTCTTGCCGTACGAGTTCGCCCAATTTGGTTGGGTCCTGCGTGGAAGGGATGCGGAGAAGGATACCATCAAAGTAGGGTTCCAGTCCAAAGAGACGTAACTGTGCAGTGTTTGTGAGCATCGAACCGTAGTAATAATCCTTATAATCATCCAGGATATAATAGACACTGTAGAGTGAACCACTGCTACGTAAGAGCTTCGCTTTCTGCTCATCGCCTAACGCAGTGAAGATCTTTATGGCATCTTCAGTTGTTGTTTCAAAACGCTGGATGGGCATCTTGGCGTTGATAATCTCCTGCATTCGCGTACGGATTCGGTCTACATCGTCTGTCGTAATAGGGCGTCCGAGCTTTATGTTGCAGTAATACCCATTCGATACAGGGATGTCTATGACAACTTTACTGCCTGCATAGAGGTCGTGAACGGCTTTGCAAAGCACCATGAACAGTGATCGGGTATAGGTCCGGATACCTGATGGTGACCGCAAGTCGAGGAACTCTATGTCCTTATTATGATAGACACGGTAGTGTAATCCTTCTACCTTATTATTTACTTTTGCACTTACTGGCTCATAAGGTAATTGCAGATTAATTTCCTTATAAATGTCAGAAAGTGTACTTCCAATTGGGACTTCTTGAGTTTTTTTATTATTTTTGCAGCGGATTTGCAGTACTTGTTTCATTGCTAATCAGGATTAATTTGTCGGTGGACAATAGCGTCCGGCTGTTTAAAACGGTTGGTAAAATTAGAGAAAGTTTCGCAGATTCCCAAAAGATATACATCACAAATTAATATAATATATGTCGGTTTGGATACTTTTTAAGCTCATTGGTGCATTGGCATTGCTGATGTTCGGTATGAAATCAATGAGCGAAAGCTTGCAGAAGATGGCAGGCCCGCAGTTGCGTCACGTCCTTGGCGCAATGACTACTAATCGTTTTACAGGAATTCTTACTGGTACTTTCATTACAGCTGCCGTACAATCATCAACTGCAACGACGGTGATGACGGTGAGTTTTGTGAATGCCGGACTCCTAACCCTTGTGCAAGCCATATCGGTTATCATGGGTGCAAACATCGGAACGACGCTTACGGCATGGATCATGTCAGCTGGTTTCTCGTTTAACATCACTGATTTTGTGTGGCCAGCATTCTTCATTGGTATCGTATTAATCTATTCAAAGCGACGTAAACTGATAGGAGATTTCCTCTTCGGTATATCCTTTATGTTCCTCGGATTGGGCACATTGCGCCAGGCAGGGATTGATATGGACCTTGGACATACGCCAGCTGTGCTGCAGTTCTTTAGCCAGTTTGATCCACAGAGCTTCATTACAACCATTGTTTTCCTGCTTATTGGTAGTGTTTTGACGATGTGTGTGCAGAGTTCTGCTGCTATTATGGCCATCACAATGATTCTTTGTTCAACAGGAGTGCTGCCTATCTATCAGGGTATTGCATTGGTAATGGGTGAGAATATCGGTACAACGGTGACATCAAACCTTGCTGCTCTCACGGCAAACACGCAGGCACGGCGAGCTGCTATGGCGCATATGGTGTTTAATGTCTTTGGTGTTGTATGGGTATTGTGTGTCTTCCATCCTTTCGTTGATATGATTTGTGGATGGGTAGGATATGATGTTACAATGCCAAAGGGTGCTCCTGGCTTTGCTGCCAATGCTGCTAAGCTGAGCTTTGTGCTTGCTGCTTTCCACACAACGTTCAACATTGCCAATACGCTTATCCTCGTTGGACCTATCAAATACTTGGAGAAACTGGTTTGTATCATCATCAAGCCGAAGGCAAACAAGGACGAAGACGAGTTCCGTCTACACTTTATTCAGGTTGGAATCATGAAGACTCCAGAGCTCTCAGTGCTTGAAGCATCAAAGGAAATCAAGTCGTTTGCTGAGCGTATCCAGCGTATGTTTGGTATGGTTAGGGAGTTACTTGTTGAACAAGATGCCGACAAGTTCAATAAGCTTTATACACGTGTTGAGAAGTATGAGGGTATCTCTGACAATATGGAAATAGAGATAGCAAAGTATCTGGATCAGGTAAGTAACGCTCATTTGAGTGATGAAACAAAGGATAAGGTACGCTCTATGCTGCGTGAGATATCAGAGCTTGAGAGTATCGGTGATGCTTGTTTCAACATTGCACGTACGGAGAACAGACGCTTCAAGGGCAAGGAAGACTTTACGGAAGAGCAATATGAGCACATGCATCAGATGTTCGAACTGACGGATGATGCCCTCACTCAGATGAATAAAATCCTTGTTGGACATCGTCAAGATAATGATGTTAACCGCTCATTCAATATAGAGAATGAGATAAACAACTATCGAAACCAGTTGCGTTCACAGAATATCAATGACGTAAATGACCACAAGTACACCTATGCCATTGGTACAATGTATATGGATATCATACAAGAGTGTGAGAAATTGGGCGACTATGTCGTGAATGTTGTTGAGGCTCGAATGGGCGTAAAGCAGCAAGGTGCGTAGGAAAAGGCATTCGTTTTTTAGTTAAAAAACGAATACACAAAAATAAAAGACCTCTCTTTTCTTTATGAAAGGGAGGTCTTTTCGTATATTTGCAGATGAAAATAGAGTTATATAAGGATAGGATATACTATCCAATTAACCCCTGAATTCAAAGTCAATAACATTATATTTTATTCATGACTACAAGCGACTATCTTATTGTTTTTATGAAGATTCTCGGCTCTTTAGCCTTGTTAATCTACGGAATGAAGGTTATGAGCGAGGCTTTACAGAAGATGGCAGGCTCGCAATTGCGCCATATTCTCGGTGCAATGACCACTAATCGTTTCACGGGAATGCTTACCGGAACCTTTATCACTTGTGCTGTGCAATCGTCATCAGCAACAACTGTTATGACGGTAAGCTTTGTGAATGCCGGACTTCTTACCCTTGCGCAGGCTATTTCGGTCATTATGGGTGCCAATATCGGTACAACACTCACGGCATGGATTATGTCTTTGGGTTTCAATGTCGACCTTACGTTGGTTGTCTTCCCTGCTTTCTTCCTTGGAATCATCCTCATTTACAGTAAGAGACGCCGTTATGTGGGTGATTTTCTCTTTGGTATTGCCTTCCTTTTCTTTGCTCTTGTGCTATTGAGCAGTGCTGGTAAGGCACTCGATTTGGAGCATAATCCAGCTGCTATAGAGTTCTTTAAGTCGTTTGATACCAGTAGTCACCTTACAATTATCATCTTCTTGCTCATCGGAACACTTATCACTTGTATCGTACAGAGCTCTGCTGCGGTGATGGCTATCACTATCTTGCTTTGTTCAACGGGTGTATTACCGATTTATCTGGGTATTGCTTTGGTGATGGGAGAGAACATCGGGACAACGGCAACAGTTAATCTTGCTGCCCTCGGAGCCAACACTCAAGCACGGCGTGCAGCCTTTGCCCACCTGCTTTTCAATGTCTTTGGAGTTGTTTGGCTGCTCTGTCTGTTCTATCCTTTCGTCGATATGGTGTGCCGAATGGTGGGTTATGACCCAGAGAGCACCACGTTGTCTGCCGCACAAAAGGCTACTATTCTCCCTATTGTACTTGCTATGTTCCATACATGTTTCAATGTTTGCAACACAGCAGTCCTCATTTGGTTCATCCCACAGATGGAACGTGTGGTATGTTGGATCATCAAGGCGAAGGCAAACAAGGAGGATGATGAGTTCCGTCTACGCTTTATCCAGGCTGGAATCATGAAGACTCCGGAGCTATCTGTGCTGGAAGCATCCAAAGAGATACATGCTTATGCGGAGTTTACACAGCATATGTTCGGGATGGTTCGTGACCTTCTGACGATTAAAGAAGATGATGCTTTTGAGCAACTCTTCGACCGTATTGATAAGTATGAGGACCGTTCGGATGATATGGAGGTGGAGATTGCAAAGTATTTGGACCAAGTCAGCGATGCTCATCTTAGTGATGACACGAAAGAAAAGGTACGTCAGATGCTACGTGAGATAAGCGAAATTGAGAGTATTGGTGACTCTTGCCTGCATATAGCTCGTACGATTGGGCGCAGGCGTGCGGCAAAGGAAGAGTTTACAGAGGCTCAGCTTGATAACATCAATCATATGTTCGAACTGATAGATGACGCCTTGACGCAGATGGGAGCAGTACTTGTCAAGCATAAGAATGAGGTAAATGTCGACCGTTCGTTCACTATGGAGAATCAGATTAACAACTATCGAAGCCAGCTTCGTACGCAGAATATCACGGATGTGAACGATCATAAGTACACATATACCATCGGTACAATGTATATGGACATCATTCAGGAGTGTGAGAGGTTAGGAGACTTCATTATAAATGTGGTTCAAGCACGTATGTGTATGAAGTGATTGATAAAGAAATGATAAGTGAAACGGACAATAGACTGGTGCCTATTGTCCGTTTTTCATGCTTCCAGCTTACGTTCTAGCATTGTTCCCACCTGATGATGTTTCATGTCTTGAGTAGTAATTGGTATCTCATTATACATTTAAAGATGATGAAATAATACACATCTCTTCGTCTTTCATCAATGTGTTGATGCCTAGCACATGTGGTGCTGACGCCTAGCACGTGTGGTGTTGATGCTTAGCACATGTAGTGTTGATGCCTAGCACACATGGTGCGGATGTCCAAATGGAATGTAATATATTATCAAGTATAAGAACATCTCGTATGAAAAAGGAGCTGAAACATATATAAAACAGAAGGATTTAGCCCATCCATGCGCAAATAAAGTACTCATTTGTAGGTATAATCTCATAACTTACGCCTCGATAATTCATTATTATATTTCTCTCAAAGTCTTGACATTATATTATTTTTTACCTAACTTTACCCCCTGTATTTAGTAATGCTTTGTTGTGAAGAACAACTATAGGCATTTTAATTAAATCTTTCACATAATAAGAACCATACAATTATGCAAAAGGCATGGAGGAATTTCGCTGGTGAGAAGTGGCTCGATGAGGTCAACATGCGCCAGTTTATCCAAGACAATTACACAAGTTATGATGGTGATGCTTCGTTCTTAGAGGAACCAACGGAAGCAACAAACAAACTCTGGGGACTACTTAAAGACCTTCAGAAGCAGGAACGTGCTAAAGGAGGAGTCTTAGATATGGAGACAGAGGTGGTCTCTAGTATGACTGCTTATGGTCCTGGATATATCGGAGAAGGGACAAAAGAGTTGGAAAAAGTTGTCGGTCTGCAGACTGATAAGCCTTTAAAGCGTGCTTTTATGCCTTATGGTGGTATCAAAATGGCGGAACAAGCTTGTACAACCTATGGCTATGAACCCTCTGAAAAGCTTCATGAAATCTTCACAAAGTACTGTAAAACGCACAATGATGGCGTCTTTGATGCTTATACAGATGAGATGAAGCTTGTAAGACACAACCATATTCTTACAGGACTTCCTGACACTTACGGGCGAGGTCGTATCGTTGGAGACTATAGACGTGTAGCACTTTATGGTGTAGACTTCCTCATCAACGAGAAAGCAAAGGACCTTCGCAATTGCGGTGATGGTACGATGACAGAAGAAATCATCCGCTTACGTGAAGAAATATCTATGCAGATAAAGGCTTTACGTGAGATGAAAGAGATGGCATCTATCTATGGTTATGACATATCTCAGCCTGCTAATGATGCAAGAGAGGCTGTTCAGTGGCTCTATTTCGGCTATCTTGCAGCTATAAAGACACAAAATGGTGCTGCAATGTCCGTTGGTCGCATCTCAACTTTCCTCGATATTTATATTCAACGAGACTTACAAGAAGGTACACTTACGGAGAAAGAAGCGCAAGAGCTTATCGATCATCTGGTAATGAAGTTCCGAATGGTAAAATTCGCACGTATTCCTTCTTATAATCAACTGTTCTCTGGCGACCCTGTATGGGCTACTTTGGAAGTTGCAGGATTAGGAATGGATGGTCGTTCAATGGTAACTAAGAACGACTTCCGCTTCCTTCACACGTTAGAAAACATGGGTCCTTCACCTGAACCGAACCTTACTGTCCTCTATAGTTCACGCCTTCCGAAGCATTTCAAGGACTATGCAGCAAAGATTTCCATATCAACAAGCTCTATACAGTATGAGAATGATGACGTGATGCGTCCTATATGGGGTGATGATTATTCTATCTGTTGTTGTGTATCAGCTACACAGACAGGAAAGGAAATGCAGTTCTTCGGAGCACGTGCGAACCTTGCAAAATGCCTTGTTTATGCTATTAGCGGTGGCGTTGATAGTAAGACGCGTGAGCAATGTGGACCAGCTTACCGCCCGATAGAGGGTGATGTGGTGACCTATGATGAGTTTATGCCTCGCTTTATGGATATGATGGAATGGCTGGCAGGTGTCTATGTGAACACTTTGAACCTCATACATTACATGCATGATAAGTACTTCTATGAGGCTGCAGAGCTTGCACTTATTGACACAGACGTACGTCGTACCTTCGCAACGGGTATCGCTGGTTTCAGTCATGTGGTTGACTCTATCTCTGCTATCAAGTATGCAAAGGTTAATATCATACGTGATGAGACAGGGTTCCCTATCGAGTTCAAGACTGAGGGCGACTTCCCACGTTATGGTAACGACGATGATCGTGCTGATGACATCGCTGTATGGTTGTTGAAGACCTTTATGAATATGATTCGCAAGCATCATACCTATCGCAATTCAGAGCCTACAACAAGTATTCTTACCATCACTTCAAACGTTGTATATGGTAAGTTTACAGGTAATATGCCTGATGGTCGTCCAGCTGGTGCACCGCTCGCTCCTGGTGCAAACCCATCTTACGGAGCAGAGCAGAATGGTTTGTTGGCATCATTGAACTCAACAGCTAAGCTTCCATACGAGTATGCGCTTGACGGTATCTCTAACACACAGACAATTAGCCCAGATGCTCTTGGTCACAATGATGAGGAGCGTATCAGTACACTTGTTGGTGTCATGGATGGCTACTTCAATCGCGGTGCACACCACTTGAATGTCAATGTCTTTGGTGTTGACAAACTGATTGACTGTATGGAACATCCTGAGAAAGAAGAGTATGCAAACTTCACCATCCGTGTGAGCGGTTACGCTGTGAAGTTCATCGACCTTACACGCGAACAGCAGATGGATGTTATTGCACGTCGTGCGCATGGTTCAATGTAAAGTGAATAATCAACATAACAACTTATCGGATTCGCCGACTTCCGAAATGATGCTACGGGTACATTCCGTAGAGTCGTTCGGGTCGGTTGATGGACCTGGCATTCGTTTCGTTATCTTCCTTAAGGGTTGTGCTATGCGATGCCAGTACTGTCATAATCCAGACACATGGGACAGGGCGGGGGGTAACCTCCGCTCTGTTGATGAAGTCTTGTCTCAAGCCCAACGTTATCGAAGTTATTGGGGAGAGAAGGGCGGTATCACTGCGAGTGGTGGTGAAGCTCTGTTGCAGATACAACCTCTTACGGAACTGTTCCGTAAAGCTAAGGCTTTAGGAATCAATACCTGTCTTGATACTTCAGCCCAACCTTTCAATCGGGAGTCGAGTAGCTTCTCTGCTTTTGAGGAGTTGATGAAATATACCGACTTGGTATTGTTGGACATAAAGCATATAGATAGCGATGCCCATAAGCAATTGACTGGTTGGAAAAACGAGAATATCCTTGACTGTGCTCGCTATCTCTCTGACATTGGGAAACCTGTCTGGATAAGACATGTCTTGATTCCTGGTATTAATGATGATGAATCTCTCTATAAACTTCGTGCTTTCATCGATACTTTAAGCAATGTTGAGCGTGTGGAGATTCTGCCTTATCATTCGTTAGGTGTCTATAAATGGGAACAGTTAGGTATTCCTTACGCACTCAAAGATGTAGAATCGCCTACGGAGGAAAGTGTGCTTCATGCGCGAAAGATATTAACAGAGGAGAAGTAATTAGGGCTGTTATAAAGTCTTTTAAAACCGCCCAGTGTAAATATTTTTCCTCTATCGTTTTTTAATTAAGGCTTAATTGCATTCGAATTAAGCCTTAATTAGCTTCCAATAGGTGCCCTTTTGAGGTCTTACTAACGCCCTTTTGGAGTCCAATTAAGCACCTTTTAAAACGCACTTTTGTAACTGATTGGTTTCGTGGAGGTTACAAACTTGGTTCATATATCTGTTTTTAGTTTTGTTCCGAGGTTTTTACTTGACGTTATGTAATAATTTTTCAGAGTCTGAATAATTAGTTTTAACGTTATGAGAATCATTATGTTCGGGGTAAGGATAAGGAAGGTGAGCAAGATAATCTTGCTATGAGTTTGTAAAATGATAGAGGTTGATTATATAAGCCGGATGCTGACTCATGTGAAGTAATTTATGCGCTAAAGTTTTTTTAACCTTATTTTTTACGTAATAAATTACGACAATGGAAATGTTAAAGGCTATTATATCAAATGGATTGATACACATTATCCGTGTAATAATAATCTTAATTTTATAGTTATGACTATCCGAAAAATCAACAATAAAGGTTAATAGTGTTTTTAAATAATAAAAAATATTTCTCCAAAAATTTGGTGGTTTAAAAATAAACGCGTATCTTTGCATCAAGTTTTTTTAGTGGTTAATTTAGTTTTAGTATTTAAACCTTGGGTGATGTGAATCAGTCAAGGTCTTTTTTTGTATATACTGGAAGTCTTATACAAAGATTCCTGTATAGGTAAGATTAACTCATAACAGATAATTCACAGTTTCAACTAATCATTTTTATATTAATTATGTACGATATGAAATATGTTAATGACCGCATACGCAGACAAGATCGTCTGATGGATGAGGAAAGAGCGATAGAACTTCTGCGAGATGGAGAATACGGAGTTTTGAGTATGGTCTCAGAAGATATGGGATATGGTATTCCTGTAAACTTTGTTTGGGACGGCAAGAATAGTATCTATATCCATTGTGCACCTGAAGGACGTAAGTTGGTAGCTATTGAGCAGAATCCTAAAGTTTCGCTCTGTGTCATTGGTAAAGTAAACTTGTTGCCACGCAATTTCACTACTGAGTACGAGAGTGCTATCTTCTTTGGTGAGGCACATATTCATCTTTCTGAGGAGGAGAAGATGCATGCACTGCATCTATTGATAGATAAGTTATCACCTGACTTCAAAGAGCTTGGCGACAAATACGCTCACATGAGTTTTCATCGCGTTGAAATTATCCGTGTTGATTTCTCTGAATTCAGTGGTAAACGAAAGAAGGTACATTCATCAGCTACGCCAACCGGAGATTAAAGGAATACTCGTAGAATGATATTCACCACACATTAAATGTTTCAAATAGGAAAGGTCGGCATCTCTCAGGACCTAAGTATTAGTTTTTAGCGAATGGATATAGCTATCATTGGCGGAGGAGCAGCAGGGTTCATGGCTGCTATTGTGGCTCGCAGGACAAACCCTTCAAGTAAGGTGACAATCTTTGAACGTGCACAGAAGGTGTTGGCTAAGGTCGAAATAACCGGAGGAGGACGTTGTAATGTTACAAATAGCTTTGCAGCCATTACGGACATGAAGCAGGCTTACCCACGTGGGCATAAACTCATGAAACGGTTAATGAAGACGTTTAGCCATGAAGATACTTATAGATGGTTTGAGCAACATGGTGTGCCATTGGTAACGCAAGAAGATGAATGTGTCTTCCCAAAGGCGCAAGATTCTCATGCTATTATTAATTGTTTAGTGCGTCAGGCTAATGAATTGGGGGTTACTATATGTTGTCGACATCGTTTGGTGAACATCCATAGGATGGAAGATGGAAGATTAAAACTGGAGTTTGAGAATGGTTCACATCGTGTGTTTCATCGTACTATTATAACAACTGGAGGCTCACCCAATGGACGTGGATTACAATACCTTGCCCAACTTGGACATGATATAGAGCCTCCTGTACCTTCACTTTTCACCTTTAATATAAAAGATCGTGCTTTTTGCGACCTTATGGGAACGGTTGTTGAACCTGTTGTGACGACTATTCCTGGAACAAAACTGCGTGCGAAGGGTCCATTGTTGGTAACACATTGGGGTGTAAGTGGTCCTGCTGTCTTGAAACTTTCTTCATATGCGGCTCGTTTGCTTGCTGAAAATGATTATAAAGCTCCGCTTGCCATCAGCTGGACTGGCGAACTAACACGGCAAGAAGTGGAGGAGAATCTTCTGAAGTTGCAAACTGCTAATCCACGTAAGCAGGTTGCCACCTTACATCCATTTGGTCTGCCGAGTCGTCTGTGGCTCTATATACTAAGTAAACTTGACATAGATGCTGTGAAACCATGGGCTGAGATTGGACGTAAAACACTTAACAGAATGATTGAAACATTGGTAAACGATCAATACACCATTGCTGGTAAAGGTGCCTTTCGTGATGAGTTTGTGACGTGTGGTGGTGTGAGTCTTAGCTCTGTTAATTCTAAAACGCTTGAAAGTAAGGTTTGTCCAAATCTTTTCTTTGCGGGTGAGGTGTTAGACATTGATGCTATTACTGGTGGTTTTAATCTTCAAGCAGCATGGACAACAGGTGTTGTGGCTGGGCAATGTGCTGCAGGTAGTTAGCAGCTTGCTACTTTGTTTTAGTTAAAAAGTGTTTTAATTTCAAATTCCTTCCCCATACATTTTGTAGTTTCAAAAAATATCTATACCTTTGCACTCGCTTTCAACAAGGAAGCAGGTTGACTACAAAGTAACCTTCTGGAGAGATGGTAGAGTGGTCGATTACAACGGTCTTGAAAACCGTCGTACCGAGAGGTACCGGGGGTTCGAATCCCTCTCTCTCCGCTGAAAACCTTTTCAAGTAGTCCGAAAGACATCTGAAAAGAAAATTACAAAAACGGATAAGCGTCTTAATCATAAGCGATTAAGGCGTTTTTCTTTTTAGAAAACTCCTACTTTCGGAAGAGATACTGAATAGGCGTATATTCCATAAATATGCCCCGGATGGTTCCATTTTGGTTACAAAAAACGAAGAGGCTGAAAATTGTAACCACAGAAGACCTTCAGGCTATGTTTAGACGGTGGATAAATATCTCTGTTTCAAAATAATATGTAGAACTTTGTAGCCGTATGGTTACACTAATTTTGAAACCAGATGAAGAGTCAATTTCGTTCAGTTTTTTACCTGCGCAGCAATTACATTAACAAAGAAGGTAAAACTCCTGTCCTTATTCGTATTTATCTGAATAAGGAACGCCTGTCGTTGGGTTCGACAGGGCTGGCTGTTAATCCCATACAATGGGATTCAGAAAAAGAGAAAGTCAAAGGACATAGTGTAGAAGCACTTGAAGTCAATCGAAAGATCGAAGAAATCAGGGCTGATATTCTGACCATTTACAAACGTTTGGATGTTACAGTGGAAGATTTGACGTTGGAGCGTAT
>ERZ773024.552-NODE-552-length-13907-cov-3.996896_pt1 | contig 13907 bp, 9 predicted proteins | sample MGYA00511667_ERZ773024 | MGnify/ENA primary metagenome ERZ773024 (study PRJEB29015, sample SAMEA2738117) | human oral metagenome | biome: human oral; feature: human-associated habitat; material: saliva | place: China | collected 2258 ... | reverse complement strand
GCAGACGCGCCTGACTCAAAATCAGGTTCTTCGGAGTGTGGGTTCGAGTCCCACCTCGGGCACCAACGCAAAAGCGGCGGGAAAGTTTGAAGCTTTCCCGCCGCTTTTTCTATACCCGCGCATCCCAGCGTTGCCGCGCAAGCTACCTAATCCCCCATAACAAAACCGCCGCCCAGCCGTGATAGTTCACGACCGGGCGGCGGTCTCTATGCACCGAGTGTACAGGCTGAGGATTACCCTCAGCTACGCGCCGGAAAGAATGGTGAGCGGCTTAGCGCTTGACCTCGTTCTCCTCGTAAGGACGCAGAGTTTCGCGCTCGCCCTCAGCACCGTGGACGCGGTGTACCTGAACCATGTTGGTGGTACCTGCGCGGCCTGCGGGAGCGCCGGCAGCAACGACTACCAGGTCGCCAGCTTCTGCCAGACCGTTCTTGAGCAGGTACTCGTCCACGAACTGGAACAGACCTTCCTGATCGGTAATCATATCTACCTGCTCAGCGTCAACGCCCCACAGCATGGACAGGAAGGAGCGAACCTTCGAGCTGGTGGTGAACGCAACAATCGGGGTCTCGGGGCGCAGACGTGCCAGACGACGTGCGGAGTCACCGGACTGGGTGAAGGTCACGATGAGCTTCGCATCCAGCTGATCGGCAATGTTCACTGCTGCGCGGGTGATTGCGCCGCCGCGGGTGCGGGGCTTGCGGTCCAGTTCGGGCACGCGGTACAGGCCGCCCTTTTCGGTATCCTGAACGATTGCTGCCATTGCCTGCAGGGTCAGAATCGGGTACTTACCGACCGAGGTCTCACCGGAGAGCATCACTGCATCTGCGCCGTCGAGGATTGCGTTAGCGCAGTCAGAAACCTCTGCACGGGTGGGGACGGGGTTGTCGGTCATGGACTCGAGCACCTGGGTTGCCACGATGACGGGCTTTGCCCAGCGGCGTGCCATGTCGATTGCCTTCTTCTGGACGAGGGGAACCTCGGAGAAGGGCAGCTCAACACCGAGGTCACCACGAGCAACCATGATGCCGTCGAACTTGTCGATGATGTCCTGCAGGTTGTCCACTGCCTGGGGCTTCTCGATCTTGGCGATGACGGGTACGCGGATACCCTCTTCCTCCATGATCTTGTGGACGGGCTCAACGTCTGCACCGGTACGGACGAAGGAAAGTGCAATGATGTCCGCACCCATCTTCAGGGCGAAGCGCAGGTCGTTGGCGTCCTTCTCGGTCAGTGCGGGCAGGGAGACCGCAGCGCCGGGCAGGTTGATGCCCTTGTTGTTGGAGATGGGGCCGCCCACGATGACACGGGTGCGCACGCGGGTGGGGGTCACCTCGATAGCCTCGAGGCGAATCTTGCCGTCGTCGAGCAGGAGCTTGTCGCCGAGCTTTACGTCGCCGGGCAGACCCTTGTAGGTGGTGCCGCAAATTTCTGCGGTACCTTCAACGTCTTCGGAGGTGATGGTGAAGTCTGCGCCGGGCTCAAGGTATTCCTTGCCGTTTGCGAAACGCTCGAGGCGAATCTTGGGGCCCTGCAGGTCGGCGAGGATAGCAACGTCCTTACCGAGCTTTGCAGACTCTTCACGGATGGTGTTGTAGCGTGCCTGGTGCTCGGCGTGGTCACCGTGGCTCATGTTCAGACGGGCGACGTTCAGGCCAGCCTTGATTGCCTCGGAGATCTTCTCGGGAGATTCGATTGCCGGACCGATGGTTGCAACGATTTTTGCGCGCCTCATGTACCTTACCTTTGTGTGTTGTTTAGCGTAACCACTTAGGGTTAACGCTGATTTTCCGGGGAAGACTAATGTCAAATTCCCAATTATTCCCACGTGTTCTAACAGGTAACCACATGCCGGATGCGTGGGACTCTTTCTCAATTATAGGGGTTTTAAGCCCGCTTGGGTATGCCTCTTCCAACTCTTTCCATCGAAGAATTTGTGTTTCACGTCGCATTTTGTGCACCCCTTCCCCACCTACTGTTCACCTCACCCAAACCCACTTCACAGTCCCCGCGCCTCCATGTCGCCCAGAAAGTAAATTAGGGTGCTTTTTACCTATAGAAAATGGGCACTGTGCAATATTTAGTCACACTCGAGAACCTTCGGGCGTGTTTCAAAAACATAGAGACACTCAGAGTGGGCTATGAGAAGATAGATAGGGCATCCAAGGGCTGGGCGATTTCACATTTTCGCGCGCCTAGCCTATATTGGAACCCATAATTAGTATTTGAAATGCGAAATATATCTGGAAGGTTCACAGATGACTACTCGCGTGCTGATTATCTTCGGCTCCACCTACGGCTACACCGAACAGTACGCCACCTGGCTGGCAGAAGATCTGCGTGCACTCCCGCAGGCTCCCGAGGTTGAGACTGTCCCCGCCTCCAAGGTCACCCCCGAGCAGGCAGAGGCATTCGACGCCTTCGTGATCGCCGGCAGCGACTACGGTGGATTCCTCAACGGCGCACCGGCACTTCGCAAGAAGATTCTGCCGATTATTGCGCCCAAGAAGAACCGCACCGCATTCTTCACCGTCTCCTTCACCGGTGAATACTCCAAGAAGTTGCTGGACAAGGCCGTCGCTAAGAGCTACACCCCCGAACTGACCGAAGGTCGCCCCGTCTACCACCTGCGTGGCGGCATCGACTTCGACAAGATTTCGCTGGCTCACAAGACCGCCCTGAAGGGTCCGGTGCGCGCATGGCTCATGGCAAACCCGCACCCGAACGAAGGTATTCAGCAGATGCTCGAATGCTACAAGACCGGCAAGGCTGAGTACATCGACCGCGAGACCCTCAAGCCGCTGATTGAGGACATCGCTAAGTTCCTCTAAGCCCTCGAAATTTTAAAAATTCGAGGAAAAATAAACTTTCGCCTCTTCCCTCCCGCTCTTTCAGCCGGACATCAGAACCTGAAAGAGCGGGCGGGAAGAGCCGAGAAAAACGTGCCAACAGGCACCATATACGTGGTCGATGACTCTTCATCTCTCCTGCATCGACCATGAAACTCCGGGTGCCGGTGCGAGGCCGCGCCAAATACAGTACCCGGAACATGAGGGGTGGGTCTTTGTGTGTGCGGCCCACCCCTTTCCTTATGCCCAAAAGCCGACTCAAAAGTCGCAAGAGGCACCGCCCGGCGCATCAGCACCCGACTGCATCCCGGCAACGTAGCTCTAGATGCAGCGGTCCACCCTGAACAACGAACCAACACAGCAACACCCCAATACAGCAGTCCACAGAGTGAAATTCTCAACGCCCCGGCGTGTCGCGCTCCTAAAATTTTTTGCAAAAATTTGAGCCCATAAATGCACCGACAAGCCGCAAAACTAAACAGGTCCCCCAAAGACGCCGATTTACTGTGCCCTCCGTGAAAAATATGCCACCAGAAAGGCATCCCCCAAAACATTGCGCACCGCAGTGCAAATACCGTAGGCTGTTAGCTGTGTCCACCGGTTGACACAACAACAGTTGATATATCCCAATAGTCAACTACCCACATATTCGCTCGTAAGCCCGAACACACAAGGCTACATCGACACATCCACCTCTCAAATACAGGCAAAACTATGAAGAAACTCCAGACTGCCGCGCGCTCCGCGGCAGCCCGCTCCATCATGGCGTCCGCAGTCACCCTGGTCGCCGCATCCCTCACCTCCGTTCCCGCAGCCTTCGCCGCCCCCAGCGCGAGCGCAGCCACAGAGGTCACCCCCAACGCATCCTATGAGGAGCTCAGCTACGCTCCCGCTCCGGATGCATCCCTGGTCGAACGCTCCACCCCCGCCATGGGCGCGGGCGAACGCGAGCGCCTGGGCACCGCCAATGCACGCACCGGTGCCACCTCCCCCGCGTCTACCGCGACTCTGAGCGGTATTTCCGCAACCCAGAGCTCCGCGCAGGGTGTGGCAGCCGGTCGAGGTCTGGCATCCGGTCAGGCGCTGGCGCAGGGCCGCTCCGCATGGACCCCCTCCGGCGGCACCCTCGGCATGGACGTCTCCTCGCACCAGCGGAACGTGAATTGGGCGAGCGCCTACGCCGCAGGTTCCCGCTTCGCCTACGTGAAGGCAACCGAGGGCGGCTACTACACCAACCCCTACTTTGCTCAGCAGTACAACGGCTCCGCCGAGTCCGGCATGGTGCGCGGCGCCTACCACTTCGCAAACCCCCGCACCTCCTCGGGTGCCGATCAGGCACGCTACTTCGTGCAGAATGGTGGCGCGTGGACTGCCGACGGCAAGACCCTGCCCGGCCTGCTGGACATCGAGTTCAACCCCTACCCCGCCTACGGCAACACCTGCTTCAACATGACCCCGGCACAGCTGACCGCCTGGACCCGCGACTTTGTGGACACCTACCGTTCACTGACCGGTCGCGCCCCGATGGTGTACACCGCAACCTCCTGGTGGTCGCACTGCGTGGGTTCGCCGCAGTTCGGCGCTCTGCCGCTGCACCTGGCAAGCTACTCGACCGTGGTCGGTGCGATTCCGGCGGGTTGGAGCGGCTACGACATTTGGCAGTTCACCGATTCTGGTCCGTTCGTGGGTGATTCGAACTTCTTCCCCGGCACCGTGAACGATCTGAAGGTTCTGGCGAATAACCCCAATGCGGTGCACCGCAACTGGGCGAACGGTCAGGATTCGAACGTGGTGACCACTGCGACCGGTTCCATTGATATTCGCACCGGCATCGGTAACTTCTGGAATAAGAATCGCTCCTTCTACGGCAACCCGATTGGCACCGAGTACTCTCTGGGTCACGGCGTGTATGCGCAGAAGTTCACCAACGGTAAGACCATCTACTGGACGAACTCCCACGGCTCGCACTGGCTGGTCACCAACGGCGGCCTGGATCATAAGTTCCGCTCGGACGTGGCACGTTTCCGCGGCCTTGCCACCAACGAGGAAAGCCGCTCCGAGACCATCGCCGTCTCCTTCGCCAACGGTGAGGGCGCCTACTGGTCCAATGCGTACGGTACCCACATCATCAATGAGCGCGGCTCCATCTACGCGACCTGGCGTGCAGCTGGCCTGAAGGGCGTGCCCACCACCGATGAGCAGAACCTGGGCAACGGCCTCATCAAGCAGGAATTCACCGGCAGCACCACCTACGTGTGGTCCGCACAGACCGGCACCCACCGCATGCACACCGGCGGCGCGTTCTACCACCGCTTCCTGCAGCACCGCGGCACCTGGGGTGCACCGGTGACCGACGAGACCGTCACCTCCACGGGCGCTCAGATTCAGTTCGCCTCGGGTAAGGTACTGCTCTGGTCGGATGCGTACGGTGTGTACGAAACCAACGGTAACGGCGCGATTTTCAAGCATTGGGAGAAGAATAGCGCCCGCTACGGTGCGGCACGCGGTGACGAGTCCTACGTGAACGGCGTGTACTACATGGACTTTGAGCGTGGCACAATCCGCTGGACCGCGCAGCGAGGCATCTACTAAACAGCGCGGCAGCTAATAAACACTACAATGCGCATATAAAAACGAGGGGCACCTGGCAGAGGTGCCCCTCGTTCTTTTGCTACAGGGCGCATCTTCTGAACAACACAAAAATCAAGATGCGTTCTGCAGCGGGTGGGTTACCGAGTGAGTAGAGAACCCGGCTATGTTACCCGTGCCGGCAGGTAAATTTATGGCGTGGCGGGCGGGCCGCCTCGAAGTCATGTAGTGTCCTAAAAGTTCCGGATTAGTGTGGCGGACATAGTCCCCATTGACTATGTCCGTGGGGCCCACACTAATCGTTGGTGAGACCTCAATCCGAAGGTGTCTAGAGGGGCGCCTGGCCGGAATTAAGGACTCAATGGTGAATAACGGCACGGTACGAAGATGCTGAAATTCACCCGGGTATGGCGTTCCGGGAGAAGGAATCGATATCTAGGAGGGCCGAAACCTTCACACGTCATATCCCGTTACATCTAGGGTAGGTGTAGGCGCACGCGAAACCTATCTCTTCGGCAAATATTACGCTTCAACCAGTGGTTGAATGTTTACAATACAAGTATGCATTTTGAGATCTATAGATGTCAAACAAGATGCTCTATTGAACTAATTTAGTGAGAATTTTGAGATAATCCTCGAATATTTCAAAAATAAATTCCTGCGTATATTACGTTTAGGTGCCTAGTACTCACAGAGGATTTCAACCCCTTACGATAACGGCTCTCAAAAACCCTGCAGCCCACCCCGCCCTAAAACGCCGCATTAAAAACACTAGGACGCACCCCGCGTCGTATGCACAGCAGAAAGAGTACCCCTACTCCCCCGCCACACGGGATGCGCCCTAGGCGCTATAACCATCGAAACTACCGGCAGGACCTCAGCCGAGTGAGACCTTGAAGCCCCGCCGGGCGCCTCGACCCATCCGCTAGCTTAGAGGCTAGCGAAGTCCAGAACCATACGGCCGGTAATCTTACCCGCCGCCATTTCCTCGAAGACAGCCGGTGCATCGTCAACCTCACGCAACTGAACCACCGGAACCACGATGCCGTCAGCACCGAACTGGAACGCCTCCGCCAGATCCTGACGGGTACCCACAAGGGAGCCCACCACGCGGATGCCGTCCAGAACGATCTTCACGATGGACAGCTCCATCATCTCCGAAGGCAGACCAACAGCCACCACGGAACCGCCCGCACGAACCGACTCAACAGCCTGGTTGAACGCAACCTTCGACACCGCGGTCACCACAGCAGCGTGAGCGCCGCCGCCGGTCAGCTCGCGAATACGAGCCGGAACATCCTCAACCTCACGGCCGTTGATGACGTGATCAGCGCCGGTCTCACGAGCCAGAGCCAGCTTGTCGTCGTTGATATCAACAGCGATAACCTTGGCACCGAAAACCTTCTTAGCGTACTGAACAGCCAGGTTACCCAGACCGCCAGCGCCGTAAGCAACCAGCCACTCACCGGGGCGAACCAGCGACTCCTTGATTGCCTTGTAGGTGGTCACACCAGCGCAGGTAATGGAGCTTGCCTGTGCCGGGTCAAGACCCTCGGGAACCTTCACAGCGTAATCAGCGGTCACCAGGGTGTACTCGCTCATGCCGCCATCAACCGAGTAGCCTGCGTTCTTCACCGAACGGCACAGGGTCTCACGGCCCGAGGTGCAGTACTCACAGTGGCCGCAGCCCTCGAAGAACCAAGCCACCGACACGCGGTCGCCTTCCTTCAGGGACTCAACACCCTCGCCGACCTTGACGACACGACCGATGCCCTCGTGGCCCAGAATACGACCCGGAACCTCACCGAAATCACCGGAAGCCACGTGCAGGTCAGTGTGGCACACACCCGAGTACTCAATCTTCACGAGCGCCTGGCCGTGACCGACAGCCGGAACGGGAACCTCACGGACAACAACCGAACCGTCAACCTTCTCAGGGACAACAACAGCCTTCATGGTTTCCTTGCACATAACCTAAACTCCTTAGTTATCGGTTGCCGCGCTCAAGCCGCAATCTGTGCTGTGCAACCTAGCGGGGTGGGCGCGGATATTCTTTACATCTCCACAGTACAATGATGAGCCGCCAATCTAAAGGTTTACCCCCGAATATGACAGAGGGGTTATTTAGGGATCGGCACGCGAGCGAGGATGAGCTTTCGATAAGATTTATTCCAACCAATGCGCTAAACCGCTAAAAACTGCTAAAGGTTGATATGACTCTATGACGAACCGACACAGAAGATGAGAATACCTCCCAAACCAGCGGCCTGGGAGGCATTCAGAAAAAATTTAAATATTAAGTTTGAGGCGCATACCACCCTAAAGAAAGGGTTCAATCTGCACCTATACGATTCCTACAGGCTCACAACAGCTCGTAGCAACTCAAAGCCGCAGCCTAGAAGCAGAAAGCAACCTCAATATAGCCGGCACCGCGCTCACCCGGACCATTCGGAGCGTTCAACGCCCAACCCAGATCCATGATGCGCACCGTAGAATCCATGAACGTACCGCCGCCAGCGCCACCGCCAGCCAGCTGCACCGAACCCACCGCATAGCGGGCACGAGCCGAATCGTTATTCCACTTCTGCGACACCACACGAGCCGAAACGCTCAACGCAGCACCGGAGCCGCCGCCGCCATAACCGGCGCCACCGCCTCCAGAAACCACAGACTGGTAGCCGTTAAACAGCTCGCCAGCGTTCGACGGGCGGTTATCGGTACCCTCCGGAGTCTGATCCCACTGGTACGAATAGCTCGCCACACCATCGGCGCCCTTCGCACGGAAACCGCTCGCACCCGCCGCACCGGCAGTCGCAGTGCTCACCAGCTTCTGGGTGGAGGTGCTCGAAAAACCAATCACCGGGCCGTCAGCAGTCGGCGGGTTCAGCTTCTCGCCGCCAGCACCGCCCACACCACCGGCAGCGCCCGAACCCGGGTTCACCGTCAGAATCGGATTAGACTGCGCCTCGTACGAGGTGAAACCAACAAAACCGGGCGAACCGTCACCGTCACCCGAACCAGCGCCACCACCGGTGCTGAACTGGTGCTCACCACCGGAGCTATCAAGCGAATAGTGCGCGGTCGGGCGCACAGCACCCGCATTCGCCGGGTTCGGCAGAACCGTCGCATACGACGCCAGCACACCGGCACCGCCTCCACCGCCGGCAACAATCATCGGCACGCCATCCACCTCAATAGCGGACGAACCACCGCCGGATGCCGAATACAGCACAGCACTCATGCCGCCGCGACCGGTCACACCGCCAGAAATGCGGGTCAAATCATTAATCGCAGAAACAACATTCGCGGGAACCGGCGAAGAAGCCTTCGAGGAGCCGCCCACGCCGTAGCCGTCACCACCCTCAGCAGGGTTCAACTCACCATTACCGATACCGCCCGAACCGGCAGTCAACCTAATAGTCTGGCCGCCTCGCACAGCCATAGAACCCTCCACCATCGCGCCGGAACCGGCATCAGCCACAGTGTAGTTCGTGCCGCCAGCACCGCCCACAGCGGTAAAACGCATACGCTTAGCACCCGCAGGAACCGTCAGCACGGCAACCTTCTTCACGCCGTCACCGGCAGTAACCATCGTCGAATCCTCGTAGGGTCCGGTGCACTCGCCTTCCTCATCAGAAGCCGCATACGCCGGAATCACCGACGACGCCACAACAACCGGGGCAGCCCACGCCGCACCAGCCACAAGACGACGACGGGTCAGACCCGGACGAGAAGAAGGAAAAATGAGGCGCGAAGAATCGCCGGCAGAAGAGCTCACGATAAAAATCCTGTACGTCGAGTGGGTGTTTCTAAACGCAGACGCGACGGGCGTTCGAAGAGCCTCATACTCCTGACGCGGGCGCCCGCCACACGCAATACCTCTATTATGCCTTCTCAGCACCCAAATCCGCGCATGGCGCCACCACATGGGACGACCACATGCCACTATGAGAACATCCACCAGCAAGAAGCAGACAGCAAGCACACATAGCGGGCGCAAATAGCGGGCACAAAAAACCGCCGGACAGGGGCACTCCCCCATCCGGCGGTTTTTCTATGAAATTTAGATAGAGCTAGAAGACAAAAGCTAGAAGATGAAAGCTAGGAGCCCTTCGTCGAAGACTCAGAAGAGTCAGAAGTGTCAGAATCCTCGGCGGGCTCTGCCTTCTCGGCTGCCTTCTCAGATGCCTTCTCCTCAGCGCCCTCTGCAGGCTCATCTGCGGCAGGCTTCGGAGCGAACTCCGCCGGAGCCGGCTCAATACCCGCAGCAGCCTTCGCCGCAGCACGACGACCAGCCACCACAAAACCAGCAGCACCCAGCAGAACCAGCAGCAGAGCAGTCCACACGTGAATACGAACGCCCCAGAGCATCTCCGACGTATCAATACGCAAGAACATCTCAATGAAGAGGCGCCCCACACCGTAGTAGAACACGTACAGCCACAGGGTCTGACCCAGCTTCAGCACGCCCTTACGGCCCAGCCACAGTAGCAACGCCACACCCAGCAGGTTCCACAGCGACTCGTACAGGAACGTTGGATGGAACAGCGTACCCGCCGGATACTGGGTCGGGAAATTACCGCTCGACGCGCTAATCTCCAAGCCCCACGGCAGAGTCGTCGGCTTGCCGAACAGCTCCTGGTTGAACCAGTTACCCCAGCGGCCAAACGCCTGAGCCAGCAGAATACCCGGTGCCACCGCATCCGCAAAAGCTGCGAAATTCATGCCGTAGCGGCGGCAACCATACCAGGCACCCAACGCGCCAACCGACACGGCACCCATAATGCCGATGCCGCCCTCCCAAATCTTCAGGAAAGCCCACGGATCAGCAACATTCGGACCGAAATAGCTACCCGGGTCAGTAATCAGCACGTGGTAGGCGCGGGCACCCACGATGCCGGCCGGGATGGCCCACATCGCCACGTCAAAGACGCGTTCGCCCGTGCCGCCCATCGCCTTCCAGCGGCGGGCGCCCAGCCACAGGCACACCGCCATACCGGTCAGGATGCACAGAGCGTAGAAATGCACACGGAACGGGCCCAGCTGCAGGTACGAGACGCTCGGGGAAGGAATCGACAGCGCCGGCAGGGCCACCGCCGAAAGCAGGGCCGACATTAAGCCTCACGCCCCGCCAGCTCGCGGGTCAGGCGGGCTACCGCATCCACGCCGCCGGAGGCCAGGGCCTTCACCAGCGCGGTACCGACGATCACGCCGTCCGCGTAGGCGCCAATCTCCTCCACGTGAGCGCGGGTCGAAACGCCCAGGCCCACACACGCGCGCTTGGCGCCGGCGGCCTTGATATCCGCCACCAGGGTGCGGGCCGCATCCGACACGGAGGCGCGGGCACCGGTCACACCCATGACCGACACCGCGTACACGAAGCCGCTCGAGGCCTTCGCCACGGTTGCCAGACGCTCCGGCGAGGAGGACAGCGCGGCCAGGAAAATACGGTCCAGTCCATACTCGGCGGAAGCGGCGAACCATGCCGACGCCTCATCGGGCACCAGGTCGGGGGTAATCATGCCCGCGCCACCGGCGGCCGCCAGGTCACGCGCAAAATTCTTCACACCGTACGCCAGAACCGGGTTCCAGTAAGTCATCACCACGACCACCGCATCGGTGGCCTCGGTGATGCGGCGGACCGCCTCAAAGAGCTGGGAAAGCTTGAAGCCGTTCTCCAGGGCCTGGCCGGTCGCCTTCTGAATCACCGGACCGTCCATCACAGGGTCGGAGTAGGGAACGCCCAGCTCGATGATGTCGGCGCCGTTGTTGCCCAGGGCAATCGCCGCGTCAATGGACTCCTCCAGGGTGGGGAAACCCACCGGCAGGTAGCCAATCAGGGCCGCACGACCCTCGGCCTCGCACTGCGCGAGACGAGCGGCCAGGGGCGAATCGGAGTTAGCGGGAGGGAAGGTACCGTCCACCACCTCGTAGGGGGCGGCGTGAGAAATGAAGTCCTGGTAGCTCATTACTTAGCCTCGCTCTCGGTCTGGGCGTTCTTTTCAGCGGAGGCGGCGGCCTCCTTGTTGCCGGTCATCAGGGTCGAGGACGGGATGGCCTTACCCAGGCCGAACCACTTCTGAGCGGTCTCCATGTCCTTATCGCCGCGGCCCGACAGGCACACAATCATGGTCTTCTCGCGGGCGGCCTCCGGGTCCTCGGCGGCCCAGCGCTGGCACACGCGCAGTGCGCCGGCCAGGGCGTGCGAAGACTCAATCGCCGGGATGATGCCCTCGGTGCGGCAGAGCAGGCTCAGCGCATCCATGGCCTCGGTATCGGTCACCGGCTCGTAGGTCACGCGACCAATATCGGAGAGGTACGAGTGCTCCGGGCCCACACCCGGGTAGTCCAGGCCAGCAGAAATCGAGTGGGATTCGATGGTCTGGCCGTCCTCGTCCTGCATCAGGTAGGTCATCGCACCGTGCAGCATGCCCGGGCGGCCCAGGGTGATGGTCGCCGCGTGACGGCCGGTCTCCACGCCGTCGCCGCCGGCCTCAAAGCCGTAAATCTCGACCGAGGGGTCGTCCAGGAACGCGTGGAACAGGCCAATCGCGTTCGAACCGCCGCCCACGCAGGCGGCCAGGCCGTCGGGCAGGCGGCCGGTTAGCTGCTGAATCTGCTCGCGCGCCTCCGTGCCGATGGCGTCGTGGAAGAAACGCACCATCGCCGGGAACGGGTGCGCACCGGCGGCGGTACCCAGCAGGTAGTGGGTGTTCTCGACGTTCGCAACCCAATCGCGCAGCGCCTCGTTAATGGCGTCCTTCAGGGTGCGGGAGCCGTTCTGCACCGCAATCACCTTCGCGCCCAGCAGCTGCATGCGGGCAACGTTCAGGGCCTGGCGCTCGGTGTCTTCCTCGCCCATGTACACCACGCACTCCATGCCGAACAGGGCCGCGGCGGTCGCGGTGGCCACGCCGTGCTGGCCTGCACCGGTCTCGGCAATCAGGCGGGTCTTACCCATGCGCTTGGCCAGCAGAGCCTGGCCCAGCACGTTGTTGATCTTGTGGCTACCGGTGTGGTTCAGGTCCTCACGCTTGAGGAAGACGCGGGCACCGGCGTGCTCCGAGAACTTCGGAACCTCGGTCAGCAGCGACGGACGGTTCGAGTACTCGGCGGAGAGGCGCTTGAACTCGGCCAGGAATTCGGGGTCGTTCTTCGCCTCGTTAAAGGTGGTTTCCAGCTCATCCATGGCGGCAATCAGCGACTCGGGCATCCACCGCCCGCCGTACTCACCAAAGTAGGGGCCGGGGGCGTTCTTCAACGACTTACCGTTGAGGAAAGCATCTGCCAGGTTTTCGCTCATCACTATTCCTTCCCTGGATGGTTGATGCCGGATGCGCGAATCTCGCGGGTCCGCGGGTGCGGGGGCGGCGCATCGGGCCTGAACGGGGCGAGCCCGGTCGGCGTGTACGGGTTTTCCCGCGCCGTTTTAAGAAATGCGCGGGGAAAATCCGAAATGCTTAAAGAAAGCGTGCCGGCGGGTGTTCACCCATAATTTTCAATAGTACCCCGGGCGCGCCTGCCCGAATGTCGCCGAGGGGCGTGATAAAGCCCCAAGCGGGTCCATTCCGAAGGAAACCTAGAGCAATTCGCGCAGCTCTTCCATATCCTGAGACAGCACGGCGGAGACACCCTCGCGCATCGACACCCCGTACAGGGTCTGCGCCATCTGCATCGTGCGCTTCTGGTGCGTCACAACAATCAGCTGGGAGCGCTCCCCCAGCTCGCCCAGCACCTGCAGCAGGCGCGAGAGGTTGCGGTCGTCCAGGGCGGCCTCCACCTCGTCAAGGGCGTAGAAGGGCGAGGGGCGCGACATGTAAATCGCAATCAGCAGGGCCAGCGAGGCCAGGGAGCGTTCACCGCCCGAAAGCAGGGAGAGTCGCTTGACCTTCTTGCCGGCCGGGCGAGCGTGAATCTCCACGCCGGCGTTCAGCGGGTCGGCGGGGTCGTCGAGCTCCAGGTGGCCCTCGCCGCCGGGGAAGAGCGTCGCGAAGATGCGGCGGTAGTGGGTGTTGATGTCCTCCAGTGCGGCGGTGAAGACCTCGGCGATGTGGGAGCTCACCTCGTCCATGACCGTGTTGAGGTCGCGGCGGGTCGCCTTCAGGTCGTCAATCTGCTGGTTCAGGTAGGCGTGGCGCTCGGAGAGGGCCTCGTACTCCTCCAGGGCCAGCGGGTTGATGGCGCCCAGGGCGGTGAGCTCGGCGCGGGTCGCCTCCAGGCGGGCGCGCACAACGGCGGTGGGGATCTCGCGTTCGGAGGGCTCGTCCTCGGGGTTTTCCGCGCCGTCGGCATTTTCTACATTCTTTGCGGCGCTTTCGGTATTTTCGGTTGCTTCCTTTTCTGCGGTATTTTTGGGCACCCCCGCGAAGCTTTCGATATTTTCGGAGACGTCCACGGGCAGCTGCTCGGAATAGTCCTCCCCCAGCTGCGCCAGGCTCACACCCGTCTGCAGGCGCACCCGCTCGGCCA
>ERZ773024.548-NODE-548-length-13934-cov-3.257728_pt1 | contig 13934 bp, 10 predicted proteins | sample MGYA00511667_ERZ773024 | MGnify/ENA primary metagenome ERZ773024 (study PRJEB29015, sample SAMEA2738117) | human oral metagenome | biome: human oral; feature: human-associated habitat; material: saliva | place: China | collected 2258 ... | reverse complement strand
ACTACACGGGACAGCTTGTGTACGGGATCAATCCCGCAGTCGGCTCATGCGGCAAGCGCCTGCTGAACCGTCGGCCTCATCGTGAAGAAACGATCGATGACCCGAGTCCACCGGTTTGTCTGCAAGTCCGGAGTCAGCAGAGCCATCGCAGTCGCATACTTCGAGATACGCGAGGGACGGATCCTGTTTGCCCACAGCAGTCGGTCAAGCTCAGACGGAGCCGCGCCTGATTTGGTCTCAATAATCGCAATACGGGGAGCCTGAAGCTCATGACCCCACGAGTCCCAGTTCAGATCGGTGTCAATCGTCGCTCGTCCCTGGCCGTCGGCCATGAGAAGCGTCGAACGCGTGTAGGTTCCAGAGAGTACGGGGACCAGGGAATCAACCCGACCAACACCGTCAAAGCACTGAGCGGCCTCGAGCCTTTCGGCCACCCAAAGCCTGCCCTCGCGGCTCAGTTCCATCCGCGCTGCCTGAGCAAAGTCGTAGGCCATGCGCTTCTTAACAGTGTGCCCGCGCGGGCCTCGGGTCTTAACTTCGAGGAAGGCCAGCTCCGAATCAAGGTAGGAGCGCGTGCGGACCTTGTAGCGGCGGCGGCGCTTGTGCGCGGTGTCCATGAAGGAGTGCAGCTCGGGAGTATCGAAGTAACACGAGGCATAGCGCTGCTCGATCTTCCCCCCGATCTCCAGAATCTGCGTTGCGGGGTTCATGAGCGCGATCAGCTCGTCCAAGCGATCCGTGGGCACGACGTACTTGCGGTCGACTCGCGTGAGCATCGCGGCGTGCGCGTTCATGTCATCGAGGCTGATTTGTTCGAGGTTCGTCAGATTGTGTAGTTCGTGCGTCATGGTGTCCTCCAGTTCTTTCACGAGGCCGGGGCTGGGTGATCGTTTAAGTGAGCTCAGCGCTTAGCCGGGACCCGGTAGCGAACATCAACCAAGGTGAGATCGTTGACCATGTCGAGTTTGATGACCTTGACTCCGGTCACCTTGACACCCATGCGGGCTTCAAGTGCCTGGCGAAGTTCCTTCTCGTCTGCGATTGCGCGGTCAAATTGGACTTGCTGCGAGCCGGAGCGTCCAAGGATCAGAGTTGAATCACCAACGGCCAAAGTTGCAAGCACCAAGGCGACCATTGCGTAGGAATAGATCGCAGTGCTCATGCCAAGGAGCAGGCCAATGGCAAGGGAAGCAAAGTAGTAGGCGATTTCTCGCTGGCTGATTTCGTCGGAACGAAGTCGGATGATCGACAAGACACCGAAGAGGCCAAGTCCTAGGCCTGCGGAGATCGTCGAGTTTGCCATGACGCTTGCGACCGCAAGGACGCCGATGTTGACAACAAAGAATGCGACGACAAGATCGGCGCGTCGGTGGCGCGGGTAGTAGAGGGCTCCAACCAGGATCAACATTGCGAGAAGGTCGATGACGATCGGCAGAACCATCGCTGTGGTGAGTGCAGTCATTTGATGCTCCTCAAGGTTGTTTCGTGCGTGACGTAACTATTGAGCCAGTGGAGTCTATGAATGAGCTATGTGCGAAACTTGACCCAGCCATGCATTGTTTGGAGGTGTCATGCTCACGGCGTTCTATACGGTGACGACTATTTCTCTTGTTATCGCCTGCGGCTTTGCTGTCTACGGTCGTAACCGTCGCGGACTGGTTTTCGCGCGTGCAGTTGGCTACCTTGCATTGAGCGCTCTGATCAACATGGTGTTGATTGCCGCGCTCCTTTCAATATTCGTCACGGGCTTCGTCGTCGTTTCGCGCTTCGCGGAAGGACAACCTGCTCTTTCCGCCGCTGCAGAGGGGACAATTTCTACTGCCGGAGGTAAGTTCCGCGGAGGAACTTTCCTTCTCATGACCCTGACTTTCATCTTGGCTGCTGCGCTCATTCAGTCGTACATTCACCGCGCAACGATTAGGCGTTTCCCACGCCTTGAAGTGAGTGAAGAAACCTTCCAAGTCGCCGAGTACGTCATCCAATGGATGACACTGTTTCTGGCGATTTATCAATTCTTCTTTAACGGCCTGAGTGATTTCATTGCATCCGAGTCCGGTAATGCGAACGCGAGTTATATGTTCACGATCTTGCTCTCTCCGGACAATATCAACCTGATTTTGCAGCCAGTGCTGTTCTCGACATGGGTCATGGTTGTCATCGAACGCCTTCATTTTCAGCACCGTCGAAGCCAAATGACGGAGAAGCCAAATGCTAAACCACCATTAAATCAAGCGGATCAGTAGATCAATGCAGGTAGACAAATAAATGGGGGATGCAACCGAAGTTGCATCCCCCACTACTTCACTCAGCGGCCGCCCTGGCGGTTTCCGCTAGGAGCGCCCCCCTGACCGCCGGGGCCTCCGCCCATTCCACCACCGGTCGCCTGACCCGCAGTAACAGAGGTCGAATTCGAATCCACACTCACCGTGTAGCTCTGGCCATTCGACACATCCCCGGAAGAGAAGACCACATTCTGGAAGGTCTTTGCGGACTTAACATTAGCCAAGACCTTTCCACTGGAATCCTTAATGGTCACGGTCGAGTTCGCGTTACCTGACGCCGAAGCCTGCAGCCATCCCTGTGAAGAGTTAGTCGAAGGCGATTCAGCCATTCCGGAAGAACCAATGGCAAGAAGCGTTCCGCCACTGACCAAGAATTCACCATTCGAATCCAGTGCGCCGTTCCCACCATCCGTCGGACCGTAGACGATCGTGTTACCGCCGGAGATCTCCACCGAGCCATTGGAGTCGATGCCGTCACCGCCGGCGTTGACCGTAACAGTGCCGCCCGAGATCAGGATTTTCTCACCGGTGTCCTGCATGGAGCCACCGCCACCGGGTCCGTTGTTGGTCGTGGTCGTCTTGGTCGCGGTCTTCGCTGCTTCAACTGCCGCAACGGTGGTCGAACCAGAGCCGTTGATACCGTCATCACTGGAAGTCAGATTGACCTCACCATTGGAGATGGTGATCAAGCCGCCTTCAAGGGCTTCATTGGACTGTTCAACCGTAACCTTCGCGCCGTCAAGAACAGCCGCACCCTCAGCGTGGATACCATCATCAGCAGTCGAAGCAACGATTGTTCCCGAGGTCAGTCGGATTGCACCATCAGAGTGCAAACCATCGTCACCGGAGTCAATCGTGACCTCGCCACCGTCTTCAATCAGGAAGACACCGGCCTTAATTCCCTTGGTGGAATTATTGGAGTCCTTCCCAGATGAAGCGCCTCCACCGGCAATGATCGTCGTATCACCGCCGGTGATAATGACGTCAGTTTCACCCTGGATACCGTCACCCGTCGAGGTGATTTCGATGGTGCCACCGGTGATATTGACGTAGCCCTTAGTGGTATCGCTATCTTGATCAGACTTCAGGCCGTCCCCTCCAGAAGTGACCTTGATAGTTCCGCCGGCAACGGTCAGTGAGTCCTTGCCACGTAGCGCATCGTCCTTCGAGGTGACCGTGATGTTACCCGACAGAATGTAGAGGTCGTCCTTGCTGGTAATGCCGTCGTTGTAGTTGGCATTGACCGTCAGTGAACCGCTACCCGTAATGGTAAGGTCGGCATCGGAATAGATCGCTGCGTTGTCCTCAGCGATCGTATCCGAGGGAGTGCCGTCAGTGACGGTGTTTGAACCATTCAATGACAGGACGACATCATCTGCTGAGACCACATTGATGGCGCTCCCGGAAGAGTTCGTGATTGTCGCTCCATCAAGGATCAAGACGACTTGAGCATCGGTCCCGGCCTCGACCTTAAGCTGGCCATTGAGCGTTCCAGAGAGTTTGTATACGCCAGCCTGGGTGATCGTCACCGTGGAGCCCTCGACCTTCACTCCGGATGCTGAGGTACTCGCGCTACTTCCATTCAAAGTAATGGTCTGAGCCGAAGAAGCATCCCACGCGCTGTCCTCAACGTAGGAGGCTTTCGCGTTCGCAGCCAAGGCCTCGGCAGCACTCGGGGGAGCAATGACAGTCCCGGACTCGGCGGATACCGAGGAACTTGAGGCAGCCTTCGCAGTGACGGCCGACGAGGCCGAGGAAGCGGTACCGGAAGTCGATGAGCAAGCGCTCAGTGCGAGCGCGCCGACCGCGGCTACGGCTGATAACCGTACAAGAGTCGATGCTGGCGTTTTCATGTGAGGTCCTTTCGTGGATCGTGATGATCCAATTGAGCCAGCCGACTCTATGAATGAGCTGTGCCTAGCTCAGGCCTCACATAAGAAATAAATTTACGTTCTTTGACGCCGTTAGAGCGCTGCAGAATCAACGAAAGATGACTGGTTTTCCAGGAATTCTGAGAGCATCCGGTTGAGCTGTTCGTATTCGATCAAGAAGCCGTCGTGCCCATGAGGAGAGGAAATACATTCAAACTTTGCGCCTGTGATTCCTTCAGCGATCGCATATCCCTCTTTTGCAAAGAACAAGCGATCCGAATCTACTGAAACAATCAGACTCTGCGCGGTAATTTGCCGCAGGGCCTCGGTAATTCCTCCACGATCGCGACCGATGTCGTAGCTGAGCATGGTGCGGCACAGGGATACGTAGGACCCGGCATCGAAACGACGAACAAGCTTCGCACCGTGGTAGTCCAAGTAGGACTCGACGGCCAGACGTCCACCGCTGAGCACGTCTTCACCATCTTGAGGTGCACGGCCAAAACGCGCATCCAGCTCGTGAGGACAGCGATAGGTCGTGTGCGCGATCTGACGGGCAAGAGACAGGCCAGCGTGAGGCCCTTCCTCTTGGTCGTAGTAGTCGCCACCATTCCAGTTTGGATCCAATTCAACTGCACGAATCTGCGTGTGTGCCCAAGCAGCCCGCTCGGCATTCGTACACGCTCCCGAGGCGACAACGATCAATCGCTCGCAACGCAGCGGGTAGGTGACGGCCCACTCCAGAGCGCGGTGCCCTCCCAGGGAGGCACCCACGACCGCATTCCACGTCGGAATGCCGAGGTAATCGGCCAGTCTGGCCTCGGCAAGAACCTGATCCCGAGTGGAAATAATGGGGAATCGCGATCCCCACGGCTGCCCGTCAGGCGCGGCCGAGGACGGACCGGTACTCCCCTGGCAGCCACCAAGGACGTTGGGGACGACAATGAAATAGCGCTCGGGATCCAATGGCTTACCCGGTCCAACGGCTTCTTCCCACCAACCGGCGGTTGACTGGCCGGGAGCTGTGGGGCCGGAAATATGCGCATCGCCAGTCAGTGCGTGCAGAACGAGGATTGCATTGGAGCGGTCCTCGTTGAGAGTCCCGAGGGTTTCGTAGGCAAGGGTCACTTCGGGCAGGAAGGAGCCATTTTCGAGGCGTAGCGGCCCCAACTGTGCAAACTTACGGAATGCGATGGGGTCTTGGGGCGTCCATGCGCCGCTGACGGGGATGGGTCCCAGTGTGCGTCGATTCATGGTGATCTCCTTACTGTCCGAGCGACCGTTGCGCGAGCAGCCTTATGCCAAGTGTGCCACGGCCTCGAAGCCCTGCGTCAAATCGGCAATGATGTCGTTCACGTTCTCAATACCAATAGACAGACGAACGGTTCCGGGTTCGATTCCCGCAGCGCGCAGCTGTTCCTCGTTGAGCTGAGAGTGAGTGGTGGATGCGGGGTGAATGACCAGGGACTTCGCATCGCCGATATTTGCAACCGTCGGGAGAAGCTTGAGCGAGGTCGCAAATGAGGTTCCGGCTTCGAGGCCACCCTTGATGACGAAGGAGAGCAGACCGCCGGCACCGCGCGGGTTGTACTTCTGGTGGAGCTCGTAGTAGGGCGAGGACTCGAGGCCCGCGTAGTTGACGGACTCGACCTGCGGGTGGGCCTCGAGGAACTTCGCGACCTTCAGCGCATTGTCAACGTGGCGCTCAACGCGCAGCGACAGGGTCTGGATGCCCTGCTCAATGAGGAAGGAGTTGAAGGGCGAGGGAGCACAGCCGACATCTCGAAGGCCAATTGCACGTGCACGAATGATGTAGGAGAGGTTTGCTCCGAGCTTCTCGGCACCCAGGTCATGTCCGAAAACAAGGCCGGCGTAGGAGGATTCGGGTTCATTGAAACCGGGGAAACGCTTGGGGTCCTTCGTGTAGTCGAAGTTACCGGCATCGACGATTGCACCCGAAATTGCGGTTCCGTGTCCGCCCAGGTACTTCGTGGCCGAGTGAACAACAATGTCGGCGCCCCATTCGATTGGCCTGGTCAGGTAGGGGGTGGCGACAGTGTTGTCGACGATCAGCGGAACACCAACGGAGTGTGCGGCCTGTGCGATCTTCTCAATGTCAAAGATGTCGCCCTTGGGGTTGGGGATGGTTTCACCGTAGAAGGCAACGGTGTTTTCATCGGCCAGGGACAGCCATTCATCCACATCGTAGGGATCGCTCACGAAGCGGGCATCGATTCCGAGGCGACGCAGGGTGTTGTTGAGCAGCGAGGTTGAACCGCCGTAAAGCGAAGGCGAAGCAACAATGTTGTTCCCCGCAGATGCCAGGTTCAGGATTGCAAGAGTAATTGCAGATTGGCCAGAGGAAGTCAAAAGTGCACCAACGCCACCTTCGAGGGCGGCGATTCGGGCCTCGACGTAATCATTGGTCGGGTTGCCCAAGCGAGTGTAGATGGGGCCAAGTTCTTGAAGGGCAAAGCGGGCTGCAGCGCGCTCCGCAGAGTCAAAGGCAAATGAAGTGGTTTGAAGAATCGGGATGGAAGTTGCACCGGTTTGGGGATCACGGTCCCAGCCTGCGTGAATTTGCTTGGTCTCAAATGCCCAAGAGTTCTGGTAATCGGTGTCCGTTGCCTCAATTGCGCCCATTGTTATTTCTCCTTGTGTTCACGTTTTGATTCTTGTGACGTGAGGAGAGGCGATGGCTGAGGGGTCGAGCCGCTACGCTCACGATTTGGCGATTGCGGCAGTTTCCAACGCAAAGACGTACGACCCGGGCGAGTAATCTCTAGCCATCAGTAGGTCTGGTCAAAAGCTGACGCGAAGGTCAGCTACGCATTCGCTGGAACATAGCCTCATGCTATGGCCCAGGCGTGGGCCACGCGCGACTTGTTCACATCGTGGGCGAATGTAACATCCCCGCCTGCCTTGCGGCACCCAGGGCGACGTACTCTGCCGCCTCGGGAAATTCAACGGGCACTCCCAAGAATTCGGGTGCCAAGCTCTGCACTGCCCGCGAGCGCGCTCCCCCACCGACAACGAGCACTTTCTCGATCGGAACGCCCAGCTCACGCACGCATTCGAGTGCGAAACGCATGTGGCTTAGCAGCCCCTCGACACCGGCGCGAGCAAGGTGTGCGCGCGTCGAGTTCTTGAGCGTCATTCCCTCCAATCGGGCGGTGGCATCGGGCAGGTTCGGCGTGCGTTCGCCTTCAAAATAGGGAACCAGGCGCAGCCCTCCCGCGTCGGGGACCGACAGTGCCGCTTCGTCTAGTTCCTCATAGCCGAGGCCACTCATCGCCCCGACCGCGTCGAGGATTCGCGAGGCGTTGAGTGTGCACGCAAGGGGAAGCCAGTGTCCGCTTGCGTCAGCAAAGCCCGCGACCTGACCGCTGGGGTCTTCGACGGGACTTTCGCTAACAACGGCAACAACCCCAGAAGTTCCCAGCGAGAGCAGAGCCTGGCCAACACCGAGGCCAACGCCCAGAGCAGCACCGGCATTGTCTCCACATCCTGGGCCGATGGCGATTTCTCCCCATCCTTGCGCTGGATCCCCAAATCCCATGGCCTCCATGGGCTCGCAGATCTTCGGCAGAATGATTGCCTCGGCCTCTTCCACCGAGATTCGTAGCGCCTGAGCCAAGATTTCACGCCTGTAGACCGCGTCAGCCCGGTCCATGTAGCCCGTTCCCGAGGCATCGGAACGGTCGGTGCACAGTCCTTCCAGTCCGACAGCCTCAAAGCCACCGCGGATCTTCCAACTTAACCAGTCGTGGGGCAAGCAGATTGCCGCAATCTTTCGCGCATTTTCCGGCTCATTGTCTGCGACCCAGCGCAGTTTCGTGACCGTAAAAGAGGCGACCGGAACGAGTCCCGTAGCGTGGGCCCACCAACGAGCCCCAGCTTCGCTATCTCCATCTCCGCGTTCAAGGATCAGCTCCCGCGCGGCCTCGGCGCTTCTGGTGTCATTCCACAAAAGCGCCGGGCGGATGACCTCACCTCGCTCATCCAAGCAGACCATTCCGTGCTGTTGCCCGCCCACGCTCAGCGCCCGCACGTCGTCCAACCCGCCAGCCGCGCGAACGGCCTCGAGGAAGGCATCCCACCACGCCTGAGGGTCGACTTCACTTCCATCGGGGTGCGATGCACGACCCTCTCGAACGATCCTTCCGCTAGCGGGGTCGTAGATAACGACCTTGCATGATTGGGTTGAGGAATCTACTCCCGCAACAAAAGGCCTGCTATCGCTCACGGTCTTAGCCAATCAGGTGTCGCATTGCGTGATGGTAGAGCTCGACGTAGTGGTATTCACGAGCTCCCTTCGCATCAGCGTCGAAATCCTCGTAGGCGCTGCGGTCAGCAAGGAAGTCATCGATCGTCTCGCCCGGATCCAAGGTGGGCTGAGCGAGTTCGTAGACCGAGGCCTCTTCCATGAGTTCCTGGGTGATGGGATCCGCGCGGAATTCGCGTGCCTTCTCGGCCAAACGCAGGTACATGTCCATATTGGCCCGAGCTGACTCCCAAACGCCTTCCATGCCCTCGGTTCGGCTGGGCTTGTAGTCAAAGTGGCGAGGCCCTTCGTAGCGAGGCCCGCCCCCGGGGAAGCCATTCTCCAGAAGGTCGACTGTAAAGAAGGCGCTGGCCAGGTCGCCGTGTCCAAAAGCCTTGTCTTGGTCGTACTTGATTCCCGACTGCCCATTGAGGTCAATGTGGAAGAGCTTGCCGGCGTTCAGCGCCTGCGCCAAGGCGTGCGTGTAGTTCAGGCCGGCCATTTGCTCGTGTCCGGTTTCAGGATTGAGGCCAACAACGTCGCCATTATCGAGCTGCGCGATGAGCGCCAGCGCATGACCAACGGTCGGCAGGAAGATATCGCCGCGAGGCTCGTTGGGCTTGGGCTCAAGACCGATACGGAGGTTGTATCCGCGAGACTTGATGTAGGCGGCAACGGTATCGAGGCCCTCGCGGTAGCGATCGAATGCGGCGTTGAGGTCTTTCGAGGAGTCGTATTCTGCGCCTTCGCGCCCACCCCACATGACGAAGGTAGTTGCGCCAAGTTCCGCGGCAAGATCGACGTTACGCAAGATCTTGCGCAGGCCGAAACGGCGAATCTCGCGGTCGTTATTTGTCAATCCACCGTCTTTAAACACCGGGTGGGTGAAGGTATTGGTCGTCACCATTTCGATGACGAGTCCGGCTGCATCGGCAACCTCTTTGACGTGCATGACTCGCTCATGACGCTCCGAATCCGAGGCATCAAAGTCGAAGACGTCATTGTCATGGAAGGTAATTCCCCATGCGCCTAGTTCTGCGAGCTTCGCAGCATATTCCCACGGGTCAAGCACCGGACGAGTTCCGGTTCCAAAGGGGTCAACTGCATTCCATCCCACGGTCCATAGGCCGAAAGAGAAGCGATCTTCGGGTCGAGGTGTATGCGCCATAGCATGACCTTCCATAGATTTAATGACTACTGCGTCACGTTTTGTTATGTCTCATAACATAATCCCTGAATTGCGATAGAGTCAAGATATGTCTAACGCCGCACGCACATCGAACCCCGATTCCGGGGCAACCAATCAATCCCTGCGTGCCCACAACCTTTCTTTGGCATTGCGCCATATTCTGGCCAATCCCGGCGCAATCAACCGCGCGGGCATCGCTGCCCAAACCGGAATTTCACGCGCAACGATGTCGCGGCTTGTCGACGAACTCATTGACTCCGGCCTCGTCGAAGAAAGCGAGGACAAACTCTCAACCGGACAAAGGGGACGCCCCACCAGCGTGCTTTCTCCGACCTCGGGAAAGGTTATTGCGCTGGGTTTACAGGTCAACGTCTCGGCGCTCGGTGCCTACCTTGTTGACCTGAGCGGGACAGTCTTAGCCCACGAATGCGTGAGCGGCGATTTCTCAGGAGCAGACCCCACCTCAACCCTGCGTAAACTCGCACGAATCGCCAGACGTGTCCTGCGTGAAGGAAGCAGTTCAGGTGCACTTTTCCTGGGAAGTTCACTTGCCCTCCCCGGCCTCTTCTCCGCTGACACCCTGACCATCGCCCCCAACCTTGGCTGGCGAAATATTCCCCGCGAGGAACTCCTTCACCCCCTTCACGACCTTGACGTCACCCTGGTTGCGAACGAGGCCGACTTGGCAGCCTACGCTGTCGCCTATCCTCGCCCCGGGGTTCCCGAGGGGCCGGACTCTTTTATCTACGTCTCGGGAGAAGTCGGCATCGGTGGCGGGTTGATCGTCAACCATCAACCGCTGAGCGGCGCACACGGCTGGTCGGGCGAAATTGGGCATATTTGCGTGGAACCCGAAGGCGATATCTGTTCGTGTGGCGCGCGCGGCTGCTTGGAAACCGTCGCGGGATTGAAAGCTCTTGGCCATGCCGCTGGACTGGGCGACAACGCAAGCACACGCGAGATTCTGCAGCACGCGGGCCACAGCTCACGCGCTCAAGAGGCCATGACCCATGCCGGCCACGCATTAGGACAAGCACTGTCCGCAGTCGTCAATACTGTTGATATCTCTCAGGTTTACTTGGGCGGCTTGGTTGCCGAGATTGCACCCTACCTGCTGCCAAGTCTTCGCGAAGAACTTGCAACGCGCGTCCTTCAGGCCCCCTGGCATACACCGCAGATCGATATCCTCCCCCACTCGGAAGATCTGTCACTGCGAGGTGGCGCGCATCGAGTCCTCGACCTGATTGTGGACGATCCTATCCACTGGAAGGATCAAGCGATCACCCTTCCCTAAGCAATTTTCACAGGCCCCACATAGCTATCCGGCAAGCGATAGCAAGGCTCCTGTGTTGCAATGAGAACATGTGCGGAATTGTTGGACACGTTGCATGCCAAGCCTCTCAGCGGAGCCGTCAGGTCGTTCTTGACGGGCTTTCACGCCTGGAATACCGCGGTTACGACTCCGCGGGAATTGCCTTGGCAAGCCCGGGGAAGTTGAATGTCATTAAGGCCGTCGGAAAGCTGGTTAACCTGCGCGAAGCCGTTGATCAGGATGCGCCCGCCGACGCTTTCGCTGGGATCGGACACACCCGTTGGGCAACCCACGGTCGCCCAACCGTTGCGAATGCACACCCACATGTCAGTCCCGATGGACGTTTTGCATTGGTCCACAACGGGATTATCGAAAATGCTGATAACCTGCGCGCCCAGTTGCGCGCGCAAGGCGCGGTTTTCGCCTCGGAAACCGATACGGAAGTAGTCGTGCACCTGCTTGCGCGCGCCTACGACCAAGCGGATCCGGCCTCGTACACGGGTGAAGTTGCGCAGCTCAGCGGCACTGACGAGGCCGTCGCGCGCCGACTGGTCGTCGCCATGCGCGAAGTGACCGCGAAGCTTGAGGGAACTTTCACTCTGCTCACACTGTCCACCGAATCTCCCAATGTCATCGTTGCCGCACGCAGATCATCGCCGCTGGTTATTGGCTTGGGCGAGGGCGAGAACTTCCTTGGCTCGGATGTACTGGCATTTATCGAGCACACAAATCGCGCGGTAGAAATTGGGCAAGACCAGCTGGTTGTCGTGAGCGCTTCCGCTGTAACGGTCATCGGTGCAGATGGACACCCGGTTCCCCTTAAGGAATATGAAGTCGATTTCTCGGCGGATCGTGCAACCAAGGGTGGGTGGCCGACCTTCATGGAGAAGGAAATCCACGAGCAGCCTCGAGGCGTTGCAGATACTTTGGCTGATCGTCTGGATTCCCACGAGCGCCTGGCACTGGATGAAGTCCGAATCCCAGAACACGTGCTTCGCGGAATCGACAAGATCATCATGATTGGTTGCGGAACTGCTTCTTATGCGGGACAGGTCGCCCGTTACGCGATCGAACACTGGTGCCGAATTCCCGTCGAAGTCGAGCTCTCCAGCGAATTCCGCTACCGCGATCCGGTCGTTGGCGAGAAGACCTTAGTTGTTGCAATCTCTCAGTCTGGCGAAACGATGGATACCATCCAAGCGATTCGCCACGCGCGCGAACAGGGCGCGAAGGTCGTCGCGATTGTCAATACTCCCGGTTCGACCATCTCGCGCGAATCCGATGCCGTGATTTTGACCCATGCGGGGCCTGAAATCGCAGTTGCCTCAACAAAGGCCTTCACATCACAGGTCACTGCCTGCTTCATCCTTGGTCTGTATTTGGCGCAGGTTCGCGGAAACAAGTACGCCGACGAAATTGCCGACTACATGGAGAAGCTCGCCCGCGTGCCCGAGGCGATTCAGAAGGTTTTGGATAGTGGGGAGAGCGTTCGCCAATTCGCCCGCACGATGAAGGATGCGACCTCGGTGATCTACTTGGGGCGGCACGTGGGTTACCCCGTCGCACTTGAGGGTGCGCTCAAGCTCAAGGAAATCTGCTACATCCACGCAGAGGGCTTTGCGGCCGGCGAACTCAAGCACGGGCCAATTGCTCTGGTAGATGAAGGCCAGCCGGTTGTGGTCATTGTGCCAACTCCGCGCCGCCCCGAACTGCACGCGAAGGTCTTGGCGAACATCCAAGAAGTTCGTGCGCGCGGAGCCCGAACCATTGTCATCGCAGAGGAAGGCGACGCATCGGTTGATGAGTTCGCTGAAGTTGTCTTCCGTGTGCCTCCGGTTCCGACGCTGTATGCGCCGCTGCTGACAATTGTTCCGCTGCAGATTTTTGCATGCGAGCTCGCTGCGGTGAAGGGGCTGGATGTTGATCAGCCACGAAACCTGGCCAAGTCTGTCACCGTGGAGTAGCTCGAAGGCTATCGTTCCGTCGATGCTCAGGTAGATGAGACGGAGGTTGGCAGACCCCAGGGACACTCACGATTTTGGGTGCACTCACGATTTGGTGAGTGCCCCATCTTAGGGAGTGCCCCAGCTCTTAGCCTTCGTGAGATTTCGCCTGCGCTGCAACGCACGCACTTACTTAAGATCGCACGCCTTGTAGACGTGGGTCAGCATCGCAAGGCGTTCTTCCAAGCTTGCGTCCTTGGGCACGCACATCTTCGCGCCCAGATAATTGCATCCACCTTCGATCGCAGTCTGCGCGCAGCGCTTAATTTCTGCGTCGCTCATCAGCGATGCCGGTTCATCGATCTGGCCGGGCAGGTGCCCATCAACCCACGAATAGCCGTACTGAGTTTCCTCGGGACCTGCACCGGAGAAGACAACACCATCCAGAACCCCGCGCTTTCCGGCTGCAACGATGTGATCGTAGGCAGCATCGGCACTGCGTTCTTCTAGAACGGAGCGTCCCCAGTTAATCAGGACACCGACCTCAAATTCCGCAGCGATCTGAATTTCTTCTTCGATCGAGAGGAATCCTTTTTCTGGCTTTTGCTCTGGAATGAAGCGATCACAGTGCTCAATGACCAGCCGAGCTCCGTACCAGTCCCATTCGCGCAGAACTTCCAGCGAGCGCCGGAATGCATCCCCTTCTGCGGTTCGCGTGGGGGCCGAGTGCACTTCGATGCGCGTCACCACATTGCGGTCAGCATGCTCGCACAACTTGCCCACGTCCTCGCGCAGCTGGCGGGTGAAAGCCAGCGCGGCCTCGCGACCCTCCCGATCTGGCGAGGCCAAGCCGAAGTTCGCGTCCTTCCCAACGTTTTGCATGGTGCCGGGGATGGCGGTGACAGTATTGAAATCCCAGTTCGCGGAGAGTAGACCGGCAAGAAGTTCGTTGTCGGTGGCTATCTGTCCGGGATAGGGCATTTCGAGGCCGTTGATCCACGGCTGCTGTGCGAGGAGTTTGTAGTAATCCTCTTGCAGCTCCAACGCCGGATGCGAGGCATAGGCTCCAATAA
>ERZ773024.547-NODE-547-length-13940-cov-5.721426_pt1 | contig 13940 bp, 10 predicted proteins | sample MGYA00511667_ERZ773024 | MGnify/ENA primary metagenome ERZ773024 (study PRJEB29015, sample SAMEA2738117) | human oral metagenome | biome: human oral; feature: human-associated habitat; material: saliva | place: China | collected 2258 ... | reverse complement strand
TTGGCAAGGCGGTGCTCTACCGCTGAGCTATTCCCGCATACAGAACCGATAATTAATATAACATAATCATCAATCTGTCGTCAAGAAGAATTTAAGTCTGTCCTGACTGCCCTATAATAATATCAATTTACACATATAGTGTCAATGGTTTTTCCATGAAATTCTCAGTTAATTTCGGATAATTGAGCATAAAACATATAAAAAGAGGGATTTAATATTTATTCCCTCTTTTATATAGATTACTCTTTATTCTTTTGCCTACCTTTACCGGCACCATCTTCAGCTGCTTTAACCTCAGCTTCAACGAAGGTTTTCATATCATTTAACATATGCATAGATGCATCGATAATAGATAGACCCATTGTGGAACCCAATGCTTCATCAATTTGTAAATTGTAGTGTAAACATGGTTTTATTCCAAGGAATCGACATTGCTCTTTATGGATTGGTTCCTCATAGGCAGCTGATGGGAATATATAGTCCTTAACTAATGGCTCAATAGTAACTGCAGCCAATACAGCTGCGCCTGTTACGGCATTATCAAAAACGATAGCCATACGCTGACTAGCAGCACCTAAGATAAAGCCTGTTAAGAATGCAATATCTAAGCCCCCTGCAATATGAAGCAAATGCAATACCGCATCACGGCGCTCGCTTTCACTCAAAGCAGACCAATCATCAACAGCGATATTAAAACGATCTACAAAGGAATGAATATGAGCCGCTCGCTGTTCAATAGTAGGGCCACATTCAGTATGAACGAGAATATCGCTAAATTCACATCCTGTGATAGTTGCAGTTGTTACGAGAGAATCAAGGAAAGCTCGTTCACCAATATTACCAATAGCAACGACTTGCAATCCATCGTTGTGTAATTTATCTGCATAGGTAAAGCCTAGTTCAAGGGCTTCGTCTAATTCATCACGAGAAATAACAGGTTCTACACCAAAGAAGTGGGAACCCTTACGGATAACCTGTTGATCAATATTTATCAAATCTGTTGTATCTTGTTCAAGACCTATATTTACAACGTGCACAGCTGCATTCAACTTAGATGCGGCCCCTTGTGTAGCCGTTCTACCTTCATTGAAACGCTTGATAGCCTCATAACTTTCACTACCATGCTGACTATTTTGAGGACCATCAACCAAGTGGTCCGACGCCACCACAAGTACGCCATATCGCAAATGATTTGGTTGAGGATCTGCCAGAATGCCCGCAAAACGCTCAGCTATTAACTCTAATGTTGCAAGGCTATAAATAGGTTTTGTTAAATTATCGATACGTAATCGGCATGCTTCCATGGATGGTGCATGTAATGGTTCAATTGTAAAAGTTCTCATGCCTTACCTCCTGTAACAGCCAAATACATATGAACGGCAAGATCGAGCATTCCCATTTGAATGGAGCCACCAGAGGCCTCACCGAGACATAGCCCTAAATCAACATAGGCTTCAAGGCCTAAATTTTCTAAAGAAGATTTAGCCGCTTTTTCAGCTGATAAATGAGATGCCATTACATAATCCATCGCCTGTGGAACTAATGTTTTAGCAACCAATGCACAAGCAGATGTATTAAAACCATCAATAATAACAAGTGCATTATTCGCTGCAGCACCTAGAATAACACCTACGATACAGGTAAATTCAAAGCCGCCCACAGAGGATAAAATTCCGATTGCATCATCTTTCGGAATATTTTTATATTTTTCTAATACATCATGCACAATGCGTTGCTTTAATTTTAGACGCTCATCAGAAATATTAGTGCCTCGCCCTGTAGCTTCCTCTGCAGTGAGTCCTGCAAACTTGGCAGTCATAAGAGCACTAGCAGTAGTATTGGAAATTCCCATTTCCCCTACCAAGAAAACATTAAAGCCTTCGTCGATTTTCTCTTTTACAAGGCGGATACCTGTTTCAATGCCTTCAATGGCTTGTTCACGTGTCATGGCCGGTTCTTCTACAAAGTTTTTTGTGCCCTTACCAAGTTTATGACTACGGAGTCCTGGCACCCAGCTCATATCTGCATCAATGCCCATATCGATGACTTCCATTTGAGCACCACAGTAATTAGCTAAGGAATTGGCGCCCGCCCCCTTAGGAATTAGGTAGTTTTGTGTCATTCCTACAGTTGTCTCCTTTGGATACGCACTTACGCCCATATCGGCCACGCCATGATCGGCAGAGGCAATAATCATACAAGGCTTTGGAACCGTTAAGTGTTCCTGATTTGTAGCCGCACCATATTGAGCCACCACGTTTACAAGTCGCCCATATTGTTCTACAGGTGAACCTGCATTCCAATTATCGATTATATGTTGTTCAATTTCATGACTGCGACCTCTAATAGCGTCACAAGTTTCTTGTAACAAACTCATGGTATCTCCTTAACTAAATAATATGTTAAATGTATATTCTTTACGAACCCTAGTATACACATTATACTGCATAAACCGCGTTGCTTCAGCTACATAAATATACATCAAACGCAAATGAATGTTAATTACTCATTGTTAGTACTCTATGAGTGCTAACTAATGTATAGCCTTAGCTAATAATTATTTATCATTAGCTATTCTTTATTTGTCCTGTTAAATATGGTAATTTGCCGCGGATTTCTCTGCCTCGTTCTAAATAGGTTTCTAGACTTTGACCTTCGTCTTCTTGTGAAAGTATTTCTTTTACCCGTTGAATTTCAGATTCGATTTGTGAAAGCCCTTCAATTACATTGTGTCTATTACCGTAGATGATTTCACGCCACATAGATGGCAAACCACCGGCAACACGTGTACAGTCTCTAAAGCCTCCTGCAGATAATTTCATACGCAACTCGCCTAGTTCATCACCACCGGAAACTTGAGTTAAAATGGATGCCAATAAATGTGGCATATGACTCACCATAGCTAAATACGCGTCGTGAGCATAGATATCGACAAACTCAATACGTGATCCTACAGCGCGTCCCATTTCAGCTAGCTCCTGAGCTACTTCTTCACTATATACATCAGAGGCCTTATCCTCTAGTACAATCCAGCCCATACCTTTAAATAGGTTTTTATGAGATACTTCGTAGCCACCCTTTTCAGAGCCAGCCATAGGATGAACAGACACAAAAATTGTCCCTTTCGGAATAGAATCATATACAGCTCGTACAAAGTTTTCCTTTGCACTAGATACATCAGTCACCACTTGTCCTGGTCTAAAAAGATGTGCCATTTCTGTAAATAGTCTTGCATTTGTATCTGGAGGCAATGAAAATACAACGATATCTGAATTTTCAATCAATGGTTCTACCTCAGTCCAAGCAGCTTTTACCACCCCATCCTGAATGGCCGCATCACAAACCTCTTGGCGACGCGCATAACCTACCACCTCATAATCGGTGTAGGCCTTCAAAGCCTTCGCCAACGAACCACCTAGTAAACCTAAGCCAATAATGCCTACTGTCTTACTCATATAAACCTACTTTCACAAATAATTAGCCTTACACTCTCCAATGTAAGGCTAACTATATCTACAAACTACTAAATATATATTGAAATCGTGTAAATATAAGACTATGCCTCTATGAGGCGTCTATTTTTCCACTTCCCACTATACCAGCGATATACAAATAATAAACCTCGTAAAATTTCATCTACCGCCATGGCAATCCAAATGCCTACGAGCCCCCATTCCCAGTAAATTCCAAATAGATAGGACAGTGGTACAGCACATAACCACATGCCAAAAATTCCTACGAGCATCGGTGTTCTAATATCCCCTGCTGCTTGTAAACATCCAACCATAACGATATTTACGGCACGCCCTAACTCAAGGAAAATCTCAACCAATAAGATATTATGTGCTAACGATAAGATTTCTGGATCCCTAGTAAATACTGATAGTACTATATCACTAGTACTATAAAAGAACGTAGCCAATCCTACACTAATAGCAATGGCTAATAACATAGAATGCCATACGCGATTTGTCACCTCAGCTTGTCGTTTAGCCCCCATCAAGTAGCCCACAATAACTTGAGAAGCATTTGCTAGTGCTATTGTATATACATAGCAAAGCATAGCTATAACCGATACATACACCTTTGTATTAATAACAGCGAGCCCCAAAATATTGACCATTTTCATAATCGTGGTCTGAGATAACTGATAACTTAAGGTTTCACCACCAGAGGGAATACTGATATTCAGTAAAGACTTAACCGTATGCCACGGGAATGGTTTTAAAAATTTGAAGCTCACCTCTAACGTAAGCAACTTCTTAAAGGTATAGCCGATAATTACGAGGCCTACCACCTTAGATAACCAAGTAGAAATTGATACACCTAACACACCTAGACTTGGTATCGGACCATGTCCAAATATTAATATATAGTTAGTTGTGATATGGATAACATTCATAACCAGTGCAATATACATGGTAATACGTGTTAATGAATGCCCCCTAAATACTGCTACCAATGCATAGTACATAGCTTGAATTGGTAATCCTGCTGCTACAATGGTTGTATATACAGATGTATCACTCATCGTTTCTGGCGGAATACCAAGCCACGTAAAGATCCATTTATGACAGGTGATAAAGAATACGGCCGCTATAGACGAGAAGAAAAAGTTCAGCACCAAGCTAACCGTACACACCTCTGATAACTTCGACTGATTACGGGCCCCTAAATATTGAGCAATCAAAATCGTCGTAGCTGTACTCATAACAATAATGAGCATAATAAAGATATTTAGAATTTGATTGGCATTAGCTACTGCGGCCACAGCTTCAGGTGAGTAATGACTCATCATCACTTGGTCTATATTACCTACTAACAGCTGTAGGAACACTTCGATAAATATAGGCCAGCTCAAGGTCCAAATAGACAAGCTAATCCCTTTTTCATAAGACTTCATAGTATCCCCTTATATACTAATGTCAGATTTCATAGTATGCCCTTTATACACTAACACCCAATTACCTATCCCTTAAAAGAAAACGCCCTTAGCTTTTTCTTTAGTTTCTTGATCTGCAATAAATGGAATTCTAGTAGTTCTACCTTCTTTTGCAGCTACAATCTTTTTAAATGGGAATTCAAAGATTTCTCTATTCCAAGTATTTACAGCATCATTATACAACGTTCTAGCTGCAGTAATTTCTTTTTGTAAGTAAGAATTTTGTTGCATTGCATCACGAATTGTATCTTGGCTTTGTAATTCAGGATAATTTTCTATAGCTACGTTGAGAGCTCTTGTAGCCTTGTTAAGTTGTGCATTCACATCACTTCTAGATTCTTCAGAAAAATTACCACTTCTATACTTAGCAATGTCTACAAGGATATCCTTATCAACTTCAATAGATTTTTCCACAAGTTTAGCCGCATTAGAAAGAATCACAACACGTTGCTCCATATAGTTATCAATTTCGGATGCAGCATTTTGAATTCTTTGTTCCATCATATTAAACTCTGAGCTAATTTGTTTTAATCGCCACCATGGATAAATCAACACAATGGCGCCAATAATAGATACTAGATACTTGTCTATAACTATGCCTAAAACGATACCGATAACACCAACTGCCATAAGGATCGTTGGAAGAAGTTTTTCAAAGCCACTAGTTTCAACAGGGATTACCTTAGCGATAACATGCACATCTCTGCCTTCAGACATAATTTCCGGATTCATTTCGTCGAGTTGGTTAGCCATTTTGGGTACCTCCAAATTCTTTGTAAATAGTATTTAATAAATCGTCGAGAGACTGATTTTGTCGATATAGTTTACCTGCCATAAAGTGATCGTATGCAAAAGACCTATCTCTATTATTTTCAGATTTTTGATACTGATCTAGACCTTTAATATGCTTAAAATCCTCTCCAGCAGATTTAATTTCTGAAACTTCTATAAATTCGTGTTTTGTAACAGGTACATACTCGTCCCAGCGGACTGGAACATAATAGGTTCTACCATTACCAGCTCGTACAGGCACTTGATCTACGTGTTCGATGACCCTATAAGAATAGGCATCTACCTTAATTACCTCAGAGTCACCTTCATTTTTATGGTGGCTAGTCTTAAGAATTGTTTTTACATTATTCCGCTGAGCCGCATCAGGAGGAACAAATAAATTAAGTCCCATTTTATTTGCTAGCATTTCTGTAATGTAATCATTATATTTGAAATTATAAGACTTGCCATAAATATAATCATTAGAAGCCATTTGTTGATACACAGGAATCGCTAAAATTGGTAGGAATGAGAAATACATGTGATCAAAGTAACTGCAGTTGTAATTAATGAACTTCTCTTTAATCTTTTGGAATGAAAAATCATAATACTGAGATGGTGATGTATCAAAGTCCCAATTTTGAGAATTGTCAGCTTTAATCTCATTAATTTTACACTCTTTATTAAATATAAAATCATCTCCATATGGAGAGTTTTCAAAAATATCCTTATAGTTGTTTTGTGCTAATGGCGTAAATAGTACGCGGAACTCAACCTCATTGTTGCGATCTAATGCATTAAATTGTGCATCAAACTCTTCATTGGCTAAAGCTTGGAAGCTTCCGCCATTCTCCAATGAATCCTGACTCTTCTGTCTAAGACTAGCAATACCTTTTGCTATCTTACTCTTAGCGCTACCGAAATTAAAGAATCCTTTTTCCGGTGGCTTCCTATGGAATGTTAGGTTAGGTGCTGCATGATTACCATACACTAAAGATACTTTATTGGCATAATAAGGACCAGGTTGTCTTATAACGGCCCGTAATGTTTCGTTAACATCACGAGTTTTTAGATTCCCATTAGAATCAACATACTCTTCTGTATACGTAACATTTAAGGTGCCTTCATACGTATAATCATCCATCCAGTGGATTATGCGCTTCAGAAAAACAAAGGGGTTTCCTAAAATATCACCAGAAGCAATATCTAAGGTGGAATGATTCACATCACCTTTTTCTAAGAATCCATAATCTTTAACGAGCTGTTCATATCGTTCAATATTAAAGTTAGAATCCATATGAATAAAGGGAATCGCCTTTTTTATAAGTTCTACAGTCATTTCACTATGAAATAGATTGTTTAAAGGGGCCATCATCTCATAGCCTTCTTGACGCATTTTAGCTAATGTAGCATCTAAATCATTAAGTTTTTCTTCAAGGCTTTTACTATTAGGCTTAATCCAATATAGGTAAAGCCCTACACATAGAACTAATATAAGTATAGAAACAATAACCGCTACAATATCAATATGATCTTGTGAAAACTGATAAATACCATAAATAATGGCACCTATACCAATAACAATATCAACCTTTTTAATAATGCCAAATCGTTTATATGATGTATTCGATTGGTCCCGATTTTCTGATACAGCAGTATACTTATCTATTAATACTTTGTTGTTATCTATATCAATCTTTGATTGATCTACTAATTGTTGAAAGTATTCTTCGGTTACGTGTTGAAACGCGTCCTTTAACTCTTCCCGATAATACTTAAGTGGCTCTAGTAATGCTTCATTATATTCATTCGACACGTTACTCATTCCCTCTCCTTAATGAATCGCATAGTAAATGATACTTCTATACGTTTCCATTATGCCTCATATTCTGAAATAATAGCCTCTTATATTTATAAGCGTTCAAATTTTACTTAATTATAAATATCCTAAATTATAAATTAGTATATCAATTAAGAAAACCTCCGTAAAGTAATAATACGATTCATACCACTATAAAATAACCATATTATTCACAACACTCTGAAGTAATCATACGATTCATAATGTGATAATGTAAAACCCCTCTTTACTGTTCATCCAGTAAAGAGGGGTTCAGATTATACATAATTCAATTTAGATAAGATTATTTAAATTGATTGCAAAGGCTATCGAATAGCGCTTGATCTGGTTTTACAACATCTTCAGTTAATGGACGAGGATGTGGACCACCATTTGCTGCCGCCATAGCTTTTTCGAAGGAAGGTTTAGTAGTATCTTGATAGATAACACCTGTTACCAAGCCATCAGTTTCACCCAATGTTTTAAGTGCTGCTGCACGATCTGTTGGGTCATAACCTTCTGGCAATTCTACCAAATGTTCTTTGAACCAGTCATAGCTGTTGTGTTTATTGTATGTAACACATGGGCTGAATACATTGATGAAGGAGAAACCTTCATGATCCATTGCCTTTTGAATCAACTCTACAAGTTGTGCACGATTAATCATGTAACCTTGTGCTACGAATGTAGCACCTGCAGCAATTGCAGTTTCACAAACGGACAATGGAGATTCGAAAGCCCCACGAGGAGTTGTTTTTGTAACAAAACCGATATCGGAACGAGGGGATGCTTGACCTTTAGTCAAACCATATACATGGTTATCCATTACGACGTATGTCATATTTACATTACGTTTGAAAGCATGGATAGTGTGACCCATACCGATAGCGAACGCATCACCATCACCAGAGCAAGCGATAACTTCTAAGTCTTGGTTAGCAAGTTTAACGCCTTGTGCGTAAGGAAGCGCACGACCATGAGTTGTATGAGCGCCGTATGCGTAGAAATAACCACCGATACGGCTAGAGCAACCGATACCGGAAATTACTGCCAATTTTTCTGGTGGAATATTTTTCGCTACTACAGCGTCAGTAATCGCTGCTTGAACCCCATAATGGCCACAGCCTGGACACCAGTTAGGACGAATATCGTTTCTGTAATCTTTAGCTGTTGTCATATTATAGGACCTCCTTAATCGCATTTTTCACATAACTTTTTGTGAATGGATTACCATCGTATTTCAAGCAGCTGGAAATTTTAGATTTCTTATGCATGTTGATTTTAAATAAGTTAGTCAATTGACCTGTTGCATTGTGCTCAACGATAACTACTTTTTTCGCAGCATCCATGAATGGTTGTAATTGTTTTGCTGGGAATGGTTTAATCAAGCGCAATTGCAAGTGGTTAACTTTAACACCTTCTTGATCAAATTCAGCAACAGCTTCTTCGATAGCGCCACGGCTAGAAGCCATACCTACAACGAGAACATCTGCTTCGTCGTATTTAGCGTTATTCAAGAATGGTTCGTAGTTATCAGCTACAGTTTCCAATTTGCGGAAACGTTTATCAGTTTGCGCTACGTGCATTGTAGGCGCTTCTGCTGGTTTACCTTCTTCATTATGTTCTAAACCAGTGGAAAGGAATAGACCATTTTTCATACCAGGAATTGTACGAGGAGAAATACCATCTTCAGTCAATTCAAAGCGTTTGAAGTAGTTAGGTTGTTCCAATTCAGGAAGGTCAGCTTCTTTCATCATTTTACCGCGGTTAATAGGTACACGGTTCAAATCGAAGGAAGGAACGGATTGTTTATTCAAACCTTGTTGTAAATCAGGCATGAAGATAACTGGACATTGATACATTTCTGCCAAGTTGAAAGCTTTTTGAATTTCATAGAAGCATTCTTCAATAGATGTTGGAGAAATAACGATACCAGAGTAATCGCCATGTGCATTATAGCAAGCCGCATCAATATCGGATTGTTCAACCTTTGTAGCCATACCTGTGGATGGGCCAGAACGTTGAACATCGATAACAACCATTGGTAATTCAGCCATGGAAGCCATGGATAAGGATTCAGCCATCAAGGAAAGACCAGGGCCAGAAGTACATGTGAAGCCACGAACACCTGCGTATACGCCACCCATAGCTGTCATGCATGCTGCGATTTCGTCCTCTGTTTGAACGATAGTAGCACCCAATTTATCCATATTTTTAATCATATATTCCATTACTTCAGATGCTGGAGTAATAGGGTAAGATGCCATGAAACGGGAACCTGCAGCAATAGCACCTAAAGCACATGCTTCATTACCTAATAAGAACATTTGATCTTTCTTACCAGGAGCTGGCAATGTATCGATTTCCACATCGCCCAATTTTTCCATTACAAGGCTATGACCATCGTCAAAGGCAGCTAAGTTTTTATCCACGATTTCTTGGGATTTTTTCGCAAATTTAGCAGCAATCGCATCTTTAAACATCTTAGTATCAAAACCAAGAAGTGCTACAGACATACCAAGTGCTACGATATTACGCATCAACAAGGAACCTTGTTTCATTGCAGTTTCAGAGATTGGCAAGGACAAGCAATTAACCTTTGTACCTTCAAATTTAGAGAAGTCAGGATTTACTTTGCTGTCACAGATGATGTAACCGCCCTCACGAACTTCAGAACCATGCATATCAACTGTTTCTTGATCAAGAGAAAGCAAGAAGTCTACGCCTTCACCAATGGACATAACTTGTTCTAATGCAACGCGCAATGCGAATGTTGTATGACCACCTTTGATACGAGATGCAAATAAACGTTGGCTATACAAGGAATAACCTTCTTTAGCGAGGATTGTCGCCATAATTTCGCCACAACTCTCGATACCTTCACCTTGTTGGCCGCCCATTTTCCAGATAAAATCTTTACGTTTTTGCAAGAGATTCACCCTCCTTAGGATATAATTACAATGCTGACAAGAGTCTACCCTATGTATATTAATTACAGCTAAGTAATAAACCTGTCTTATAGTGCAATTGTAACATGTATAGTAGACGTTTTACAATGTAACATTTCATAATTATTCTTCTTTAATACGTTCTATTACTGCATGTAGCCTATCAGTAGTAAAGAAAATTTCCTCTAATACTAGACCTTGAGCCGGTGCTGTTTTTCCAATTCGCTTACGGTCCTTTGCAGCTAATAGTTCAGGAATTTTGGCCACTGATTTTCGGCCTAGCCCAATGTCCACTAATAAGCCAGCTATATTTCGAACCATATGATATAAAAATCCATCGCCCACAACAGAAACATCAATACGGCCTGCCTTCTCTTTGATACCGATGGCATAAATAGTTTTTACCGGATCTACGGGTGTCGTGTTTGCCCCTTTCAATGTAGAAAAGTCATGCGTTCCTTCAAGAGCTTTGCCTGCTTGACGCATAGCTTCAACATCTAGAGGTTTCTTTACATGCCAATGATACCGCTGCCCCATAGGGTCTGCAATTTCACGATTATAAATGGAGTAAATATACTCCTTACCATAAATGTTATGACGAGGTTTCCAGTCTAATGGTATCTCAACAGCCTCCGTTACAACGATATCCTTTGGCAAATGGGCAATCGTCGCCCGTGGAATATTCTCTACCGGTATGGATCCCGATGTTTGAAATGCACAGACTTGAAAACGTGCATGTACACCCGCATCGGTACGCGATGCACCATAGATTTGAATTGGTTCAGCACAAATAATAGATAATGCCTTTTCCAAAGCCCCTTGAACAGTAATCCCCTTATCAGCAGATTGTTTCTGATAACCCGCTAAATCAGTACCATCATAGGCCACAATTAATCGTATATTCCGCATTATCCTAACCACCATAGGATTAATAAGATAGCCGTTACAATAAAGACGGCTCCCAAGCCTACATAATCAACCCATGTAATGCTGAGTTCTTTCATACGCGTACGATTAACACCGCCGCGATAGCAACGTGCTTCCATAGCGATAGCCAATTCATCGGCACGGCGGAATGCACTAATAAATAATGGCACTAAGAGAGGTACCATATTTTTAGCTCGCTGAATAATCGAACCTGTTACAAAATCAGCACCACGAGCCGATTGGGCTTTCATAATACGATCCGTTTCATCAAGCAAGGTAGGAATAAAACGCAATGCAATGGTCATCATCATAGCTAGTTCATGAGCCGGCACACCGATGCGGCGGAATGGGTTTAGTAAATGTTCAATGCCATCTGTCAGCCGTATAGGTGATGTCGTATAGGTTAGCAATGACGAAAATAAGATTAAGAATACTAATCGTGCCGCCATTTGCAAGCCCATAGCAAGTCCATTATCCGTAATATTAATGATGCCATAGGAGATGATGCTATTACCAGGAGTTGTAAAAATATGAATCCCCATTGTGAATACAATGATAATCCATAATGGTTTTATCGCATTCCACATCAAACGTAATGGCAGACGAGATAATAACATAGCTCCAATGGTGAAAGCCGCCACAATGCCATATGCCAATGGTGTGTTCGCCAAGAATATGGCAACAACGAAAATAGTAGTGCCTATAATTTTTGCCCGTGGGTCCATGCGATGTAATAACGAGTTACCAGGGAAGAATTGGCCAATTGTAATATTATTTAACATGTTGACCTCCTTCTAGAATAGCTTGTACAGCATCATCTACGGTTAATACTTCGTTTGATACATCAAGGCCTCGATTCCGCAATGATTCGATCAATACGGACACAGGTGGCACATCTACGCCAACCTGTTGTAATACATGGCGATGATGATTAAAGATATCTAACGGTTTACCATCCAGTACAATCTGACCCTTATCTAATACAATGAGACGATTCGCCATGCGTGAAATATCTTCCATATTATGAGATACGAGAATGACTGTTACATCCTTTTCCTTATGTAGTTTAATAATTTCATCAAAGATTTCTTCACGCCCAAATGGATCAAGGCCTGCAGAAGGTTCATCGAGTACAAGGAAATCCGGTTCCATCGCCACTACACCAGCTATGGCAACGCGGCGCATTTGACCGCCAGATAAATGAAACGGAGAACGTTCAGCATAGGTATCATAATCTAGACCTACAAAGGCCATAGCTTCACGCACTCGACGATCTACCTCTTCTGCATCAAGGCCTAAGTTTTTTGGCCCAAATGCAATGTCTTCGGCAATCGTTTCCTCGAAAAGTTGATGTTCAGGATATTGGAATACCATGCCTACCTTATGACGCATGTGTTTTGCTTCATCAGTTTTTTCACTTACGTCCACACCATTGACCGTCACTTTACCAGTCGTTGGATGCAATAAACCGTTGAGATGTTGCACAAATGTGGATTTACCCGATCCAGTATGTCCAATAATGCCAAGAAATTCACCATTTTCAATGGTCACCGAGATGCCCTTCAACGCTGTTTTCTCAAAAGGAGTACCCACACCATAGGTATAGGTAATATTATCTAATACAATAGCCATCAGTGTGCCTCCTTCGCATAGTACGTCGTTAATACATCACCAAGTTCATCATTAGTAATGATATCATTAGGGATATCTACGCCCTTTTGAATGAGTTTCGATGCAACCTCAGCTGCAACAGGTACATCTAAGCCCAAATCTTTTAACGTATCCACTTGAGTAAAGATTTCACGCGGTGTGCCCTCTTGTAATTTAACGCCATTTTTCATAACTACAACACGGTCTGCGGTTACCGCTTCCTCCATAAAATGGGTAATGATTACAATGGTAATACCTTCTTCTTTATTGAGTCTATGAATTGTTTCAAGAACCTCTAAACGCCCTTTTGGATCCAACATAGCAGTAGGTTCATCTAATACGATACAATCTGGTTTCATAGCAAGTACACCAGCAATGGCAATCCGTTGCTTTTGACCTCCAGATAGTAAATGTGGACCATGTTCCGCATATTCAGTCATGTTTACTGCAGCCAAAGCATCATCAACACGTTTACGAATTTCAGCACTAGGTACGCCCAAATTCTCTGGACCAAATGCTACATCCTCTTCTACCACAGCTGCTACGATTTGATTATCTGGATTTTGGAATACCATGCCCACATGTTGGCGAATATTCCAAATATGTTCATCATCTAATGTGTCAAAACCACATACGGTAACATTTCCCGCTGTAGGTTGCAATAACACATTAAAATGCTTAGCCAATGTACTTTTACCACTGCCGTTAGTACCTATAATGGCCACAAATTCGCCGCGCCGTATGGTAAGACTCACATCATCTAGGGCACGCACGTCATTACCATTTTCATCAACATATAAATGGCTTAAATGATTGACCTCAATCATTGGAATCCCCAGCGACAAAGCCAGTCCTTTGGCAA
>ERZ773024.543-NODE-543-length-13998-cov-11.770924_pt1 | contig 13998 bp, 21 predicted proteins | sample MGYA00511667_ERZ773024 | MGnify/ENA primary metagenome ERZ773024 (study PRJEB29015, sample SAMEA2738117) | human oral metagenome | biome: human oral; feature: human-associated habitat; material: saliva | place: China | collected 2258 ... | reverse complement strand
CTCGATGTCGCCGGAGGCCAGATAGAATCGCACAGTTCTCATTCGTCCACCACCAACTCAGTGAAGAGACTTACTTTAGTCTTCCCTTTCTGCTTATACTCACGCTCCACCGGGGCTGTTATGACACCCTGGTCTATAAGCGTGCTCATAAGCCCCTTATAAATGTGTGGCTCCAAATCGGGAAACGCCCTACGGATAGATGAATAGAGCACAAAACCATGCTTCGTTTTCTCGCTTTGTTTCCGAATAAAAGAAATAACTTTCTTTTGTAGACGAAAAAACTCGCTAGAGGCCACATCTTGTGCAGCCTGGAAAATGTCATCGACCCATTGAGACGCATAATAGATTGTGTTCAAAACGTGAGTTTTAGTTATAATGCCGTCGTCTCGATCTATAAGACTCAGGAGTGCGGCAGCAACCTCCACGTTATGGAGGAGCCGTCCGATAATGGCATGCGCAGTGCTTAGCTCAACGCGGTCACAATAAAGACGCTGCACATCTTTTATCCATCTGTTAGCTCGTTCGCAGGCAGCGTCGTCCATTCGACACTTTATAGGGTTGATAGCCATCTCGTGCTGACTTAAACCCACGTCAATGCTTACGATGTGTTTAGCATCGCTTTTTGTCACGGACCGCAGCAACGAATTTATGCGATCGATGAGGAGTCTAGATAAGTTGAAGCCGAGCCTCTTCCCCTGTGCATCGCAGTCACCATCACTGTTTGCGTCAAAATAGTCAAAAGAAAAGGACACGTCCTCCTCCTTTGATTTGTCAACAGCCCAAATGAAACGAGGGCAAAAACCGGATGCAAAGTCTTCGTCCATGAGCGCCTCTACACTATTACGATATATGCCAGTGAATACGGTACTGAAAACAACACTAGCAGCTTTTGTTTCGCCGCTCGTCATGCGGTGGGTGGCGACAACACGGCCATCGTAGAGCTCGTTGAGGCTATCCGGGTAGTCGGCCCAGGCCGATGACCCTTTACGGTGCATCGCCTGAAAAAGACCCTGTACTTCATCGCGATGCATAAGAGACGTGCGGTTGTGCCGACAGGACAAAACCCTCTTAAGAGCTGGAACAGTGTAATCGGACCCAATAGACGTTTGCCCCGGGTAACGAAACTTCACTTTACCTTCCGTTTTCTCATCCATGACGCAAAGGTATTCAGGTCGAGACAACTGCTGATCTACGAGTGAAACCAAGTCGACAAGGGGTCGGACGGATGATGACTTACGAGACGCCGTAGACGAACCCAGTATAAGAGCCCACAGGTTCAACCCGGTGCCAGAGCGACCCTTACCGGCTATGGTAGCCACATTACCGAGGAGGGAGGAAAGTGCGACGAAGGCGAGAAGCGCATGATAACCCTCGTAAGAGTCAGTGTAACAAGCGGCGTACTGTAAGTATTTTTTTATAAAGGTGGGGTTATCGTCGCCCCGAATAAAAGACAGTTCACTGTCGCTCAGTAGAGATATCGCCTCGGGGCCCGAATTGCGTAGCAGGTGCAACCTGTCTCCTTTGACATCATTCAAATCTGAATCGCCAAAGTGCAGCACTTCAGACCCTGCTTCGATCGAGAACTTCTTGACCTCATTCCACGTGCACAGCTCCCAATTATCGCGTTTCGGAATAGTGTGGCCTTCCTTGGTTTTCCGGCCGGCGTAAATTGGATTGTACTTGTTGCAGTGTGCGCGAAGCATCAGCTGGTACACTTCGTTGTCACTAAATCGAGCCTTGAATAGCGCCATCTGGAACTTCTTAGCCGTCCGAGACCAGCTCTGACGGCCGTCCTCGATCTCGTCGAGGTACATAGATCGCAGCGACTGCGTTTTGAGTTTGTCCTCGATGACGCGAAGCTGTTCATCATCACACATCGGGGGTGCTTCTCCGACATTCTTCGCTTCTTCGAGGCGCACAACGGGGTAGGCCGCCTTAATCTCGTCCAGTGTGTAAACGGCGCCCGTGTTCTCAACAACCCGCACGTGGTAGTCAGCGCCGTACTTCGTATTGACAGAGCCCGGCACCCGAAGCAGTTTGGACGCCTGCCAGCCGGAGTCGCACCCCTTGTCACGATGCTTCTGATAGATGGACCGCGCCACTTCAGAACACTCGGCCAGCGGGTGGGGTTCGTCGAGGATCCACCAGCAGTGTGTGCGGTTCCTCGATGTGCGCACAACCAGAGTCGGCTCGACTTCGAACTCGCTCGGCGGGCAGGTGTCGGCCTCAGCCCACACGACATTGCACATAGCCCCTTCGTCGTCGCCAGAGCGGCGCTTGCCCGAGAACACGCCGACCGAGCAGTAGGTGTTCTCATCCTCGCGCATCGACAGGTAGCGCTGTGCGAAGTCCCGTTTCGCCGGCCATTCAACGAACTTGCTTTTGATGGTCTCTTCCTCGTCGAGGGGATCCATAGTCACAAGGTTGATGTACCCCTCGATGTCGCCGTATATCACGTCCAGGAATTCTATGGCTTCCATCTTCTCTTCCTTTCTCTTCCGAACCGACGTTGTCTTATAGAGCAGGGAAGGCCCCATCGGGGCCTTCCCTTACTCCTTCCTCTTAACCGATGCTGAACTTCTTCGTCGTGTCCCGAGCCGGCTGAACCTTAGCCGCAGGTGCGTCCTGCACGACCTTGGGCTTCAGCGGCTCTCCGAGCTGTTCCAGCTCGCGTTTCCCGTCGTCCACGTAGTAGGACTCCACTGTAGCGTTGACATAGCCTCGATCGTTGTGGCGGTTCCCGATTTTGACGAGGACCGTCTGGTCGGGGTCGACGAGTTCGGTTTCATCTTCGGGAATAAGGAAGCCCTCGTCAGGGTCGTAAGCGCCTACGGCCTCCCAGAAGTTCGGAAAGCTGTAATTAAGCTTGCCGTTCTTCCAGTGCGGTTGAAGCGGGACGTTGAAGTCTTTGACGATGGCGCCGTCGTAGTCATCGGTCGGGCCTTCGATGATCTTCAGGTCGACGACGAGGCGGGGCAGTCCGGCGTTGGCAGCGGACTTGTACTCGCCCTTCTCCACGTCGCAGATGATCGCCCGGTAGACGCCGGGCGCCGGAACCTTGACGGCACCGCCGCGGCCCCCGAAGTGGCCGTCAGCTCCGAGAGCGGACTTGAGTTCCTTGTCGTCGAGTTTGAATGCCTTGTAAGCGGGTTTGCGTACCATAGTGTTCTCCTCTCTCAGTGGTTGTCGCAAAGCTTCCAGAGCTTTTCGATAGTCAGGTCCTCCACAAACGGAGGAAGGTTGAAGCGGTTCTTGGCCCCGATCGTTCGGGATGCGAACATCTGCGCTTCCGTGTGCGACTCGCCAGTCTTCCGGTCGGTGTCCAGTGACAAATGTACCACTACGTCGGGCGTCTGTCCAACCTTGGCACGCGAACCGGATCCGCGCCAAGCGAAGTCGGCCACCCCGTTGTCGTCGGTCTTCTGGTGGACGACGAGGATGGACAGCACCCCGGCGTCCTTCAGAAGCGGGAAGATCCCGTTCGATCCAGTGGTCTTCTTGGCTGCCTCCGTCCAGATGGCGAACTTGTTGGGGTTCTGCTTGGCCATCTCGACAGCTTCGAAGTGATCCGCACACCAATCGTTGTAGACGTTGAGCGGGTCAATGACGATTGTCTTGTACTCACGTGGCATCTCGCCTGTGAGGAAGGCCACAAGAATGCGGTCCGTGTTGTGGATCCAGCCTTCCTCCTTGGTCATGCCTTCCGGTATCGGCATGTTCTTAGGCCTGACGATGTCGATGTTCTCCGGTGGAACATCGCGTGTGACACCTGTCGTGCTGCCTTCGAGGTCGAGGTACAGCACGGGCGAAGTGGGCTCGAACTTAGCAGCCGAGGCTGCGAAGGTCGTCTTCCCCTGGCCGTAGTCGGAGTAGACGAGAATCTGTTCGGGTTTGCTGAGTTCGTCGGGTTTGATGATGAATGATTCGATGTCGAAATCTGTCATTCGTCTTCTCCTTTCTCTTGACGGATGTAAAGCTGCTCTGTGCTCTTAAGGCACTGAAGATATTCCTCGGCCGAAGCCAGTGATTTCACTCTCTTCGGATCCAGCTTTTGAATATAGCAACGTCGAAGCGTATCTCCAGATAGAGCCTTTTCAGCCTTCGATATATCGAAACGGTGAACCTCCCTTCGTGTCACTATGTACGGGCCGGCTACTCCGGACTCACCGACCTGCAGCCTTTGCTTGATAGCTGCGGCGAGTTCCTTCTTCCTCTCTTCGAGACTATCGATGAGTCCCGATATGTAGCCGTACTCCAGAATGTCGTCTTGTTCTTTCATGTCGCACACCCCCGGTTATTTGTCCTTCTTAACGGCCAGCACGTTACAACGGTAACAACCCGGGTATGACGGGAAGTCCGTGAAGCCGTCGCACAGGGCGTCGATGATGTGCTGCCCGCGCTGCCACACTCGCTCGGCTTTCTCACGGTCATAGTCAAGGGTGAAGATCTCCACATCGGACACCTGCGAAGCGTCCCTCGGAATGAAAACGACTTTGATCTTGTGCACCGTCCCCTCGCCGTCGCGGCGCTCCTTACCGAGCGCGTAGAGGTGGGTCTGTGCGACGTAGGCGATGTACTTGGCTTTGGCGCTGTCGCCCGTCACGTCCGGCACGTCTCCGTGCATTGAGAACACCGCGCTGAGGGCCTTCAGCTTGGATCGGGTGGTCGTCTTGTAGTCGACGATCGTCCCATCCTCCGGATCATAGGCGTCGGCCGTGGACCGGATAAGCCCGTAGTTCTCGTAGAGCCCGAGCTCAAAGCGCTGCTCCAGTTCCCACTTGGGGAAGAGCCTCTTCGCCCAGTACTCCAGGCCTCGGTGGATGTCAGTTCCGATCCTAGCGCCCATGACGAAGTTGGACTCCCGCATCTCGCGCGGCACCAACTCGACCCCGCTCTTATCCTTGACACCAGGAAGGATGTCTTCGGCCAGGCACAGCGCACACGGGTTGGAGAGGTTTGAGGCGCCCACCCGAATCTGCTTGTCCCGCCGGGTCTGGGGCGTGAACAGTGATAGTAGTTCGTCGTTCCTCATACCAGTTGAAGCTCCCAGCCTTTGTTGATTGCGAAGTTGACGATGTGCTTACACTCGATAATAGCGGGTGTGTCGCCGGTGTTGTGCAAGATGATCGGCCCGTCCTTGTATTTCAGTGTGGTGTGCGGCTCCAGAGCGGCTCGTTGAGTATCTCGCTGGCCCCACACGTGTTGAATGAAGGGCACAGGTGCGAAGTAGAGCAGATCGTTGTCCATGAGGTCGCGAATACCCGCTATCCCAAGGCAGTACTCTGCACCGTTGACGTCCAACCACTTCTTAAGCGCAGGGATGAAAGCATATCGCTTGTCCAGGCTATCGAACAGAACTGGCGCCCCCTCTAATCGCTCTTTAATGTATTCGTCCATTTCGTTCCTCCTTTCTCATCTACCCGAGAACGACAGCCTCCTCGGCCCCGAACCCGGAATTATTCGACTCGAAGAACTCATCATAATGCTCGTTGTACCCCACCCGGCAATCGAACAAGTCGAGCGATTCAACCGGATACAGTTGGTAGCCTCTCGCCACGAACAGCTTCAAGTCGCCGTATTTGGCACGAGCCTTCTCAAGGTCATCGATGAACTCCGAAATTGTCATGGTGTGTTCCTTTCTCTCAATCGGCTTGTACCTTTACGGTACAGGCACAGCCCCGGATGTGCAAGCCGGGGCTGTGTGATATAGCTCACTTGTTCAGTACTGAACGATTGTTCTCCGCCTGTTGTGCGAGCCGCTGGAACGTGCCGTCGTCCATCGTGTCCCGAGCCTGGAAATAGTATCGGGTGATCCGATCAGCGGGCTGGCCCATCCTGTTCAATCGTCCCTTCGCCTGCTCGCACAACATACCGTTCAGGTCCTCGTCCAGCCACACCTCGACGTGGCACACGCGCTGCAGGCCGTCCAATCCCTCGGCGGCGGCGCCGACAGTACACAGCAGGACCTGCACATCCCCCTCTGTGAACCCTGCAAACGCCTCACTGCGTGCCTTAGCCGACTGCGCGCCCGTGTACAGGGCTGTCTTCGCACACACCCTATGTGCCACGGCATTCGCGAAGCGCTGGCTCGACGTGAAAACCAACACTTTGTCGTGTGCGTGGTGTCTCTCGATCAAAGCGTTCAGCATGTCCAGCTTTCTTGATGGACAGTCAGGGTCGAACGTGACCGAATCCATATCGGTTTCGGGGTCGTACACCATACACGGCTCACCCAGAGTCACCTGGCGTAGACGCAGTAGCTTAACCAACGGGATCGAGGCTACTAGCAAGCCGCCCTCCACCTCGGAGATCAGCTCGTATTGTAGTTTGTCATATATATCGCGCTGCTTATGCGTCAACTCGCATTCGACGATTCGGGTGTCCACGGGTTTCCTCTCGGCTGGCAAACCCACCACGCACGGCAAAGACCGAAGGAAAGCCCCCGGTTCCTTCTCGGCGACGATCGTCTCGATCTCCTGCAGTCTGCCGTATCTATCATGTATCCAACGGTTCTGGACGATACACCACCGTGCCTTCCAGCGATGGAACGACCCCTCCACGAACAGCCAGTCCCTCTTGTCGTGGGACAGCGGCACACGGCTCGGATCTTCAACGTTCCACCACAACCAGCGGCAAATCGACCACAGCCCTTCGAAGCGGTTGCCCTGGGGCGTAGCCGACATCGCCAGCTTAAAGCCGGCATTCCGCAGGCTCCACATGGCCTTAGCCCGTCCGGATTTACGGTTCGACGCCGACTGAACTTCGTCGTACACCACGAAGTCCGGCTTGGCTTTCGACCACGGCAGAAGGTTCTCTTTACCCTTCTCGACGTTCTTCGCATTATAGTCAGATAGCCCTAGATACTCCCTACCGACGTAGTAGACACCGGGCACACCGGCTCGGACGTCGTCGAAATGGCCGAGGTGCTTCGAATCGATCCGCTTGAACGGAAGCTCCACGCCCTGCCGGGCGAACGTCGCCTTCCAAGCGTTGACGATCTGCGGCTTCGCCGGGCCCACGATCAACGTCGTCACCGGGTTGAGCCGCTTCATCACCTCCACCGCGCACAGGGTCTTGCCAGTGCCCGTGTCCGATACGTCCAAAGCGGCGTGGAGGCCGTTCCGCTGTGCGACGACGGCCTCCACCTTCTCCAGTTGCGCCGGGGTGAGCTCCAATGACTGGTTCACGCCCGCACCACCTCGAACTTCGCACACGACACATCGATAGAACGGACCAGGATATCCAGATTCAACCCGATCGAGAACGCCTTAATGTAATACTTGTCCACGTCCGCTTTGCCATCCTTGTCCTTCGTCAGGAAGAGCTCAACGCCATCATAAATACGACGACACCACACATAGCCCTGGCTCTTCAGCAGGCCGGTCACAGAGTCCGGTGCACAGTCCTCGCCCTTCACATGGAACGGCGGATCATAGAAGCGATCCACCGTATGCCTCGATGCATCATAGTAGTACCCGGACGGAGCCACATCGGGGTTGATCGGCGGGCCGTCCTGCTTGACGAGGATCAAACGGACCCCGTTGCACGTGTAGAACACCTTCCGCTCCGACGCATAGCCGATGCTGATCGCGCGGAACGGCTTGCCTGTCGCATCCTCTACCAGCTCTTGGTATGACCCGTGCATTGCCTCCCTTGACGTCGGCACGTACTCGATCGTGTCATCCGCGTTCACGGCGAACCACCCTTGAAGCTTACCCTTCTTTCCGTACAGCAACTGCCTCACAGCTTTCCCTCCTCTTCTCTCCTAGCCCGGCGCTCGAACGAGTCCTCCCCGCCTATCACGCCGAACAGCCTCTTCTGTCCTTTCTCCACGCGGTCCGCATAGTCTCTGCACTCAAGTCGCACAGGACAGATTGAACACACCCACTTGGCCCGCGCATAGTAGGGGTCGTCCTCCACGTCGGCCCCCTCGCGGGGGGAGAAGAACAGGTGCATGCCAATATCGCTCTTCTTGCAGCGCGCCTGCTTGACCCATTCTTCGCCCCTCCAGATGTCAGCGATGTCCATTACCGTTTCTTCACACACCCCTTGAGGCGGGACAGCTGGGGACCGATCGGGTTACGGTAATGCCCCTTGACGCTGTACGGCTCCTTCGCCTTAGACGAGAGCTTCATGAATGACACCTGAGCGATCGGCTCCACACCGGCCGAATCCAACAACAGGTCGAAAACAGTCGGAAGAATCAACGGGTGGGAATTGACGTTGTATAGCTCCAGGGTGATCATCCCCTCGAACCCCGGATCGATGAAACCGGCGGTGATATGCGTCAACAGCCCGAGGCGGCCCCAGCTCGACCGGCCCTCCACCTGTGCGGCGATATTCGCTGGAAGGCAGAACTTCTCCAAGGTCGCGCCGAGCCACAATTCACCGGGTGGGAGAACGAACTCGCTCCGTGCTCCCCAAGCCACATGACGCTCACCTGTCTTCGTGTTGAGGAAATACGGACCCAGATGAACGTCGTAACTAGCCGGTTGAAGGCAATCATCACGGAGCGGGTACACCAGTCCCGTACGCTTCGCCAGTTTTTTAATGTCTCTGTCAGATAACATTGAACGTCAGCTCCTTTCCATTTAGTGCGTCCCGATCGATATTGAAGGTCACAACCGGCTTGCTTTCCGTTTGCGCACACATGCACAGCGTAATGTCAGACTTCGTCATCTCAGTCTTCATCCTTGAAAAGCAGTTCGACCGAGCCGCCCTTCTCCGTCATAATGTAGATGCTGTCACCCTGGTCGATAATATGCTCCACGGGTGAATCCAGCGACGTCCAATGCACTAATATGCCCGTAAGCCCGTCGGCCTCCTCCGTGAACACCACGCCGTCCGTCAAACGCACGTATCGTTTGTGTTGGTTGACATTCATCGAGCTGTGCAGCCTCTTACCATAGAGCTCGCCGAGCAGCCACTCTTTCCGGGTAAGGCTCTTAAGCTCCACCTGTGCTATGACATCGCTCTTCTCGTCGAAGAGCAAGACCTGCCTGAAATGCGCATTGTAATTCACATGGTCAATGAGCACGTCAAGCGCATTCAAGCCATAGCGTACTATACGGTACCCCCAACCATTCACCCTGCGCATGGGAAGCGCCACGTGGCTGGACAGGCTGTTGAAAAACAAGTGGTCATCTCTCACCTCCAAGCCCATCAACGGGAAGCCTTCAAGCCTTTTCAAAGCATCCACGTAGTCCTGCGGTTTTTCGAAGTCCATGGGGTACTCTCCTTTCTCTCGTTTGCCGTGTGCGTCCAGCCTATACGGAAAAGGCGGGGGCTGTCAAACCCCCGCCCTGTGAGATGCATCACGGTCTGTTACAGCTTTGTGTGCTTGCGGACGGACACCAAACGCCACGAACCCGTTGAGCAGTTATTCTCCTCCCACGCTTCGCGATCTGCGAAGCTCCGGGCCGGCTTCAGCGTCAAAGAACCGTCTACCTCTCTCCACAGCCTGCAGGGAACCTGGGTCGAGCGGCTGTCCGGACCGGGGTTGACGCCTTCCTCCATGGGGGAGAAATCGCACAGCCATACAGTGCCCGCGTTGTCCGCCCTAGACAGCGTCCGCCACGGGTTCGTCTCCTGATCTCCTGCAACAGGCGGAAACAACACCGCATCGTACAAAGACACGTGCATGTGCTCCATGTACGCCTGAGGGCTGTCGAACTCCAATATGTGCATGTCGCCGACCGTAACATAGAAACGATCGAAGAAACACAGCACCATGCGGAAACTCGACGAGTCGAACACTCGCACACCACGTAGCTTACATGGGTCCAACGGTTCTACGAACACCGGAACGTTATTGATCTCCTTGAGCGGGACCAGACTCACAGTGTGCTCTTCGTTATCCACATGCAGCACGCCGTACATCGAGCCCTCGAAACGGATGTAGTATGCCTTCTCACTCCGGCCCTGACAGGGCGGAATCAATTTCAAAGCCATCTCGTTTTGTCTCCTTTCAGTTTAACCCAAATAGAACAACCCGATCGTCTCATGGTGAGGGTAGAGCATCACCCTCAACCGCTTCGTCAACGGGTTGTAACGGGACATGTACTGCGCCTCGCCCTCTTTCACAGCCGACGTTCCGTCAGCCATGTAATAGCGCACATCCAAACCAGATGTATCATAAGCATTCGCTATAGCCCTGGCTATGTCCTTGTGCGTCACCAGTCAATGCACCTCACCTGGTAGGTATGAATGAACTCGTCTTTCTTCATATCGAACAGGCAAGTGGCTACATCGCTATCGTTCTTCATGTGAACGTGAACCGTACGACTCCCCTTATCGTAGGACAGCCACACGTTGCGATAGAGAGTCTTCCTCTCAGCCCACAGCCCATCCGATACGGGCCGAACCAGGTCTGCATTCACCTCACCGCACAGCATCTCCGTGTACGGGTTCCGTTCACCGTCCTCCACAGTGAACATGTTCGGCCAATCTTCCGGCACCAGCCCCTGCAGTACAGTGTTATAGCACATACCAGGCGGAAGGTGAGGGTGCACCAGCAGAACGTCCCCGTAGGGGTTCGTATACGGCGCCGCTTCGTCGCACGTCGTCAAGCCGGAGTGCGCAGGCAGGAGTTCGTCGAAGCGAGGACTGTTCACATCCACACAGACGAAACCACGATTCCTGATATAGGCGCACAGGCAATCCTCGTAATCGTAGAACAACATGGCAATCCTCCTTTCAGCAAGGCTCGACGATGACCAACCACGGCTCGTCCGAGGTCTCATCCTCAAAGAACGACGTGACCACGTCCGACGTCGTGACCTTCTCCACTTCATGGTCCAGCATCAAACCAAACCGCGTGCTGTCTTCATCGTATTCTGCCGTCACAGACGCCAACTCCACATCGCCGACGTCGAAGAGCGTCGTCTTACAAACCCAACCGTCCGTGTAGCGCTTCGTACAGGAGGACACCCGCTGCCCCTTCGGCGGCACCGGAATCTCCAAGCTTCTCACGTTCGGTTTCTTAGCCAGTTCCGCCAACAACCCCGGTGTGTAGCCAGTTCCTATCATGCTCTTCTCTCCTTTCTCTCAGGTCGGCAGTGTTTCTTTTGCCTCTGCCGTGCTTACAGTCTAGGCGCACACGGGGCGGCAGTCAAGCGCCCCGTGTGCGATGTGCGTCACACCCCCCTTTATAAGCCCGTGGTCCATTCGGCGATCTCCGCGGCCACGGAATCGGGCGTGTCGACTGTGCGGTCCACGACGATCGGTATGAACCTCGACAGCTCCCCCGCGACGAACGCATTCGTCAGGAACGTCCGGTACGCCTCAGTCACCGCGAAGGGGTCGTAGCCGTCGGGGTCCGGGAAGTCAGGGTCCGTCAGCTTGGATGGGTCGCAGGGCATCAACACGAACGTCGTCAACGGAACGCGATTCAGCCAGCTCAGCGTGAGCGCTACGTTCTCCGAAATCCTTTCATTTCGCAGAGAGGCGTACACCGAGGTGCTGAGCGCCCACCTGTCCAGAATGTACAGCGTCTCGTGTTCTTTATTCGAGGCGGGGGTCGGCGTGTCAGGAAACAGCACAGGCCCCGGTCGGAAAGAGAGCCAGTTCTCCATGTCCCTCGCGTAGTCCTCCGCCCCCAGGCGGCGGTTGTCTGTTTGCGCACACTCGACCAACGCGTCCGTAGGGAAGTGCCGTATGCGCACATCGGAGTAGGGTGTGCGGCGTTGCATCAGCTCTTTCAAAGCTGCTGCAACGGTCGACTTCCCCACGCCGTCAGGCCCCTCCAAAGCTATGTACGTTGCGGTCATTTCTCGCTCCTTCCGTCTATCGTCTTCCGTTCACTTTGCATATGCGACGCTGGTGTGCAGGCTATGCCCGTCGCACACCCCTCTTCCGAGAACGCCTCGAACCACGTGTAGTCCTCCACTGCGGTCCACACCGTGTTCGTCGTGGGTTTACCGGGCCACAGCACATGGTAGTCGGGTATGGGTAGCATCCCCTCGTCTACTACAGTATGGGGCGCTATCCCATAGCCCAAGTCGCACACGACGTCGGGGCAGGCCTTGTACACAACCACCTCCACTTCTATCAAGGTGTTGGACAACCTATCGCACAGCTCCAACGTCGCCTTCATCGGTGTTGTGCGCACACGCACAATCCCCACCGTGAAGGGCTTCCGCTCGTCTTCACGAGGCTGCACGCATATCGAGTGCGCAAAAGGGTTACGGCCGTACAGCGTCAGGGGGCCGGAGCGCACAGTGCCATGGCGGTCCACCACGGCGGGTTCTATCGTGCGGCCCGGCAGCCTCGCCAGGAGAGCAATGTCGAAAAAAGCTACGGTCGTCACGTTACGCCGCACCTCCTTCCGCAGTTGCATCATCCAAGCAGAACGGCCACCCGCACACAGACATGTGCGGGTTCAGTCCCGTCGCTTTTGTTATCGCCTTCACGGTAGCTCGTGCGTTCAAGCCGCGGGTGTTGTTCAGCACGATGTGCGTCCTGGCTTGCTCGGATCCGGCGGCATGTACATCAACTGCAGGTCGCAGTAGAAGCCATTCAGTCGTTGAAAGAGCCACTTGCGCACAAGGGTTTCCACGTCGGGTGCCATGTTGTAGGCGAATATCCACCTGTGAACGCCTTTTTCGGCGAGGCGGGCCATTGCGCGCTGTGTATATAGTTCGCCCTGCGAGCGGGACGACATCGTATAGCGTGTCATCGCTTCATCTCCTTCAATCGTTTCACAGCTGCTCTGTACTCAGGCCACTGCTTCTCGTAGGGTCTGCCGTCAGCGTCCCAGTAGTCCTTGTAGGTCAGCCCGGGGTTCTCCGCGATGAAATCGGATAGGGACTCGTAGAAGGCCTCCTTGAAGCGCCTGGCTTGACGTTTGCGCGCCAGCTTGGCGGGGTCAGCCGGGTCCTTTCCGCGCAAGCTCACCTGATAGAGCGGATTCGATTTGAACTCGCGGAACATGAGCCTCAAGCGCTTTCGGGGGGAGGCAGTGGGGTCCTCCGCGGGGTCGCACAGTACATCGCACAGGGAGGAGGGCGTAGCCAGGGTCACGCCGAAGCGTTCGAGCGCTTCTTTCAGCATTGTGTTTTCAGTCGACGTATCGGGGACGACCAGAATCATTCTGTCGGCGTAGTTCGGGTTGAGAACGATTCTCACTCCATATTCGAGTTCGGCATGTGTGCGCAGTTCCTGCGCACACAGGTTTTCGTCGGCGACCTCGATCGCCACGGTAATCCGTTTCATTTCGCTTTTCTCCTCTCATTCGAAAATGTATTTTCGATCGATTTCAATTCACATTGAGTGATCGATTTCAACTCGATTTTTAGCATACGGGCAGATCGATTTCAAGTCAAATCGTGAAATGTGAATTTGGTCACAGTGGTGTTGTGAGGGGTTGTGTTATAATCACGCGCCCGCGCGCACCTGACACGTCGCACACCACATAGATCGGCGAGATGTCGCGGAAAAGTCTGTGCCGGGACTAGGCCGAGGGGAAAATCTGACAGTGACTCTCAATTGACAGTGACTGTCAGAATTTCAGTACATTTCTGTATTGAGAATCGTTCTCACTAAGAAAAACAGTCCTAACACACCACCCCCACACATACTACTACCACATTATATATCTCTATCTATATTTCTCTATCTAGAAAACTATAACTCTACTATTATTTGGGTATGTACTTGATCATTACGGCGGGAAAACACCACGGCCGAATCCGCACTTCTTGACTTTTGATGTCGTTCGGTGCCGTTTGAGAACAACGTGTTCTGCGTCTGTTCAGTTTTGTCACATCTTTCACATGCCTCCGCTGCGGGCGCTGTGCGCCTGGGGTGTGCGCCTTCTGCGGGGCCCAGTTGCGCCCCAGGATCACGAGGTTGCCCTCTGAGGCGTTTTTAGGGTCGCCCCGGTAGGGTCGCTTGGGTCGGGGGCTGAAATCGCCTCAGAATCGAACCTCGTGCGTCTGAGGGGGTGCCGCTCGACCGCCCTGCGCTGTGCGGTGTGCGCCTCAGGACTGTCCGTTCCGC
>ERZ773024.540-NODE-540-length-14048-cov-4.418781_pt1 | contig 14048 bp, 9 predicted proteins | sample MGYA00511667_ERZ773024 | MGnify/ENA primary metagenome ERZ773024 (study PRJEB29015, sample SAMEA2738117) | human oral metagenome | biome: human oral; feature: human-associated habitat; material: saliva | place: China | collected 2258 ... | reverse complement strand
AGCTATAATATTCTTAATAAGTTGATGATGAATATTGGCTTGATAAATGAATAAAACAGTTGTTCTAAATAGATTTTCAACATATGAATATTATATGAAAGCTAATATGAAATTAGGTGTGGAGTGCACTATACTCTTGACTATAAACTTGATGCATTCAACGGCGACAGAAGTGCTGAAACGAAAGTTGCTGTCACTTCTGTCACGCCTTCTTGCTCTGTAATAATTTGATTATAAGTATATTATATGAAATGTTAAAAGTGACAGGAAATCAATTCTAAACTTTATCAGGGGTATTATTACCAAAACGATCAGAGCAAAAAGATAGCAGGATAAGCAGTTATATTCATAGCGAATTGCTTATCTTTTTTATTTATTATGACGATAGTTCACGCATTATTGCGTATCTTTGCAATGGGAAAGAATGATGTTATCAGAGTCAGTCCATCCCATAATTATCATCAATAAATAAAAAAACAATTGCAAGAAAGAAACTGAATGGTACTTAACTATATTTGGATTGCCTTCTTCCTCATCGCTTTTGTCTTCGGAATAGTAGCCTTACTGACAGGCGATATGACGATTTTTCAAAAGATGGTGGATGCTACTTTTGACTCATCCAAGACTGCATTTGAAACTTCTTTGGGCTTAACAGGTGTTCTCGCCTTATGGTTAGGTATCATGAAAGTTGGTGAGAAGGCGGGTATAGTAAACGTATTGGCACGTATGCTCAGCCCTTTCTTCACAAAGCTCTTCCCTGATATTCCTAAGAACCATCCTGTTATGGGTTCTATTTTTATGAATATTGCATCGAATATGTTGGGACTTGACAATGCCGCCACACCTACTGGACTTAAGGCAATGAGTCAGATGCAAGAGCTAAACACACAGAAGGACACCGCTACCAACCCCATGATAATGTTCTTGGTGCTGAATACTTCGGGCTTAACCATCATCCCAACGACTATTCTTGCTTTCCGAAGTTCATACGGAGCAGCACAACCAACTGATGTTTTCATCCCTATCTTGCTTGCTACAACGGTTGCAACGCTCGCTGGAATCATCATTACTGCAGCCTGGCAACGTATCAATATCTTCCAGCCAACACTCTTCTTAGGGCTTGTTGGACTGATGGCATTCGTTGGAATCATCATCTGGGGCTTTGGACAAATGGACAAACAGACGATGGGTACAGTGACATCTGTGGCTTCAAACCTCATCTTAATGTCTATAATCGTCCTTTTCATCGGTGCAGGACTGATGCGGGGGATAAACGTTTATGACGCTTTCATCGAAGGAGCAAAGGAGGGATTCCATACCGCAGTACGCATTATCCCATACCTTGTAGCGATACTTGTTGCTGTAGGAGTGTTCCGTGCGTCAGGAGCAATGGACTTGTTGATAAGTGGAATAAAGTGGTGTATGGAGCAATGTGGCTTAAATACCGACTTCGTAGGCGCCCTTCCAACAGCTTTCATGAAACCATTGTCAGGCAGTGGAGCACGAGGTTTGATGTTGGAAGCAATGAAAAGCTATGGTCCTGACTCCTTTGTGGGACGACTAAGTTGTATCTTCCAAGGTTCAACGGACACTACATTCTATATACTTGCAGTCTATTTCGGTAGTATTGGCGTGAGATATACACGTCACGCCGTGGCTTGTGGACTGCTTGCTGACCTGGTTGGTGTGATAGCAGCTATAGCAGTCTGCTACATATTCTTTTAACAAAGCATTACGACTACAAGCTTAACTCACTTTGTCAGCCAGAACGTTCAATAACAAAACAAACAATGGCAAATTTAAAATCACTTGCAAAAGATACAGCCATCTATGGCATGAGCAGTATCATCGGAAGGTTCTTGAATTACCTTCTTGTACCATTATACACCGCAAAGATTAGTGCTGCCAGTGGTGGTTATGGCGTTATTACGAACATATATGCCTATACAGCTTTGCTACTTGTGGTTCTAACATACGGTATGGAGACCACTTTCTTCCGCTATGCAAACAAGGCTGACCAAGATCCAAAGAAGGTTTATTCAACTACTTTGTCATTAGTTGGGTTATCTTCGTTACTGTTCATCGCATTGGTTTTTATCTTCTTGCAACCCATTTGTAACTTTATGGGGTATCCAGATCATCCCTCTTATGTGTGGGTGATGGCTGTTACCGTTGCTATAGATGCCTTCCAATGTATTCCTTTTGCATACCTTAGATACAAGAAACGGCCTATAAAGTTTGCTGCTTTCAAGCTCTTGTTCATTGCATTGAATATCATTCTGAACATCGTTTATTACCTTATTCTCAACGGACATGAGGTTGGTTTTGCCTTCTATATTAACCTTGTATGTACGGGTACCATTACTTTCTGCTTCTGGAAAGAGCTGAAAGATGGTTTCTTTGCTGGTGGTAAACTGCTTGATATGCCCTTGGCAAAGAAGATGTTGTCTTACTCTTGGCCGATTCTTATCCTTGGTATAGCTGGAATTCTGAACCAAACAGCAGGTTATATCCTCTTTCCATACGTCTATAAGGATAGCGATGCACATGCACAACTTGGCATTTTCGGTGCTGCAAGTAAGATAGCTATGATCATGTCAATGATAACACAGGCCTTCCGTTACGCCTATGAACCCTTCGTTTTTGGTAAATCACGTGATAAGGACAACAAAGAAACATATGCCAGAGCAATGAAGTTCTTCCTCATTTTCACCATACTTGCTTTCCTTGTTGTGATGGGTTACATGGATGTTCTGCGTCATATCATCGGCAGAGACTACTGGATTGGACTCCGTGTCGTACCGATTGTCATGGCAGGTGGTATCATGACGGGTGTCTATTTCAACCTAAGTTTCTGGTATAAGCTTATTGATAAGACCATTTGGGGCGCATATTTCTCAGGTATAGGATGTGCAGTAATCATCGGAATCAACGTTATTTTCGTGCCTCATTACGGCTATATGGCATGCGCATGGGCAGGATTCTTAGGGAATGCAACTGCTATGGTACTGTCATATGTCGTTGGTCAACGTAAGTATCCCATTGATTATCCACTGAAGAGCATCCTCGTTTACGTGTTGATAGGAGGCTTCTTCTTCGCTATTATTACCTACTGTAATGCTAATTTTTCTGTTCCTGAGGCATTAGGAGTCAATACATTGGTGATCATTGCCTTCATTGCACACGTGATTTATCATGATATGCCGCAGGTAATAAGAAAGTTTAAGAAGTAGAAAGTGGGACGATAAAAGGTTTAAAAGGAAGTAAAAAAGAGACGAAATGGTTCACAAAACCATCCTAATTTAGTCTCTTAATACATAGATAAACACCTCAAAACAAATAAATTATGAAGAAAACAACTTTACTCATCGCTGGCCTTCTTGCATTGGGTAGTACCTCAATGCACGCCGATGAAGGTATGTGGACACTCTACAACCTTCCGAATGCAGTCTATGATCAAATGGTAGCAGAGGGTTTCAAGCTACCTGCTGACATGCTGTACAGTTCTCCTAACGCTATCAGTAACTATGTAATCAACTTCTCAGGCTTCTGTTCTGGAGTTGTAGTATCCCCTGATGGCTTAGTATTCACAAACCATCACTGTGGCTTCAGTGCTATCAATGCACACTCAACAGTAGAACATGACTACATGTTGAATGGCTTTTATGCTAAGAATTATGCGGAAGAGCTACCGAATGAGAACATGTTTGTCTCCTTCATGAAGAACCAAAAGGATGTCACAGCACGTGTGAATAAGCTCATTAATGGTAAAACTAAGGAGCAGGCTGACTCCCTTATTGATGTCTTGACGAACCAGATGACGGACTCAGTGAAGAACATCGACAAGAGCTTACACGTGAATATTGACGCTTTCTATGAAGGTAATAAGTACTACGCTACAACTTATCAGGACTTCCCTGACGTACGATTGGTATTCACAGTACCAAAGAGTATGGGTAAGTTTGGTGGTGAAACCGATAACTGGATGTGGCCTCGACAGACGTGTGACTTCTCTGTTTTCCGCATCTATGCTGACCCAAAGACCAACGGACCGGCTGCTTACTCTAAGGATAATGTGCCTTATCACCCAGAACACTGGGCTCCAGTAAGCTTAGAAGGATATAAGGATAAAGACTTCGCAATGACAGTTGGTTATCCAGGATCAACGAGTCGTTATCTGTCTTCGTATGGTATTAAACAACGTCGGGACATAGAAAACACCACTCGTATACAGGCACGTGACATCAAACTAGCCATTATGAAGAAGTATATGGATATGAATGAGAAGACACGTATCCAGTATGAGGATAAGTATGTCACTGCTGCTAACTACTGGAAGAATTCCATGGGTATGAACAAATGTATCGATTCAACGGGACTTATCCGACAAAAAGCAGAATACGAGGCAAGGATACAGAAGTGGCTTGATGCTAAAAAGGTGAAAGATCCATCTGTAGATGTTAACTTCCCAGAGCTGAGTAAGCTCTATACGAACAGCAATGAATCTTCACTTGCAGCCAATTACTGGAATGAATCATTCTGGAAAGTCACAGAAATGTTCAAACGTGCGCTTGATCTTACCCGTGGTGCGATAGAGCCTCAAGGACCAAAGGACAATCCAAAGAAGCAATATATGCAGTTCAAAGACAATAGTGACGAATGGAATTTGGCACTTGATAAGGAGATGACTGCTGCCATGCTGAAGAATTATGCCGAACATGTACCAGCTAAATACCTACCTGATGTATACAGCACAATAAAGAAAAGCTTCGGTAATGATTATAAGAAGTATACGGAATGGCTCTATTCAAAGAGTAAGTTAATGGAGAAAGACCATAAGTTCTATAACGATGATAAGACCCTGAAAGACCCAGGTGTGCAGCTTGGCTTGCAACTTATCGTTGCTTATCAAGGTATTCTGAAGGATTTAACGGGTAAGTCTGACTCCATTGACAACGAAGAAAAGAAACTCTGTGAAGCAAAGGTACAGATGGAAATGGACATGCCTCACTACAGTGATGCTAACTTTACGATGCGTCTTTCCTATGGTCAGGTGGGTGGATACATGATTGGTAACTTCAACAGTAACTACTACACAACAGCTGAAAGTATTGTGGAGAAGATGAGACGTGGCGATAAACTCGAAGACTATAAGGCTGAACCAATCATGATGGACCTCATGAGTGCAAAGGATTTCGGGCGTTACACGGATAAGACAACAGGTAAGATGCAACTGTGCTTCCTTACCAATAACGATATTACAGGTGGTAATTCAGGCTCTCCAATGTTCGATGGAAAGGGCAGACTCATTGGTCTTGCATTCGATGGAAACTGGGATAGTCTTGCCAGTGATATCTACTTCGACCGCAAGTTAGCACGTTGTATTGGTGTTGATATCCGCTTCGTTCTCTATCTTATGGACAAGTGGGGACACGCTGACCGCCTGCTGAAGGAGATTAATCCACAGTAAACTGTGGGTGTATAAATACGGAAAAGGATGTGCAATGAATTGTTTTGCACATCCTTTTTTTATGCGATTTAATCTGTATTCACGTATCTTCCAAACGCCTTGTATATGTCTCTTATGTAAAGTTGTTTCACATTTGAAAAGTAAGAGACGGTCTTTTGCATTGCAAAAGGGCATCTTTTACAACGCAAAAGGTGCTTTTTTGATGTGTAAAAGGTGCCCTTTTGATGTGTAAAAGGTGCCCTTTTACAACGCTCATCGTAACCCTCTAAGTATGTGATGGTTACAAAACTGAATTTTGAAGGATTCCTTCCAGGTATTAGACAGATTACTTCTGATTATTGTAAGATATTTTTCTGGTACGAAACATTTGCTTTCTTGTATAGAGATAGTAGAACAAAAAAACGTGTGTCAATAGCCTTATTGACACACGTTTTCAAGTCTATACAACCACTCTTTCCTTTCTGTTCCTCCAACATATCCTCCTATATGTCCATGGCTTCCTACTACTCTGTGGCACGGAATGATGATCATTAGTGGGTTATGACGGTTGGCATTACCTACTGCTCTTACAGCTTTAGGACTGTTCATCAGTCTTGCTTCTTCGGCGTAAGAGATGGTTTTGCCATAGGGAATCTTCTGTAATGCTTGCCAGGCGTGCTGTTGGAAGACGGTACCAATGGGCTTGAGCGGTAAGGAAAAGCTCTTACGTGTCCCTGAGAAGTACTCTTCCATCTGTCGACAAGCCTCAGTAAGCACTGTATCATGCGTAATCTTATCTTCTTCCCAATCGTTAAGGAGTTGCTTATCCATGCTGTCTTCCCATAGACAGTAGCACAGAAAGCCGTTGTCTGCAGCAAGAATCAGATTGCCGATAGGCGAACGGTAACGATGAAATCGCATAATTTGGTGGACAGAAACAATAGATAATGAGAGGATAGGAGGCTGGTTTACTTCTTTGGTCTGCGCCTAGCCCATCCCTCTTCTGAGAAGTCTGGTTCTTCACCTTTCAGCTTTGCAGGTGCTCCTTTCATAAGTTCTTTCCAGTCATCCTTCTTGAATTTGCGTGTGGAAGGATACATGTTGTCATCATATTGACGACGATTGCGACGTTCGCTACGTCCTTCCTTGTTCCCGCGACCACCTGTAGAACGGCCAGAATTACGACCATGTCCACCTTCTTCAGCATCGTTACAACGCACTTTACGGCCTTTATATGTAGCGCCATCCAGTGCATGCATTACCTTTTGGGCGTCCCGTTCGGGCACTTCAATGTAACTTTGCTTAGAAAGAAGGTCGATATGACCTACTGCCTGGTGCCCATGCATGTTCTTATTGATGAACTGCATCACCTCACCCGGATAGAAGCCGTCAGCCTTACCAAGGTTCACAAATAAGCGTTTGTAGCCACTCTCAGGCTTACGAGGGCCACGACTACGGGTGCTTCTGCCTTCTCCTCGCATGCTACGGTTCTCCTCTTTCGAGCTACGTGATGATGGCTTCTCTATTTCAGGAGCGTTTTTATAGTAGTTCAGGAAGCGTCCGAAGGTTGAAGTAACAATCTTTTTGATGATGTCTTCCTTGTCTATATACTCAAACTGGCGCGTAATATCCTTCAAATAAGGAGCGATCTGATCTTCGTCAACATCAGTTTTCAAAATATCATCCATTGACTTGAAGAGTTGCTTCTTACAGATTTCTTCAGGTGAAGGGAGTGTTCCGTCAACGAATTCCTTGCCAATCTCACGCTCAATATTACGTACCTTATACTTTTCACGTGAGTGGATGATGGAGATAGATGTACCCTTCTTGCCTGCACGACCCGTACGACCCGAGCGGTGAGTGTAGTTCTCTATGTCATCAGGTAAGCCATAGTTGATGACATGTGTGAGGTCATTCACGTCCAATCCACGTGCTGCAACGTCCGTCGCAACAAGGATCTGTGTCAGATGTGAGCGGAATTTCTGCATTGTAAGGTCACGTTGCTGCTGTGAAAGGTCACCATGTAACGATTCTGCATTGTATCCATCCTTGATCAGTTTGTCTACAATCTCCTGTGTTTCAACCTTAGTACGGCAGAAAACAATGGCATAAATCTTAGGATAAAAGTCTACCAAGCGTTTCAAAGCAAGATATTTGTCGCGTGCATTCACCATATAATATATATGGTTTACACTCTCTGCCCCTTCATTACGGCTTCCAACGACAATCTCTTTGTAATCATGAAGATAGCCTTTTGCCACACGTTCTACGTCACGACTCATCGTTGCAGAGAACAATAAAGTGTTTCTGTCCTCTGGAACACCGGTCAAGATCTCCGTAATACTCTCCTGAAACCCCATGTTCAGCATCTCATCTGCCTCATCCAAGACAACGTTTGTTACTTTGTCAAGACGTGCTTTGCCACGGTGCATGAGGTCAATCAGTCGTCCCGGAGTAGCAACAATGATCTGTACTCCATGTCTTAACTGATGAATCTGCGTCTCAATAGATGCTCCACCATACACTGCTGCTATGTGCAAGTGGGGGATGTACTTGCCAAAATCCTTCAAGTCATCGGCAATTTGCAGGCAAAGCTCACGCGTAGGGCTCAACACAATGGCTTGAGTTTCCTTGCTATTCGTATCAATACGTTGTAGCAATGGAAGCCCAAATGCCGCCGTCTTACCCGTACCAGTCTGTGCCAGTGCGATGACGTCATTACGATTACCAAGCAAATAAGGGATTACTTCTTCCTGAACAGGCATTGGATGCTCAAATCCAAGCTCACTAATGGCGCGGCGAATCTCCTCGCTGACGCCCAATTCTTCAAATGTCTTCAAATTCGTTTGTATTTATTTATAATCTTACAAAAGGCAAACTCGCCACCAAACGAACCCACAACAGACACTTGCCTACGACTAATTTCTACCAATCGGTACGCAGACTCTCAGGTGGCATGTTACCTTTTTGGTGTGCAAAGGTACGGTAAGAAGGTGAGAGTAGCAAATAAAAGCCAAGAGAATGATACCCAAAGATTCGTAAATAATGAACTTAGGCGTTAACAATAGATAATAAAAAGCCACTGATTGTGAATAGGATAGCTTGTATTTGTTATAAAGTCTAAAAGTAACACTATTTATATTCTCTGTTCCTTTTACTTATGTTCTTTTTTTGTAACTTTGTCCCGTCAAATAGAAAAATAGTCGTTATTAAAGTTAATTATTTGAGTTAGTACAAGGAAACATGACTTGCGTGAGCAAGCCACATGTTAACGAAAGGTTTCGCAGTGATGCGAAGCCTTTTTGCTATTTAGCCTTTAATATCAGTCGTAAGCTCTGCTTATAGTTTATATAGTTCCATACCCAATTCAGTAGAATGAATGTTTTGTTCTTCACACCAAGGATAGAACGCAGATGAACAACAAGCCACAAAGCCCATGCAGGGAAGCCTCCGAACTTCTTGCCGGCAATCTCTGCCACAGCATGATTACGTCCTATCGTAGCCATAACACCCAAGTTATGATATTTAAAGGGCTTTAGTTCTTCCCCTTTCTGCATCCGCTGAAGGTTTGCTGCAACGGTCTTTGCCTGCTGCAAAGCCACCTGTGCTAACTGTGGATGCCCTAAAGGATACTCCTCATCACCCTCCACCAGACTCTGGTCGCCTATGGCATAGACATCCTGTAAGCCCTTAACTTGGCAGAATCTATCGGTAAGTATACGCCCAGCATGCCCGATACTATCCTCTGGTAATCCATCTATATGATTTGCACAGATACCACTTACCCAGATAACTGTCTCTGTTGGAATCTCTAATCCAGCGCTTGTTTTCAATACACCATCTTTATATTCCGTTGCAAATTGTGGCTGACGAATGTGTACATGTAAAGCTTTTAAGTCGCGTTCTGCACGTGCTGATGATGCAGGATCCATAGCAGACAGTAGTCTGTCGACAGCATTTACGAGATAAATATGCATTTGTGAAGCATCAAGATCAGGGTAATCACGCTGGATAACGTTCTTCTTCATCTCTGCAACAGCACCTGCAATCTCTACTCCAGAAGCACCACCACCTACGACAACGATATTCATTAAGGCTTGTTTCTTCTTTGGATCTTCCTCCGTTTCAGCCTTTTCTAAATTGCGCAAGATAGTGTTGCGCAAGCGCATTGCCTCTGAAACGGACTTCATCGGTAGTGTGGTAGCCTCTATTTCTTTGTTTCCGAAGAAGTTCGTCTTGGCTCCTGCAGCCAACACAAGGTAATCATAGTGGATGCTTCCAACTGAAGTTATGATCTTCTTCTCATTAGTATTAACACCTTCAACAGTTGCCATGCGGAAGAAGAAGTCCTTGTTTCCTTGGAACAAACGTCGGAAAGGAAAAGATATACTACTTGGTTCAAGACCCGCTGATGCCACCTGATAAATCAATGGAGGGAACTGATGATAGTTGTTTTTATCCACTAATACTACCTGAAAGTCGGCATCCGTCAGCTTCACAGCCAGCTCTAATCCACCCAATCCACCGCCAACGATTACTACTCTCTTCTTATCTGTGCGTTCGATGTTTGCTTTCATTATCCTTAAAACATTTATATTACTATCCTTAATACAGATATATTACTATCCTTAATACAGAAAAAAACATGCCATACTGATATGGAATGAGGGAAAATAAAGGGGTAAAAGAGGTTAAGATAACGCTTCTACCTTCCGTACTTCAACAGAGTCCTCCCTATAAACAGCCCTCTTTGTTATGCGTAAATAAGCTCCGTAAGCTGTTTGTTATCAAACAACTCCTGTGCTACGGATTGTACTTCGGCAGCTGTGATGGCGTCTATGTCATGATAGAGAGCCTGAATATCCTTCTTCCAACCATAGTGCAAGAACACCTTACCAAAGTCTAATGCAAGGTTCTCACGGTTGTCGCAGGCTATACCTATTTGCCCTTTTATCTGTTGTTTGGCAACTGATAGCTCTGCATCAGTCAGAGGTGTCGACATAAAATGGTCGAGTTCTTTCCGTACAAGGGTCTTACACTCATCTATATCTTCTGCATCACAACCAAAATATATGCTCCATATCCCAGTCGTACTATAGCTTACCATTGTACTTTCTACCGTGTAAACCAATCCACGACGCTCTCGTAATGCAAGGTTCAGACGTGCGTTCATCCCTGGACCTCCTAATATATTGTTCAATAGATACAGTGCCATGCGGCGCTTGTCATGTACGCTATATGCTCTGTTTCCTATCATTACATGTGCCTGATGCGTATTTTTGTCCACCGTAATCTTCTGTGGTTCATATGCATTGAGTGCTGGCAAAGAAATCTCTTTAGGCTTCCAACTGTCATCTTTAGCGGTCACAAATGTGCCGTTTTCAGTTGACAAGAGAGACAATAACTGCTCGAAATCTATATTGCCATAGGCAAAGAACACAGCATTCTCTGGTCGATAATACTTCTGAGTGAAGCGAAGAGCATCCTCAGTGGTGAACTTTCTCACCCTTTTTGCCTCACCTAAGATATTATGTCCCAGTGGATGACCACGGAAAATGATGTTTTCAAACTCATCATAGATAAGTTCTGAAGGGCTGTCATTATATGATTCAATCTCGTCACAGATAACCTCTACCTCCTTATTAATCTCCTTTTGTGGATAGATACTGTGGAAAACAATATCCGTAAGGAGGTCTACTGCACGCGGAAGATGCTCCTTCAGAATAGCTGAATAATAAACAGTATCTGTCTTAGTGGTGAAGGCATTGAGGTCACCTCCAACCTGTTCCAAACAATTAATAACATCAAGTGCCGTTCGTTTGCTTGTCCCTTTAAAGCTGACATGCTCACAAAAGTGGGCAATACCCTCTTCATCTGTTTCCTCATTGGCTGTTCCTGCATTGATCTGGTAGCCACAATAAACCACCGAAGATGCTGATGGGAGCACTATGATACGCAGTCCGTTATCCAAAACTGCTGTCTTATAACTTGTCATGACTGCAAATTTAAGAAAAAAGACCGAAACACAAACCACTTTAAAAGCGTAAAGGAAAAAGAATCTTAATTCTTTTTTGTAGTCCACCTAATTTCATTATATTTGCAAAACTAATAAGGAAGTTAATATAAATCATAATAGAATGCGGAAAGTTATAGGTATCGGTGAAACTGTCTTGGACATCATCTTCAAGGATAATAAGCCTGTTGAAGCTGTCCCAGGAGGCTCAACCTTTAATGCCATTATCTCTTTAGGACGTTGCGGAGTGAATGCATCCTTCATCTCTGAGGCTGGTAATGACCGTGTAGGAGACTATATCATTAAGTTCCTTAGGGAGAATGGGGTTAATGCAGATAATGTTAGCACCTTCCCAGACTCAAAGTCTCCAGTGTCATTGGCATTCCTTAATACCAAGAATGATGCAGAATACATCTTTTATAAGGACCATCCTCACGACCAATTAGAGTTCACTTACCCTGACATTCAGCCCAATGACATCGTCATTTTCAGCTCTTATTATGCTGTAAACCCTGTCATTCGTCCGCAAGTGTTGGGGCTTTTAGATTATGCCCGGTCACATGGCGCAATCATCTATTATGACGTTAACTATCGACCTGCACACAAAGACGATGTTATTAGGATTACTCCGAACTTATTAGAGAACCTTGATTATGCCGACATTGTGCGTGGAAGCAATGAAGATTTCGCCACACTTTATAAAAAAGATGAGGCTGACAAGGTCTATAACGCAGAGATTTCATTCTATTGCAAGCAGTTCATTTACACGCAAGGAAGCCAACCTGTGGAGGTGCGTGGTGGTAAAGACTTTAAAAAGTCATACCCTGTCCATAACACGAATATCGTAAGCACCATTGGAGCTGGCGATAACTTCAATGCCGGTTTCATCTTCGGAATGCTGAAGTATGGCATCACCCGCGACGACTTATTGCGTGGACTCACTGAAGAACAATGGGACAAGGCTATCAATTGTGGCTTGGATTTCTCTGCAGACTGCTGCAAAGACATCTTCAATTATGTAAGTCGAGAGTTTGGAGAGCAGATGAAAGGATAACAAAAAAGAACCACACTAAATCAAAATAGAAAAATGATAGAAATTGCCAACAAAGTTTATTATGTAGGTGTCAACGACCGTAACAAATCTCTTTTTGAAGGTTTATGGCCATTACCATACGGCGTTAGCTACAATTCTTATCTCATTGACGACGACAAAGTCTGCCTGATTGATACAGTAGAAGTGGACTTCTTTGTCCAGTTCATCGAGAATCTACATGCTGTTTTGGGTGATAGACAAATTGACTATCTTGTCATCAACCACATGGAACCTGACCATTCTGGCTCTTTAGCCTTGTTGAAGAAGTATTATCCTAACATACAAGTCATTGGAAACAAGAAGACATTCGACATGATGTCAGGCTTCTACGGTATCAGAGAGAATACTATAGAAGTGAAAAATGGTGAGACTTTAGAGTTAGGACATCATACATTGCAGTTCTTTATGACACCAATGGTGCACTGGCCGGAGACGATGATGACCCTTAGCAAGGGTGAAGCATCCATCCTTTTCACAGGTGATGCCTTTGGATGTTTCGGTGCTTTAAACGGCGGATTCATCGATAAGGACATCGATACAGAGGGATATTGGTTGGAGATGGTTCGCTATTACTCTAACATTGTAGGTAAATACGGTGTTCCAGTTCAGAATGCACTGAAGAAACTTGCAGGTATTCACATTGATTATATCTGTTCAACACATGGTCCTGTATGGCATGAGAACGTTGAAAAGGTGGTGAACCTGTATGATCGTATGTCGAAATATGAGACTGATCCAGGCTTGGTTATCTGCTACGGAACGATGTATGGGAACACAGAGCGTATGGCTGAGCAGATAGCACGTGCTGCTTCATTGGCCGGAGTCAGGAACATTCGACTCTACAACGTATCTAAAACGCATCATAGCTACATCCTTCAGGATATCTTCCGCTTCCGTGGACTGATTGTTGGTGCGCCAACTTACAATGCCGGGCTCTATCATGAGATGGATGTTTTGCTGCAGGAAGTGGCTAACAGGGATATCAAGAACCATCTCATTGGTTGGTTCGGGTCATACTCATGGGCTTCAAAGGCTGTCTCTGCAATAGGAGAATGGAACGAGAATCACCTGCACTTTGAACAGGTGGGTGAGCCTGTAGAGATGAAGCAAGCACTTACTCCAGAGATAAAAGAGGAGTGTGCACGACTCGGTCGTGAGATGGCTGCAAAGCTATTGGCTGAGTAATATGTAATAGAATTTCGTATAACGAAAAGTAATAGGTGCCCTTTCGCACTCTAAAAGACGCCCTTTTGCAATGTAAAAGGGCGTCTTTTGGATGCTAAAAGGGCATCTTTTGTTTTGCCCTTTACAACCAATTGAATCTCAGGAGGTTACAAAGCATGAAAAAATAGATTTCTGTTTGATTTCGGAGTTATGTCACTTCTGTTTTTGTAAGATTATTTCTACCTGTGTCATCCTTCAGTCATTAATGGTGCAAAAGATCTTTCTTTTGCTTTCATCAGGTTGGAGAAAGTATGTGGTTACGTGGCTTT
>ERZ773024.532-NODE-532-length-14149-cov-3.773734_pt1 | contig 14149 bp, 10 predicted proteins | sample MGYA00511667_ERZ773024 | MGnify/ENA primary metagenome ERZ773024 (study PRJEB29015, sample SAMEA2738117) | human oral metagenome | biome: human oral; feature: human-associated habitat; material: saliva | place: China | collected 2258 ... | reverse complement strand
GAGAAGGTCATTGAGCAGCTCGCTTCTCCGATGGATCGCCTGGCATACGGCGGTGACTTCACTACGATGCAAGCGTTGGCTGAGGCTCACGCTAACCTGTTCGAGGGTCAGTGGAATGCCAAGTTTGCACCAGCTCGTGTGCGTGAGGTGATGGAGGCCGATGTGGAGACGCAGGCCGAGGCACCGGTGATCGCCATGGAAGACACTGTGGCTCGCGTGGATCGTGATGAGAAGATCGGTCGACGCAAGTCGACATCGTGGGCTGTTCCGGTGCGCTCGCATACGGGTACCAGTGCAGCTGAGCGTTACGGTCTGACGACACAGGACGACAATGAGACGGACAGGTCTGTCGATGATGGCTTCGAGCTGTGATCACCATGTGATCATGTGCTGAAGCTGGGAAGAAGCAGGTCTCGCCTGATGGGCGGGGCCTGCTTCTTTGTCTGTATACGTTGCAATGGTGCGATATACTGGTATACGAGTCAAACACGTGGCGATGAAGGAAAGGAAGGGTGTTATGGCGCTTTATTACGATCAGGAAATCAAGGAGTATACCGATGCCGGGATCAGGCGATACAAAGGTCTTGATCCCCATGAAGAGCTGGATGCACCAACCGAGCGGTATGGTCTTGATCCACATGAGTGGACAGGAACATTGGCCGATAAGGTGACAGCGATTATCGGTAAAAATACGCCCGAGAAGGAAACGCATGTGAATGCGTTGTTGCGCGATGCGGCAAAATCATTTATGAAGAATGCCAAATATGCGGAAATGAATGCCCATAATGATGAAACTACCTTTAAGAAGGTAATGTCTGTCAACGGTGATGATTTGCGTGCTGCTATGTCCGAAGCGTCCTTGGGCGGCATTCTTATTAACGATGAAGCGATGGATGCTATCAAACGTGTGGAAAAGCGTTATCTTTCATATTGGAGTTTTGATTTCGGTTTTGATTCTCTGACGCATGCATACGATGAGCTGTATAAACTTAATGATGCGCGAGCTCATTTCCGTGAGAGTGCGCAAGCGATGCGAGGTGCTGCGAATACCCCAGCGATTTCAAATTCAGAGTTTGATCGTTTCGCCCCGCCTCAGGGTTCACGTGTGACGACGGTTCCGCCGCCTGTGCGGTCTGCGTCTTCTATCCCGTCTGCCCTTTCTATGTCCGCTGTGTCCACTCAGCGAACTGGTTCTATCCAGGCTGTGCTTCCAGGCAGTGGTATCAAGGTGAGTCGAGCAGCACCTCGTGTTCCGCAGACTGCCCGTCGTATGGGTGTTGTTGAGTCGCAGGTGCAGACTCCGAATGTTGATGACGGGTTCGAGTTGTGACGCTGACGTGATTACGTGATGGTGTAGGTCTTGCTTGAAAGCGGGGTCTACTTCATCGTTTTGCCATGTTATCGTTGCAATAGTGCGATATACTGGTATACGAGTCGAATGCAACTAAATGAAAGGAAGATGGTCATGTCGACGATATGGTACGAAGGCCCAGCCGATGGCAACATCGAGGGGCGTTATGGTCTCGATTCGCACGAGTGGGTGGGGTCGTTGTCCGATAGGGTAGCAACGATCATTGACAAGGATGATCCTTGGAAGGAAACGCATGTGAATGCGCTCTTGCGTGATGGCGTTGAGTTCTATGCGCAGAAGTCGCAGGATCATCCAGAATTGGGCGATGATGACCAGATGCGCGATGCTGTCTCTTATGTAGCGCACAGCGGTGTTCTCATCGATGATGAGACTCTGTTGGCTCTTACGGATGCGGATGACAAGTACGTCATCCCGTTTGGTGCAGAGTCTCTGATGTATGAATACAACAAGGTGCATCAGCCTGATTACGGACGGATTTATCAGCGTCAGCGTGATGCTGCGCAGTTGCCGTACGCGGAGGCAACAGACGAAGAGATCAAGGAGCACTATGGCCTTGATCCACATGAGTGGAAAGGGAGTCTTGCCGATAAGGTGATGGCAATTGTTAACAAGAATACGCTTGACAAGGAAACGCATGTGAATGCGCTTCTACGTGATGGTGCACGGCTGTTCGCTCAGAATATGGAAGCTCAACCGGTATCGGGTGTGAGTGAAGATGAGATGAGGTACGCGGTGGAGTCTGGTGGCGATGAACTACGCGCTGCCATCTCTGACGCATCGTGGGCTGGTGTTCTCATCAACGATGAAGCGATGGAAGCCATCAAGCATGTGGAGAAGGAGTACATCACTGAGTTCGGTGGAGACTCTCTGACGCATGCGTATGATCAGATGCGTAAGCTGAACGGTGCACGCGCTCATTATCGTGAGTCTGCGAAGGAGATGCGTGGCTCTGCACCTGCTGCGCCTGTTACCCAGGCACCTTCGAGCTTTGATCGATTTGCTCCGCCTCAGGGTGCTCGTGTGACGACTGTTCCGTCGCCTGTGCGCACTGTTGGGTCTGCTCGGTCTGCGCAGCCGGTTTCTCCTGTTCCGCCTATTCCTCAGCCCCCGAAGACACCGGGATCTCAGGTTCGCACGGGTGGTCCTGTGCGTGTGGGTAATGTCGCCAAGGACTGGCTGGCTTCACATGGCCGTGATGAGAAGGGTCGCCCTCTTGCATTTGCGCCTGCGTCTGGACAGTCTGGGCCTCAGGTTCCGGCTCAGCGATCGGGTTCGATCCAGGCTTCGCTTCCTGGTAGCGGTGTCACCGTGGGTCGATCGACGCCGCGTGTGCCACCCACTGCCCATCGTATGGGTATCCCTGAGCCCCAGGCGCAAACTCCAAGCGTTGATGACGGCTTCGAGCTGTGACGTGCTTGTGAGTCAATAGAAAGGAGGAAAAGATGGCTCGTCCACCTCGTCAACTTCCAGCGCCTCGTTACGGGGGTGAAGTTGGTCCGCAGAAGGATCAAGACGAAACCACGACAATGGTTGTGACCAAGGAGCAGATTTTCGACAAGAAGCCTGAGCCTGTTCACGCAGTAGAGCCAAAGCCTGCGCTTGATTGGGCGCAGCAGCTGAGGCTTGATATGCGCTACCACGCTGATGGGTATCTCCATGCTCTCAGCCAGATAAATCTGAAGTCGATGAAGCGAAAGGCTGACATCGCCTCTCGCATGAACGATCTTCAGGGTAAGCACAAGGCGTATGCGTCGATGATGGTGCTCAGCGCTCTCATTCCACTGAAAGACGGTGTGTCGATGTCGGCTGTAGCCGAATCTGTTGGCATGGGTGTCACCATGTGGATGCTGTCGCCCAACTTCCGCCAACAGGTGAAGTCATTCGCTCGTGATGCGCGTATGGCTGTCGAAGACATGGCTGAGGCGCGTCGACGCAGTCAATCGAAACAGTTGCATGATAAGGCCGATCGTCACCGGGAGAAGCATGGTGGTGAATTGCCGCCCTCTCTGAAGCGTCGTCTGGAGCGCATTGAAGCCAAGGAGCGCAACGGTCGTATCCCCTTCAATGAAGCGAGTGCGGCGTTGACGCATCTCGGTTTGAGCGAAGCGATGTTCAACCAGATGCGTCAACCTGGTGTGGATCCTGCTGAGGTTCAGGAAGGCTATGCGCACCTGATGGAGCGCTTCTGGGATGATGTCCGCAAGGACGGCTTGGATCCCGAAAAGGTGAACACCGTCAGTCGCATGCTCATGGGTCAACGAATGCGCTATGAGCCTCACTGGGCGAATGCGTTCGTTGAGACCGCTCATGGTGAGGTTGACATGGACATGGTGGAGACGGTGGACGCTCAGACGGGTGAACCGCATCGAACGTGGACTGGTATCTGGTCCACTCGCATGGGTGAGCCCATTGTGGGCGGTTCTTTCACCGTCCGTCCTCCGTACAACGAGATGCAGCATGAGTTGTCTCTGAGTACGTGTATGGCTCGTGAGATGGAGCGTGCAGCGCTGAATGGCAACATTGCGGATCTGAATGAGTCGCTGCTTGCCTACGGTTCTGCGTGGTCTGTTCGAGACAAGAACCTGGACGTGCACAGCGTTCCTGGTGCGATGGGTGAGAAGATTCGTCGAGCTCGTCGTGGTCTTGATGCCATGGAATTCGATGGTTTCGATCGAGATGCGCAGCGAGACATCTATGCGACATCGTTCGTTCACGCCATGGACATGGTGGCGAAGGCTCACCCGGACATCGAGCGTCACTGGGCGCAGCAGTATGGGTCTCAATGGCGATCGGAGATGCGAGATTTCGCAGCGACGCCAGAGGAAACCTACAACCGGTGGCAACGGGGGGAGTTTTACTCTGATGCGCGTGAGTCTCCAGGGCATGACAACGCTCATGCGGATCCCCACACGGAACGTATGAGGGAAGACTCAAGGCGCAGGCGCAGTGCGTACAACCGTGCGCGTGACAACCAGGAGTACAACGCTCATGAGACATCAGCGTTTAGCGCTGATACCGATTTCGAACTCAACGATGTCGACGACGGGTTTGACATGGGCGGGTACGATCGACCTAACGACAATGATGGCTTTGAGCCGTCTCTATGAAAGGAGTTGAGTGACCAATGTTGGGTTTTCCAAAGGATGACAATACGATCGCTGGTCTGTTCGGTGTCAGCGAAGAGGATCGTCACGCATGGGCCAAGGAGCATCAGATGAGGCTGGAGCGTCAGCAGGCGCAAAAGCCGGGTCTGGCGAAGAAGGCAACGATGGCTGCCTACGAAATCGCCGCTGCGGGTATTACCTCGCAGATGCGTGCGGCGTACATCGAAGAGGCCCGTGGTACGATGGCGAAAGAGACGACCACGACGACTCGTAGTCAGTCTCGAAACATCGATCCTGAACTCGAAGAGATCCGTCGCGAGAGTGGTGGCTACGAATTCGGTGGCTAACCGATCTATGCGGTGGCGCTGGCTGATATATCCCCAGGGGTTCATCCCCTGGGGATATATTTATGTATCGGTCGGTTAGGCATCGGTGTGTTCCGATATGTTAGACTGATACACGAACATAATCAGAAAGCGGCTATGTACCGTGACACGTGGGGAAAGGATGAGAGGTTGGATTATGGCGCTCTACAAGAAGGACGCGAAGAAGAATGCGAGGGTGGATGATGACACTCGTATGACGAAGACGAAGTTGATACAGGCTGTATCGAAGCGTACAGGTATCGATGCGGCGACGGTGCGAGCTGTGTATGCGACGATCGTTGATGAGATCATCACGACCACCCGTTCTGGTCGATCGGTGATGCTGACGGGATTTGGTCGTTTCTACCGGTTGCATAAGGCGGGTCATACCGTGCAGTTCACCAAGTCTGGAACGGGTGCGGTGCCTGGTTACGACGTGCTGAAGTTTTCGGCCTCGTCGACGCTGAACCGATCTTTGACAAATGAGTCGAGTGAGTAGTCGTACGATCGTGAGAACAAAACCCCTGAGCACGTGATGTGCCCAGGGGTTTGTTCATGTGGAAGTCATTGGGGGATGGATCCATTGATCTCGACATATGTCGTCTGCACATTTGTTTGATCAGGTTTCTTTTCCCACATGACCCACCCATTTGTCAACAATTCTCGATTACTGTCGTGTTCTTTCCATCTAAAGGATAGCCAGAACGGTGGTCCATTGAGAATGGATTCCCTAGTATCGATGGGTAGTCGTGATAATCGATGTGTTGCCCATTTAACGACATCATCAATCACATACCGGTGACCATGTACTGCCGCCCCTTGAAACTTCACAGATGTGGTAAACATCTGAGGTTCAATTTCACCAATGTGAATATCGTGGCGATCGAATTTCATTCGATAGCTATTGGTGCGAGATGTTGTATCGTCATCTGAAGTAGCGAAGATGGATACCAACGTGCGCACTTCCGATTCACTAGATGCAGTGATGTCGACTGCGCCTTCCACAATTGATGTTGTCGGATGCTCTCTCATTATATCGAGAAGCTTATCTCGAAATTCGATAGCATCTGCTTCATTGAAATTCTCTAGGTAATAGAGATAGCCACGCCCATGGGGTTTCGCGAAGTATACAAGATCGTCGATGTCGTATTGCGACAGCTCACCGATGATTGCCTCGTTGTTCTTGAACCTTGTCATGAAATTGGTGATTCCGGTACGAGTGTAGTCGGCGTATTTCCATGACGAAAAGCCCCATTGATCCAGGAGGTCAACAGTGAGGTCTCTGCGGTCGTAGTACATGGTGTCCAAAAGCGCAGAGTATAGTGCTGTTCCCTTGCTTTTCTGGATGAGGGTTTGTCCACGTGCGATGAATGAGTCCTCTGTCGTGAATTCTTTCCATGTGACGACAACGGTCAACTCTTTGTCTGTGAGTTGTTGGATTTTGGGGCCCATATCTTTTTGCTTGTGGCGTCGACCAATCACATCGAACATATCGATGAGGTTGTTGCGATAGTCGTTACGACCTGTCGCCTCAAAGGGAATGCCGTAACACATTTTGTCGTCAGGTTGAGGACTCCATAGAGTAATTTTGGGACCAATCTTTGTTGACCACTCATACTGTTTGGGGTGCAGTTCATTAACGATGTTGATAAACGTTTGGGCTACGTCTAACGATTCAGCAGTGATGTGAAAGTATCCTTTCACTGTGGTTGAGACTACCATGGTTGACCCCTTTCGTTATTGTGCGCTCACTACTGTGAGTCTGATGTGGGTGCGTTTATTTAGTGCACCACAATTCAGTCAAGGCCGAGAGCGACAGCGATACCGTCCTGAATGGTCTCCAGCTCATGGTCTTCCACATGGCCGATGCGGCTCGTGAGTCGGGATTTATCGACGTTTGTCACCTGATTGCACACAGCAATTGATTCTCGGTTGTTGACGTGAACCGTGGGGTTGATGGTGTTGGTACGACGCTGCTTGTTTGGGGACGTGATATAAACGACTTGGACGACACCGGATCGCTGGTTGATACCATCGTTGCTCACGATAACGGCAGGTCGACCGGACCAGATTTCATTGCCGACGGTTCCGCCACCAGGTACGGGTGCGGCTTCGACGAACCAAACGTCGCCTTGGCGGATAGTACGCATGTGCGCTCCTTTCGAGTAGGAGAGTAGGGGATTAAGTAGATAGAGTGTGAGGGTGCCACATTGCCCCTGGGAAATCCCAGGGGCAATGTGGCAGGAGGACGGCATGAGGGCTTGTCAGTCCTTGTCCGTCGTCGAATCACTTGGATTCGCAGTAAGACCAGCAACAATGCTTCGAATCTGATCGAGATCGTTCTGTGCTGGTTGGGTGGTGCCCACCTGGGCAGCGTCTGTCTGATCAGACGGGATTGCATCCTCGATGGCATCGAGGACATCATCCTCGTCAACGACGATCGCGTCGACAGCATGGTTCTCACCATCGTCATCAACGTCGTTACCAGAGACGGGGTTGGTCAGCGAATCAACGATGAGGTTGTAGTCGCTGACAATGCGGGCAGACAGCGTGGTTCCGTGCGAGAGGACGAAGAGGCTGTTCTTAGCGCGCGTGAACGCAACATAGTAGAGCCGCTTCTTCTCTTCCGTCATGTCGGACTGGTCCTTGTAGACGACAACAACGTTGTCGAATTCAAGGCCTTTCACGCCATGGACCGTCGACACGATCAGATCCGCCTTGGTTTCAAGGTTACGGATCTTCCTTTCCTCGTTGTTGCGATGCATAAGCGCATCGCGAATCGAGTTGTGGCGAATCTCGTGGTCCAAGATGCACTTCTTCAGACGATCGAAGAAGGCCTCCTTGGTGATGATGCCTGCCTGGTATTCGTACACCCAACCCTGGATAGTAAGGGCGGACGCAGTCCACCATTCACTAGCCATCTTGGCGAGTGCTGCCTGAGCGTTCGGGTTGTTACCCGGACCCCGGCTCACGAGTTCCTTGGTGAACACGAATGACGCATTCGCTGGATCGACTGCCTCGATGTCGCTCCAGTGGTGCTCGATGAACGACGAGAAGAACGTCGACGCACGACGCCGATCAGAGATCATCGAGATGACCGAGCGACCAGGGAAGAGCTCTTCCAGGCGCTTCTGGATGGCGAAAGCCTCTCGGCGGGTGAACGCCAAGAAGGCGACCTGTTCTCCGCGATTCAGGCATTCCTGGATGTAGGAGTGCGTGTGCTTCGAGAGAAGCACAGGCAGGTCGCTGAGGAACTTCCTATCTGCCGTGTAGTGCTCATGCACAACACGCACCTTGTCCTGGAACGACTGTGCCGTCACAGGGGTCAGCGAATTAGCTCGCAGACGGATCTGCGCAAACTGATTTGCCTCGATCTCAGACAAGAGGTGGATATTTGCCATGTCCAAGACTTCCTGGTTGGAGCGATAGTTCGTCTCCAGCTTGTACGGCGTGAAGACACCGGATGATTCGAGTGCATTCAGAGCCTTCGGGTTCGCTGAACGGAACTCATAGAGCGTCTGCGAACTGTCCCCCACGATAAAGAGCGAACAGCCCAGCTTGTTCACCAGACGAAGCAGGTAGATGAACTCGAAGACCGAGTTATCTTGGACTTCGTCGATGATGAGGTGACGGATGTTCAACCCAGCAGGCAGCGGCATCCTGTCGATCATCTGGTAAGCCAGGATGATCTCAAGCTCTAGCGATGTCTGCTTGATGAGGTTGAGTGCGTCAACCGTCTGCTCCAGGTGTGACTCGATGAAGTTGTTCAGCGCGGTGTGCGCACCCTCAGAGTTACGACCCTCCAGCCTGCGCAGCTTCTCAGCAAACTGGAACGCGAATGGATCCCCCGGCATGTAGATGCCCAAGGAGTTAGCGATCGTCTCCACAGAGCTGAGCTCATGAGTGGGGAAGTACGTCATGTACAGATCGTGAATCATTCGCGCGATCGTCATGGAACGAACGTTGGGGTTCTTACGGATGATGTTGTCTGCTGCCGCGTTTGTGAACGACAGGACAGTGATGTCAGCCGGATTGACACCGCACAGGCTAAGCTGCTGGATGCGCTCAAGAATGACAGTGCTCTTGCCAGCTCCTGCGCCTGCCTGAGTCAGGATGAGCGGTTCAGTCGAGCGCACAGCAGCAAGCTGCTGAGGCGAGAGCTGTCGCTGCACAGGAATAGTCTTGATGGTCTCGGGTGCACGCTCCAGCTGATCACGCTTGCTACCGAGGTCGCTGAGCGTGTCGTTCATCAGCAAGTTCATATTCTGCTTGACCAGGAGCGAAGCGGTCTGGGGATCGCAGAGCATGTTGATGGACGCGTAGATCTTCTTGTATGCAGATAGCGGAACGTTGTACTGCTCCATGTAGCGCAGCTCGTAGACCATCTGGGCCAACTGCTCATCGTCGTACGAGTGCTTCTTCGACACAAGAGCGTTAATGACATCGTGGATGTCATCGGCAATGTCATCGCTGCTCCAGCGCTGTGCACTGTCCGTGATGTTGTCGTAGACGCTGTAGTCTGCATAGAACTCAGCCAGCGTGTCAAGGAAGCCGCGCTTACGCGAGTGGTTGATCCCGGTGGCTCGGAAGATCTCATCCCACGGCAGGTGCTCTGCGTCCTCAGCAGGCGCGTAGCTCCAGTCAGCGATGGCCCATGCCTGGTTGGCGGCGCTCATCTTGGAAGACTTGTTGGGGAACGTGCTGATGGTCGTGCTGAGCAGGGTGGCACGAGTGCGGTAGCTCTCGTCCTCTGTGATGATGAGCGTGTCATCGGTTTCATCGTCAAACAGAGCGATCTCATCATCGTCGACCTCGATGAAGTCAGGATCGTCAGGATCGATGGCATCAAGATCATTGATGAGACGTGCGAGCATCTGATCGTTGAGATCATCGATGTCTTCGTCCTGCTTGGGCGGGACAACATAGAGCACAGTACGGTACGAGATCTGCAAGTCCTTGACCTTGTTCTTGCCGCTGTTGTCCTCGCGCATAGCGAGGCCCTGTACGTGGCACGACGCCCAGATGTCAAACGTGTCGGTGTCGTCGGTGAGACGCACGGCGAACTGGTCCATATCATCGGGGACAGGCAGGGTCATACGACCGTAGCCCTGCTCGTAGGCACGCTTCACGATGGTGCCAGTCGGGATGATACGGCTGGTGACTGCGTTGGATGTCTGCGACATCTTGTAGCGCAAATCCGTCGTACCCATGGTGGTGCGATCCAATCCCATGGGATAGCGGCCTGGGATGACAGAGCTGTTGAGCAAGCCCTGCTTCTTCCCACGGCCAGTAAGATGCGACGAGAAGTACTTGGGCGTCACTGCCTTAATGGTGCGCGCCTTGGTAGCTTCGACAGCAGTGCTGAACTTGGCTGCTTCGTCGATGTTATCGAGGAGGATGGGCATATGAGCCCTCCTTTCTATTTGAATAAAGTGACAAGAATTGAATAAATGTGTGCATGCGCACTATCGATCGGCCCGTTAGCGTGTGTTGCCAACAGGCCGACCGATGAGAACAGTGTTGTGGGATTGGCGATCACACAAGCTTGTAGCCGACGATCTCCATATCGTCGCCAGTGTCGGGATCGATGAGAGTCCCTACATCGGGCAGATCGCTCAGCGGCTGATCGTAGAGACAGCCGTTCTCGTCTGTGTAGACGATGTGCACCGAGTCAAGGTTCTTGTTGAGCTTGGGCGCATAGGGTGACAGCAGACCGTAGAGTGCGAGGGTGCTCTCGACCTGCTTTTCCCATGCCGGGGCAAGGGTTGTCCCAATGAGACGTGCGAGGTCTTCCTTCGTCTCGATGCCTTCGAGTACGCAGGGTGTCGTGCGTAGATACTGCGCAGCGCGGCGTCGGCTCTTAGCGGTGATGAGGGCGTTGTAACGATCGTTGGGGTCGTCTTCTCGCAGCCAATACCAGCCATTGTCAAGTGCGTACATGGGCGTACCAGTTCGCGCATCAGAAAGATGGAGATCGATGAGCTGGCGAAGCCACGGGAACGCCTGAAGGATGCGGTCATGGACCATGCCGCAGTCATCGGGCTCGTTGTCGAAGAAGAATCCGTCGTTGTCTTGGCGCTCGTAGTACACCTCGCCCGTCACGCTGATGCGGTCATCGTTAATGCCGTATGTGGCGATGACCTTGATGCGAGTGCCGTTAGACTCAGTGATGATGTCCTCAACGGTATGCGTGCATGTGTAACGCATGGAAGCTCCTTATGTGTCAGTGATGAGAAATGTGGGTGTGGTTCACCTACGCAACGTTTGTTACGTAGGCGAACCGTTATTTGTTAGTTGCTCGCAGCAGAGAGCAGAGAGTCCTCGATGAAACCGCGAATAGCGCGAACGGCAGGGCGTGCGCCTTGATCTTTCAGGTAGGTCTCTGCCACCAATCGATCGATGGTGTCATCGTCGATGGGGTCGAAGCTCATACCTGGATTCTCAGCACAGATCCGTGCAACTTGGCGATCGTATTCATCACGTAGAATCTCAGCGTATTCGCTGGTTCCTAGTGGCATGAATGCGATGAGGTCATCGAACCTGCCAAGTAGTTCCGCATCAAAGCTATTCTGGAGCTCATTGGTGAGAGACTGCTTTGAAATACTCTGCGTATGGTTACCGAACCCCATCTGGGATCCAGAGAGCTTTTGCCTGCCAGCATTGGTCGTTGCGATGACAATGCAACGAGACATGTCGACGGCGGGGCCGTTGGCCATCTGAATCTCTCCGGTATCGAGCGCGGAGAGGAACAGTCGCTGAACCGACATGTGTGCCTTCTCGAATTCATCCAGAACGATGACTCGATAGGGGTTCGATGCCAAGGTATCGAACGGTCGTTCTCGGGCACTCTCAGATCCAACGTAGCCAGATGGGGAGCCGATGATCCGGTTGATCGTGTGCGCATCGTGGAACTCTGCCATGTTGAGCAAAATGGGTTCCTGACCGGTGACCATCTGGGAGATGATCTTGGCGGTCTCGGATTTACCCACGCCGGATGCGCCAGCGAAAAGCCACGACGTTGGTCGCGTCTGGGGGAAGATGTTCAGCTCGCGGCGACGCAGTGCGTCAACGAGACGCGGAAGCACGTCTTCCTGGCCCTTGAGCCTGGAGAGTTCACTCTCCAGAGTCTCGACATCAAGCTGCGGTGGCTGGGACTGACCGGTCACGAGCAGCATGGCGATCGTATTGAGACGCTTGGAGGTCAGTGGGATCTGGGTGATCTGCTGAAGCATCTGTGCATACGATGCGTTGCCAGAAGCAAGCGCTTCCTGGATCGCAGCGTGATGACTGATTACGCTGTGGCTGAGAGCTCGATCGAGCAGTGTGATGGCAGTATCGGGGCGGTGTCCGGTACTCATGAGACGATCGGCGGTAGCAACGATGTCATCGAGGACATCAGATGCCACACTGACCTTGTTTTGGTAGTGGGTGAGCATGCCGGGCAGAACGACATCGAGAATCGAACGGGTCTGCTCTCGGTTAAGCTCGTCGACGATAACAGACGAGAAGCGACGCTTGAATGCCGGATCATCATCGAGGCGCTTTGCCTCACCCATCGTCGTTGCTGCGATGACACGCAGGTATCCTCGGGCCAGTGCAGGCTTGAGGATCTGCGCAATCTTGCTGTAGGTGGGGTTACTGTCATCGGCAATGATGTGGATCTCATCAATGAAGAGCAGTGCATCATTATCTGGATCCTGAGCAAACTTGATGATGTCGGTGATTCGGTTCTCTAGTTCACCGACGATGCCAGCGCCAGCGACAAGCGTAGCGATCGGCAGCTCGTAGATGGTGGTGTTCTTGAGCTGCGGAGGCACGGATGCTTCCTGGTTAGCGATGCGCCTGGCGATCTCTTCAACGATGGCGGTCTTGCCAACACCTGCTGGGCCAACAAGAAGCGCATTCGGCTTACGCGACGACGAGATGATGCTCATCGTCTGCGTGACGATTTCGTCACGGAAGAGCGCCGGAGAGGACTTCTTGTGTTCCTCGTTGTAGTTGATGAGCATGTCACCAATGTCAGAACTACCGGTGATGGCGTGGTTATGAGATGGCGCAGACGGGCCAACGCTGACGATGTTCGGCGCACCAGAGCCATTGCCCGATCCGTTCGGGTTGTGAGCGTCGTCGTCATGGGGTGTGAAGTTGGACAGGCCCATAGGCGTGCCTCCTTTTTGAATAAACGAATATTGAATAGTTGAATGAATGAGGTTTGGCTCCTGCTGCCCTACACCCCTCCCTTTCACCAGTGAATGGAGGAAGAGAGGGGTGTAGTAGGGGAGCATGTCACTTGGTCATGCCGAGGATACGAGAGCCCGTGGTGGGATCGATCGTCTTCATGTGGTGGGTGAAACTCATTGCGCTTTGACGCAAGGATTCGTACCAGTTGTCCGGGACAGAGATCGGTACATAGTACAGATTCTCAGGCACGTCGATGTGATACGAGCCAGGCCACCACTCGAAGTCGGTAATCACCAGGTTAAGTCGACGCTTGAACGGAGGGTTCTCATTGATGAGCTTGTAGATCTGCTCATAGTCCGTACCACCGCTCACCTTAGGCACGGCAGCAAACTGCTTCCACACCTGGGTGATAGAGCGGTTCTTGATGCGAAGGCGTACGGGCGTTGACATGACGTGCGAGAAACTCGTGAAGTACAGATCCACGCCCATTCGCTTGGCAAACTGGATGAGCATCTTGATCGTATCCTCGTAGTTCTCGGTGGAGATAGACCCGGAGGTATCCAGGTAGATGTGGATGTCCGGCATATACTTGCGAGACACAATCTTGCCTGGCTTGTTCGGATCGTTCGGCTGACGCCTATTTGCTCGAACAAAGCTCGTGCCCACATTCCTGATGGAATTGAGCGACTGGTTGACCTTCGACATGCGCGTGAGGACACGCATGGCCGACTTGTATATGTCAACCGGTCTGGTGGGTCGCTTGCGGAACACGACACGACCGCTACGGCCAGCCTGGTGCTGTGCGTTGGACAAGCTGTTGGCAGCTTGCGCAGATGCTTTTTGCTGGGCGCGAGCAAGCGCAGTGAGCTTGCTGAGCTGTCCCGGCGTGACGAGCTTGACCGGGTTGTGCAGGGACTTCATGATGAGATCCCACTCAGCGTTGATCTTACGCATCGATGCCCTGGCATGAGCTTCAATGTTGACGAGGACCAACGTACGGGGTAGTGCCAACTCAGCAATACTGAACGGCAGCATGCCGCACGTCTCGGGCGCGCCAGGTTGGTTAGTCTGCTGCATGTGGGTCCACGTGCTGAGAGCCCACATGAGGATACGTGCGAATGAGTACT
>ERZ773024.528-NODE-528-length-14185-cov-2.253786_pt1 | contig 14185 bp, 6 predicted proteins | sample MGYA00511667_ERZ773024 | MGnify/ENA primary metagenome ERZ773024 (study PRJEB29015, sample SAMEA2738117) | human oral metagenome | biome: human oral; feature: human-associated habitat; material: saliva | place: China | collected 2258 ... | reverse complement strand
GCCAAGCTGCGCCGTTATCAGGATATAATTGATTATCATTTCTCGCAACAGGGCATTAACCCGAATGTGCTGAACATGCTCAATACGCGTTATATCATCGTTCCGACTCAGCAAGGGCCACAGGTGCAGAAGAACGATCGAGCGCTGGGTAATGTGTGGTTTGTAAACGAGATTCAGTGGGTGAACTCGCCCGATGAAGAAATCGTTGCCCTAAACGACTTCGATCCGTTGGAGAGAGCGGTGATTGATGTTGTCTGGAAAGAAAAGCTGGCCGACTGGGAGCAGTTACAACATGCGACGGACAGCGCGGCTTCGATCCGTCTGACTGACTGTGTCAATCCGGGTCATCTGCTCTACGAGAGCAACAGTACGCAACCTCGTCTGGCCGTCTTCTCCGAAGTGTTTTACAAAACATGGCGTGCGTATATCGACGGGCAGGAAGTGTCGCCGGTGCGGGTGAATTATATCTTGCGGGGATTGAAGGTGCCTGCGGGTCAGCATAAGATCGAGTTCAAGTGCATCGATGAGGTTTATCTTCGCAGTGCGAAAATCTCCATGACCGGCTCAATCATTGTGGGGATCGTCCTGATAGGACTGCTCGGTTTCGCACTTTGGGATGCTATCCGGAAGAAAAAGCCAGCCATCGCCGAAGCTTGACGCGCAAAAATATAACGAAATCTTTTTTAACCCAGATTCCGCAATAGAAGAAATAAGAATGAATTTAATTCAGGCTTTCAGCCCTCCGAACAAGGTCCGGATGTCGATATACCCCACCCTTGCGGGATGGGGCTGAAATAATTCGGGCTTTCAGCCCTCGTAAACCCCGCAGAGGCGGTGAGTTGTTGAATTGTTGAGATGTTTATTTGTTTAGTTGTTGATTTGTTGGCTCTGCTGATTGCTGAATGCTGACTGCTGATTGCAGAAAGAGCCCTGAAAGGGCGAGATAATTCAGCCCAATGCGAAGCGTTGGGGAAAAAGGCATCGCATCTCGGCGGAGGGCTGTAAGCCTGACGTAACCATTGTCGTGCATTCGTACGTCCATGATTAATGGTAAACGCCGAACAGTGTATCGCGTAATTTGGGTTTAAGCCAAAGTGAGGCTGTCTCAAAAGCAAAGACAGCCTCTTAAAAAAAGAGGCGTCTCGTTTTGAGGCGGCCTCTCTTTATTTGCAGGAAAACAATCACCATCATTTTCCATACCATGTTATAAACATCTGTGATTATTGGTTGCCACCGCGATGATTTTCGCGATGCGGACGGCCTCCATTGTCACGACGGCCTCCGTTGTTGTTTTGACGTGGCGGACGTGCGGGACGTTCCGCTTCCTTATATCCTTCAGGTTTCGGCATCAATGCTTTGCGCGAGAGTTTGAATTTGCCTGTCTTCGGATCGATATCGACCAGTTTCACGGTGATGCTGTCGCCTTCACGCAGCCCTGTTTCTTCGACCGTTTCCAGACGTTTCCAGTCGATCTCCGAGATGTGCAGCAGACCGTCTTTGCCCTGCATAAATTCGACAAAAGCGCCATAAGGCATGATGGATGAAATCTTACCTTCATACACTTCTCCTACTTCGGGTACGGCAACGATGGCCTTGATGGCACGCATTGCGGCATCGATCGATTCTTTATTCGTCGCCGAGACCTCAACGATGCCCTGATTGTCGACCTCTTCGATCGAGATTGTCGCTCCGCTCTTCTCCTGAATCCCTTGAATAATCTTCCCTCCCGGGCCGATTACCGCACCGATAAATTCTTTTCCGATAATCAGCGTCTCGATGCGTGGCGCATGAGGCTTAAGTTCGGCACGCGCTTCGGGCTGAGCATCGGTAATCTTTCCGAGGATATGCATACGTCCTTCTTTGGCTTGTGCAAGGGCCTTTTCAAGGATTTCGTACGAGAGGCCGTCCACCTTGATATCCATCTGAGTCGCTGTAATACCGTCCTTCGTACCGGTCACTTTAAAGTCCATGTCGCCGAGGTGGTCTTCATCGCCGAGGATATCGGAAAGAATCGCATAGTTCGTCCCTTTGTTTTCCGAAATCAACCCCATCGCAATCCCCGATACCGGCTTTTTGAGAGGCACACCGGCATCCCGTAACGCCAACGTCCCGGCGCAGACGGTCGCCATCGACGACGAACCGTTAGACTCGAGAATATCCGAAACGACACGCACGACATACGGATAGTCATTCGGGATCATCCGCTTGAGTGCACGGTGGGCAAGGTTTCCGTGTCCTACTTCGCGACGTCCCACACCGCGTTGCGGTCTGGCTTCACCGGTCGAGAAAGGCGGGAAATTGTAGTGTAGCAGGAAACGGTCACGTCCCTGATTCAACACGTCATCAACAATTTTCTCATCATTCTTCGTACCCAATGTGACGGTTGTGAGCGACTGTGTCTCACCGCGTGTAAAGATTGCGGCTCCGTGAGGCCCAGCCAAACAGTCGGTTTCGATCCAGATGGAGCGGATATCGGTTGTTTTCCGACCGTCGAGGCGCTTGCCTTCGTCGAGGATAGCCCGACGCATGGCTTCTTTTTCCACGTCGTGGTAGTAACGGTCGATCAGCGCCCCTTTCGTCTCCAACTCTTCTTCCGTATATTGAGCTTTGAATTCTTCTACGATCTTTTCAAAAGCTTCGGCACGTTCTTGTTTGCCCTGTCCCGAAACGGAGATCGCATACGCTTTGGCATAGAGGTCGTCGTGTACTTTCTTACGCAGGTCTTCGTCGTTCTCCTCATGGCAATATTCACGTTTAACCGTTTTTCCGCATGCAGCTTCGAGCTCTTTCTGAACGAGGCAGTGCTTTTTGATGGCTTCATGCGCCACCTTGATGGCTTCGAGCATCTCGCTCTCCTGCACTTCGCTCATCTCGCCTTCTACCATCATGATATTGTCATACGTGGCGCCGACCATGATGTCGATATCGGCCTTTTCGAGTTGCGTAAAGGTCGGGTTGATGATAAATTGGCCGTCGACACGTGCCACACGCACTTCCGAGATCGGTCCTCCGAACGGGATGTCGGAAACGGCGAGGGCTGCCGAGGCGGCCAGTCCGGCCAATGCGTCCGGCATATCTTCACCGTCGGCAGAGAAAAGTATGATGTTTACAAATACTTCAGCATGATAATCGTCCGGGAACAACGGACGGAGTACGCGGTCGACTAATCGAGAGGTGAGCACTTCATAGTCGGAGGCTTTCCCTTCTCTGCGCGTAAAGCCGCCGGGAAAACGGCCAAATGCCGCAAATTTCTCCTTATAATCTACCTGAAGCGGCATAAAGTCCGTACCGGGCACTGCGTCTTTTGCCGCACAAACCGTGGCCAACAGCACTGTGCTTCCCATTCGGACAGTTACGGAACCATCAGCCTGCTTGGCCAACTTCCCGGTTTCGATGGTGATGATCCTTCCATCACCTAAATCAATCGTCTTTTCAATTACATTCATCTTTGTTTCTTTCGTTACGTCTAAAAACATCTAACTTCTTAAAATTCGGACAAAGGTAGAAAATTATTGACAATTAATCGTGAACGCGTCGTTTTTTTTCGGAGAAAGAGTCGTTGAGGGCCTTCTTCTCCCTCCTTGAAACAAGAAGAATGATATACCGCGAAAAGACTATCAGGCAGACCAATGACAACCTTCATCAAGACTTCGTTAGCATATCTCAGATTTTTTGTCTACGTTTGCAGAGAAATACATCATTCATATCTAAAATCATGGCAAAAGAAATCAAATTACTTTCACCGCAAGTCGTTTGGGGATATTTTTATGACCTGACGCAAATCCCGCGTCCGACGGGACATACCCAACAAGTGACGGAATATCTGAAAACGTTCGGCAAAGAACAGGGTCTGGAAACGCTTCAGGATGCGACAGGCAATGTGTTGATACGCAAGCCGGCCACGGCGGGATATGAAGACCGTGAAACCGTCATCATGCAATCCCATGTCGATATGGTGCCGCAGAAGAATGCGTCGGTAGCGCATGATTTTCTGACGGACCCGATCGATGCGTATGTCGATGGCGAATGGGTGACGGCTCGTGAGACGACGCTCGGCGCCGACAACGGCATGGGGATGGCATTAGCCATGGCGGTATTGTCGGACAAAACGTTGAAGCACGGCCCGCTCGAAGCTCTGTTCACGATCGATGAAGAAGTAGGGATGGATGGCGCCTCCGGCTTGAAACCCGGTTTTCTGAAAGGACGCATTCTGCTCAATGGCGACTCGGAAGAGGAGGGGAGGTTATATGTGGGCTGTGCCGGCGGTATAGACTTGAATATTTCTTTCCGTTATCAGGATGGAGCGCCACCCATCGAAGGGGATGTGGCCGTAAAAATTCTGCTTACGGGACTGAAAGGCGGCCATTCGGGTGTTGATATTCACCTTGGTCGCGCAAATGCCAATAAGCTGATGTTCCGCTTGCTGAAAGTGGCTGTGTGTGACTATGGCGCACGGTTAGCTACAATCGACGGCGGCTCGCTGCGCAATGCGATTCCTCGCGAAGCAATGGCCGTGATCACCCTCCCCGCCGACAATATCGAAGCTCTGTGGGAATTGATTGCCGACTATCAGGATTTATACCGCTCCGAATATAAGGGAATCGAGGAAAGCCTCTGTCTTACGGCCGAGATGACTGAAGCGCCGTCGTCGCTAATCCCTGAAGAGATGCAGGACGATCTGATCAATGCCGTAGAAGGTTGCCAGAATGGGGTCATCAGTATGTTAAACGATTTTCCGGGGACGGTAGAATCCTCATCGAATCTGGCTGTCGTGAAGGCGGAAAACAGGGCGATCGATGTGAAGATTCTTGTACGAAGCTCATCGGAGAGCCGTAGAGAGTCTGTTTGCTCGTCGCTCGAGAGTGTCTTCTCGATGGCCGGCGCCAAAGTAGAATACGACAACGTCTACGGTGGCTGGCAACCGAACATCGATTCACCGATTCTGCGGACGATGGAAACGACGTACGAAAAACTTTTCGGGCAAAAGCCGGTCGTATCGGTGATGCATGCGGGCCTCGAATGCGGAATCATTCAGGAGGCATATCCTGACATGGATATGATTTCGTTCGGGCCGGACATCCGGTTCCCGCATTCTCCCGACGAAGCCGTTCGTATCGATTCGGTCGAAAAGGTATGGAAGCTGCTGACGGCTACTCTTGAAGATGCACCGCGTGCGTCGTCGTAAGAGGCTTGAAAGGCGCGCCCCTGTTTCCTGAAAAATCGTTACCTTTGCCGGTTCAATTTGAATGATTGCATGATGGCGAAGAAGACAGTGAAGGAAAAAGAAGAAGACGGGTACATCCTGATCAAGGGGGCGCGTGTCAACAATTTGAAAAATATCGATGTCAAGATTCCGCGCGATAAGTTCGTAGTGATTACCGGACTGTCAGGCAGCGGCAAGTCGTCGTTAGCATTCGATACGTTGTATGCCGAAGGCCAGCGACGCTATGTGGAGAGCCTCTCGGCTTACGCCCGTCAGTTTCTGGGACGCATGAGCAAGCCTGAATGCGATTACATCAAAGGTATTCCGCCGGCAATTGCCATCGAGCAGAAGGTCAGTGTCCGCAATCCTCGGTCAACGGTCGGCACGTCGACCGAGATTTACGAATATCTCCGCTTGTTGTATGCCCGGCTGGGACAAACGATTTCGCCCGTTTCGGGGCAGAAAGTGAAGAAGCATCAAGTCTCCGATGTGGTGAAAAAGGCGTTGTCCTACCCTACCGGTATACGTTTTGCCGTTTATGCTCCGGTCGTTCTGCCTGAAGGGCGGACGCTCAAAGAACAGCTTGAAATCCTCCGGAAAGAAGGCTATACACGACTTGAAATCGATGGGAAAATCTATCGCATACAGGAAGTACTCGATGATGCCGGACTGACGGACACGAAGGATGCCGAGATTTTGATCGACCGGTTAGAGGTCTCGGACGACAAACTGCTGAAAAATCGTTTAGCCGACTCCGTTGAGACTGCTTTTTACGAAGGGCAGGGCACTTGTCGGCTGAAAGTCTATCGGACGGAATCGCCCGAAGTGTTCGAGTTCTCAAAACGTTTCGAGGCTGACGGGATGGTTTTCGAGGAGCCGACCGAGATGATGTTCAACTTTAACAATCCGCTGGGCGCCTGTCCCACATGCGAAGGATTCGGGAAGGTGCTGGGCATCGATGAAGATCTGGTGGTACCGGATAAAAGTCTGTCGATCTACGAGGGCGCTGTCGTCTGCTGGAAAGGCGAAGTGATGGGCGAGTGGTTGCAAATAAGGTTGCGCGATTTTATCCATGCTGCGGTTAAACACGATTTCCCGATACACCGGCCTTACTTCGAGCTGACAGCGAAGGAGAAGGAACTGCTGTGGCACGGCGCACGAGGTGTCCATGGCATTGACGACTTTTTCAAGTTTGTCGAAAGCAATCAGTACAAGATACAGTACCGTGTCATGTTGGCGCGATATCGAGGCAAAACGACATGTCCGGCCTGCAAGGGCAGCCGGCTGAAACCTTCGGCGCTTCATGTACAGGTCGGCGGGAAGAATATGGCCGAACTGGTCACGATGCCGGTAAATGAAGTAAAGACATTCTTCGACCGGCTGGAACTGAGCGAAGCCGATACAATCATTGCCAAACGTCTGCTGACGGAGATTAATAACCGGCTGCAATTCCTGCTCGATGTCGGGCTGGGCTATCTGACGCTCGACCGTTTGTCGGCCACCCTTTCGGGAGGTGAGAGCCAGCGCATCAGCTTAGCTACTTCGTTGGGGAGCAGTCTTGTCGGGTCGCTCTATATCCTCGACGAGCCGACTACGGGCCTACACTTCGAGGATATCCGCGTCCTCCTCGGCATCCTCAATCGCCTCGTCGATCGTGGGAATACCGTCATCATCATCGAGCATAACCTTGATGTCCTCAAGAGTGCCGACTATATCATCGAGATCGGTCCTGAGGGTGGGAAGGACGGAGGACAGCTGCTCTTCGCTGGTACTCCCGAGGCTTTGGCAAAGGTCAAGGACAGCCCTACGGCACCTTTCCTCGCCGACGAACTCAAGCTTGCTGGCCGTAAGAAGGCTTCACACAAATAGTATGTTGTATTGAATAAATCCTTACCCCTAACACTATAACCACCACACCCATGAAACTTGGAAACCGTTTATCCAACAAGATCTGTCCCGACAACATGACGATCGAGGAGTGGCAGGTAGCCCTCCGCCGTGAGAACGCACGCGAGAGTGACTTCACCGTGGAGCACCTCGACAAGAACCGCATCTGGGGTGACTACCTCGTCTGTAGCACCACCGGCCGCTACCGTGTCGCCTTCCGTGGCGTACAGAGCGATCGCAACTTCTGCTCCTGTCTGGACTTCCGTACCAATGGCCTCGGTACTTGTAAGCACCTCGAGGCGGTATCGCTCTTCCTCGAGGAGCACGTCCCAGGCTACCCCTGGGCTGGCCTGAGCTATGCTGCCGAATACTCCTCTATCTATGTCAGCTACAAGGGCGGGCGTAGCATCCGCCTCCGTGTAGGCGATGCGTACCGTGCCGAGTACGAGCGTCTGAAGGAGAAGTACTTCTCTCCCGAAGGGATCCTCCCCGAGAGCAACTATCACCTCCTCGAGCAGATCTGTGAGGAGGCACTGGCGATCTCATCCTCCTTCCGCTGCTATGAGGATGTGCAGGAGTTCGCCGAGGAGTGTGCCCAACTCAGTCAGTGGAAGACCGAGCTCAGCTCCGCCTATCCCGAGAAGGCTATCCCCTGGGATAAGAAGCAGATCAATCCCGCTTACTCCGAGGTCGAGCAACTGCTCTATGACCTCTGCTTGAATGGCTTTGGCTTCATTGTCGGCCTCAAGCATCCCTTCTATATGCACCTCTTGGCCCGCCTCGTCGAGGAGGTCTATCAGGGGGAGGTAGAGCGTAACAAGGGCTATATCATCGTAGGGAATGAGACCGATGTCCTGCTCTGGCAGTCCATCCTCCTGCAGTACAGCGAGTACATCCATCTGCCCGTGCAGGTGGTCTCGCAGCAAACCTTCCTCAAGCAGCCCATCCAGCAGGGGGCGAAGGCGACCTTCGTTTACGTCAATGATGCCGACTGCTTGAAGGAGTGGAAGAACCCCGTCTCGCTCGCCATCAAGCGCCTTGAGATCAAGCATCTCTACATGCATGTCGAGACGCTCCAGCACTTCACTCCCGTGCAGCTCTCCTCGATCCTGCAGCACATCAATCCCTTCATCATCGGGCCCTTCTACAAGTTCATCCACACGTACCGTCCGATGTTCCCCCTTCGTGAGCGCCAGGACCTCCTCCCTCCCGAGATGCAGCCCTTCACGTTCTTCGTGACGCAGGTGCTCTTGACGGCGCTCGTCCTACCCTCGGGAGATGCTCCTTCGTCGGCCCCTCTGCCGGTAGAGGAGATGCTGACCCCTGAGACGCGTGTGACGAAGTTCCTCTCCTTGCTCGGCGAGATCCTCGACGACCCGAAGTCTACCGAGATCCTTCGTGAGCGGATCGCCCGTGGTGCAGGCTTGCGGTAGCTTGTCTAAGTAGTCTATTTAGATTACCTTTGCACTCAATTTGTTAGGGTGCTGTGGGCGGAGATCTCACCTCCTTGCTCGACCCGACAGATATTACGAATAAGCATAGTATACATTAAATAATAAAAGACGAATGGCTGTATCGATTAAGCAGACCTCCGATGTAGCAGCTGTCATCACCGTCCAGGTGAGTGCAGCAGACTACCAACCCCAAGTAGATAAGGCACTGAAGAACTATCAGAAGAATGCTTCTATCCCTGGCTTCCGTAAGGGCCACGCACCCCTCGGCCTCATCAAGAAGCAGGTAGGCACCTCGGTCAAGGTCGAGGAAATCAACCGTGCTGTCGTCAGCGCTCTCTTCGGCTATATCGACGAAGAGAAGCTCCAGATCCTCGGCAATCCCCTGCCTGTAGAGGACGCTAAGGAGTACGACTTCGCTACGGAAGAGAACTTCGAATTCTCCTACGACGTAGCCCTCGCTCCTAAGATCGAAGCTAAGCTCGAGAAGAAGGACAAGCTCACCTACTACCGCATCGTCGCTACCAAGGGAATGGAAGACGAGCAGATCAAGCGTATGCTTGAGAACGCTGGTAAGCAGATCGAAGCTGACACTGTAGAGGACAACGACGTCGTCTACGGCCGTGCCCTCGAGCTCGCTGATGGTCAGCCCAAGGAAGGCGGTATCGAAGCTGCTCAGGCGCTGATCCTCCCCCGCTTCACTAAGAGTGAAGCTGAGAAGGCTAAGCTCATCGGTGCTAAGCTCGGTGATACGATCACCTTCGAGCCCTTCGCTCTCTATGACGGTCAGGCTCCTGAGATCGCTTCACTCCTCCAGATCGAGAAGGAAGCTGTCCCCGCCCTCGATGGTGTAGCCTTCTCCTACCAGATCACGAAGATCTCACGCCGCGAAGCTGCTGAGCTCAACGATGCCTTCTTCACCGAAGCCTTCGGCGAAGGTAGCGACATCCGCAGCGAAGAAGCTCTGCGTAAGAACATCCAGGAGAGCTTCGCTGAGCAGTTCGCCACCGAGAGCGACTTCAAGTTCACGCGTGACCTGCGTGCTCTCCTTCTGAAGAAGGCTGGCAAGGTAGCGTACGATGAAGCTCTGCTCAAGCGCATCTTCCTCGCTCGCAACGCTGAGGCTAAGGTCGAAGATCTCGATCGTGACATGCCACAGATCCTCGATGACATCACCTTCGACCGCATCAAGGGGCAGCTCCTCGAAGCTGCTGGTGTGCAGATCTCTGATGAGGACCTCAATAAGTTCGCCCTCATCGTAGCTAAGAACCAGTTCGCTATGTACGGCATGACTTCTGTGCCCGACGAACTGCTCGAGAACTACGCTCAGAGCATGCTCAAGGACGGGCGCACGAAGGAGAACCTCATCGACCGCGTCGCTGACTCCAAGCTCGCTGCTATCGCTAAGGAAGCGATCACCGTCACTGAGAAGGAAGTATCTCCCGAAGACTTCAACAAGCTGATGAGCGAAGACACGAAGGCTTAAGCCTCGCTGTACTCCCAGCAGATATATATAGACAGAAGCCCCGTCGCAGATCCCTGCGGCGGGGCTTTTTGTATTGTATGATATAGAGCGATTGGTATTTAATAAGAAGTTTCCTACCTTTACTGCAAAGAAAGACAAGGAGAGACATACCGACACACCTCAGCGATCCTCTCCAACCAACGCATTACCCTCACCGACGTACCTCCTCCCTATGGCTGAGCGATAGTCTTAAACACATGCCCTGAGTACCTCTTCATTCAAGAGAGTAGGCACTCCGAGTAGACCCGCACAGCCGTACCATCCTCTCCCAGACCCTCCCTTCCCGCTGCGAACACCAACCTACACGAGTAGGGGAGAGCCTTTAGCACACACCTTGATGTGTATCTCATTACCCTCCAGCAGGGGTCGGATGAGGTTCACTCTACCCGTCGTCAGATCCCATTCGTTTCACCTTAGTTACCCAAAGACGCAAATGAAGAAGAGTTTACTCTTACTCCTATTCCTAACTCTTTCGATAGGAGTAGCATGGGCTCAAAAGAAGCAGATCACCGTCAAGGGGATCGTCCTCTCTGTGGAGGACAAAGAGCCCATCGTCCCGGCCTCAGTCCAGTCTGTAGACTATCCCAACATCGGTACGCTGACCGACCCGAAGGGACGCTTCACCCTTCACCTCCCCGAGGGAGCTCGCACGCTACGTGTGTCGAGCGTCGGCTATGCCAGTAAGGTCGTCGCCATCACGGGCAAAGAACTTCGCATCCTCCTGGACAACGATGAGCAGTCCATCGACAAGGTCGTCATCGTAGCCTACGGTACGCAGAAGAGGCAGAGCCTCGTCGGGGCACAAGCCTCGATCAGTGGCAAGCAGCTTGCAGCCCGACCTATCTCTAATGCCTCGAACGCACTTGCCGGTGCTGCCGCAGGGGTGCAGGTCACGACCTCATCGGGTCAGCCTGGCTCCGAAGCGGATATCCGTATCCGTGGCTTCGGCTCGGTCAATGCCTCCTCAGCCCCTCTATACGTCGTCGACGGTGCCGTCTATACGGGCCGAATCTCGGATATCGCTCAGCAGGATATCGCTGATATCTCTGTGCTGAAGGACGCTGCTGCTACCGCTCTCTACGGCTCCAGTGCAGGTAATGGGGTCATCCTCATCACCACGAAGCGGAATGCCGGTCAGTTAGGTCAGCCTCACTTTAGCTTCTCTACGAGCCAAGGCTTCTCTGTCCGTGGGCTCCCTGAGTACGATAAGATCGGTACCATGGACCACTACAAGGTCCGCTGGCAGCAGTGGTACAACACGCTACGCTACAATGAGCGCAATAAGAATAAGACTGATGAAGAGCTCGGTACGATCGCAGCCCTCCAGACTTATCAAGCGCTGAAGTACAATCCCTATAGTGGTATCGACTCCTACTATCGTAAGGACGCCAATGGGGTCTATCAGCTCTCTAAGGGTGGCCCTGCTAAGGGTGCTTATCCTGGTATCCTCCTTCCTACCGGTGAGCTGAACCCCGAGATCAATGGCCTCCTCTATGGCGATGACCTCGACTGGTACAATGCCTTCTACCGCACGGGCCATCGTGGTGAGTACACGCTCAGCGGAGGTCTCCGTACCGATAAGCTCCAGTCGTACCTCTCGCTGAACTACCTCAACGAGCGTGGCTTCATGATCGAGTCAGGCTACAAGCGCTACAACCTCCGTGCTAACCTCTCGTATGATATCCGCCCCTGGCTGACGCTCGGTACGAATATTGGGCTGACGCACACACGCTCCGAAGGTCCTCGCTCGCTCGGTGGTGCTTCTGCCAATGGTGCACACTTCTCCCAGACTGTCGCTCCTATCTATCCTATCCATGTCCACGACCCGCTGACGGGAGCATACGTCCTCGATGACCGCGGGAATAGGATCTACGACCACAGTGTCACCCGTCCCTATCGTAAGAACTACAATACGATCGAGCTGGCTTACCTCGACCACAATGAGTCACTGCGCGATGCCTTGATGGGCCGTGCGCACCTCGATATTAAGCCTATTGATGGGCTTAAGCTCTCGCTTCAGGTAGCTTACGACCAGCGTAATACCCGCTCTAAGGTCCGCTACAACAACAAGACGGGGGATAATCCTCAGGGTGTGCTCAATGTGGATGTAGGTCGCGGTACGACACTGACCTTCACACAGCTCGCCAACTATAATAAGAAGGTGGGTAAGGATCATGACTTCGAAGTCCTCATGGGCCATGAGAGCTATGATCTTGAGAACTTCGGTATGTCGGGATCGAAGGAGTTCTTGAAGTTCGTCGTCATCGATGAGCTCTCCAACTATACCAAGGTACGCTCGGTCAACTCCAGCACCGATGTCTATCGCAAGGAAAGTTACTTCGGCCGCTTCAACTACAACTACAGCGACCGCTACAACCTCTCGCTGGCCTACCGCCGAGATGGCTCCAGCCGCTTCCATAAGAATAGCCGCTGGGGGAACTTCTGGGCTGTCGGTGCTGGGTGGAATATCAACTCCGAGAAGTTCATGAAGAACGTCTCTTGGGTCAACCGACTCAAGCTCCGTGGCTCCTATGGACAGACGGGGAATGATGGGCTCTCTGGCTACTATCCCTATCAGACTACCTACGGCTCCAGCAATAACCTCGATGAACCTGGGCTGCGTGTAGCACATGTCGGGAATACCGACCTGACGTGGGAAACTCAGATTACCTCTGACGTAGCTCTTGAATTCGGCCTCTTTGACCGAATCGATGGTACGATCGAAGTCTTCAACAAGGAGTCTAAGGATCTGCTTTTCGAATATGAGCTTGCTGCCTCGACGGGTGTCGCCAGCATCGACCGTAATATTGGTAAGGTCCGCAACTATGGTCTTGAGCTCGAGCTCGGCGCTAAGATCCTGCGTATTGGCGACTTCTCCTGGAGCCTGCGCGCTAACGCTACGTGGCTGAGGAATAAGATCGTCAAGCTCCCTGACCTCAATCGTGAAGAAGGGATCATCGTAGGGACGAAGAAGTATATGGAGGGGCACAGCATCTACGATTACTTCGTCTACGAATATCTCGGGGTAGACCCTGCTGATGGTAAGGCTATGTACCGTCTCGACCGGGAGAAGTATCCCGATGAGCCTGGTCTCGAAGCCACGGGTGAGCGCGCTACCTACACGAAGAATGGGGAAAAGGCTCGTAAGCACTACACGGGCTCATCTATCCCTGATGTCTATGGTGGCTTCTCCACGAACTTCCGCTACAAGGATATCGGTCTCAACCTCGTCTTTGCCTATCAGATCGGTGGTAAGTCCTATGATGGGCTCTATCAGGATATGATGTCACGCGACCTCTCTTCTGGGACAGCTATGCACCCTGACCTCTATCGTGCTTGGCGCAAGCCTGGGCAGGTCACTGACGTCCCTCGCCTCGATGCTGACCCACAGAACTTCTCGACGATGACCTCTGACCGCTGGCTTATCTCTTCGACTGCCCTTGCTCTGAAGAGCATCTCGATGAGCTACGATCTCCCCAAGCGCTTCGCTAAGAAGCTCGGGGTCGATGGTGTTGGCCTCACCTTCGCAGCTGAGAACCTCTTTATCCTCTCCAAGAGAAAAGGACTCAACCCCTTCAGCGACTACACTGGAGTCCATAACTCTGTTGGCTATGCTGCTGCTCGCACCTTCACTACGACTCTCAATGTCACCTTCTAATCTTTGCCTACGATCATGAAGAGATTGCATAAATACCTTGCTATAGCTGCTGGTGTGACCTTGCTCACGCTCCCAGCATGCAAGAAGGACTTCCTCGAAACGTCCTCCACCACCTCACTGGGGGACAAGCAAGCTGAAGGGACCCAAGAAGGGCTCTTGGGGATCGTCAATGGGCTACATAGTATGATGTACGCCTATAACTTTGGTCAGGGCTTCGGGGCTGGAGCACCTTCGCTCAACCTGCGCCTTGACCTGATGAGCGACGATGTCATCAATACGCAGCCTGCTTCCCTAAGAGAGTACACCTATCTGGGAGCGCATAATGAGCGTGGGGATGACGTCATCAACTTCCGGGCTTGGGACTTCTACTATACCCTCATCCAGCACACGAATATCGCTATCCGAGGCTTCAAGAAAACCCTGACAGAAGAGGAGCGCCATGCTTGCGCCGTCCTTTTGAA
>ERZ773024.522-NODE-522-length-14254-cov-10.746250_pt1 | contig 14254 bp, 10 predicted proteins | sample MGYA00511667_ERZ773024 | MGnify/ENA primary metagenome ERZ773024 (study PRJEB29015, sample SAMEA2738117) | human oral metagenome | biome: human oral; feature: human-associated habitat; material: saliva | place: China | collected 2258 ... | reverse complement strand
ACTGTTGGGTTCTCCACACGTGAATAATCAGGCGCATCAATACGTCCACAAAAGGCATCAGCCATCACTTTCGCATTATCAAACTCAAAAGCAACCGAATTATAGATGGGCATACTTAACGCATCATATGCATCTCTACGCTTATAAGGCTGATGAATAGCCTGTGTCTGTTTCTTCATTTTCTTTTAAACGTTTGTATTGTTTATAAAAGGATTCAAATCAATAACGGACGGTAGAACCGTCCGTCTTATGAAGTGCATTTTATCTTATTAATACCACTGTACAGCATTTGTAATACCACTTCGCTTATCATACTTCAACGCATCTGTCAGCGTTGCAGCATTACAACGGAAAGTAAAGTTGTAAGATGTATATGGTGCTAAAACTACAGAAGCACTCATATTAAAACAATGGAGGTCACGTGACAGGCTGGCTGTTGTCATACTCATCGCATGGTTTTCAAAGTCGTAACCACTTGAGAAGTTAATGTTCCAGCCATCACTGATACGAATATTACCAGAGAAGTTCAACGTCTGTGTGAACTTATAAGGGTAACGCATCGTCTTAGTATTGAACCTACCCGCTGTATTCTCACGCATCGTAATACCATAACCGATTGTCAATGACCATGGCATATTGAAACTCATGTAACCATCGTCATCCGTCTCAGCAATATTACCACGCTTCTTCTTAGCAGCATATTTACCCTTTTCAAGGTCATCATCCATGTTTGATTCGATGTTAGTATCTGGACCATCGCTATCTACTGACACCTTATCATCATCTTTATCATCCTTACGTCCGAACCACTTCTTCAACTTCTCTGGGTTCAAAGTGAATGAGAAGTTCTGCGACATACCTTGGAAACGAGGTAAACGACCATATCCCCACTCTGTATGATTACCTACGTAAGGCTTACCATTAGCATCAAGTTCGTAAGCATAAGTAGCAAACTGTGCATTCATTGAGAAGGTATAATTCTTCCACCACTTCAAACGCAGACGCATACTAAGGTCACTCCAACGATGATAGTCTGCTGCAGCATTGTAAGACATACTTGCTCCTAACTCATCAATGATACTTATCTTCTTATAACCAGTAGTATCCTTATCGCTCTTAATCTTCATTTCGATGTTATTGCTAACATCCCAACTGATCATCTCAGTCTTGTACTTACCCGGCACACTATAGAGCTCATCCTGATAAGGAGAGTACTCAACAAGTTTCACATTACCGCTTGCATCGGTGTACTGGTAGCTGTCATAATAGCCATAACGGCGTGCACCGAAGTTAGGTGAATAAGAGAATGAAACCTGCGGAGTGATAACATGGCGGATAGCCTGTATCTTATCGCCAAATAATTTTCTATTAGGCACCCAGAAACCATATAATTTCGTGCTGGCACCCACACTCATACTCCAGTTGTAAACATTATGGAAACCATAGGTAGTATCTCTTACCACCTCTTTTTGAAGAGTATTATCCCATCCACGTGTCACCTTCTTAGAATACATACGATCCGTAAAATTGAAAGATGGCGTCACATTGATATAATTAAACAAGGTGAAGTTTGCCTGTACTGGGATTGTATGTTGGAAAGCATTTTTCCAGTCTTTGATCAGATTAGAGTGTAAGAGTTTATCTTCCTTCGTTGAGATAGAATTAGCCAACTGGCCCGTATAGCTCATCGAAATCTTCTCATACCAACGTTCCTTACCCACAAGATGCTTACGCTTGAAAGGGTAGAATCGGCTCAAACTAATGTTCAAGTCTGGCAGTGTTATCTGAATAGAAGAGTCACGCATATTCTGTGCAAGGTTTGTAGTAGCACTCAAAGAGAGTCCAATACTTGAGAAACCTGTGCTCCAGCTAACAGAAGAAGTTCTCGTAGACTGTGTGAGTGTCTGCGGATTATACATACTATTGAGGTTGTTACGCTCATAGCTTGATGTCGCAAAGTTCACACTTGCCGCCAAAGAACTATAAGGATTCGCCTTTGGATCTTGGCGGTGATTCCACTGAATCTTAAAGCTTTCCTGCTCAGCAAAGTCTGGCAATCCCTTGTCACCCGTCTTTGAATCCTGATAACTAAAGAGGAATGAGCCTGAATATCTGTAACGCTTGCGGTAGTTGCTGGCTGCAGACACACCCCAAGAACCCTTAGTATAGATTTCTCCTAAGAGTTTTAAGTCCCACTTATCACTAATTGCAAAGTAGTAGCCACCATCACGAAGGTAGAAACCACGGTCGCTTTCATCACCATAACTTGGCATAATGAAACCGCTCGAATACTTCTTAGAGAATGGGAAGAAACCGTATGGAATTGCCAATGGTAAAGGAACATCCGCCACTACGAGATAAGCTGGTCCAAAAACAACATCCTTACCTGGGCGAACCTTTGCACGAGAAAGAGCAATGTAAAAGTCTGGATGAGGCTTATCACAAGTAGTGTAACGACCATGTTGCAAGTAAATAGAACCCGTAGAGTCACGTTTTCCAACTTCTCCACTCAAGAAACCATCTTGCTGTTCGGTGTAAACACCCTTAATCAAGCCTTTCTTTGACTTAAAGTTGAAAGCCATTGTGTCACTCTTATATTCATCTTTACCCATAGTAAAGACAGGCTTTCCCTTGATTCCACCCTCTGCTGTAGAATCGACTGTACCTGTTGCACGCACAGTACTTTTATCAAGATTCATATGTACCTTGTCACTCGTAAGCTTCATATTCTCATAATCAACCTTCGAGTTACCATACAGATACGCTGTACCCGACTCTGCATCATAAACGAGAGAGTCCTCTGCAGAATACTTAACAGGTGCATCAATTCCATTCGAACGTGCACGCATCATGCTATCGGCACGAATAGAATCGTCTATTGCTTTATTATGATGATAGATAGCCAACTGAAGAGAATCCATCTTCGTGGTATCTGGGATATTCTTATCGACCGCCTTACTATCCTTTGGACTTTGTCCTTTCAGTAGCGTATCAACCACAACAGCACTTGCCTTAGTCTTCTTGGTTTTCTTACCTTGAGGCACAGGCATGTTGACACTTGCCATTGCAAAAACAACAACAAAGGATAATAGGAATATAATGCTCTTATTTCTCATTGCCTAAATAACGTACAAAAATACTGAAATAATGCCGAATAGAACTACCATTACGCTATTTTAACTTTTATAATAATGTACGTATATGCTTACTGAAAATATCAAATTCTTCTTTTGCCGTCCAATAAAACCTGAGTAGTATACCCTCAATACAGAATGTCATTGATAATTACAGCGCCCTAAAATACTTAGAAACGCAGCACTTTTATCTCCCAATAAGATTAGTGTTTACCATCAGCACGACATGTGCGAAGTATCAGCACCATATGTGCGGAGCATCAGCACCAAGCGTGCGAAGCATCAACACAACAACTTAAAGCCGACTGTAACCCACTTTTAAGCCTTTCTTTTCCTGCTAAAAGAATACTAACTTCTTATTTATCTGCAAGATATTGATGAGCAATATTAGCCGTAACAGGACAGACGTAGAGTTACTTAATCCAAGCACAAACCTAATGTATCGATAAGTTTCTTAACAGGATGATTCGTTTCCAAAAGTTTACTCAAAGACTCACGAGGTGTAAGCATAGGTTTGATTTCCTCATGCTTAGCAAGACGAATCTCTACTTCAATCTGCCCATTACGCAATTCCTTTGCCAAAGTAGCACGAATACGCGACTTGATAGCAAGCATTTCGTTGAGCTGAATATTATTACCAGCAAGTACCAAGATTGCTGGATACTCTGAAATAGTAGGCGTGATATTCTTCATGCGTTGCGACAAAGCTTGCATACGCTCTGGCATTCGTGAACACATAGCACGCCAACTCACAACAAGGTCTTGCTGTGTAAAGCCTTCATGCTCATCCTTATTAGTTATTTCAACTTCCTCATCCTGCTTTTTCTTCTTATCGGTCTTGAGTAGATTGTCAAATGACATCGTCAATGAACCGAGATTAACAGAATTCGGAAGACCAGAAGATACATTCACCTTAGGGCGTACACCAGACATTTCTGTAACGGGCTTTTCTGGCGAAGACACGACCTCTACAGACACTACGTCGCTATCATTAGAACCACGAGCAGCAGTATCACGCTTTAGGCTCCCGACCACCTGCGGAGTCGGTTTCTGTTGAGCCTTCAGAACAAGATTCTTGAACAGGGATTTTAATCGCTTAGGGCTGCGCCCCGAGGCAGGGACATCATCATCCTTCTGCGTAATTTGCGCTACTTGGATGAGTGTCAGTTCCACCAACAAACGTTTATTAGAACTCTGACGATATTCCACATCACAACGATTCATAATCTGCAAAGCCGTATAAAGGAAGTTGACAGGGCATTTTTGTGCCTGCAACTGATAGCGATTACGCAGTTGTTCGCTTACTTCAAGCAAAGGAAGTGTCTGTGCATCCTTTGCCATCAACACATTACGGACATGAGATGCCAAACCATTCACAAGATGTCCACCATCAAATCCCTTATTAATAACGCTGTTCAAGAGAACCATTATCTCACTCACTTTATTCTCTAAAGCAAGGTCGATGATATTAAAATAATTCTCTGCATCGAGTACATTCAAGTCCTCAATCACCTTCTGATAAGTGATGTTTCCCTGTGAGAAACTTGCTACCTGATCGAATATTGAGAGTGCGTCGCGCATTCCGCCATCCGCTTTCTCAGCAATAACGTTCAGAGCCTCTTCGTCAAATTGAATGTTCTCCTTCTCAGCAACACGCTTAAGATGGTTGATGATATTAGGAACGGTCATACGCTCAAAGTCGTAAATCTGACAGCGAGAGAGAATCGTTGGGAGAATCTTGTGTTTATCTGTTGTTGCAAGGATGAAGATAATATGTGCAGGCGGTTCCTCCAAAGTCTTTAGAAAAGCATTGAAGGCAGCTGTAGAGAGCATATGAACCTCATCAATGATAAAGACCTTATAACGACCAACCTGTGGCGGAATACGCGTCTGATCCATCAATGACTTGATGTTCTCAACAGAGTTATTGCTGGCAGCATCTAATTCGAAGATATTATAGCTTCTTCCTTCTCCAAACGCCTTACAACTCTCACACTCGTTACAAGCCTCACCATCAGCTGTTGGATGTTCACAGTTGATAGCCTTCGCAAAAATTCGAGCACAAGTAGTCTTGCCCACTCCTCGTGGACCGCAGAAAAGGTAGGCATGAGCCAGCTTACCACTCTTCACAGCATTCTTCAGCGTAGTAGTCAACGCCTGTTGTCCAACAACGGAATCAAAGGACATTGGACGATACTTTCGCGCCGAAACAATATATTCATCCATAGTTTCAAAATCTAATTGTATATGCAAAGGTAATAAAAGTTAAGAAAAGAGGAGGAAGGAGGAAAGAATTAAATTGTTAATTTGCTAAAAATATGTATGTTTCATGCTCCGATATGCAATCTTTTCCTTACTTTTGCAAAAAAGAATGTAAAGAAGTGAGTAAGATTACCGGACATATTTACAATTTTTTCAGCCGATTTAAGTTTCATATCGTCATCATCTTGGGCGTACTCATTGTAGGCGTTTTAGATGAGAACAGTTTTATGAAACGTATAGAGTATGCTTATCAGATTGACGACTTAAAAACTGAAATCCGAAAGTATGACAGCCAATATCAGCATGACATGCAACAGCTTAAGGAACTAAAGACAGACCCAAAGGCTATTGCACGCGTTGCCCGAGAGCGTTACTTCATGAAGGCTGACAACGAAGATATCTTCGTGTTGAGCGATGATGAGCATCAAACTGAAAACACAGCTAAAAATGAGACAACTGAATAAACTCGAATCAATTATTTACCTTTTGGGAGGAATCATAATGGTTATAGGTGCAGGCTTGTACGCTTTCCTTTTGATTCAACCAATAGCCTGTTGGCTAATGCTTGCTGGTGCTGTTGCTTTTTCTCTTATGCAGTCACGTCAGCGATACCTTGGAACATCTCTTTCAATTCGTCGTTTACGTAAGATTATGTCACTTGCAGGATGGGGATTCATTCTTGCAGGATTCTTTATGGTAGAAGACTCCTACCATTTTCTTCGTCCTGTTTTTGCAGGTTCATTAGATAGCTATAGCAGCTATGTAAGTATTTTCCATCACAATTGGGTCATACTCCTACTTATTTCTGCTATCATAGAGATGTATACTACTCATCGTATCAGCTACGAACTAAAGAAAGAAAGCGAAAGTCCAAGTACCTAAAAAAAGCTAAAAGCTTAGAGATAGTTTTAATTTGAATAAAAAAGTTTCTCGGCTTCAATTATAGAATGTAATTTTGTCTGAGAAGAAACAGAACCAGTTTAATTATCTATGAATAAAATTCTTTACGCACTTCTAACACTTATCGTGTTTACGTCATGTGCAAACTCATTCAATATACAGGGAACATCCAACGTATCAAGCTTGGATGGAAGAAAGTTATACCTAAAAACAGACCAAGCTGACTCACTGATTAACTTAGATTCATGTGACGTCGTTCATGGTCAGTTTGCTTTCCATGGTACCGTTGACTCTACTAAGGTCGCACAGATATTCATGGATGACATCAACTTACAGTTCCCAGTAGTTATTGAAAAGGGAGATATTGCAGTTAAACTGGACAACACACAACAACGTGTCAGTGGCACACCGCTGAATGACAAGCTAAATGATTTCTGGACGAAGTTTACACAACTCCGCAATCAATATGCAGAAATAGATCATGAGGAAAGTGCTGCCATTATGAATGGTCATGATGAGGAAACCGTGAATGCCCAACTTATTAAGAAGGCATTAAACGTTTATGACAAGGGCGACAAACTCTTTACGAAGTTCATTACAGAGAACTTCAATAACATTCTTGGTCCATGGTGTTTCCTTACACGTATCAGCTACGAGACAACACCTAATGCTTACCCTGTATGGATGAATGATTATATGTATACCAATGCGATTAATCAGTTGCCATCATGGATAGAATACATTATGTCGAAGGCTACAGATACCTTTAAGCAGAATCCTCAGATAAAAGCATTCTATACCGACTTCCTACAAGCACAAAAGGAGATGAACGGAATGGTTGATCCAGCTGGAACCAATGATGCTGCGGGAACAACTCCTAATGCTGCTGTAGCACCTCCGACTCCTGCACAGATGGCTGGTGACTCTATTCCAGAGTAAGTTATGGTCCCGACTATCGTATGTTCTAAGCTCTATGCTGACTGAACGATTGCTTGATAAGGTTCTATAGGAGTGTTTTGAGCTTCGGATAAAGAGTTCATAGACAACAAACTATTTATTCTAAACGAAGGTTGCTGTCACTTCCGTCACTCAATCTTATTATTTAACAGATTGGTTTATAGAACGTTGAAGCGATATGTTAAAATGACAGCAAAAGAAAATAAAACTACTATTAGTAATATATTCCTTCTTACTTTAGTAGAATTCTCTCACTTCCTATCTCGGAAGAATCAACAAACAACCTCTAATAATAAAGAATATAATATATGAGGAGACTCATTCAAGGTGGAACTATCGTCAATGAAGGGCGAAGCTTTATTGGTTCGCTCATCATAGAGGACGATTGTATCATAGAGATTATAGAAAACAACGAAACACCCCGTGGAGAATTTGACGAAATCGTCAACGCCACGGGGTGCTTTGTACTACCTGGTGTTATTGATGATCATGTTCACTTTCGTGAGCCGGGACTAACGGAAAAGGCAGATATTGAAAGTGAAAGTCGTGCTGCTGCATATGGTGGTGTCACCTCTTATTTTGAGATGCCAAACACTAATCCACAGACAACAACATTAGAAGCTTTACAAGATAAGTGGGAACGAGCAAAGCACTCAAGTCATGTTAACTATAGCTTCTTTATTGGGGCTACAAATACAAATCAGACACTATTCCCTCAATTAGATATCCACACTATTCCTGGAATAAAACTCTTTATGGGAGCCTCAACTGGGAATATGCTTGTTGATCGACGAGAAGCATTAGAAATGACTTTCCGTACTGCAGCAGAATTGAATCTGCCAGTGATGACACACTGTGAGGATTCTGGTATTATCAACGAGAATATGAAAGTTGCCAAAGAACAATTTGGCGACGACCCAGATATTACACATCATTGGGAAATACGCAGTGCTGAGGCATGCTGGGCTTCCTCGCTCTTAGCTGTGGAATTGGCACGAAAGTACAAAACACAACTGCATATTGCTCATATCTCTACAGCAAAAGAATTATCATTAGCTAATCTACCTGAAGATGAAGGAAGGATTACTTTAGAAGCTGTTATTGCACATATTGCTTTCTCTAACGAAGATTATCTTACAAAGAAGGCACTTATTAAATGCAATCCTTCAGTCAAGACGGTAGCTGATAGAGATGCTATTCGTCAGGCACTCACGGATGGACGTATTACAGTCATTGGTACTGATCATGCTCCTCACCTATGGGCACAGAAGCAAGGTGGCTGCTCTAAGGCTGCATCAGGAATGCCAATGGTTCAATTCTCACTCGTCACTATGCTTGAGTTGGTTAACAAAGGTGTTCTTACAATAGAACAGATGGTTAACCTAATGTCACACGCACCGGCTCGACTTTTCCGTATTGATAAACGAGGTTTCCTACGTAAAGGCTATAAAGCCGATATTACTATCGTTGCACCAGACCAGCCGTGGACAGTGAACGAAGATTGTATTCAGAGTAAATGCAAGTGGAGTCCAATGATGGGACACACCTATCAATGGCGTGTCTTACACACTTTCTGTAATGGAAACCACCTGTTAAATAAGGAAGAGTTTGATAACACCATACATGGTGAAAGGATTACTTTTCGAAATGATAACTAAGTCATAATGATCGAAAACAAAGTAGATAACAAAAATAAAATAATAACATACAATATCAGCGAAATAGTTCCTTATATCAACTGGGCATACTTCTTTTATGCTTGGTCAATGAATGGTAAGGCTAAAGATGCACAACTGGAACTGCGTTCAGAAGCTGAGAAATTATTGGCTGACATGGAAGGGAGATATCACACACGTGCTGTCTTTGCACTATGTGAAGCCAATAGTGAAGGCGATGATATCATTATCAATGGCACACGTGTTCCAATGTTGCGCCAGCAGAAAGTTATTCCAGGCAAACCAAACCTCTGTTTGGCAGATTTCATACGCCCAGCCTCTTCAGGCATCAAAGATACAATTGGACTCTTTGCTACTTCTGTTGATGCTGCATTTACAAGCAACAATGAGGGAGATCCCTACCAACGTATGCTTTCGCAGACCTTAGCTGACCGATTAGCTGAGGCTACAGCTGAGAAGTTTCACGAGGATGTACGCAAGAAGTATTGGGGGTATGCAACTGATGAGCAACTGACTATAAAAGATCTTCTTGCAGAGAGATATCAAGGCATACGTCCAGCTGTGGGCTATCCATCCATCCCTGACACAAGTATGAATTTTCTTTTGTACGAACTATTGGATATGAAGGGGATTGGTATCAACCTTACAGAAAGTGGAATGATGGTACCGCATGCCAGCGTATCGGGCTTTATGTTTGCACATCCTCAAAGCCGATATTTCGACTTAGGAAAGATTGATGACGAACAATTAGAAGATTATGCACATCGTCGTAATAAGCCTGTTGAAGAGCTAAGGAAGTATCTTGCTTCTACCCTATTGAAGAAATGATAGCCAGAATCGTTATATATCTTATATTAATAATTGTGCTGTCTGACCTCTATATAGACATGCACTATTTCCGCAAACGTTACCCCATCGCTTGGTGGCAACGCCTATTATGGTGGTTACCTTCTATCGGTATGGTCATCTATACCTGTGCGATGGCTTCCATACGTGACTTTGCGCCTAACAACCTCACTTGGCTGAATACATATATATTCCTTCTCGGTTTACTTGTGGGTCCTAAGGCTATCTTCGCACTCATCTCCTTCTTGGGTTCAATCATCCGGAAATATATCATCCACACAAATCGAAACTGGGGACATTATTTAGGTATACTCCTTGCTTGTTTTGCCGTTGGATCATTTATATACGGGCTCACATATGGGGTTTCTAACATACAAGTAAAACATGTAGACCTCTATTTCAAGGATTTACCGAAGTCTTTTGATGGCTATCGGATTGTGCATGTATCTGACTTACACCTCGGTACCTTCAATGGCTGGCGCAGTAAGATTCTGAAAGCAGAGATGGATAGCATTGAGAAGCAAAAAGCTAACCTCATTTGCTTTACTGGTGATTTGCAGAATATACGCCCTGAAGAGGTTGAGAAAATGGCTTCACTAATCCGTCAGCCTATGAAAGGGACTATCTCTGTCTTAGGAAACCATGACTATACTGAATACATCAAAGGTGATGCTAAAGAAAAGGCTGCAGAAGAAGCACGCTTGATAAAAGCAGAAGAAGATATCTTAAAATGGACTCTTCTACGCAATCAGAATACTCGTATTACATCACCAGCAAAGGAGTCTGTCTATGTTTGTGGCACAGAAAACGACGGAAGACCACCATTCCCGAACTATTCCAACTATAGGAAAGCGATGCAAGGAGTAGAACCTAATTCGTTTGTGATTATGTTACAACATGATCCATCAGCCTGGAAACGTTCTATTCTTCCTAAAACCCCAGCACAGCTTACATTAAGCGGACATACACACGGCGGACAGATGCAAATCTTTGGATGGCGACCAACAAGTATCCGCCAACAGGAGGATTATGGACTTTATGAACAAAACGGATGCTATCTATACATTACAGCTGGATTGGGTGGACTGGTACCCTTCCGCCTCAATATGCCTAACGAAATAGCGGTGATAACATTACATGTTAAGAACTAAAATTAAAAAGGATACATCTATGAGTAATACTGCAACACAACAACAAAGGCAATCCTCAATAGCTATGCTGGTTATTACATTCTTATATAGAATTTACATGCTATTCATCGCCTTCCCACTCTTCCTCTTTGCATCTGTTCTAACAGCATTAACAACAACTATTGGCTGTCAAATCGGTAATGGACATTTCTGGGGATACTACCCAGGGAAATGGTGGTCGTGGTTTACCATCCGAATACTCTTTCTTCCTGTAAAGATTGAAGGACGTGAGAATCTTGATCCTAAGCAAAGCTATGTCTTTGTAAGCAATCATCAAGGTGCTTTCGACATCTTTCTGATTTACGGTTTTCTCGGTCGTAATTTCAAGTGGATGATGAAAAAAGCTATCCGTAAGATACCTTTGGTAGGATTAGCATGCGAGAAAGCACATCATATTTTTGTGGATAAGAGTGGTGCAAGTAAAATCAAAAAAACATACGACACTGCACGTGAAACCCTTCATGAAGGAATGTCTGTCGTCGTATTCCCAGAAGGTGCACGTAGTTTTACTGGTCACATGGGTAAGTTCCGTCGTGGAGCTTTCATGTTAGCTGATGAGCTTCAGCTACCAGTATGTCCACTTACCATCAATGGTTCCTTTGACGTAATGCCTCGTACTAAAGACTGGCATTTTCCTGTATGGCATAGACTGAGTCTCACCATTCACAAACCAATCTTCCCAAAAGGGAAAGGTACTGAATTCGAGAAGGAAACACTAAATGAAGCATATGATTCTGTTATGGCTGGTCTTTCTCCCGAATACCAAGGTTTCGTAGAGAACCCAGACCAATAAAAATAGACAAAAACTTGTTAGTATCATATTTTTATACTACATTTGTCCTATAAAAACAAAAATCTATGACAAGCGATAGCATTGTAATTATACCGACATACAACGAAAAGGAGAATATAGAGAAGATAATCCGAGCGGTATTCCGATTGGAGAAACTTTTTCACATTCTGGTAATTGACGATGGTAGTCCTGATGGGACAGCACAAATCGTACATAATCTGATTAAGACGGAATTCTCTGACCGCCTCTTTATCATTGAGCGTTCCGGTAAATTAGGTTTGGGTACAGCCTATATCACAGGTTTCAAGTGGGCTTTAGAACATGGCTACGAATACATTATTGAGATGGATGCTGACTTTAGCCACGACCCTAACGACCTTCCTCGCCTTTATGCTGCAACCCATGACGAAGGTTACGATGTTGCAGTTGGTTCACGTTATGTCAGTGGAGTAAACGTTGTAAATTGGCCTATCGGACGTGTATTGATGAGTTACTTTGCCAGCAAGTATGTTCGTGCAGTAACAGGTTTCCACGTGCATGATACGACTGCGGGCTTCGTATGCTATCGTCGTCGTGTTCTTGAGACAATTCCATTAGACATGATTCGTTTTAAGGGTTATGCCTTCCAAATCGAAATGAAGTACACCTCCTTCAAGATAGGTTTCAAGATTAAGGAAGTACCTGTCATCTTCGTAAATCGTCGTGAGGGAACAAGCAAGATGAGTGGTGGCATCTTCTCAGAAGCCTTCTTCGGTGTCATCCGACTCCGTATGGATGGTTGGTTCAGAAAGTATCCTAAGATAAAGAACTAAGATTCGCTTTTACAAGAAAGAATAAACGAGCAAAATAAATAAAAGGTAACAGCCGCAATCTACATAGGTTTTGGCTGTTACCTTTTATATATAGGTATCTTTGTCTTCATTAGCCGAGCTACCATCCATATTGCACTCCCTCCTTATAACAAAATAGGATAATGCTTTCGACAAACGTGTCCGTAAAATCTGGAGACACCTATTTTATAAAACATCAATGATGTCAAAAGGAACACTATTCTCTGTTGTAAGCCTTTCTTTTTACATGAGAAAGGTTAGTTACAACAGAGAACAATGTTCCTTTAATACTATGTCTTAACACACCTCACAGTGTGTCTTATTACCAAATTTACGCCTCCTTATCGTACTCGAGGTGGAAGTTTATGATTGTCTCAATTCCCTTCAACCAGAGATCTACTGGCATATTCTCGTTTGGAGAATGAATAGCATTTGACTCCAAGCCGAAGCCCATGAGAACAGTCTTCACACCAAGTAACTTCTCGAAGGTAGAAATGATTGGAATACTACCACCGATACGTACCGGCAATGGACGCTTACCGAATACTGCTTCGAAGCCACGCTCAGCAGCTTTATAAGCAGGGAAGTCAATAGGACAAACATAACCATGACCACCGTGATGCTTCTCTACCTTAACTGTAACATAATCAGGAGCAACACTGTTGAAATAATCCACTACCAACTGGCTGATCTTTGTATGATCCTGATGTGGAACAAGACGTGAAGAAAGCTTTGCGTATGCCTTTGATGGAATAACAGTCTTAGCACCATCACCTGTGTAACCACCCCAGATACCGCATACATCAAATGTTGGACGATAACCAGTGCGCTCGATTGTGCTATAACCTTCTTCTCCGAAGAGTGCCTTAACACCAAGAGACTTCTTATATTCCTCCTCATCGAAAGGAATAGATGCAACGAGTTTACGCTCCTCATCAGAAGCCTCCTCAACATCATCATAAAAACCAGGGATACGAATCTTACCATCAGGACCAGTTACATCAGCTATCAACTTACAAAGAACATTGATTGGGTTAGCTACAGCACCACCGAAGGTTCCTGAGTGAAGGTCACGGTTAGGACCAGTCACCTCAATCTGCCAATAAGACAAACCACGCAAACCTGTTGTGATAGAAGGAGTATCAGGACCGATAAGACCTGTATCTGAAACGAGGATTACATCGCAAGCCAAGAGTTCCTTGTGTTCCTCAATAAATGGACCGAGGCTACCAGAACCAATCTCTTCCTCACCTTCAAAGATGAACTTCATATTATGCTTCAGCAAATCATTCTTGTTAAGATACTCGAATGCCTTTGCCTGCATGAATGATTGACCCTTATCATCATCAGCACCACGAGCCCAGATATGACCATCCTTAATAACTGGCTCAAATGGTTCGGTCTTCCAAAGTTCAAATGGCTCTGCTGGCATCACGTCATAGTGACCATAAACCAATACAGTCTTTGCATTAGGGTCAACCATTCTCTCTGCATAAACCATTGGATTACCCTTTGATGGCATCACCTCAGCTTTGTCAACACCTGCCTCAAGCAGCAATTCCTTCCAACGTTCAGCACAGCGTACCATGTCCTCCTTATGAGCTGGTTGTGCACTTACGCTTGGTATGCGTATCAGACTGAACAACTCCTCGAGCATTCTGTCTTT
>ERZ773024.521-NODE-521-length-14260-cov-3.821401_pt1 | contig 14260 bp, 11 predicted proteins | sample MGYA00511667_ERZ773024 | MGnify/ENA primary metagenome ERZ773024 (study PRJEB29015, sample SAMEA2738117) | human oral metagenome | biome: human oral; feature: human-associated habitat; material: saliva | place: China | collected 2258 ... | reverse complement strand
GCTCCTGACCAAAAAGAGCAAGTACGCGTTTTGCCTGTTTTTCAAGGGCAACCTGAGAGCGAAGCAGGGGAGTGCGCTTGTCCAGAGCTTCTCCGGTATATGAAATAAATGCAGTTGGAATGCAGAGAACTTCGTCTTTGATGAAGGTTGGGCTTGCAGGATCCCAAACCGTGTAACCACGAGCCTCAAACGTGGCACGCAGACCACCAGAAGGGAAACTTGATGCATCAGGCTCACCCTGTACCAGCTCTTTTCCCGAGAAGGACATCAAAATAGTGCCATTTCCCTGAGGAGTCATAAAGCTGTCGTGCTTCTCGGAAGTAATACCCGTGAGAGGCTGGAACCAGTGAGTGAAGTGAGTGGCACCTTTCTCAAGCGCCCACTCTTTCATGGCGTGCGCAACCTCGTTTGCAATATCAAGGTCAAGAGGCTTGCCATCTTGGATAACACTACGAAGTTTCTTGTACGTTGGTCTTGGCAGACGTTCTTGCATATCTGCATCGGTAAAGAGAAGTGAACCAAATTCCTGAGAAACTTTATCGTGAGCCACAGCCCCTCCTTGTGAGTAAATGCTGGCAGATAGCCTGTTTTCTCGTATGCAATGCATATTATATCGCTTGTATTTTCGCACGAATGATACAGTAAGGGTATTTAGGATACAAACAGAAACAGAACGCTTACAAATGAAAAGCTTTATTTTTGACGTGAGCGGTTTGTGAGAGATGATCGCTTTGTTTCCAAGCGCTCCTGTCCCGTAGGCCTTAAAGACTTAGTACAATAGAGGTACACAAACAAAGAGGAGCAGGTATGTCTGATACTACTATGCCAGTTGATACCACAAATCAAAATAACGCTGCATCAGCTAAAGAAGACGCAGATAAACCGCGCAGAACTATTGCTGTTATTGACGGAAACTCGCTCATGCATCGAGCGTTCCATGCAATCCGTCAGCCTATGGCAGCACCAGATGGAACGCCAACCGGAGCGCTCTTTGGCTTCTTCAACATGTTTATCAAGCTTGTTGAGTCCTTCTCGCCAGATGGTGTCATTTGTGCTTTTGATAAGGGAAAACCGCAGGTTCGCATTGATATGTTGCCTCAGTACAAGGCTCAGCGTCCTCCTATGGATCCTGCTTTGCATGCGCAGTTTCCTGTAGTCAAAGAGCTGCTCAAAACGCTGGATGTTCCTGTCTGCCAGCTTGAAGGCTGGGAGGGCGATGACATCTTGGGCACCCTTGCCCGCCGTGGTGAGGCTGAGGGTTACCAGATGCTACTCTTCACGGGTGACCGCGATATGTACCAGCTTTCCACAGAAAACGTCAAGATTGTTTCTACGCGCAAAGGCGTCTCTGACGTCTCAATCATGACGCCGGAGACTGTGGCAGATCTCTACGCAGGTATTACGCCAGAGCTTGTCCCAGATTTCTATGGCCTTAAGGGAGATTCTTCTGACAACATTCCGGGTGTTCCTGGAATTGGCCCTAAGAAAGCCGCTGCTCTGATTGTTGAGTATGGCTCGCTTGATGAGGTTATTGCCCACGCTGACGAGGTTAAAGGCAAGGTGGGAGAAAACCTTCGCGCTCATATTGATGACGCGCTGCTCTCCCGCAAGGTTGCTACTATTCGCACCGATGCGCCGCTTGATATCAACCTGGACGACGCTAAGTTCCCAACATTTGATCCAAATGACGTGGTTAAGGCTTTCTCGGCCTTGGGCTTTACCGGCATGACCTCAAGGCTTGCTCGCATGGCTGGCGGCTCTGCTGCTGGCGCAGTCGCGCAAACTGCTTCTACTACGCCTGCACTTCCTATTCCATCAGAGTATCTGCAGGCAGGAGACGCATCTGCCGCTCTGACCGCTGCTCTTGAGAACCAAGATTGGATTGGCGTTGCTGAGGATTCTGCGGCCGACGCTGGAGCCCTCTTTAGCCTTTCTCGCACGCTTTGGGTGTCTACAGAAAAGGCACTCCTCAAATTTGAGGGAGAAAACGCAACTGCAGCACTCTTGCGTATTTTGCGAGAAGCCCGTGTTGCTGCAGACGATGTCAAGGCGTTGCTGCACGAGGTAAGCCCTGTTGATTCGTCTGAGCCACAGAAGATGGATATTGAGACTATTGATTCTGATCGTCTCTTTGATACAGGTGTTGCTGCCTATCTGCTTGAGTCTGATCGTTCAAGTTTTGATATTAATGGCCTGGTTGAGCTGTACTTTGGCTCTGAGCTTCCTGAGCCTACAGATGAGATTCCCGCTGCAGCATTAAGAGCAGTAGCTGCAAGAAACCTTGTTCCTGTACTGACTAAAAAGCTTGAAGATGATGGCTCATATGAGCTGTTTGCTGCGCTTGAAATGCAGCTTCTACCGGTCCTTGCTGCGATGGAGCGTCGTGGTCTTTACGTTGACCCCCAAAAGCTTGCAGAGCAGTCTGCTCAGCTTGGTGAAGATATTGCAGAGCGTGTGGCAAGTATTCACCAGACCGCAGGCGAGGACTTCAACTTGGATTCTCCAAGCCAGCTTTCTCATATCTTGTTTGACGTGCTTAAACTTCCAACCTATGGTCTCAAAAAGACGCGCACTGGTTTCTACTCCACCAACGCAAAGGTGCTTGGAGACCTGGCGCAGGAGTACCAGATTGTTGCTGATGTTCTTGAGTATCGTGAGCGTGCCAAGATCAAATCAACTTATCTCGATGCGCTTCCTTCGCTTATTCGTGGCGATAAGCGCATCCACACCACATTCAATCAGACCGTTGCTGCAACAGGAAGGCTTTCCAGCTCTGATCCAAACCTGCAGAACATTCCTACCCGCTCTGAGCTGGGACATCGTGTCCGCACCGCCTTTACCGTTCCCGAGGGCAGCGTTTTTCTCGCCTGCGACTACTCCCAGATTGAGCTGCGCTTGCTGGCACACCTTTCAGCTGACGAGCACCTGGTAGCAGCATTTAACTCTGGTGCCGATTTCCACGCCGCAACTGCCGCACGCGTCTTTGGCGTGCCTGTTGAAGAGGTCACGCCAGCACTTCGTAGCCGTGCTAAGGCAGTTAACTTTGGCATTGTCTATGGTCAGCAGGCCTTTGGTCTGGCAACGTCTCTGAAGATTTCCCGCAAGGAAGCGCAAGAGATGATTGACCGCTATTTTGACGCATATCCTGGAGTCCGTGCATACCTTGACGATTCCGTCCGTACTGCTCACGAGACTGGTTATGCGATTACCATGTACGGTCGTAAGCGCCACATTAGAGAGTTCAATCAGTCAAATCGCCAGCTCATTGCCTTTGGCGAGCGTACTGCTATGAATCACCCTATGCAGGGAAGTGCTGCAGACATTATCAAAATTGCAATGATTAATGTCGAGAAACGCCTGCGTGATGAGGGTCTTGCGTCAAAGCTGATTCTTCAGATTCACGACGAACTTGACTTGGAAGTTCCAGAGTCAGAGATTGAGACAGTTTCTGCGCTGGTAAAAGAGACCATGGAAGACGTTGTTACTCTGCGTGTTCCTCTCATTGCCGATGTCAGCTATGGTTCTAACTGGGCTGAGGCAAAGTAGGCACGTTCAACGCTCGTTCTAGAGGAGATTTGGTATGGAGGCTGCAACCTCATACATGCACGTCACAGTCTATACAGACGGTGCGTCTCGAGGAAACCCTGGTCCTGGTGGCTATGGGGCAGTGCTTCTGTACACCGATCCCTCTGGACAGCAGCATACAAAAGAGTTCAGTCAGGGTTATAAAACCACTACAAATAACCGCATGGAGCTCCTTGGCGTCATTGTTGCACTTGAGGCTCTTAAGCGCCCCTGCCAGGTAGAGCTCTATTCCGATTCAAAGTATGTGGTTGATGCGTTTAATCAAAAATGGGTTTCGGGATGGATTAGAAAAGGCTGGAAGACCTCATCAAAAGAGCCCGTCAAAAACGTTGATCTTTGGAAGCGTTTGCTTTCCGCCATGGAAGACCATGAGGTAAGTTTCAAGTGGGTCAAGGGCCACGCAGGTCATCCACTTAACGAGCGTTGCGATCAGCTGGCAACTGAAGCAGCTGACGGCTCCAATCTACTTGACGACACAGGCTTCTTCGCGGATCAGCCATTGCTGTAACCCCAGACGCGTAGGGCGAGAAGATCTTCTCGCTACACATACTCTCTACAAGAAAACAGCCGCCTGAGTGGGCGGCTGTTCTTAGTTGCATGGGGTATCGAATTTTTAGTAACCAAACACAGCATAGCCAACAAGGCCTGGTCCGGTATGGACAACAAGGTCCGAGCCAGCCTCAACATACCTAAAGTCGGTGACATTAGGGATTGCTTCTTTAATCATGGCTTCCATTTCGGAGTAAATAATATTAGGCGCGGAGCAGCAAATTCCCACATGGACGCGGTCAAATTGCTGAGCAAAGGCTGCTCCTAGAGCAATCTGTCCTGCAAGAGACTTCTGCCAACCGCGTGTCTTCTTGGCAATGGTGTATTTGCCGTTCTCATCGCAGGTAAGAACAGGTTTGATGTTTAACATGGAACCAATGCGATAAATTGCCTCAGAAATGCGGCCACCCTTACGTAGATACTCAAGGCTTGGAACGGAGAAGTATACGCGTGTGTTCAGAGAAGCCTGATCAAGTTTGGCGCCAATCTCCTCAAGAGAAAGACCCAGCTCAATAAGACGTTGAGCCTCAATAACAATAAGGCCGGAAGCAATACCAATGTTTTTGGTATCAACAACATAAATAGGGAAGTCTGTAATGGACTCTGCAATCATGCGAGCAGTATCGCAGGTAGCAGAAAGTCCAGAAGAGATAGCAACGTAAACAGCACCCTCGTAACCTGCTGCTTTTGCATCATCAAAGGCAGCTTTAATTCCTTCAGGAGAAGGAAGCGAAGTCTTTGGAACCTCTTCTTCAAAGCGAGCAACCAGCTCAGCTGGCGTAATGGTGATACCAGACTCATAGGAAGAGCCGTCAGAATAGTTGATGCGAAGTGGGGTGATACGAATATTGTGTTCAGCAACAAAATCAGGTGGGACATTAGTTCCTGAGTCTGTGATGATGGCAATTCGCTTAGTGTCCATTATCCGCTCCAAATATATACGTGCTACAAGTAGCTAAACGTTGACTTTCTATTACCCACATTTTACATAGAGATATACCCCGTTTTCTTGAGATATGACAAGTTGCCCTCAACGGTAGGTAGACGGTACACTAGGCATATACATCGAGAAAAACTTTCATAGCTAACGGTCAATACCATTTAGATAAAGAGAGAACGGCAGATAATGTCTAGTATTTATAGAGAGCCCGCAGTTGTAAGAAGAATTAGTCAGCGCTCTTCTCTAAAGAAAATCACCTCTAACAGCACTATTGCAGCAGCAGTCATGGTGCTTGCGGCTCTTATTGCACTTGTAGTTGCCAACTCGCCTGCTCATGAGGTGGTTCGAGAAATTCTTGAAGTCCAAATGAGTTTCTCGCTTGGAATGATTCATGCACATATGGCTCTAGAAACCTTTGTGAATGACTTCCTTATGGCAATCTTCTTCCTACTGGTGGGCATTGAGCTCAAGTATGAAGTAACTGTTGGCCAGCTCAGAAAGCCAAGACAGGCAATGCTTCCTATGCTTGCGGCTGTTGGTGGCGTTGCAGTTCCTGCTCTTATTTATCTGGCGCTTAACGCAAGCACTGCCCCTCATGGATGGGCAACACCAATTGCAACCGATATTGCCTTTGCGCTTGGCGTTATGTCGCTCTTAGGAAACAGAATTAGTCCGCAGACTAAGGTGTTCTTCCAGACACTTGCTATTGCCGACGATATCCTGGCTATTGTGGTCATTGCGCTTTTCTATGGTCACACGCCAGATATTGCCTGGTTAGCGGCTTCTCTTGGCGTTCTTGTTATTTTGTGGGGAATGAATCGCCTAAAGATTTATTCTTCTGGTCCTTATTTGCTTGTTGGTTTGGTTCTCTGGGTCTGCATGTACCACTCGGGAATTCATGCAACCCTTGCAGGTGTTCTTCTTGCCTTCTTCTTGCCATCTCACTCTGATGTTCGCTTGAGCAAGCTGGGAAGCTGGCTTTCAAGACGCGCTCGTGAGCTTGACGATCACTACGACGATGAACATCACGTTTTGGGTCAGCATGACTTTACACATGGCGCTAACTCCATCGAGCAGGTCATGCACCACGTAACTCCACCGCTTCAGCGTGTTGAGCACTATATTTCTGTTTTTGTAAACTTTGTTGTTCTGCCTATTTTTGCGTTTGTAAACGCGCAGATTACGTTGGTGGGAGCAGATTTCGTTGCTCTATTGAGCAGCTCTATTGCACATGGCGTTTTCTTTGGTGCCGTTCTTGGTAAGCCACTAGGAATTATTTTTGTAACGTTGTTGCTGGTCAAATGTAAGATTTGCAAGCTTCCTGCAAAAGTTGATTGGATTCAGATTACTGCCGTAGGTCTTATGGGCGGCCTTGGCTTTACCATGTCAATTCTTATCTCTAATCTTGCATTCCCCGATGCAGAGGAGATTCTTGCAGCTAAAGTAGCTGTTCTCGCTGCTTCGTTTGCTTCTGCAATCTTGGGTCTACTTTTTGTACACCTCGCAGAGTTCTATAAGCACCAAAGGCAGAACAATATAAAGGAAGATTAAGACTACTCGACCGTGCCGTAGGTAAAGCCCCAACCGTGCGCCGTAACAATTGAGTTAATCTGATCGCAGAGGCGAGCACGGACATATGTGCCAGAGGGAATCAACTCAATAACTTCTTGCAAATCTTCTTCAAGATCGTCTACTTCAGCTTGAATCAGCACGTCAACCTTAGTGACTGTGCCCGAAGGCTTGCGCTTATAAAGATTATCAACAAGGTGCTGGAGCTCGCCATATGCCTCCGAGCGCATGCCAGGCTGTGCAGAATTTGCCATGATTCTCCTTGTCGCGTCGATTTTCAAATCACCTATACTTTGTATCACGCAAAGACCAAAAAGGGGAGTGTCATGTTTGAGCTAGTTTCTCGCGAGCTGTTCCAGCCAAAGTCAACCTCTGAGCAAAACGCTTATCAAAAGATGAGCGATGCTGAGCTAAACCAGGCTCTTGAACTTATTGGACAAGAAGCTCGTGCACTTGGCGAGAAAAACCTCAAGCTTGATATGGCTCGCGGAAAGCCAAGTCCTGCACAGACGGCGCTGTCTAAGTCTATGCTTGATGAGCTGAACTCTGCTTCCGATCTGACTGACAGCGGCTCTTTTGCAGACAACTATGGAGACCCTTGGGGTCTTCCTTCTGCGCGCGCCTTCGCTGCAGAGCTCACAGGTGTACCTGCTGATCAGGTCATCGTAAACGGCTCTTCTAGCCTTAACCTTATGCACGACATCATTTCTCATGCCGTAACCCACGGTCTTGCTGGTCAGCCTTCTTGGGCAGAGCAGATGGCGGCTGCAAAAGCTCAAGGCACTACACTCAAGTTCCTGTGCCCTGCTCCAGGCTATGACCGCCATTTTGCCATTACACAGCATTACGGACTTGAGAACGTTGCAGTACCTATGACTGAAGACGGTCCAAATATGGACGTGGTCAAGGAGCTTGTTGAGAACGACAGCTCTGTTAAGGGAATTTGGTGCGTACCACGTTTTGCCAACCCAACTGGCATCACCTATTCAGATGAGGTTGTCCGTGCGTTTGCAAACCTCAAACCTGCAGCTCCTGACTTTAGAATCTTCTGGGATAACGCCTACGCAATTCACGCCTTTGTACCAGAATCTGAGGCCCCTCAGCTCCTCAATATCTTTGACGCGCTTTCGGAGGTTTGCGCAGGTGGTGCTCAAAAGAACCTGGTTATTGCTTTTGCTTCAACGGCAAAGGTAACCTTCCCAAGCTCAGGCATGGCATGGGTTGCCGCAAGCCCTGCGGACATTAAAGAAATCCAGAGCGCGTTCAAGGTTGCTCGTGTTTCTCCCGAGAAGATCTCTCAGCTGGCGCATGTACGTTTCCTCAAAGATGCTCAAGGCATTGCAGAACATATGCAAAAGCACGCCGAACTGCTTAGGCCACGTTTTGAACTGGTAGAACGCAAGTTGCAGGAAGGTCTGGGAGATTTAGCTGTTGCAACCTGGTCTCACCCAAAGGGAGGCTATTTTGTCTCGTTTGATGGTCCTGTTGGCTCTGCGCGCGCAATTGTTTCTCGCGCCAATGAACTGGGCGTTACCATGACACCTGCAGGAGCTACATGGCCAGCCGGTAAAGATCCTTTTGATACTAATATCAGAATTGCTCCAAGTTACCCAACGTTGGAAGAGCTTGATGCAGCGCTCGATGTGTTTATTGTTGCTGTTAAACAGGTAAGTGCTCGACTTGCAAAAGTTGATCGTGGTCAAAGTGTCTGGGGATAGCTTGTGTAACTTTGGTATTTACTTTGAAAGTAGGCCCATTCTGCCGTATCTTGATTAGTTATGTTTTAGAAAAAGCGATTGGATGTTGAATGCCAACTAATACTTCAAAGCCAGAACTTACACCAGAACAGAAGGCAGAAAAAGAGCTGGTTGCCATGGCAAACCAGACAGCAAAAAAGAAGGCAAAGGACCGCAAGCCCGACGAGGCTCCTAAAAAGCCAGGTCCTTCTACAGGCATGAAGATTGCTATTGGCGTATTCTCGCTCTTTATTGCTATATCTATGATGTTGCCTTCTCTTGCCAGCATTTTCTCTAACTCGCAAAAGCAGCATCAGGCTCAGCAGAATTCTCCTGAGGCTATTAACCAGGTCTATCAGAAGCAGGCAGAAGAAAAAGAGTCTGCCATTCAGTCCAACCCAGATAATCTGCCAGCACATCTTGATTTGGCTCGTACGTATTTAGGTTGGGGAATGGCACTTAAGAGTTCTTCTCAAGATGATTCCGTTCAGAAGCAGTCTTTGCAGCTGATTAACAAAGCAATTGCCGAGTACGATACGTATCTTGCTTCAAATGATTCTGATGAGGTCCGTGTTAATAGGGCAATTGCCCAGTTCTACGCAGGAGACCAAACAGGTGCTGTTGAGGCACTTAAGGCAGTAACAGATCGCTCTCCAGACTATGCTAACGGTTGGCTTAATTTGGGAATGATGTATCGTGTTACTGATCAAGTAGATCTTGCAAAAGAGGCACTGCAGAAGGCAATTGAAAAGGATTCCGATAATAGCGCCGGTGTGAGGGATAATGCACAGAAAGTTCTTGATGCATTAAACGGAAACACCTCTACCTCTTCAAATAACACCAAGTAAGGAGGAGTTATGGCACTAGAGATAAGCTCTGAAATTACAGATACAAAGGCCATTATTCGCATTGAGGGTGAGGTAGACGTGTCAAACGCCTCCGAGCTTCGTGATGCTTTGGATACTGCGCTCGCCGATGGAGCAAAAGAAGTTGAAGCTGATTTTGCTGAGGTAGCTTATATTGATTCGACGGGCATTGGCGTTTTAGTGGGTGCCGCACATCGAGCACAAGAGAGTGGTTCTGTGCTTGTTGTTGCAAATCCTCAGAAAAACGTGGAGCGTGTCTTTACGCTTCTTGGGGTTGATAAAGACCTTAACGTTCGCAAGTAGGTTTGGTAACTTGCAAGCTCTTTGAGAAACGGTTCAAAGAGCTTGTTTATGTTTGTTCCAGAAAGGTATTGCTTGTGTTTGGCATTGGAGAAACAGAGCTCGTACTAATTTTGCTCTTTGCATTTTTAGTATTTGGTCCTGATAAATTACCTGGTATGGGTCGCACGCTTGGCCGTGCTCTCAGACAGTTCCAGAACGCTCAAGAAGGCTTTAATAAAGTTGTCCGTGCAGATTTACTTGATCCTGCAGCGGATGCACTTCACGAGAAGCCCAAGCGCTCCGAGCAGCTCAAAAATGCTGCATCTGATGCTGACCGCGAGGATACAGATCACCAGGAGACCTTTGCTGAGCGTCGTGCTCGCCTCAAGGAAGAGCGTGAGGCAGCTGAGAAGGCTGCTGAACAGAGCAAGCTGGCCGAGCAGACCCAGGAGGCTGAGCAGCCAGAAACCGCTTCTGCTGAAGAAGCTCCTGCCGCACCACAAGCTACGTCTTCTGTTGCTTTCTCCGATGATTCTACAGAGGTAACTGAGTACGTGGCACCTCAGGCTGCAGAAGAAACTCCTGCTGCTCCATCTGCAAAAGACCTCTATAACCTTGGATCTGCCCGTTCTTCTCGCTCTATGGCAGAAGACAAGAAAGAAGAAGTTGCTGGAGAGGAGGGAGAAAGCCAGGACGCATAAGTCCAGCTTTCGTGTGTAATGCCTATTACTCCAGCTCGTATGCCACTTTTTGATCACCTGGGAGAACTCCGTCGCCGTGTGACCATTGTGGTGGTATCGCTATTTGTTACGGCAATCATTATTTATTTTGCAACACCTGCATTGATTGAGATCTTGATTGACCCTATCAGGGAGTTTTTGACCGATGGTAAGCTTACGGTTATCTCGGTCCTTGGCGGCTTTAGTATCAGGTTTAAGGTAGCTTTCTTCTTCTCGGTGATTATCTGCACACCTATTATCATCTGGGAGATTATGGCGTTCTTCTTGCCTGCGCTTAATGCTAAAGAGCGCAAGTGGGTTGTTCCTACCGTGGCAGCCATGATTACCTTGTTCTTCTTGGGTATGCTGTTCTGCTACTTCATCATTTTGAACACCGCAATTGGTTGGATGATTGGCCAGTCGCAGGAGTTTGCAGGAACTATTAACGAAGCAAGCGATTACCTCAACATTATTATGATGTTTGAGATTGGCTTTGGCGTTGCGTTCCAGCTTCCACTGGTCATCTTCTACCTGGCTATTCTTCACCTTGTTCCTTACAAGGACATGCGTGAGCAGTGGCGCTATGTCTATGTTGGTCTGATGATTCTTTCTGCAGTAGTTACTCCAGACGCATCGCCTGTCACCATGATTTTGATGTTTGCAGCTCTTATCCTGCTGTACGAAGTTGCTCTGGCAGTTGCTCGTTACGTCATTATTGCTCGTGATGGCAAAGCTGCTCTTAAGTGGAGCCGCGAGGACTACGAGCAGCATGAGCTAGACAAAATCTAATAGTTTCATTTTTACTTTGGAGAGTGTTGTTCTTTGATTCTAGTTGTTACCGAGAAAAACGACGCAGCGCAGCAGATTGCTCGCCTTCTGTCTGAATCGGGTAAGCCTGAGACAGACAAGGTATACAACACTCCTGTTTATCGTTTTAGACGCGGCGGAGAAGATCATGTTGCTATTGGTCTTCGCGGCCATATTCTGCAGCCGGATTTTCCTTTAGCTCTTAAGTTTGATAAGGAAGAGGGCTGGTACGGAGAAACTGCAGAAGGGGAGCACCTTCCTGCAGATGTTCCAGATGGCCTTGAGCGTCCTCCTTATAAGGTTAAGCGCAAGCCTTTTATGGCAGATGGCGTTGACCTTAAGGGCTGGAAAATCCCCAGCTTGCCTTATTTGATTTGGGCTCCTGTAGATAAGCAGCCTGCAGAAAAAGAGATTATTCGCGCCCTCAAGAACCTTGCTAAGAAGGCAGAGTCTGTCATTATCGGTACAGACTTTGACCGCGAGGGAGAGCTTATTGGCTCTGATGCGCTGGCACAGGTTCTCTCGGTTAATCCTAATCTGGCAGTATTTCGTGCACGCTACTCTGCCTTTACTAAGACAGAGATTGAGACTGCCTTCAATAACCTGGTGGACCTTGATTACAACTTGGCTGCAGCAGGTGAGTCCAGGCAGTATATCGACCTCATTTGGGGTGCTGTACTGACCCGTTACCTGACCACCGCACGCTTTGGCGGCCTGGGCAATACACGCTCTGCTGGTCGTGTTCAGACTCCTACGCTGGCACTTGTTGTTGAGCGTGAGCGTGAGCGCTTAGCATTTAAGCCAGAAGATTATTGGGTTATTTCTGGTGTTGCTGCTCCAGAAGATGATGCGGAAGCAACTTTCAAGATGGTTCACCAGACCGCAAGGTTCTGGGATCAAGCTGAAGCAGACGCAGCTTACGCCGTTGTTAAAGATCAGACGCAGGCAACGGTTGTCGAGATTGAGTCTCGTAGCAGAAAGCAGCAGCCACCAGCTCCGTTTAACACTACGTCGCTGCAGGCAGCTGCAGCTGCAGAGGGTATCTCGCCAGCTAGAACTATGCGTTTGGCAGAGTCTCTGTACATGGACGGCTTGATTTCATACCCTCGTGTTGATAACACCGTTTATCCAAGTTCACTTGACTTGAAGGACTGTGTCCGTACATTATCTGTAGTTCCTCAGTATGCTCCTACCTGCAAAAAGCTTTTGGGTCAGCCAAAGCTTCATGCCACTCGTGGCAAGCAGGAGTCTACTGACCACCCACCAATTTATCCAACAGCAGCTGCAAATCCAGATGCTTTGCAGCCTGCAGCTTGGAAGCTCTATAACTTGATTGCTCGAAGGTTCCTCGCAACCCTTATGGGTCCAGCTACTATGAGCGGCACTAAGATCACGCTTGATGTTGCTGGTCAGCCCTTTGTTGCAAATGGAACCGTACTGGCTGAGCCAGGCTTTAGAGAGATTTATCCCTTTGGCCTTAAGAAGGATGACCAGATTCCTGATGTCGGCGAGGGAGAGATTGTCTCTATTCAGTCTTTGTCGCTTGACGCTAAGCAGACAGAGCCACCTGCTCGCTACAGCCAGGGCAAGCTTATTCAAGAGATGGAGAAGCGCGGTCTGGGTACAAAGTCTACTCGTGCCTCCATTATTGATACGCTTTACCAGCGTAAATACCTCAAGAATGATCCTGTTGAGCCAAGCCAGCTTGGTATGGCAATTGTTGATGCACTTTCGCAGTTTGCGCCACACATTACCTCGCCTGATATGACGGCAGAGCTTGAGTCCGATATGACAAGCGTTGCTGAGGGCAAGGATACGCGTGATGGCGTTGTTACCCACTCAAGAGCTTTACTTGCAGGCATGATTGATACGCTTATTGACCACAAAGAAGACCTGTCTGAGGCCATTGCTGATGCAGTTACTGCTGACGCAAAGGTGGGAACCTGCCCTAAGTGCGGCAAAGACTTGGTTGCTAAGAGCTCTCTGAAGACTCGTGGAAGCTTTGTGGGTTGCATGGGTTGGCCAGACTGCGATGTTACCTATCCACTGCCTCAGGGACGCGTTGAGCCGCTTGAGGGAGAGGCCGGTGTCTGCCCAGAGTGCGGTGCTCCTCGCGTAAAGGTTCAGCCATTTAGACAGCGTGCGTATGAGACTTGCATTAATCCTGCTTGTCCTACAAACGCAGAGCCAGATCTTATTGTGGGCGAGTGTCCAACCTGTAAGGCAAATGGCAAGCACGGGGACCTGGTAGCTCACAAGTCTGAGCGTACGGGCAAGCGTTTTATTCGCTGCACCAACTACGAGGAGTGCGAGACCAGCTATCCTCTGCCTGCTCGTGGAAAGCTCGAGAAGACCGATGAGGTCTGTCCAGATTGCGGCGCTCCTATGGTGGTTGTTACTACTCAGCGTGGTCCTTGGAAGCTCTGTCCAAACTATGATTGCCCTGGTAAAGAAAAGAAAACTGCCTCGCGTAGAGGCGCTCGTAAGAGTACTAAGAGCACCAAATCCACCAAGGCAGCAAAAAAGTAAACGTATGACGGTGCATCGAGAGGTGCACCGTTTTCGGAAGAACGAGCGTCCCTCTCCAACGCCCGCTCCATACGTATTTTTACCCATTTTTGAGCACTTTTCATGTGGAAATGCGCAAAACCTTTAGAATATTCATGGCGAGAAACACAATCTGCCTGTATCGTGAGATAGTTAAGAGGGAGGGAAGCATGAATAATGACGTACGTACATCACAAGGCCTGTTCATCACGCTTGAAGGCGTTGATGGCTGTGGCAAGTCAACACAAGCTTCTCTTCTGCGAGAAGATCTTGAAGCTCTTGGCTTTGATGTGGTCTTTGTTCGTGAGCCCGGTGGAACTGCTATTTCTGAGCAGATTAGAGGAGTTGTTCTTAATCCAGAAAACGGCATGATGTGCGATGAGTGTGAGCTGTTGCTCTATGAAGCAAGTCGTGCCCAGTTGGTAGGAGAGGTTATCCGACCAGCTCTAGCTGCAGGCAAAGTTGTCTTGTGTGATCGCTTCTATGACTCCACCTTTGCCTATCAAGCAGCTGGTCGCGGTCTTGATACAGACCTCGTTCATCGTGCAAATAGTTTGGGAAGCTGTGGGGTTTCTCCTGATAGAACTCTTGTTTTTATGCTCGAGCCAACAGTTGCGCATGCGCGCGCTACTCAAAATGACGCCGATAGACTAGAAGCAG
>ERZ773024.520-NODE-520-length-14264-cov-4.665423_pt1 | contig 14264 bp, 9 predicted proteins | sample MGYA00511667_ERZ773024 | MGnify/ENA primary metagenome ERZ773024 (study PRJEB29015, sample SAMEA2738117) | human oral metagenome | biome: human oral; feature: human-associated habitat; material: saliva | place: China | collected 2258 ... | reverse complement strand
TGCGGTCTCCGTAGCCGTTATCTACACGAGCTACATTGATCCAGAACTTATTATCCTGCAAGAAGGGGAGGGCAAAAGCGGCCTTCTGGCGCGAATAGCTGTGTTTCCACTCGTCAGCCACAATTTCGTATTGGGGGTGAGGTGCATTCTTGAGCACGTTGTCTTCCTTATCAGCCTTACCTTGGGCGATCTCTTGAGCCTCTTGGTAGATGCAATCCATTACCTCACAGAAGCGATCGAGTTCGGCCTTGCTTTCGCTCTCGGTGGGCTCTACCATAAGCGTACCGTGTACGGGGAAAGAGAGCGTAGGAGCGTGGTAGCCAAAGTCCATCAGGCGCTTGGCGATATCGTTTTCATCTACTCCGGTCTCTTCTTTTACCTTGCGGCACTCTAAGATGAGCTCGTGCCCAACGCGTCCCGTAGCACCGGTATAGACGATGCCGTAGGTGTCTTTAAAGCGTGACGCCATGTAGTTGGCATTGAGGATAGCCATAGCCGTAGCCTCACGAAGTCCCTCAATACCGAGGAGGCGGATGTAGCTGTAGGTAATCACCTGTACTCCTGCGGAGCCGTAGGGTGCTGCGGATACTTGGTTGCTGCCATCGCCAAAGCGAACTACATGCTTGGGGAGATGAGGAGCGAGATGGGCGCGTACGCAGATAGGACCTACACCGGGGCCACCACCACCGTGGGGGATAGCGAAGGTCTTATGTAGGTTGAGGTGGCATACGTCCGCCCCGATGAAGCCGGGGTTGGTATAGCCTACTTGGGCATTCATGTTGGCTCCGTCCATATAAACCTGTCCGCCACAGTCGTGGATACGTTGGCACAAGTCTATAATGTTGGTCTCGAAGATACCATGCGTACTGGGGTAGGTAATCATCATGGCTGCGATCTGATCCTTGTGGGCTTCGGTCTGTGCCATAAAGTCTTCCCAGTCTACATTGCCTCGCTCGTCGGTCTTTACAATTACGGTCTTATAGCCACATTGTACGGCACTTGCGGGGTTGGTTCCGTGGGCAGAAGCCGGTAAAATCACTACGTCACGGTGCCCCTGCCCGATGCTTTCGAGGTAGGTACGGATGGTGCGTAGCCCTGTGTACTCGCCACTTGCACCCGAGTTGGGTTGGAGAGACGTAGCGTCGAATCCCGTGATCTTAGCGAGGTACTCGGCAAGGTTGTCGAGCATTTCGGTATATCCCTCAACCTGATCTTCGGGAGCGTAGGGGTGGATATTGGCGAAGTAGGGGTTGCTGAGGGCGAAGAGTTCGCTTGCGGCATTGAGTTTCATAGTACACGAACCGAGCGAAATCATAGAGTGTGCAAGCGAAATATCCTTGCGGTCAAGGCGTTTGATATAACGCATTAGCTCCGTTTCTGTGTGGTAGCTGTTGAATACCTCGTGCTGCAAGAAGTCGCTTGTGCGTTGCCACTTCTTATCCACATAGAGCGTATCTTGGGGCACATTGTCCACTTCGGGCGCCTCTTTGCCGGCAGCTTCTGCGAAAACATATCCGAGTACACCCAAATCGGAGGGCAGGGTGGTTTCGTCAATGCTGATACCTACACAAGTGCAGCACGTGAAGTAGCGAAGGTTGATGCGGCAGTCGAGAGCAACCTCACGAAGTCGCTCCATGCTTACCCCCTCGGGTAGCCCAATGATAAGGGTATCGAAGTAGTCTTTGTTGTACTGCTTGTAGCCCAACTTCTCGAGCATCGCAGCCAAATAGCCGGCATAGCTATGGATGCGGCGAGCAATGTTTCTGAGCCCTTCGGCACCATGATATACGGCATAGAATCCGCTCATCGTGGCAAGGAGAGCCTGTGCTGTACAGATATTTGAGGTCGCTTTCTCGCGTTTGATGTGTTGTTCACGAGTCTGGAGTGCCAAGCGGTACGCGGGGTGCCCGTAAGCATCCTTAGAGATACCAATGATACGTCCGGGGATCTCGCGTTTGTATTCCATACGGCAAGCCAAGTAACCGGCAGAGGGACCGCCGAAGTACATGGGGATACCAAAGCGTTGAGCCGAGCCGAAAACAACGTCAGCGCCCCACTCTCCGGGAGGGGTGAGCATTACGAGGCTCATAAGGTCGGCAGCGACTGCAACCGTAGATCCATTGGCCTTAGCTTTGGCAACAAAGTCTTCGTAGTTGTTGATGGCTCCTACCGAGTCGGGGTATTGTATGATAACACCAAAAATATCGGGGGTGAACTCAAGAGTTTGGTAGTCTCCCACCACGAGTTTCATTCCTTGAGGTTCTACACGTGTGCGGATTACAGCTTGCGTGGTCTCAAATACGCGCTTATCCACAAAGATGGTATTTGCTCCGGCTTTTACTTGCGCACGGCTACGTTCGTTGAAAAGCAGCATGGCAGCCTCGGCTCCGGCTGTTGCTTCGTCGAGGAGCGAGCAGTTGGTAAGAGGGAGTGATGTAAGTTCGCTGATAACCGTTTGGAAGTTGAAAAGCGCCTCAAGGCGTCCCTGCGAAACTTCCGCCTGATAGGGGGTGTAGGAGGTGTACCAAACGGGGTTCTCGAGCACGTTGCGCTGGATAGGAGCCGGAGTAACCGTGTCGTACCACCCCTGACCTATATAAGAAGTGAAGGGTTTGTTCTTAGAGGCAAGCTCGGCAAGATGCTCTGCAAGCTCTCGCTCCGTCATGGCTTCGGGGATATCAATCTGCTCCTTGAGAAAAATATTCTCGGGGTAGACTTGGTGCATGAGTTCGTCTACAGACTTTACGCCAACGGCCGCAAGCATCTCGGGTAAATCCTTGTCGGAAATACCCATGTGCCGCGTAGAAAACTTATTCGTATCCATACTGACTATTATGATTTAGAGTTTTTATTTTCTTGAGGACGAGTCACGGTGTACTCGGTGTTGTGGGGCGGGATATAACCTCTTCTCCATGGCTGCTTTCTAATCTATGGGCTTTATTGAATATAGCTATTCGCCCTCCGCTCAAAACCGATGGTGCTCTGAGGTCCATGCCCCGAGTAGACAATGGTATCATCGTCAAGGGGCATCAACTGCGTTTTTATGCTATTAATAAGAGTGGTATAGCTCCCTCCCGGTAGATCGGTACGCCCTATGTCTCCTCCGGCAAAGAGTACATCGCCGGCGAATAGGAGGTGCTGTTGAGGTTCGTAAAAGGCTACATGCCCCGGAGTGTGACCCGGTACGAAAAGGACTTCTAGGTGAGTCTCTCCCAGCTTTAGCCTATCGCCTGTCTCAAAAGGCTGGTAGGAGAGGTCGTGGCGCTCGGGCATGGGAGGCATCCCAAACGCACGCATTTGCTCCTCAAAGGGGGGCATTGTCTCTATCTCTACACGGTGGGCGCGAGGGGTAAGACCCCACTTTTTGGCAGCAAAGGGCACGCCCCAAACGTGGTCGAAATGTAGGTGAGTTGCGATGAGTAGGGTGGGGGTGGCATTGAGCTCCTCCACCTTAGAAGAGAGTATATTTTCTTCGGCAGGCACCATGCAACCGCAGTCTATAATAGCAGCTTCTCGAGTTGCTTTATCAACCACGAGGTAGGTATTAACCTGTACGAAATTGAAGCTGAAGGTATGTACTTCTAGAGCCATAATTTATTTGAGAATATCACTGCATGGGGAGGTAAAGCACTCGCTTCTCTCGGAAGTATTCATCGGGGAAGAAAGGGTAGAGATCCTCTACTATTACTCTGTTTTTGTAGGCAGTGCACTCTCCCTCTAGGTTGCCGCCCTTGAGGGCAATGATGCCGTTGGGGAGGGCGTTGTGCCCTTCTCGAGAAAAAAGGTGGCGTGTGAGTTTGACCAGTTCGCCTAAGAGCATGGTAGCACGGGTGACTACAAAGTCACACTTCTCCCGAAGCTCCTCTATACGGATATGATGTGTTGTAACATTTTGTAAGCCTAGAGAGTCCGCAACAGACTGCGCAACACGTACTTTTTTGCCGATGCTATCCACGAGGGTAAACTGTACTTCGGGGAAAAGTATTGCCAGTGGGATGCCTGGGAATCCTCCTCCCGTCCCGACGTCAATTACATGACTCCCTGCCGTAAAATGCAGCATCTTTGTAACTCCGAGGGAGTGCAGCACGTGGTGCATATAGAGGTTGTCTATATCCTTGCGCGAGATCACATTGATCTTGCTATTCCAGTCTGTATAAAGCTCCCAAAGAGCCGCAAACTGCTCGCGTTGTTGCTCATTTACTTCCGGAAACTTTTGGCAGAGTAATGCTAATTGCTCTTCGGGTGTCATTTTGCTGAATCTTGAAAGATTACTCAGATATCTACCGCAAATATACGCTATCTCCCGCAATTGAGAGGAGGTGTATAGGGCAAAAAATTGCATATTGGCACCTCGTTAAGAGGCTTTGCAAAAGCGATCCTCGCTTCTTTTTTCAGAGATTTTCTTTTTGCATCTCACGGAGAGGGGCTGCAATTTTTCTCTATCCGAGGCTTCGGGATGCCTTGGTCACTAAAGATTTAGTACCTTTGTGGGGAGAGCAGCAGATACTTGAGTTACAGTCCATATGATGGCTGTGGCAGATGGTTACGAGGGCATGGATTGGCGGATCCGAATGCCAGTCTTGTTGTCTAGTCTCTATGGAAAAGATATTTCATACACTAAATAGAAAGCATAATGATTAAAGTAGGTATTAACGGTTTTGGTCGAATCGGTCGTCTTGTATTCAGAGCATCTCTTCTTAGAGACGACATCGAAGTTGTAGCTATTAACGACCTCATTGAGGTAGATTACATGGCATACATGCTCAAGTACGACTCTGTGCATGGTAAGTTTGAAGGAACTGTAAGCGCAGAAGATGGTATGCTTGTGGTGAATGGCCGCAAGATCCGCGTCACCGCCGAAAAAGAGCCCGCCCTCATCAATTGGGGTGCCGTAGGTGCTGACTATGTGGTTGAGTCTACAGGACGTTTCTTGACCAAGGAGTTGAGCGAAGGGCACATCAAGGCAGGTGCTAAGTACGTGGTAATGTCTGCTCCTTCTAAGGATGATACTCCTATGTTTGTAACGGGTGTAAACCTCGATACTTACAAGAAGGGTACTCAGTTTGTATCTAATGCTTCTTGTACAACAAACTGTCTTGCTCCTCTTGCAAAGGTGCTTAACGATAACTTTGGCATCGAAATGGGGCTTATGACTACAGTACACGCTGCTACTTCTACACAGAAGACGGTAGACGGCCCCAGCAATAAGGACTGGCGCGGTGGTCGCTCTGCATTGGGCAATATCATCCCTTCTTCTACAGGTGCCGCTAAGGCTGTGGGTAAGGTTATCCCCGAGCTGAATGGCAAACTTACTGGGATGTCGTTCCGTGTTCCCACAATGGACGTATCTGTAGTAGACCTCACGGTGAGCCTCAAGAAGGGCGCTACTTATGACGAAATTTGCGCTGCCGTTAAGAAGGCTTCGGAAGGTGAACTCAAGGGCATCCTCGGTTATACCGAAGAAATGGTGGTATCTACCGACTTTACCACAGACCCCCGCACTTCTATCTTTGACGCAAAGGCAGGTATTGCCCTTACCGATAAGTTTGTAAAGGTTGTATCTTGGTACGACAACGAGTGGGGCTACTCTAATAAGGTACTCTGCCTCATCGCACACATGGCTAAGGTAAACGCCTAAGCGAGACAACAGGGTGCAGATGGCTTTGAGGGGCTGAATAGTCGTGGAGCCATAGCACCGGTTCCCCAAGAAAAGCCCGGAGGGATCGTCTGTGGATAGCGCACTCTGTTCTACAGATGCTCATATAGAGGGAGAGGATCCCTCCGGGTCTTTGATTTATATCATTCGGGAGTCGGGGGTGGCAATTGCCGCGAGAGGCGAAGGGTAGAGTTGAGTTGTTTATCTCGCTTTCTTTGGTCTTAGTGCCGCACTCTTTTGAGCCTCACTATGGTATAATAGAAGGATTTCTAACTCTCTCATAATAGAAGCAAAGCACGTGTCTTTAGCAGAAAAAATCAAAGCCCTCCAAGAGGAGGTGCGCTCACAGCACGCCAAGAGCCACGAAGAAGTGGAGGCGCTACGCATTAAGTATCTCAGTAAGAAAGGGATTATCCCTTCTCTTTTTGAGGAATTTAAGAGTGTGCCCAATGAAGAAAAACGCACTTTGGGGGCACTTATCAATGAGGTAAAGACGCTGGCCACAGAGCACATCAATGCTTTGCGTGATGCCCTACAAACGGAGGAGGCAACTGAGCATCTTGATCTTTCGCGCTCGGCTTATCCCGCCAGCATCGGAGGGCGTCATCCTTTGACCCTAGTGCGCGAGGAGATCATACAGATTTTCGCAAAACTAGGTTTTAGTATCGCCTTGGGGCCGGAGGTCGAAGACGACTATCATGTTTTCTCCGCCCTCAATTTTGCTCCGGATCACCCTGCTCGCGATATGCAGGATACCTTCTTTGTAGAGCGTAATCCGGATGTTTTATTGCGTACGCACACCTCTTCGGTACAGGTGCGTGTGATGCAGACAACTAAGCCTCCTATACGTGTTATTTGTCCGGGTCGTGTGTATCGCAACGAAGCGATTTCGGCTCGTGCGCATTGCTTCTTCCATCAGATTGAGGGGCTTTATATTGATAAGAACGTCTCGTTTGCCGACCTTCGGGAAGTTCTTTTTTACTTCGCTCGTGAGCTATTTGGCCCCGATACCAAAATCCGTTTGCGCCCGAGTTACTTCCCCTTTACGGAGCCAAGTGCCGAGATGGATATAAGCTGTAATATCTGTGGAGGAGAGGGATGTGCCTTCTGTAAGCACACCGGCTGGGTAGAAATCTTGGGCTGCGGAATGGTCGATCCCAATGTCCTTCTCGAGAGCGGAATAGACCCCGAGGAGTACAGCGGTTACGCCTTTGGCTTGGGAGTAGAGCGTATTACCAACCTCAAGTATCGAGCAAAGGACCTCCGTCTCTTCTCCGAAAACGACAAGCGTTTCCTCACGCAATTCCAAGGAGTGCACTAAAGAAAGAGGGGTGTGGTGGATTAATTATTTGTCACTACTTTCGCAGCAGAAAAAATCGTAAGGACGGAGTAAGCAACTATTCCCACACCTATGGAACAACAAGAAGACAAGCAATTAGTACTCGACAAACGCTATCTCAGGATGGCGCGTATCTGGTCGGAAAACTCATATTGCACCCGCAGAAAGGTGGGTGCTCTTATCGTTAAAGATCAGATGATTATATCTGATGGATACAACGGTACTCCCTCAGGGTTTGAGAATGTGTGTGAGGATGAGAGCGGCCTTACCAAGCCCTATGTGCTCCACGCTGAGGCAAATGCCATTACCAAGGTAGCCTGCTCGGGCAATAATAGCGATGGCGCCACCATTTACATTACGGCATCCCCCTGTGTAGAATGTGCCAAACTCATCATCCAAAGCAAGATAAAGCGAGTGGTCTATGGTGAGGAGTATCGGCTTACCGATGGGGTAGATCTCCTAAGGAGAGCGGGTATTGAGGTGGAGTTTGTAGCTCCGGATAAAGAGAGTGTGTGACCTTAGCGAAGACTCTATATAAGGGGATATGAAAAAGAGATTCTCCTCGTTTACAATCGCGATTGTAGCCCTATTGGGGATACTTTTTGGGGGGCTTTTGAGTTGGATGGTTGCCACTCGTACCCCATTTTTCCGTTCATCATTTATTAGCACACTCAGCCCCATAGATCAGGTCTTGGAGCTGATTTCTGAGCATTATGTAGACTCGATAGACCTACGAGAGCTGCAGATGCGACTCCTCCCCAAGCTGGTAGAGGAGCTCGACCCACACTCGGCTTATATCCCTAGAGAGGAGAGCGATTTGGAAAATCAGCGACTCAATGGTAGCTTCTGCGGTGTGGGGATTTCTTTTAATACCTTGATTGACACTCCCGTAGTGATTGAGGTTTTGCCCGGAGGTCCCTCCGAGCGAGCCGGATTACAGGCAGGAGACCGCATCCTAAAAGCGGATAATCAGCCTTTAATAGGGAAAAAAATATCCCCCGACTCCGTACGAAGCATTTTGCTGGGCGAAGAGGGGTCTGTCGTTTCTCTCCAGGTCTTGCGCAAGGGGCAGTCTCTTGCGAAGAAGGTAGTACGCGGCGAAGTGCCCATCCACAGCGTGGATGTGGGCTATATGCTTGATGATTCCACCGGTGTGATCCGCATCGTTCAGTGGTCGCGTAATACGGTGTCGGAGTTCCTAGATAAGTACACACAGTTGCGTGATGAAGGGCTGCGCAACCTTATTATAGACCTACGAGACAATGCCGGAGGATACCTAGAGCCGGCCATCCGTCTCTCCAACGAATTTCTCAAAGAGGGGCAGCTTATTGTCTACACTGAGGGTAAGGCTTATCCTCGGGAGGAGTACAAAGCGAATGGCAATGGCGTCTTGCAATCACTCCCCTTAACCATCCTTCTTAACGAATATTCCGCTTCGAGCAGCGAGGTTTTCTCGGGTGCTATGCAGGATCATGACCGCGCGACAATCGTGGGGCGGCGATCTTTTGGCAAAGGCTTGGTACAAACGGCTTTTTACCTCCCCGATAGTTCGCAGCTCCGTCTTACCATAGCTCGCTACCATACTCCCTCAGGGCGTTGCATCCAAAAGAGCTACACGCTGGGAGAAGGCATGGACTATCAACTCGATCTTCAGCGAAGGTTTGAGGCCGGCGAGACCTTCAGCAACCAAATGGATAGCCTAAGGCTCAGCAAGGCTCCGCGCTACAAAACGGATAAGGGACGCGTAGTATATGGCGGTATTGGCATCATGCCCGATCTGTTTATCCCTGCGGATAGTGTGGGGATCAATAGTTACTATTTGCGTTGCGTAGAGAGTGGTACCATGACGGAGTTTGCCTTCCTCTATGCCGATAGCCACCGAGGCACCCTTTCGTCCCTGGGGAGTGCGGATGCCATTGTGGCTTATTTGGACGATAATACTTCCCTAGTGGCCGATTACGCTCGCTTTGCTTCGGAAAAAGGTATTGAGCTGCGCCCGGGTATGCTCTACGAGAGCAAAGATCTGATTCGTCGTGTACTTTATGCCCAAATCTCCCAGTATATCCTAGGTGTGGAGGCGTTTTATCGAGTCTACTATGCCTCAGACGCGATGCTTGAGGCTGCCCGCAAATCCTTCAAACTATAGTATATTTGTACCACAATCTAGACTAATGCAGGGATCCAAACAAGATATTAGGGTTGCTCTACGTCAGCTTAATAAACTGACGCTGACAGATGCCTACCGAGCTGAAGCTGCGCAAAGCATTGTTCAGGCTTTGCTGGCAACGGAGATGTGGCAGAAGGCACGTCGTATTGGGCTTTATGAGGCGTTGCCGGATGAGCCAAGCCTGCAGAGTCTTTTGGCAGCACCCGGGGATAAGGAGTTTTTCATCCCTAGAGTAGAGGATGCCGAGACTATTGCTTTCTATTCTTACAATCCGGAGAAACTGCAAGAGGGGGGAGCTTTTGGTATTAAAGAGCCTACTCAGGCTCGAGAAGATGCCGTAGATCCCATGCTCCTCGACCTAATCATCGTGCCGGGAGTGGCCTTTACAGCCCAAGGGGTGCGCCTCGGGCGTGGAAAAGCCTACTACGATCGCTTCCTACAAAAAGCCCCTCAGGCTCACTTGATAGGGGTTACTTTCCGTTATCGTTTATTACCAAGTCTGCCGAGTGATCCTTGGGATCATCTTATGGACTTAGTCCTCACAAATTGAGTATAATTATTCTACTTTCATCATATGGAAAATCGCACAAGATCTTTTACTTTAGACGCTACGTTGCCCGCTTATCCCTCGTTTGTTGAAGGGATTCGTCGTGCTCCAGACCGTGGCTTCCGCTTGACGCCCGCACAAACACGTGTTGCTTTGCGCAACGCGCTTCGCTATGTGCCTCGTGAGTTGCACGCACAGCTGGCTCCCGAGTTCCTCGAAGAATTAAAAACTCGTGGTAAAATCTATGGTTACCGCTTCCGTCCGGAGGGTGACCTCAAGGCTACTTCTATAGACGATTACAAGGGTCGTTGTTTGGAGGGGAAGGCTTTCCAAGTTATGATTCAGAACAATCTTGCCTTCGATGTAGCTCTCTATCCCTATGAATTAGTAACCTACGGTGAGACGGGGCAGGTGTGCCAAAACTGGCTCCAGTACCGTCTCATCATCAAGTATCTAGAGCAACTAACCGAGAACGAAACCCTCGTGATTGAGAGCGGTCACCCTCTGGGCTTGTTTGCTTCTCACCCCAGTGCACCCCGCGTTATCATCACCAACTCAATGATGGTAGGGCTCTACGACAACCTCAAAGATTGGGAGATTGCCGCTCAGATGGGGGTTGCCAACTATGGTCAGATGACCGCAGGAGGTTGGATGTACATTGGCCCGCAGGGGATTGTACATGGCACCTTCAACACGCTGCTTAACGCAGGACGTATGCAACTTCACATCCCCACGGGGGGCAACTTGGCAGGCAAACTCTTCGTTACCAGCGGTCTCGGTGGTATGAGTGGTGCACAGCCTAAGGCTGCCGATATTGCCGGTGCTGTGAGCATTACGGCAGAGGTGGATTCGAGCCGTATCGATACACGTCACGGACAAGGCTGGGTAAAGCACCGCACCGAATGCCGCGAAGAGGCTTTCCGTATGGCACTCGAGGCGCAAAAGAAGGGCGAAGCTTGCTCTATTGCTTACCATGGTAACGTGGTAGATCTTTTGGACTACGCTATCGAAAAGAACATCCATATCGACCTCCTTTCTGACCAAACAAGCTGCCACGCAGTCTACGAAGGTGGCTACTGCCCCGTAACCCTCTCGTTTGAAGAACGCACTCGCCTGCTCAAAGAAGACCGTGCTAAGTTTGAAGAAGAGGTAGACAAAGGTTTGCACCGTCACTTCGAGGCTATCAAAGCACTCGTTGCCCGTGGTACCTACTTCTTCGACTATGGTAATGCCTTTATGAAGAGCTGCTTCGATGCCGGTATTACCGAGATTAGCCGTAATGGTGTAGACGACAAAGATGGCTTTATCTGGCCTAGCTATGTAGAAGACATCATGGGTCCTGAGCTATTCGACTACGGATATGGCCCCTTCCGTTGGGTATGCCTTACCAATAAGCCCGAGGATCTCCGCAAGACGGATGCCGCTGCGATGGAATGCATTAACCCCGATCGTCGTGAGCAAGACCGTGACAATTACATCTGGATCCGCGATGCAGAGAAGAATGAACTCGTGGTAGGTACACAAGCTCGTATCCTCTACCAAGATGCTGCCGGGCGTTTGGCTATTGCTTTGCGCTTCAACGAAATGGTGCGTAATGGCGAAGTAGGCCCCATCATGCTCGGGCGTGACCACCACGACGTGAGCGGTACGGACTCACCCTTCCGCGAAACTTCCAATATCCGCGATGGTAGTAACGTAATGGCCGATATGGCTGTACAATGCTTTGCCGGTAATGCTGCTCGTGGTATGAGCCTTATTGCTTTGCACAATGGCGGTGGCGTAGGTATCGGTAAGTCTATCAACGGTGGATTTGGTATGGTACTCGATGGAAGTGAGCGCGTAGACAATATCCTCCGCTCAGCTATGACATGGGACGTAATGGGCGGTGTGGCTCGTCGCGCTTGGGCTCGCAATGAGCACGCTATGGAGACGAGTGCTGAATTTAACAAGACGCACGCCGATGGCTACCACATCACCATGCCATTCCTTGCTGATGATGAACTAATTAATTCTCTTGTTCCCCTTAAGTAAGAGAATCGCTTAGATCAGAATAACCCTTGCACTGTGCGCCATTCTGAGGGAGACTAGTCCCCATTGAAGAGGAAGCGCATAGGTTGCGATAAACACTTCCCCCTAGAGAGTATGGAAAGCTCTTTAGGGGGATTTCTTTTTTCTCTAGATGAAAAAGCGAGCCTTTTCTGGCCTACAGATTTTTGGCTGTAGCCCTAGAAAAGTTTTTGTCTTGCCTAAGAAACAAAAAAATATAGGCCTAGAGTTCGTGCGTTTTAGGCCTATTTCGCTCCCCCTTTCACCTGTAGAGCAGCAAAGGGACAGGAGAGTGTGTTTCTCGGTTCTTGGAGCAAATTCGTTGCTCGCCCCCTCTTGGGATTTGTTATTTTCTGCCCGACAAAGGTTGGGTTTTATAATGAGAGGGGATTGTTATCCATAGTTTGTTTTGCGGTGCCGAAATAGCGAAAGGTGGAGTTGCCTTTATTCTTTGAAGACGCCTCTTGAAGTGTCGTTTTGGAAATATCTATTGGGTGTCAATATCTTTTTGTATATTTGTGGCAGCGATAGTCGCGTGCACTTTTTATTAACCGTACTGTTTCGGGAGGAGAGCTCAGCTCTTGAAGCAGACTAAAAACTAGAAAAACTATGGCAGATGACAAGATGAAAGGATTAGGGAACGAAGTGGAGATGATGAATGCTCTCCTCGGCAAGGTGTACTCTGTTTTGACGACAGGTGGCACAGCAGCCAACAAGAGTGCAGACAATTTTTTCGCGTGGTGTACTCCTGGGATTCCCGTAAAGGAAGAAGACTTCAGATTCGCAGAGCAAGGACTAACGGGAGTAGTGAAAGCTCCTGTGAATGTGGCTACTACTGGAGAGAACAATTCCCAGTCTTCTTCAGGGGCTGAAGACGAGAAGCAAGCAGCACCAACTATTTCGGATGCAGAGCTTGATCGTTTGTTGGCATCGGATACGACTAGGATGTATGTGCAGGCCGAGGGCTTTGCTCACTTGGTTGACTTTATTCCAGATATAGCCCCCAGCTCTAGTGGAGAGGGTCTTTCCGGACTCACAGTCCTGTACAAGGAGGGTGGGGTCTCTTCTGTGTATGACTACACATTGAGGATGAGTCAGGTGATGAAGACGGATCTTCCTGAGGATGTCAAGGCGAAGATCAAGAAGTTCAACAACCTCCTCACCGTAGAAAAGAAAAAGAAAGATCTGCTCACGGACGAGGAGACGACGGTGCTAGAAGAAGGACCTATTGTCACTCTTTATCGTGAGAAGATGCGGGCTTATAATGCTGCCTTGGCCAAGCTGAATGCTCGAAGAGTAGCTGCACTTACAGCTAGAGATCCGGCTGCCGTGCATGATTGGGCTCTCAATGCAGAGGTTTATCAGAACGAAGTCGAAGCCGCAGAGGCCGATTGGGTCACTCGGGGCTATAAGAATGAGTATGAACAGATCCAGGCATTCATCGATCAGGTATCGAGACGTGATATGTCATTGCTCAAGGAGCAATATCGCAATGCTCTGGTTCGTGCCAAGCTCGTTGGTTTGAGCTCCGGATCCGACTTCTTCTTTACGACCATCGCTCCTGCAAGCTTTGCTACATCAGGAGGGTGGACACAGTTCTCCTTCAAGAAGTCAGATTTGACCTCTGATTATTCATCGATTTCCAAGCATCATAGTATGTCGACGGGGGGGCGAACTAGCTATTTCCCATTTGTCTCAGCTAGGGCAAGGTATCAAAAGGAAGAGAACAGCTATGAAATGGACAGATCCTTCGGTGCATCAGTCGCTGAAGTTACCTTTGAGATCTGTCAGGTGAACATCGTCCGTCCCTGGTTCAAGGAGGCTTTTCTTACCAGTAAGTATTGGAGGTTTGATGCAAACAATGTGGTCACTAAGGGAGAAATGCTTAGTGACGGAGGTTCTCCCGCACATGGTAAGATGCCTGCCTATCCGACCTCTATTATCCTTGTCCGAAATCTCAGGATTGGCTTCGATTCAAGGGATTCCTTGGGCAAGTTTAAGCACGAGTATGAGTCTCATGACTTCTCGGCAGGAGGTAAGGTCGGCTTTGGCCCCTTCTGTATAGGAGGAGGGTACTCAAGCCATGACGATAAGACGGAAACATCCTCACACTATGAGCTACATACCGAACAAAGTGCAGTCGTCTTTGAGGGGATGCAGATCATCGGATATGGCTGTCATATGCTAGGTAAATCTCCAGATCCAAATCCTGATATCAAGGAGTGGATCTAATAATCCGTACCCACGAAGGACGTGTCGTAACCCCATTATTACGGCACGCCCTTCTTATAAAAGGGCATGTCACAGGCTCCTGAGGGCTTATTGTGGCTAAGTTGGTGCACATATGAATAATAGGTATTTCTGTGTCAGATTGCTGTTTTTGTGCAATTCTAGTCGTTAAAGTTTAATCTGATTTCTCTAATTATCACGAAGGACAAATTATTCATGGATAAGAATCTTTTATTGGCTATCTATTGAAAGGTAAACTCAATGTATAGTACCTCTGATG
>ERZ773024.517-NODE-517-length-14319-cov-2.703309_pt1 | contig 14319 bp, 13 predicted proteins | sample MGYA00511667_ERZ773024 | MGnify/ENA primary metagenome ERZ773024 (study PRJEB29015, sample SAMEA2738117) | human oral metagenome | biome: human oral; feature: human-associated habitat; material: saliva | place: China | collected 2258 ... | reverse complement strand
AATTCCATTCGTTCTAAGATTTCTGCTGCTAAAAACGCCCTTTTGTATCCCGATGATGTAGAGACGCAGGCAGCAAGTCCTATGGATCACGTGGTAGCCCGCGTGTATCGTGCGCTCCAGACTCGTTTGGATAAAGCCAATGCCATGGACTTTGATGACCTTCTGGTTAAGGCGTTTGAGCTGCTCTCCAAGTATCCTGACGTGCTTGCTAAATACCAGGAGCGTTTCCGCTACATCAACGTTGACGAGTATCAGGATACTAACGGCGTTCAGTATGCTATCACCAAGCTCTTGGCATCTAAGTATCGCAACCTTATGGTCGTTGGTGATGATGACCAGTCCATTTATTCATGGCGTGGCGCAGACATCAAGAACATTTTGGCGTTCGAGAAAGACTATGAGGAAGCGGTTGTTGTTAAGCTGGAGCAAAACTACCGCTCAACTGGACATATTTTGGCGGCTGCCAACGCAGTTGTTGCGCACAATTCTCACCGCAAGCCAAAGCGCCTCTTCACCGATGAAGGAGATGGCGAGAAAATCCAGGTGTATCAGGCATCTGATGAGCGTGATGAGGGTGCATGGATTGGCTCCGAGATAGAAAAACTGCACGATAAGGGCACGTCGTACGACAACATTGCCGTGTTCTATCGCACTAATGCACAGTCTCGTATTCTTGAAGATATGCTGCTCAGAGCTGGTGTGCCTTACAAGATTGTTGGCGGCACTCGATTCTTTGATCGCGCAGAGATTAGAGACGTTATGGCCTACCTCAAGGTTGTTGTAAACCCCGATGATGATATGGCTGCTTTGCGCGTTATTAACACGCCTCGCCGCGGTATTGGCGCAACAAGCATTCAGAAAATTCAGACGTATGCACTGTATAACGGTCTGTCGTTTTTCTCGGCATGTGAAGCATGTGTGATGGAGGAGAGCCTTCTTACCGCAAAGGTAAGAAATGCGCTGGTAGAGTTCACGTCAGCTATTGAGCATGGCCGCCATATTGATGGTGAGCTTGATGAGGTTGTAGAGGCAATTATTGACCGCTCAGGTCTTATTCGTGCACTTGAGGCGGAGCATACCATTGAGGCTGACGGACGTATCGAGAACATTCGAGAGTTCTTTGGTGTTGCAGCAGAGTTTGATGAGTCACACGATGACGTTGAAGAAACGCTTGAGAGTCTGCAGCAGCTCAGAGAAGCTGGAGCACTTGATGCGCAAGATGCAGCTTCGCTGAGTGAGGCTGGTTTTGATGCTGCTACCGGCGCACTCGCTGGTGCTACTGCTGTAGAGACGGCTCCTGCGCCTCAGGAGGAGAGTTTGCATCCACAGGTTATGGCAGAGAAGCTCCCAGCCTTTATGGAATGGCTGGCGCTTCGCTCTGACCTGGATAGCTTGGATGGTTCTACCTCTGCAGTAACACTCATGACCATTCACGCTGCAAAGGGTCTGGAATTTCCTGCAGTTTTTGTTGCTGGTATGGAGGAGGGAATCTTCCCTCATGCAAATTATGAGGCAGAAGCAGCTCAGTTAGAAGAAGAGCGCAGACTTGCCTATGTTGCTATTACGCGTGCGCGCAAGCGTCTGTATTTGACGTACGCATCTACCAGAAGGACTTACGGCTCTGTTCAGGCAAATCCTGTATCGCGTTTTGTGGGAGAGATTCCTCAAGAGCACGTAAAAGCTATTGGTGTTGGTTCTGCAGGTTTTTCTGGAGTTGGTTGGGCAAAGCGAGGAGACCGTCATGGAACCTTTGGCTCTGGTCGCGGCTCCGAGGTCTACGGTGGAAACGTTTTTGGTTCTCGCACGCGTTCTACCGGCGGTGCTCCAGCTCCACGTACAGCTCCTATTCAGAAAGACCCAGCCCGCGCTTCTGCAAGTTTTGCTGTGGGAGACCAGGTTTCTCACAAGACCTTTGGCCCAGGCGTTGTTTTAGCAGTTCAGGGCGATACTATTGAGGTCAAGTTTACGCGTACTAATAAGACAAAGAAGCTCATGAAGGGCTTTGCTCCGATTGTAAAAATTGAGGGATAGCATGGTGTTAATGCATGACGGCTTGATCTTGGGCCTCACTCCACAAGATTTTATTTTCAGAGTAGTTACTTTTGTAATTGTGTTTTTCATTGCATTTTTGTCTGAGCATTTTGCAATAAAGCTCTCAAGAAAGGCCTTGGATTCATCTAAACTGCCGTCGGCATCTATCTTTGTCAACATATTGCGCGGAGTTATCTGGGCGTTTGCTATTCTCGCGGTATTGCAGCCTGTTTTTGGTATTCAACCAACAGCGTTTGTAACCGCCTTGGGAGTTACCTCCATTGCCTTGTCTTTTGGCCTGCAGGACACCATTTCTAACCTGGCGGGAGGCTTGGGCCTTATGCTGGGAGGTGTAGTTAAACCTGGAGATCAGGTAAGCATTGGAACTATCTCCGGTGAGGTTATTGATATGAATTGGCGCTCTACCATAGTTCGTGCTCGTGGAGGTAGGGTAGACATCATTCCTAATTCAGTACTTAATAAAACAGCACTTGCGCATCGTACCAGGTGGGATATGACAGAGGTGCCCATTACTATAGTGCTTAAACCAACCGTTGATCTGAATGCGGTAACGCAAGAAATAACAGAAATTGTTCAAGAGGTAGTTGCACCTCAGCTCGATAGAACACTTCCTATTGAGGTTGAAGCATCAAGCATTGCTGAGACAGGCATCAAGGTAATCATTCATGTTCACGTCAAAGATGATGCAAACGAAATGAGTGTACGAGACAAAATTGTAAGAGCCCTGGCTGGTTCTAGTTGGCTTGCAGGAGTAGGAGCTTAATATGAAAATTGGAATTATCGGAGCCATGGAGCCAGAGGTTGCGCTACTAAAAGCGCAGATGACCGTTGAGCGCACGTATGATCAGGCTCGTATGCAATTTGTTGAAGGTCTTTTGGGAGATGTTCCTGTTGTTGTTGTACAGTCGGGAATTGGCAAGGTTAATGCAGCAGCATGTACACAGATCCTGATTGATACGTTTGCAGTAACACATGTTATTAATACTGGTATTGCAGGGCTTTTAAACCCTGAGCTACAGGTTGGGGATATTGTTATCTCCTCAGATTTAGTTCAACACGATATGAACGTTGGTCCTCTCAATTTTGCCGCTGGTCAAATTCCAGGTCTTCCGGTTTTCTCGTTTACAGCAGATGAGGGTCTTGTTGAACATGCTCTTGCTTCGGCCAAAGAAGTAGCTCCTCAACTGCAGGTTATTTCTGGCCGCGTTGCTTCAGGAGATCAGTTTGTAAGTTCATCAGAGTTAGCAGACCACATCTACACAACGTTTGGTGCTGACTGTTGCGAGATGGAGGGTGCCTCAATTGCTCAGGTTGCTTGGCTTAACCACACACCGTTTGTGGTGATTAGGCTTATGTCCGATAAGCCTGGCACTACTTCAAGCGTTGATTATTTGACGTTTGAGCGTGAGGCTTCTGAGCGCTCTGCCAGAATTACTGCAGCTATTATCAAAAAGCTTGCCTAGTAACCTGAGGTGTCCTTTTGAGGCAACTCTTCTGGGTTAACTGGGTAGCTCTTCCGGGTCAGTTTGCATTTTTCATAAGAGGGAAGTCAGGGCGTAAGAAACAACTTGCGCTGATTTAGCTATTCGAATGTTTTAAACATAATTGAACGATATTTCGATTATAATTGTCCCGTTATGAAAGTGGTTTGAAAGGTACCGAATGATAACCCTCGGACACTTTTTTGAGATGATGGTTGCCAATCCGTTTTTGGCCCTCGTCATTGTCCTTGTTTTTGGATGCATTTTTGTAAATGGTGCAACCGACGCGGCTAATGCTATTGCAGAGGCTGTTGGAACTCGTTCAATTAAAGTTAACCATGCAATTATCATGAGTGTTGTATGCAACTTTGTTGGTTTGGTGGCTATGTGTCTCATTTCAACTGCAGTTGCAGACACAATTTTGGGTATGGTTGACTTTGGTAGTAATAACCATGAGGCTCTTGTTGCTCTTGCCGCAGGCTGTGTTGGTATTGTTACTTGGGCAGTAGGAGCTTGGGCTTTAGGTATTCCAACTTCTGAGTCACACGCCCTTATTGCAGGTCTCACCGGTGCAGCACTTGCAATTCATGGTGATTTTGGTGCAGTTAACTGGGGCGAGTGGAGCAAGGTTTTAATTGGTCTGCTTTTCTCAACCACACTGGGTTTTGCCGCTGGTTGGATCATTGTTAAAGCAATCAACAAACTTTGCGTAAACGTTGATCGACAGCGCGCTGATGAGATGTTTGGTCATTTGCAGGTTGTTGGCTCAGCATTTGTTGCGGCTATGCATGGTGCACAGGACGGTCAGAAGTTCATGTCCATTGCCATGCTTGCAATTGCGCTTTCTGCTGGTCATGGAGCTGCTGGAGCAGATGTGTTCCCGCTCTGGCTGCAGGTACTGTGTGCTGCTCTTATGTCTATCGGTACTGCAATTGGCGGAAGAAAGATTATTAAAAAAGTCGGAATGGAAATGGTAAAGCTTGAGCGTTATCAGGGCTTTGCCGCGTCCTTCTCGGCCTCTGCATCTTTGCTGCTTTCCACGCTAACCGGACTTCCTGTTTCAACGACACATACAAAAATGACTGCCATGATGGGCGCAGGCGCTGCAAAAAATATTCGTTCAGTTAACTGGGGCGTTGCAAAAGAAATGGTTGCAGCTTGGGTATTTACGTTCCCTGGCTGCGGACTCATTGGTTTTCTTTTTGCAAAACTGTTCCTGATGATTTTCTAAGTACGTATAACTGTCTTTTACGAGTTCTATTGAACCACTCAACTTTATTGGAGGATTCATGCTAGGTAAGCCAAAAGAGGACGTCTTCTACACCATGTTCCGCGAGTTTGGCGACAAAATTGTAGAAACCGCTGAAGAGTATGCGGTCATTATGGAAGGCTATCCTGAGACTGCCGCGCGTATTCCTCAGATGAAGGTTTACGAGCGCGAGTGTGACGAGAAGGTCCAGCACATTATGAAGGAGCTTTACGCTTCCTTTGTCACTCCATTTGAGCGCGAGGACATCTCCGATTTGGCGCTTCGTCTTGATGACATTGTTGACGGAATGAATTCTGTTGCAGAGCGTCTTGACCTCTTTAACGTTGACGACACTCGTAAAGAGGCTATGCAGCTTGCTGAGCTTACCCTTCGCGCATGCAAGACGGTCCAGGAGATGCTGAGCGTTCTGAGCGATTACAAGAAAGATCCTACCGTTATGGAGAAGGCTATTGCCGTTGGTCACGTTGAGGACGAGGGAGACCTTATTTACCACAACGCTCTCTCTCGCTTGTTCCGTGATGAAATGCCTGGTCGCCACACCGTTGCTTGGCTTCGTATTTTTGACCGCATGGAGACTGTTCTGGATTCTTGTGACGACGCGGCGGGCGTTGTTCGCTCCGTTGTTATGAAGAACGCTTAAGTTCGTTTTCTGCTAACGGTATATACAGACTAAAAACTGCCTTCCGCCGGGAGGCAGTTTTTATATTCTCTTTTTGTCCGGTATTGGGGTTAAACTGTTTATATAAAAGAAAGTGGAGGTGCCATGAGCGGCTTCAAGCGTTTTTGCTACATACTCTATGTTCTTGCAAGTGCATTTGTATTTTTAGCTCTTGCCTTAACGTGGTTTGGTCCTTGGACACATCAGGCAACTAATCTCTTGTTTACCAAGCCCTACCTTATTGCTCTTAACGCTTGTGCGGCTATTAGCATCTTTGGTCTTGTTGTGGTGTTGTTTAGAGCTCTATTTATTAGAAAAACAGTAAAGCTCACGGTTGCCACTGTTGAGGGCGGAACAATTTCTGTCACTAAAGATGCCATTTCTTCTCAGGCAGCCTATATTATTGAAGAAGATGGAACTTGCCTTGCACACCGTGTTAACGTGCAGATTTCTAAGAATAATTCTGTAGCTGTACAGATTGATATTCTCCCCAAAGAGCCTGTTGATGTCACTGCAAAGGGCTCTGAGTTCTATAACGCTCTTCAGTCTGGTCTTGCTATCGTGTGCGGACCTTGTGTTTCTAGCATCAATCTTTCGTTCATCAAGCCAAAGTCCTTCTCGCCAAAAGATGAAGAAGGTGCGTCTTTGTCTCAGTCAAAAGAGGTTGTGCCAGAACCAGAGATTGTAGAAGAGCAACCTTACGAGCAACCTTCTACTCAAGCTGCTACTCAACAGACTGGCAAAGACATTCGATTGAGTATTTCAGAGCCAGATGCAAAGGAGGTCACGGACAATGGATAAAAGCTTCTTTCAGAAGATGCAGGAGAAGTGCAAAAAATACGTCGTTGACCATCCAGGTGCCATTATTGGCGGATTTTTAGGCCTCTTATTTGCAATTCTTTTGTTTACGTTTGGCCTTTTTAAAATGCTAGTTGTTGCATTGTTTGTACTGGTAGGAGTTGCCATTGGTCAGATCTTTGACGGAAAGGCAACAATTTTGGCAAAGATTCGTTCCTTATTTACGGATAGAAATTAGATAGGAGAGAGCTGTGGCAGAAGAGCTTACTAATTCGCAAGAGACCACCTCTGAAGAAATTGTTCCTGCAGAAGAGACAACAGATGTTCCTTCCGATGCAGATCTTGAGGATACAGACTCTCTTACCTTCTCTGGTGGAGTTGTCGAGAAGATCGTCTCGTTGGCTCTTCGTGATGTCCCTAACGTGGTGGGTGCTCGTGGAAACTGGCTTAACAGGGTTCAAGATGTACTTGGTGCATCTGATACGGCTAAAGGTGTCACTGTTGAAGTGCAGCCTGATAGTTCGCTAATTGTTACCGTGTCTGTTCTTATTAAATATGGTTCTTATGCACCTCAGATTTTTGAAGACGTTAAGCGTACGATTGTCGAGAAAATCACCGGTATGACAGGCCTTGAAGTTTCTGGTGTTAACCTGCGAATTGAAGATGTTTTGACCGAAGAAGAATACGATCGCCTAAAACATCGCCCAGAAGAGCCTGAGCAGCTAGACAAAGAAGAGTAAAGTACGCTAAAGTTGTACTGTTTTACGCTTTTATAGTAATTGTTTTATTGTTTTGTCACTACAAGCTCCCTAAGCGCAAGGAGTTTTGCCATGAAAAGGCTTTCACGTTGGAGCATGGCGATTGTTGCTACGTTTGTGCTAGCACTCTCGCTCATTGGAGGACTTGCAAAGCAAGCATTCGCAGACACCACCCCTGTTACCTCAGAGGCTGAGCTGCTGGCTGCTATTGCTGCTGCTCCAGCAGATGGTTCGCAGACTATCGTTCAGGTAAATGCGGACTTTACCATTACTGCTCCAGTCCAGGTTCCAGCTAATAAGAACATTAGGTTGATGGGTACTGGAACTATCACAAGTGCCATGACCGGCTCTAATTTCTATATGTTCAAGATTGCTTCTGGCGGCGCAGTTACTCTTGATGGCGCCACCATTGATGGCAACAACACTGCATTTGCCGTTGAGAACCGTGGTAGCTTTACCTTGCTTCGTGGCGTTATTAAAAACGGTAAGGCAAAACCTACACCTGGAAATAACGGCGTAGTTCTTACTACTGGCGCTGGTGCAAAATTTGTTATGGCTGGCGGCACCATTCAGGACAGCACGGTTGACAATGCTCTTGGTGGTGCAGTCACTGTTGCAAATGGTGCAACGGGTGAGCTTCGTGACGGTACTATTCAGAATACCACTCTTACCAATCAGTACTCTGGTAGCGTTTTGGTAAGAAATGCAGATTTCACTATGACTGGCGGAACCATCACTGGTGGCGATGCTTCTTCTACCATTAATTCCTCTAGTGGCAAAACTTCTCCTAACATTAATTCTTCTGGTGGTCTAATGCTCTATGCCTTGGATTCAAACGGTGAGACAACAACAGCCACTATGAGTGGTGGATATATCACTAACAATAAGGCTGTTGATGGCGCTGGTGTCCACGTTTACGCAGGTAATCCTAACTTTAATGATTCTAAGTCTAAGGCAGACTTTACCTTCAACGGTGGCTCTATTACTAATAATGTTGCTTCTGAGTCCGGTGGCGGTATCTACGTAACTTGGAACGGCAACGTTGTCATGAACAACGGTATTATCAAGAACAATACCGCTGGTATTGCTGGTGGCGGTGTAGCAACATACGATCAATTTGTAGGCGTTGTTAGAGGACAGAAGGTTCCTTACTCCAGGGTTGGTGCTCCATGGAATAACTGGCCAAATATTTACCGCGCTGGTTTTACCATGAACGGTGGTTCTATTGAACAGAATAAGGCTACTAGTAACCGTACTAATGAGCTTGGCGATAAGGGCGTTGGCGCTGGTGTTTATATTGCATCTGCTAATGTAACTCTTAACGCGGGCGAAATTATTAATAACACTGCAAACGATCAGGGTGGCGCAGTTTACGTTGCTTCTGTTCCTTATGTTGTCCACATTAATAACGCACTTATTAAAAACAACACCGCAACTGTTATTGGTGGTGGTGCTTGGTTCTGTCCAACCGGTGTAGCTGAATTCCACTCCAAAAATGGCGTAGCATTCTTCAACAACACTGCAAATGGCGCTGGTGATGAGATTGCAACCGTTCGCGGTGCAGGTGAATCTGCCGGCGCAACCATTTCTGATTACATGCTTGGTGGCGCTTCTGCACACTGGACTAAGGATGGCGCTGTTACTATCAACCTTCCTTCAATCCTTGGTGAAGCTGATCCAGCTGCTGCACGTCATACTACTGAAGAAGTAAGTAATATCGTTAACAACACCGATATGCTTGCGCTTGAATCCAACCCACGTCATGAGTCAATTGCTGCTGCACAGAATAAGGCTAAGTTGCTCATTTATGGCAACACTGCACAGCGTGGTGGTGGCATTGGTTCTAACGGTACCGTTATTACTGGTGAAGAGGGTACTCAGGATGTAACCGTTAAGAAGGTTTGGGATACTTCTGCAAACCCAGATGCAGTTATTCCAGAGACGCTTACTGTTTATCTAAAGGCAGATGGATATGTTGTTGACTCCGTTGAGCTTTCTGCAGCTAATAACTGGGAGCACACCTTTACCGGACTTCCTGACAATGTAACTTTGACCTTTGAGGAGTCTGCTCCAACTGGTTGGACTGCTCAGACTCCTGAGGTTAACGGTAACGTTACTACCTTAACCAATAAGGCCGATGCTCCTGTAACTCGCGATGTTCCAGTAACCAAGGTTTGGAATGGTACAAAGAAGGATTCTGTAACCGTTCACCTGCTTGCTGATGGTGTTGACACTGGTCAGACCCTTGTCCTTTCTGAGGCAAACAATTGGACCGGTTCATTTGTTGGTGTAAATCTTTACGCAGCAGATAATCACGTCATTGCTTACACCGTTTCTGAGGATGCTATTGAGGGTTACACTTCTGAGATAACTGGTGATATGGCTAATGGCTTTACCATTACCAACACCGAGACTCCAGTTACCCCAACTCCAACTCCAGAGAAGCCTGGTAAGAAGCGTAAGCACCGCACACCTGATACAGGCGATGCAAGTGTTGTAGCTATGGTTGCGTTTGCTACAGTTGGTGCTGGCTTTGTTGGTGTTGGAGCATATGCTCGCACTCGTAAAGAGCAGTAAGTAACATACATTCACCTTGTATGCAGATCCCCCACTTTCATAGAAAGTGGGGGATCTTTGTTAGAAGGACAATTTCTAGTTTTAACTGGGGATGTTTACGTTCGCCGAATTTGCCAACCGTTTAACCAATAAGAGTGTTCTTCTCGCCAGGAGAAGTTAGAGAAGAACGACAATACTACTAGGTGGATAGTGAGTATCTGCATGAGTACCTTATTGGAGGTTGTTATGGAGCTCAAAGCTGATAAAAAGGTAATTGTCGAGCGTAATAACAAAGTTGTATATGACAACGGAGACACAGTTGTTAAGGTGTTCAGCGGAAGCAAACCTTCTGCTGATATTCTGAATGAGGCTTTAAACCTCACTCGTGCTGAACAGGCCGGTATTAACGTTCCAGCTCTTGCAGAGATCAGTAAGGTTGGTAATTGCTGGGCTGTTTCAACCAGAAAAGTTGAAGGCAAAACAATTAGGCAGCTGATTGAGGAGCATCCAGAAAAAGAGGATGAGTACCTCAATAAGTTTGTTGATATTGAGCTGGCCATCCACGCTCATAAGGCGCCACTTCTGACTCGCCAAAAAGATAAGTTCACCCGAATGATTAATAGTATTCCAGACATTCTTGATGAGGCTACAAGGTATGAGCTTCTGCTTAAGCTTGACGGTATGAAGCCTCACACTAAGGTCTGCCACGGTGACTTTGTTCCTTCCAACGTTATTCTCGCCGAGGATGGCGCTCCTGTAATTCTTGACTGGGCCCACGCAACACAGGGCAACGGCGCTGCAGACTGCGCTACAACGTATCTGCACCTGCTTCTTCATGGTGATGAGGAGCTTGCCGAGAAGTACATCAATCTTTATTGCACCAAGCAGGGCTGCACGCGTCAGTATGTAAACGAATGGCTTGGCATTATTGCTGCAGCAGAGCTTGCGCGCGGTCGTGTAAAAGAAACAGAGTTCCTGCTTAAGTGGGTAAATGTTTTTGATGCAATGTAGTTGGTTACAAGAACTTTAAACTAGCTGAGAAGAGCCTCGTCAGGGGCTCTTCTTTTATTACACTTCTTGCTGTTACATAAAGAAGCACAAGGAGTTGGCTATGTACGATATTGATCCAAAGCAAACCACCGCAAATTCAGAAAATAAGAAATCAAAGCTTGAACGTATGAGTGCAGGTGAGTGGTGCGGCGGTGAAGCTGATGCAGAACAAAGCGCAGCTTTTTGGCGTGCTAAGGATCTTGCCTGGGAGTTTAACCAGACTCGCCCAAGCGATAAAGAAAAGTGTCGTCAGATTTTGACCGAACTTCTCGGCGAATTGGGAGAGGGAAGCGCAGCAGTTTCTCCTTTTCATGTTGACTATGGCTTCAACATCAAGATTGGTCCACACAGCTTTATTAACCACGGTGCATACCTGATGGATTGCGCGCCTATCACTTTTGGTGCTCATAGTTTTGTGGGCCCTCAGTTTAAGGCGTACACCGTTCAGCATCCTTTAGACGCCGAGGAGAGAAACGCTTGGTATGAGCGAGCTTTGCCTATTACGGTAGGGGATAACTGCTGGTTTGGTGGAAATGTAACGGTGCTTCCTGGTGTAACTATTGGCAATAACTGCGTTATTGGTGCTAATAGCCTGGTTACTAAAGATATTCCAGATAATTCTCTTGCTGTTGGCTCTCCCGCAAAGGTCGTACGTCAAATTACCGAGGCAGATAAGATGGGACTTAAAGAACTTCTGGGTTAGCCGGCCTTTTAGGGGATTGTTTAACTATTTATTTGATGTTAGAGGCGTCCGCGCTATAATAATTGTAACGGGGAGCTGGGAAATGGCCTGGCTGAGAGGCAGCACCTTATGCTGCGACCCATAAACCTGATCTGGGCAATGCCAGCGTAGGGAGCCAATGCCGTCCTTACGTACTATAAGAAGGAGGGCATATGAAAAAACTTTCTCAGTTTGCATTGCAAGCCATATCCCTTACTTCTTTTCTTGTGCTTTGGCAGCTTGTTATTGTTGCAGGAATTATTCCAAATTACCTTGTTCCAACTCCTGTTCAGGTTGTATTTGCGCTGGTCAAGGATTTTCAGCTTCTTCTGACACATACCGGGATTACGCTTCTAGAATCCCTTATTGGCTTAGCCATTGGAGTTTTTATTGGCTTTGCGCTTGCGGTTCTTATGGACTTCTTCAAAACGCTGGACAAGCTGCTCTCTCCACTTGTAACTATTTCACAGACTATTCCTATTGTGACCATCGCGCCGCTTTTGGTGCTTTGGCTGGGGTATGGCCTCTTGCCAAAGATTGTTCTTGTGGCTATTTCAACGTTTTTCCCCATTACCGTAGCGCTGAACTCGGCATTTAAATCAATTGATCCCGATATGGTTGACCTGATGACCACCATGGGAGCTAGTCGTGTGCAGATTTTTTGGCATGTCAAGTTGGCTGCTGCTGCACCACAGTTTTTCTCGGGACTCAAAATGAGCGTGACCTACGCCGTAATTGGTGCGGTAATCGCAGAATGGCTGGGAGGCGACGCTGGACTGGGCGTGTATATGACGCGCGTCAGAAAGGCGTTTGCGTACGACAGGATGTTTGCGGCAATTGTGGTGGTGTCTGCGTTGTCGCTGGTGTTGATGAAGCTCGTAGAACTTGTCCAAAAGCGTGCACTTCCTTGGGATACCTCTCAGGATGCCAAAGAATCTGCACGATAACTTTGATGGAACTCAAAGAAAGAAGTGATTACGCGCATGAACGCATTTAATCGCAAAGATATAACAAGAAAAGGCTTTCTAGCTGCGATGGGTTTCTCGACAGCGGGACTTTGTGCAGGTTGCTCGCTTGAGCAACCGTCTGCTCCGTCCAACAGTAATAAGGGCGCTGGCGAGAAAAACGGCGGTACCACGGATATTACGTTTGCTCTGGACTACACTCCAAACACCAACCACACCGGCATTTATGTAGCACAGGAGAAAGGCTACTTTGACGAGGCTGGTCTCAAGGTAACCATTCAGCAGCCACCTGCTGACGGTGCGGACGCGCTGATTGGTGCGGGCGGCGCTCAGATGGGCGTTACCTACCAGGACTATATTGCTAACAGCCTCTCGTCTTCTAATCCGCTGCCGTATACCGCGGTGGCCGCTATCATTCAGCACAATCTTTCGGGCATTATGAGCCGTGAAGAGGATCACATTGTTCGTCCGCGTGACCTTAATGATCGTACCTACGCAACGTGGAATCTCCCTGTTGAGCAGGCTACTATCAGGTCTGTTATGGAGTCTGATGGCGGAGATCCTTCAACGCTTAAGATGGTGCCTTATGAGGTAGATGATGAGGTATCTGGCTTAAAAGCAAAGATGTTTGATGCTGTTTGGGTGTATGAGCAGTGGGCTGTTCAAAACGCTCGTGTTCAGAACTTTGCATACAACTACTTTGCGTTTACAGCTATTGATCAGAACTTTGACTACTACACGCCAGTCATTGCAGTAAATGATGGCTTTGCAAAAGAGAATCCAGACGCTGTTAAGGCCTTCTTGAGCGCCGCAAGAAAGGGTTACGAGTTCTGCGTCTCTAACCCAGATGAAGCAGCAGAGATTTTACTCAAAGCCGTTCCAGAACTTGATGCTGACCTGGTCAAAACATCTCAGAAGTTCTTGGCTGCCAAATACATTGACGACGCTGAGAAGTGGGGTGTTATTGACTCCGCTCGCTGGCAGCGTTTCTATACCTGGCTCAATAACCAGCAGCTACTTGAGAATAAGATTGATCCATCCGCAGGATTTACTAGTGAGTACCTTGGATAAGCAAACTACTGACATAACAGAGAGTGCAACCGTAGAAGCTCCTGGCGAGAAGGACCTTGGAGCTGTGGCTGCATGCGGTCCGCAACAAAATGCTCCGGCGCTTGAAGCACGCAGCCTTACGCTGGTCTGGGGAAACGGCCAGGTAGTTGCTCAGGACATCTCAATCGAGCTGCAACCGGGTACAATCACCTGCCTGGTTGGTCGCTCGGGCTGTGGTAAAACTACGCTACTCCACGCGCTTGCGGGGCTTTTGCAGCCGCAAGAGGGCAAGGTGCTGCTGCATGGCTCCGACGTCACGGGTCATCCGGGCCACATCGGCTACATGCTCCAGAAGGATTTGCTCATCCCAAGTAAACGAATCATCGACAACGTAGCACTTCCGCTTGAGCTGAAGGGCGTCTCGCGCGCTGAGGCACGCGCACGGGCCCAGGAGATGCTGGAGCGCGGCGGACTTGAGCGCGTGGCACAAAGCTGGCCTCACGAGCTCTCAGGCGGCATGAGACAGCGTGTTGCGTTCCTGCGCACGGCACTTATCGGCTCAGACATCATGCTGCTGGACGAGCCCTTCTCGGCGCTTGACGCTCTCACACGGCGAGAAATGCGTGCATGGCTCATGTCTTCCGTGAAGGAGTTTGGCCTCTCCGTACTGGTGATCACGCACGATGTTGATGAGGCTGTTGCAATGGCTTCTCGCATTTACGTGATGGCGGGAAGTCCCGCGCAGGGTGTGGTAACCAAGATTGTGGGCGTTATTGAGCCACAGGGCTGCACAGATGCGGCGGCAGTGGACTTTAGCAAAGACGCTGGTCAAGGTACTGACCTGGCTTCGTTTGACTTAAGCGAAGAGTTTTTGGCTGCCAAGCGAGAAGTGCTTTCGTTGCTGGGATAGTTATCCTTTACGAGCGCTGTGAACTGCCTCCCATTTCTTGGACATAAGAA
>ERZ773024.512-NODE-512-length-14377-cov-3.197389_pt1 | contig 14377 bp, 9 predicted proteins | sample MGYA00511667_ERZ773024 | MGnify/ENA primary metagenome ERZ773024 (study PRJEB29015, sample SAMEA2738117) | human oral metagenome | biome: human oral; feature: human-associated habitat; material: saliva | place: China | collected 2258 ... | reverse complement strand
TTTTTGCTTCTGTAATGGATTTTGCTTCAATTGAGACTTCAATCCCACGTTCAGTCGCACTTTGTTGCATCTTTTTAACGAGCATACTTGTCGACATTCCCGCATTACATACTAATAAAATTTGTTTCATACTATTAACCTTCCATTTCTTGTTCAACAACTTTGTCATGTACTTTGATAAATGGAATGTATAGAAGAACTCCAAGTGCAAAGATGACTAATTGAACTAGAACTGCTCTGAAGTCCCCTGCTGTTGCTAACCATGCATTTAAGAATACTGGTGTCGTCCAAGGAACTTGTACAAATGCTGGGCTCATGAAGCCTGCAACTGTTGCTAAGTAGCTGATTAAAATACCAAGAGCTGGAGCTAAGATAAATGGAATCGCTAATGAAATGTTATAAACGATTGGGTAACCGAATAATACAGGTTCATTGATATTGAAGAGTCCAGGTCCAAATGATAATTTAGCTACGTTTTTAGAAGCAGCATTGCGGCTTACTAAGAATGTTGCAACTAATAAACATAATGTAGATCCACTACCACCCATTAACGCAAATGTTTGTACTTGAGATAAGTTGATGATATGTGGAATCGCTTGTCCATTGTTTGCTGCAGCGATGTTTTCTGTAATATTGATTAATAGTAATGGTTCTAGAATTGCACTGTAAATAACTGCTTGGTGAATACCAAATAGCCATAACATATTTCCTAGAGAGTAAATAATGATTACCCCAATTAAGCTTGTACCAATATGACGAATTGGTTCTTGGATAAAGACTGTAATAATTGAGATTAAGTTTGTTCCAAACATGTTGAATAATAATGCTGAAACGACACCGAATAATGAAATAACAGTCATTACTGGAAGTAATACGCTGAATGATTTACCAACTGCTGGTGGAATGTTGTCACCAAGGTTAATTTGTAACGCTTTAACGTTCGATAATTTGATGAATAATTCTGTTGCAATAATCGCTACGATAACCCCTGCGAACATTGCACCTGTACCTGTGTTGTTAAATGAAAGAACACCTGAAATATTCACGGCATCTTTTGCTCCATCAGGAACTGCAGAAATTGTATTTGGCATCATAACAATTAAAGAAACTAATGATAGCATTGATGCTGCCAATGGGTTTTCGAAGTCTCTGTTTTTCGCTAAGAAATAACCAACCATTACGGCAATAATAAGACCTGAAATACTTAAAGTACCGTTTGCAATTGTAATTCCCCAATATTGGAATTTCGTTAATGTATCCCCTTGGAAAATCCACTTAAATACTGTGTTGTTCAAAAGAACAATTAACCCTGCCAAAATATATAATGGCATTACTGTCGCAAATGCATCTCTGAGGGTTTTTAAATGAATTTGGTTCCCCAGTCTACCTGCAAACGCGGCAAATTTATCAATAAATTTTGAGTTTTTCATCTGAATATCTCCTCTCTTTATTCCTCAATTTTTATTTCAAAACCGTTATTATCGCTGATTTTACGATACCATCTTCCACTACTCTTGATGGTTCTCTTTTGCGTTTCTAAATCTACAGAAATAAATCCGTAACGATTCTTATACGCATTATTCCAAGACCAGCAATCAAAAGCAGTCCATGTATGATATCCAAAACAACGACTACCTTCTTCAATCGCTTTATGTAGCCAAGTGAGATGTTCTTCGTAAAATTCAATACGATACACATCATCAATGACTCCATTTTCTCCAATGAAGCGACCTTCATTTTCAACACCCATTCCGTTCTCACTAATGAACCATGGGATATTGCCATATTCTTCCTTCACAATCATTGCAATATCATAAATGGCTTTCGGGAAGATTTCCCATCCACGATATGGATTCATGCGACGCTCAGGCCATTCATACTCTTTAAAGTATTGGTCTGGCATCCAAGGGGTTTGGTACTCCTCGGGATTCGGTTGTGCCTGAACGCGTTTTGGATGATAGTAATTCACCCCAAGAAAATCGACCGTATTTTCTCGAATCAGCTGCAATTCCTCTTTAGTATGACTCCATAACACGCCGTCCTCCTCTAGTCGTTTCACCAAGGTTTCAGGGAATGTTCCTTTCACCGCTGGATTCAAGAAGACTCTGTTAAAGAAATCATCTGTAAATTGACTTGCAGCTAAATCTTCTGGAGAATCACTTCTCGGGTAAGCAGGTGTTAAGTTTAAAATAATCCCAATCTTGCCATCCAGTTCCATTGTACGATACAGCTCAATCACTTTGGCACTTGCAAGATTTATATTATAAATCACTTGAACAGCTTCTTTCCCTTTCCCTTTTAGGTTTGGATAATGGAATGCATATAAGTATCCTGCTTCTGGAATGACCATTGGCTCATTGAAAGTTGTCCAGTAACGAATCTTATCACCAAAACATTCGAATGCTGTTTTGGCAAATTTCACGAATAAGTCAACGACATGTTTACTTTCCCATCCGCCATATTTTTGAAGTAATTCAACTGGCATATCGAAATGGTGTAAATTCAACACAAGTTCAATATCATTTTTCTTTGCTTCTTCAATAACCGCGTTGTAAAATTCCACAGCTCTTGGATCGGCTTCTCCCGTTTCGAAGTCCTTAATCAAACGGCTCCATTGAATCGAAGTCCGGAATGAATTAAATCCAATCTCCTTCATCAAACGAAAATCTTCAGGATACGTATGATAAAAATCACTCGCCACATCTGGCCCGACACCATTAAAGAAAGCTTCTGGATCTGTTCTAAACCAATAATCCATCACATTTTCATGTGCCTTGTCAAATTGTCCTTCAGTCTGCGGTCCACTCGAAGCAGCACCCCACCAGAACCCTTGAGGGAAACTCAATTGTTTCTTCATAATTAACCTCCTTTCTGTAAGCTCTTTCACGTATAGTATATCACAATTTATTTATTTGTCTAGACAATTAATAAAAATAGTATTCAAAATATCGTTTTTGCCTATTCATACTACATTTGTTATAATATAGCTAATTTAGAGAAAGGATGACATTCGATGAGCGTAAAGTATTTACAGATTTATCATGCGATTCGTGAAAAGATTTTAAGTAACGAATACGCCATTAACCAACAATTACCCGATGAAATTACATTAACGAAAGAATTTAATAGCAGTCGAATGACGGTCAAAAAAGCACTAGACTTACTTGTTTCTGAAGGTCTTATCTTCAGAAAACGCGGCCAAGGTACCTTTGTCCTCTCTCGTGGTACGTCGAAGCGAAAACTCATCGTTCCAGAACGAGACATTAAAGGACTGACGAAGATTTCTGAGGATTCTCACTCTACGGTTGAATCAAAAATCATTCATTTTAAATTAGAATTTGCTTCTGAATTCCTTGCAGAAAAATTACAAGTACCTCTGCAAAGTCCTGTTTATAATATTCATCGTCTTCGCATCATCGACGGTAAACCGTATGTATTAGAACAAACGTATATGAGTACAAGCGTGATTCCAGGGATTACCGAAGAAGTTCTATTAAAATCTATTTATCAATATATTGAAGGTCCACTAGGCTTACGCATTGCAAGTGCCACAAAAATCTTGCGTGCAGCACCAAGCTCCGAAGAGGAGCAAAACTACTTACAATTACTTCCAACAGAACCTGTCTTTGAAGTAGAACAAGTGGCCTATTTGGATAATGGAACTCCATTTGAATACTCAATTAGCCGTCACAGATACGATTTATTTGAATTCAATTCATTTGCACTAAGACATTCATCATAGGAGGCACATTATGACAAAACCAATCTTTTTAAATGCCGTACTGCAAGAGAAAATCTGGGGTGGGACAAAATTGCATTCGCTCTTTAACTTCACTCTTCCTTCTGACAAGACCGGTGAAGCGTGGATTATTAGCGCGCATCCCAATGGAATTTCAACCATTAAAAGCCCTGCAGAATATGCAGGACTAGGGTTAGATGAACTTTATAAAACACATCCAGAACTCTTCAATGGACAACAATTGGCAAGCTTCCCTCTTCTTATTAAGTTACTAGATGCTAGTGATGATTTATCCATTCAAGTGCATCCTGATGATGAATATGCGCTAGAACATGAAGGCGAATATGGGAAAAATGAATGCTGGTACGTGGTTCAAGCAGAGCCAGGTGCAAAAATTGTATACGGACATACGGCGATGACTCCTGAAGAATTTGCTGAGAAAATCGACAATGAAGCTTGGAGTGACCTCTTTACCGAAGTTCCTGTTAAAGCGGGCGATTTCTTCGATGTTCCAAGTGGGACGATTCACGCAATTGGCGGCGGTATTGTGATTCTTGAAACGCAACAAAATTCAGATACGACTTACCGCGTCTATGACTACAACCGTACCGACGATGCCGGAAATCCTCGCCCACTGCATATCCAACAAACAAAAGACGTGACGACGATTCCGCACAGTGTCCCAACGACGAATCAGCAAGTAGTGACAACGGAGACTGGTACAAGAACAACTTTTGTGGAAAATAAATTCTTTACCGTATGGAAATACGATATAGATGGTGACTACAGCGATGCACTCTCTTCTACTTATCACCTTGTAACGGTGTTAGATGGAAAAGGAACGCTCACAGTCGATGGAACAACATATCCAATAGAAAAAGCCGATTCCTTCATTCTCCCTTCAGGAACACCAACACTTACGATCAATGGATCTGTTCAACTGATTGTCTCTCAATCGAACCAATAAAAATTAATGCAAAAAGGTCAGCAAAAAATGCTGACCTTTATTTTTATGCATTCAATTGTTTTGTAATGTCTACGATTTCGTCGATTAATCCACCGATTGTTGCAATCGTATCTTTAAGCGGAGCATCTGTTGAGACATCCACGCCTGCTGCTTTCGCAAGCTCTTCTGCGCTCTTTGTTCCGCCCATCTTCAAGACTTCCACCCAAGTATTTGCGACACTTGAATCTTTTTGAATCATCTTCGCCACTTGTGTACCGATCGTTAAACCAGCTGAGTAAGTGTACGAATAAAGTCCCATGTAATAGTGCGGTTGACGCATCCAAGTTAACTCTGCACCTTCTGTCAGAACGACTTCTGGTCCCCAGAATTTAGCCAATGTTTCTCTGAATAAATCGTTTAATGTATCGGCATCCAAGCTCTTACCTGCGTCCACTAAGCGGTATACTTCGCGTTGGAAGTACGCTTCTAATAAGTGAGTGACAAAGTTGTGATAATAAGTTTTGGCAACCATTTGAGAAGAAATCCAACGTTTCATACGTAGGTCATCTCCTGCTTTGTTCTTCAAGTAGAACTCAACCAATAATTCGTTCGTTGTAGATGGCGCTTCTACAAAGTACATGCTTGGACGACCATCTAGAATATTTTGGTTTTTGTACGCTAATTGGAAGTGCCCTGCGTGTCCTAATTCATGCGCGAGTGTCATACAGTCATTCATATCTTCTGTAAAGAACATTAAGATAAATGAGTTTGCTCCGTAAGGTGATGAACAGAACGCACCCGTACGTTTACCTATTGTTTCAGCGTAGTCAATCCAACGGTTATCGAAGGCTTCTTTCATAATCTTGAGGTAATCTTCCCCTAATGGTTCTAATCCTTCTAAGATATATTGTTTTGCTTCGTCATACGTTACTTTAGCAGCATAAGTTGGATCGACTTCCAGTTTCAAGTCTTCATAGCGCACTTCATCTAATTGATAGATTTCTTTCAATAGGCGTGCGAATTTACGCATATGTGGCGCTAATTCTTCCATGATGACATCGATTTGACGGTCGTATAATTCACGAGACACTTTTTGACGGTCTAGTAAGTAGTCAAATACTGAATCAAACCCACGCAATGTTGCCATTGTTTTTTCTTTTTGAATTTGTGTATTATACGCTGAAGCAGTACTATGTTGGTATTTACGTAATGTATCGCTAAATACCTTGAATGCTTCACGACGAATTGCTGTATTTGGTTCAGATTGCATACGGCCTTCAAAGCTGTTGTAGGTCATCGGAATCACTTGTCCGTCTGCTTCTACGTCTGGGAAATGAATATCTTTGAATTTAATATCGTTGTACGCTTGGTAGCCAGCATCTAATGTATTTCCTAAAGCTGCTAGAGTTGCTTCCACGTCTTTTGATAATAAATGTTTCTTATCTTCTAAGAGACGTTCGATATATAAGGCATCTTCTTTATTCGCGCGCGCTTCTTCTAACACGGCATCATCCAATTGACTTAATTCAGATTCAAAGAAACTTAATTTGGCGTCTAATCCTGCTAACACGGTACGTGTTTGAGCTGAACGTGTTTGCGCTTCTTTATCTTTCGTATTGGCACTGACTGCTAAATTACAGTAAGCAGAAAGTTTTCCGCGAAGTTCTAATAATTCACGGTATGTTGCTAAGCCAGCATTCACTTGGCTAGCCGTCGTAATTTTTCCTTCGTATTCCTTTTGGAAAGCATCTACCTTTCCTTTTAGGTCTTCTAACGCTTCGTTAAACACTTCTTCTGTTTTAAACAAATGCGTTAAGTCCCATGTTTGATTTACATCTACTTGACTTCTTTCAATCATATTCTCACTCCACTTTCTAAAGTCGTACTTCCATTGTACCACAGTTTTCATCTGATTTTCAGAAAATTTTAATGATAAACAAAAAAAGTGTTACAGCCCTTCGACTGTAACACTGATTCATGTTGATTATTGTAACGCTCCGATTGCACGAGCGATTTCTTCATTAGAGCTTCCTGGTTTAATTTCGAAAGTACCAGTCCAGATCTTATCAGCAATGTTTTTTGATGTTAAGTAATCTATGAACTCTTTAGCACTCTTAACTAAGCCTGCTTTTTCTAATTTGTCAGCTACATCATTTGATGATTCGCCTTCTTCAACTGTAATAGATACAGGAGTTGATGACGCTGTAGTTGCTGCTTCTGTTGTTGAAGCTTGTGAAGTAGCTTTAGCACTTGATGAAGACGCTGCTTTGCTACCAGATTCTTTTTCAGCTAATAAAGACTCGTAAGCTGCTTTATAGCTTGCTTCATTTGCTCCTTCAGAAACGATTGGCAAATTCACTGCATCTAATTGGCTCTTTAATGATTGTGGTACAAAAGGCCAAATCACAGTAACCAATGCTAAAATTAACGCTGCTAATAAGAAGCCCATTCCTAAAGAACGAAATTTCGTTTTACTCATGTTCTTCCTCCTTAATTTGCATCTGCTTCAAAATAGTTATCGATTACCAATTGTACTGTTGAAACAGGTACGTTTAATTGTTCAGAAATTGATTCTACTGAATTACCGTGGCTGAATAATGTAATGATTTGTTGTTTTGTTACATTGTGTAAGCGACCAGATTCTTCTGCAGTTACTTCTTCCACTGCTTCTGTTTCTTCAGCTACTGGTTCTGGTTTTTCAGCTACACGAACTTCTGCTGTTTTTGCAGCGCGAACTTCTTCATAAGTTGGTTCAACTGATGGTCCTTTGTAAACAGTTGTTCCTTCTAATTCTTGAATTTTTTTCTTTAATGAATATACTTCACGGTTTAATTCTAATAAACCTTCTGCTAATTCATCGATTTCTTCTTCATTTTGGTTATCCTTTAAGAATAGTGAAATGAATAAGAAAAATACTGCTAATGCTAATAACGCGAGAACTACGACCCATACGTGCATTTTTTCACCTCATTAAATATTATTTTTTTCCTTTCATCCTATTTTAAATAATGTTCGCCAAAATATCAAGGTTCAAGGCGAAGTTTATCATTTTGTTAACGAATTGAAACATTACACAAACTAGCTAAAAATAAAAAAATCTTTACCCTCCAGTCCTTATTCAGGAATAAAAGGTAAAGATTTCTGTTGGTATTAGCCGCGCATTTCTTCCTTCACTCGTTTTTCTTTTTGGCTTAAAACGAGTAAGTTTTCGCGGAGTTCTTGTTCCATTTGCGTCAATTCGTATTCGGCTTTTCTACGTTTTTGACGGCCTTCTTGTTGAATGAGAATCGTTTCTTCTAAGGTTTCAATTAAGTCTTGTTGTGTCTTTTGAAGGGTTTCAAGATCGATAATCCCCCGTTCATTTTCACGAGCTGTTTCAATCGTTGAAATCTTCAACATTTCAGAGTTCTTTTGAATCAATTGGTTTGTCGTTTCAGACACTTGACGTTGCGCTGTCACGGCATCCTTTTGACGAAGCAATGTCATCGCAATGGCAATTTGGTTCTTCCATAAAGGAATCGTTGTCGTAATGGAAGATTGAATTTTTTCCGCCAATGTTTGGTTCGTATTTTGAATCAAGCGAATTTGTGGTGCTTGTTGAATCGTCATTTGACGCGTTAATTTCAAGTCGTGATTTCTCTTTTCAAGACGGTCTAAGAACTGATGTAAGTCATTGACGACTTGCACATCCATTTGGTCTCCGGACTCTTGCGCCTTTTGCATCGCTTCAGGGATGAGTTTTTGTTGCAACTCTTCAATCTTCAATTCCCCAGCAGCAATATAAATACTTAATGCTTCGAAGAATTCCTTATTGCGTTGGTAAAGTTGTTCCAGTGACAAGTTGTCATTTAATAAGCCATTCTTTTCATGGTCTAATCGAACGGCAATCTTATCCACTTGAGAACCGACTTCTTGGTATTTTAATTGCATTTCGTAAATCGACTTTTTCACACGCCCAAAGATTTTACGGAAGATATTCGAATCTTGCGCTATAAGGTCGTTCGGGTCTGTCTCGTTGAGTCGCATCATCAACTCATTGAGCGTATCTCCGATTTCCCCAGTATCTTTATTTTGCACATGAGCCAGCATCGAATGAGAGAATTCACCAAGTTGCTTTTGCGCGCCAGCACCATAACTAATGATAGCCTGCATATTCTTCTCATCGATTTGTTTGGCAAGAGCACGTGCTTGTTCTTGTTGTTTCTCTGGCAAAGTATCGACTAATGCACGTTTTGCATCTAGTTGTTCTTGTGGAAAATCACTTGCCACATCTTGCAATGTCGTATTTTTTACGACGTCTTCTCCAAATGGGTTTTGAATCAGTGCATCCACCATTGATTTTTCTTCAGTCATTGTTCTCTACTCCTTTATCGTACGATTCACGTAATCCATCTCTGCTTCAGATTTTTTAATCTTGTCTTCTTGGAAATGTAAGTAATCCTCTTCCAGAGTTGCACAGACGAGATCGATTTTTTCTCCTAATTCTTGTAGCGTTTGATACGTTTCGCTTCCTTTTACGGGTTGTTCACTCAATTCTTTGTAGGCTTTCGTCATTTCATTTAATGACGGTACGCAAGTATGAACGAACAAGTTGGCTTCTGGAAGTTTCTCAGGGTGTGCCACTAATTCTTTGAAATAATCTTTCATCGTTACTGTTGTGTTATAGCGATTACTTATAATTCTTAGTTTTGTATAACTCTGAATCGTCTCATCAATTTCTTGAATTTGTGTCTTCACCGCTGACATTTTTTGTCTAAAATAATCGATTTCCTGCTTGGATAATCCTGATTGTTCATAACGCTCTTGTACCTTGTTCGATGTTTTTCCGAGAGACTTCTTCGCTCTATTAAAGTTTGAAGCGACTCCCATCTCCTCTCGAAATAATACAAAGAAAAAGATACCCGATAATATAAGAAACATAATCATTCCCCTGATGGCTGAACCGTATATACCACTCATAAAATAACGCGTTAAAAGAATAAATATCCCTAGTTTGAGAAGTCTAATCCACTGCTTCATGGCACTCCCTCCTTATAGACCAATTGTATCATTTGGCTATTTTGGAACATGGTACTTAAGGATGATTTCTATGGGACTTTAGACTGAATCAAAGAACGCAAAAAAGGAATTAAACAGCCTTCACTGCTTAATTCCCTTCTTGTTATTTAAAAGTTTTATTTTTTACTTTTAGCAAATACGAATGCTCCACCTGATAAGAAGACTGCAGATAGAATCAGATATAAAGTTCCCATCGAAGTACCTGTATTAGGTAATTCGTCTTCCGCAGCTGCTGGTGTACCTTGTGCAACTGGTGTAGGAGATGGATCTTTTTCTTGTTTAGCATCTTTGTCTGCTGCTTGTTCTGATTTAGCAGCAAGAGGAGTTGCTAACGCACGTGTCTCAGTTGCTTTGGCATTTGTTTCAGGTGTTACAACTTTGTCCTCAACAGCATTTGATTCTGCTGCTGGAGTTTCACTTGTTGCTAATGTTTCTTCAACTGTAGCACGTAGCTCTGCCTCTGTCACAGTTGTTGTTGTAGTCGTTGTCGGTGCCTCTGTTACTACAGGAGCAACTGTTGTTACTACTGGCGCCTCTGTTACTACTGGAGCTGATGTCGTTACAACTGGTGCTTCTGTTACTACTGGAGCTGATGTCGTTACTACTGGTGCCTCTGTTACCACTGGGGCAGATGTTGTTACTACCGGAGCCTCTGTCACTACTGGTGCCTCTGTCACTACTGGCGCTGATGTCGTTACAACTGGTGCTGATGTCACTACTGGAGCAGAAGTTGTCACTACCGGTGCTTCTGTTGTAGCTACTGTTGTAGTTGGCGCTTCAGTCGTTGTAGTTGCTACTGTTTTAGTAGGTGCTTCCGTTGTCGTAGTTGGCGCTACTGTAGTTGTTGGCGCCTCTGTTGTCGTAGTAGCTTCTGTCGTAGTCGGCGCTACTGTAGTTGTTGGCGCCTCTGTCGTTGTTGTAGTCGTAGTCGGAGCGACCGTTGTTGTCGTCGTTGTTGTTGGAGCGACCGTTGTCGTTGTTGGCGCTTCTGTTGTCACAGGTTTAGCATTTGGTTGCCATACGCGAACATAGTCGATTTGCATATCTGAACGACTTCCATCCTTATAACTATCTTTGTAAGGAATCGCATCCGTATAGTTACGAGTACCGTTTTTCTCCCAGTCTTTCACGAATGAACCACCTACGATATGCGTTAATCGTAAAATAAATCCATTTTCTGGGTTGACAAATGCTTCCTTATTTTTTATCTCGCTATATTTTTTTGTATAAAGTGCTTTTCCATCATAAAAGAAAGTAATTTTATCGCCTTCTTTTAGGACACCGTATGTGTGGAAATCTGTTTGCGTATCTCCATTATTAGGAAGTTTCTTTTGATATTGATCACTATACTTTTCCTTGCCCGGCTCAGGTGTCGGTGCTGTATGGATATTTGCTTGAATGAATGTTGGATCATAGCCTTTAGACTCGAAGACGTCAATTTCTCCACTCTTAGGAGAGCCCCCTCCTTTTGTTCCAGTCATCCAGAAGGAAGCCCATGAAGATTCACTAAATGGTAACTTGATACGTGATTCGGCATAAAAATCACCTTTGAATTCAGTAAGAACTTTCCCATGACGGTCACGTGTTTGAATCGCCCCAGAAGTAAATGGCGCTTTATAAGTAATCGTTTGTTTTGTCTTTGAATCTACATAAGTATTCTCACGGTCTACCCATTCATGTTTTTTTGTTTGGTCATTCCACTTCCATTGCTTCGGCGTATAGAGTGCCGTTAGATGAAGGATTCCATCTTTTAAAGAAACATTTGCTGGGTCGTCTGTAAAATGCATCTGCGTTCTTGCTTTAGGGTCGAAACTTGAAAGAGAATAATCCCATTTAGTTCTGTCGAGTTTGTCCCCGTCAAACTCATCAAACCATGTTAAGTCATAGTTTTTTGGAACTCCATTTGGCAGTACTACATTAGGAACTCTTCCTTCACCTGTTTCAGCATAAACTGTTGCGAACGGCGCTAACAGACTTGTGCTCAAGATTAGGCTTGCTCCTAATACTCTTGCTCCTGCAATCATACCTTTTTGTTTATTACGTACTTTTTGCATATTTGTTCTCCTATTTCTTCTTTATTTTAAGAAAGGAAAATCTGGAATCCCTTTCTTACATTAGACATTATCTAAACTGGGTAAGAAAATTTCCTGATAGACTTATGAAATTAATCTTCTAAATCTATAGTAAAAATGCTAAAAAAGTATGATTTCGATTGAAATTTAAAGAAAGTATGGAGAGGAAAGTTTCCTTTTGTTTATAAATTCGCTCTCTTTTTCGCATCAAAACATTGATAGAACGGTAAAAAAGGAGTGAACTAGAATTATTCTAATTCACCCCTTCAAAATGGTTATTTTTTGAACACAATTTGAAAAAAACTGAGCCGAAATGCTTCGACTCAGTTAAATTTTTATTATTCTTCTTCAGGAACAAGCGCTTCTGGGAAGTGTTCACGCACAATTGCAGCACAACGATTACATAAAGTCGGAGCATCTTCTAATGTTCCTACTTCAATCTTCACAGCACGGCAACGTTCGCAAGTTTCACCTTTAGCATGTTCAACAACGACTTTCACGCCTTCGCCTTCAACTGCATTTGCAGGAGCTTCAACGCCTTCTGCAGCCACTTCTAATTCACTAACGATGAATAATTGAGCTACATTTGTGTTTAAGCCTTCTAATAAAGTACGAACTTCATTAGATGGATATAGCGTTACTTTTGCTTCGAAGTTCTTACCGATTAATTTCTCGTTACGAGCTTCTTCTAAAGCTTTCAAAGCAGTGTTACGAACTTTGAAGAATTCAGCCCATTGTGCTACTACTTCTTCTGCATTTTCGTAGCTTTCTACTGTTGGGAATTCAGCTAATTGAACATAAGCTTCTTCTTCCTTCAAGTATTTCCAAACTTCTTCACTCGTGTGAACTAAGATTGGGCTTAGTAATTTCGTTAATTTCACTAGGATATCGTAAATTACTGTTTGCATTGCACGACGTTCGTAGTTATCTTCGTGTTCGATGTACACAACGTCTTTAGCAAAGTCTAAGTAGAATTGTGATAAATCAACGGTACAGAAGTTCATCACTGTTTGATAAATTGTTGAGAATTCATATTTTTCATATGCTTCTTCGATTGTCTTCACAACATCATTGAAACGAATCATCATGTATTGGTCAACAGTACGTAGGTCTTTAAACGCTACGGCATGTTTAGATGGTTCGAAGTCTGTAGTGTTCGCTAACATAAAGCGCATTGTGTTACGGATCTTACGGTATGCTTCAGATACTTGGTTTAAGATTTCAGTACTGATACGTACGTCTGATTCGTAGTCCACAGAAGATACCCATAGACGGATAATGTCTGCCCCTTTTGTTTGCATTTCTTTTGCAGGTGAGATGACGTTTCCTAGAGATTTACTCATCTTCTTACCTTCTCCGTCCATTACGAACCCTTGAGAAAGAACTGCTTTATATGGAGCTTTCTTATGAACCGCTACACTTGTTGTTAAACTTGAGTTGAACCATCCACGGTATTGGTCTGATCCTTCTAAGTATAAATCAGCTGGGAATTCTAACTCTGGACGAATACTTAACACTCCAGCATGTGAGCTACCTGAGTCGAACCATACGTCCATGATGTCCATTTCTTTTGTAAATGTGCCGTTTGGACTGCTTGGATGTGTGAATCCTTCTGGTAATAGGTCTTTTGCTTCACGCTCGAACCATACGTCAGAACCGAATTCTTCCACTAATTTCGCAACATGTTCAATTGTTTCTGGAGTGATAATTGGTTCTCCGTTTTCACCGTAGAATACAGGAAGTGGAACACCCCATACACGTTGACGAGAGATGACCCAGTCACCACGGTCACGAACCATGTTGTAAATACGTACTTGCCCTGATGGGTGGTACCATTTCACATCATTTTCAATCACATCTAAAATATCTTGACGGAAAGCATCGATTGACGCAAACCATTGTGGAGTTGCACGGAAGATGACTGGTTTCTTCGTTCTCCAGTCATGTGGGTAACTATGCACGAAATAGCTTAGTTTTAATAATGAACCATTTTCAGCTAATAGGTCTGTGATGACTTTGTTTGCTTTTGCATAGAACATGCCTTCAAAACCAGGAGCTTCTGCAGTGTAATGTCCTTGGTTATCCACTGGTGATAATACATCTAAGTTGTATTTACGTGAATAGTAGAAGTCGTCTTCCCCGTGTCCAGGAGCTGAGTGAACTAAACCAGTACCGGCATCAAGTGTTACGTAGTCTCCAAGCATTACAAGTGATTCACGTTCGTAGAATGGATGCCATGCTGTCGCATATTCCAATTCAGTTCCACGGAATTCTTTTAATACTTCAACAGACTCCCACCCTAATGTTTCAGCAAGTGAGTTCACGAGTTCTTTTGCGACTACAAAAGTCCCTTTGTCTGTTTTCACTTCTGCATATTCATAATCAGGATGCACGAAGATCCCTAAGTTTGCAGGAAGTGTCCAAGGAGTTGTTGTCCAAATCACGAATGACGCGTCTTCTGATACAACGCCTTTTCCGTCTTTCACTTTGAACGCCACATAAATAGATGGGCTTTCTACGTCTTTATATTCAATTTCAGCTTCGGCAAGTGAAGATTCACTT